>Ga0163155_10006140_pt1 | contig 11727 bp, 9 predicted proteins | sample OliLakLV19SP4G1_FD_148611 | JGI IMG/M metagenome (GOLD analysis project Ga0163155, IMG submission 148611) | Freshwater microbial mat bacterial communities from Lake Vanda, McMurdo Dry Valleys, Antarctica - Oligotrophic Lake LV.19.SP4.G1 | ecosystem: Environmental > Aquatic > Freshwater > Lake >...
GCTACCGCCCCGGCCCGCCCCGCGCCTGACGCCGCGCCTAATGCCGCGCCTAATGCCGTGCATCATGCCTCGTTCCCCGATCCCCCTCCCCCGCGTGCGGGGGAGGTGTCAACGAGGCTCTGCGAAGTTGACGGAGGGGGCACGTCCCAGCGGTGAGCTCCCACGTCTCGAATCTCAACCCTCAAGTCTCAAGTCTCAACTCTCAAGTCTCAAGTCTCAAGTCTCAAGTCTCAAGTCTCAAGTCTCAAATCCCAGACTCCAAGCCTTCCTTGGACATACATCACCTCACGTCACCTCACCTCACCTCCACCCGCACCGCCAGCAGCCTCGTCCTCCCACCATCCAACCGATACTCCCCCCGCACCGGCAGCACCGTCGCCACGAACCCCGCCTCCGTCAGCCGCTCCAGCGCCGACCGGCGCTCCGCCCGGCTTTCCGGCTGCGTCTCACGCATGATCACCACGCACGGCCCATCACGCGCCACGGCGCGCACCAGCCGCTCCACGGGCCAAGGCTCCATCCCCGTCAGGTTCACCCGCGTCTGCACGTCGCCCACCGGCTGCGGACGCGGCGTACGCCGACCCGTCTGCACGGGCGACAGCACGTCCAGGTAGTACGCGATCCCAGGGTCATACAACTCAAACGTCACCACACGCCACGGGTCCACCCCCAGCCCGGGCTCCAGCAGCCCCACCACGAACCCTCGCGGGGAGCGATGGGCGTACATCGCCGCTCGCCCATACCCATACCACCCCGCGTGCGCAATGGTCAGCCCGATTGTGCCCGCGATCAGCACGCCGCGCACCAGCCGGCGCCGCCGCTCCCGGCACACCCGCAGAGCCTCGGCGACCCCGATCCCGCCCACCATCGCCATCGCGGGCCACACCGGCAGCACATACCGCGCCAGCCCCTTGCCAAACAGGCTGAACACGATCAGCCCGCCCACGCCCCACGCCAGGAGCATGTACCACCCGGGGCGCAGCCTTGGGCTCGCCCGCCGCAGCCACGCCAGCGCCCCAAAGAACGCGATCGACCCAAGCCCCACGCCGAACGACGCCGCCTCCAGGATGCTCAGCGACGACGCGGGCCGAAAGAGCCTCAGGTTGTCCCTGACCTCCTCACTCGCCCACGCATCCAGCAGACCCCGGTCGAGCCGCGCGTTCACCGCGCCGATCCACGCGTACAGCACCAGCAACGGCAACCCCAGCACCAGGAGGGGGTGCGTCCGGCTCAGCGCGGCCAGCACCGCCCGCGCCCGCGTCGCGCTCACCAGCGGCGCCACCGCGCCCGCCGCCAGCCCCGCCAACGCCGCACCCACCACGCAACCGATCGCGTCCTTCAACTCCGCAACCTGCGGCACCGAGAACCCCAGCGCGACCGCGACGCCCCCAAACGCCGCGACCAAAGTGGCCCGCCCGGATCGCGCCGACGGCAACACCGCCTCCGCGCGTCCCCGGCTTGATCCCGGACTCTGGGCGTCAACCCGCAGAGCCCCGTCGCTCCAGGCCGCGTGCAGCAGCACGCCCCCATACGCCCCGATCGCCACCGTCACCAGCGCGGGCGGGCCCTTGGCCAATCCCGCCAGCGAGGCCGCCAACACCGCCAGCAGGCACGCCCCCCAGTCCGTCCGCCCCTCTTCCAGGTGCCGCTTCCATGCCCGGAACACCATCCAGATCGACGCGGTACACAGCGCAGGCAGCAGCATGTCCAGCTCGCCGATCCGCGACGATCGCACATAGTCGATTCCCGTCGCCAGCATCGCCGCCGACCAGAACGCGCCCCGCAGCGTCCATTCCCGCCCGCGGCTCTCCTCGAGCTCGCCCGGCGGCTGGAGCATGTCGCGGGCCGCGAAGTACGTCACGATGACGCCCAGCCACCCGAAGATCGCGACCGCAAGCCGCGTGTCCAGCAGCGTCACGCTTGAGCCGCGCAGCGTCGCCAGGCCCATCTGCACCCAGTAAAACAGCGGCGGCTTGGCCAGGTACGGGTGCCCGTTGATCGTCGGCACCAGCCACCGCCCATCCTCGAGCATCTGGCGTGCGACCAGCAGCCGCTGGCCCTCGTGCCACGCGGTGATGCCGTGGGTCGTCAGCCCGATGAAGTACGCCACCGCGCAGATCGCGGTGAGGATCAGCAGGTGGCGGCGGGTGGGCTTCACGTCGGGCGAGTCCTTGGGCGATAGGAGGGATCCTGAAGGCTTCGCTTCAACGCGAAGTGCGCAACATACGAGAGGTACGATCGCGTGCCATGCGCGACGAACGCGCCCCGCAGTGCCAGCCGTCAAGAGCGCCGTCGACGCCCAGCGGAGACGCGCCGCGCTCACACCCGCCTTGCCTGTCTGTCCGCCCTCCACTCCCCAGATCCCGCGGCAACCCGCAACGCCATCAACTGCTCAAGGCGCACCCGAGCATGCTTTCCGTCCGTCCCACTTCGCGACCATTGCGTCCATTGCGACCATTGCGTCCATTGCGTGGAACCCGACAACCCGGGACCGCCTCACTTCTCATCCAGCAGGTCCACCGACTCGAACCGCTTGCCCTCCAGCATCTCCAGCGACGCCCCGCCCCCCGTCGACACATGCGTCATCTTGCCCGAGAGCCCGAACTTCTCGACCGCCGCCGCAGAGTCGCCCCCACCCACGATCGACACCGCGCCGCCCTCCGTCGCCCGCGCGATCGACCGCGCCACCGACTCGGTCCCGATCCTGAACGGCCTCCACTCGGCAACCCCCATCGGCCCGTTCCACACGATCGTCTTGGCCTTGCGGATCACCTCGCCGAACTTGCCCATCGTCTTGGGGCCGATGTCCAGCCCCATGAACCCGTCCTTGATCTGGTCGTCAAACGTCTCGATGTTCCCCGCGCTCTCCGCGAACTGCGTCGAGCACACATGGTCGACCGGCAGGTGCAGGTCGTGCTTGGTCCTGGCCGCCTGCTCGATCAGCCCCTTGGCCACCGACACCTGGTCGGTCTCGACCTTGCTCGTGCCCACCCTCTTGTTCAGCGCCTTGAGGAACGTGTACGCCATCGCCCCGCCCACCAGCACCGCGTCCGCCTTCGGCAGCAGGTGCTCGATCGCCGGAAGCTTGTCGCTCACCTTCGCACCGCCCAGGATCACCACGAATGGTCGCGCGGGGTTTGCCAGCGCCTCCGACAGGTACTTGATCTCCTTCTCCACCAGGAACCCGCTCACGCGGGGTGTCCCCGCCGCCATCGACCGCGGCACCGCCACCATCGACGCATCGGGCCGATGGCACGTCCCGAACGCGTCGTTCACATACACCTCGCCATACGCGGCGAGCTTCGCCGCGAACGCCGGGTCGCCCGTCTTCTCGCCCTTGTTGAATCGCAAGTTCTCGAGCAGCACGACATCCCCGGCCTTCATCCCCGCGATCGCGCCCGCGGTCGCCGCGTCCACGCAGTCGGTCGACGGGAACGCCACGGGCCGCCCCAGCAACTCCGCCAGCCGCGCCGCGCAGGGCTTCAGGCTCTCGCCCTCCTCATACCCCCCTCCCCCGGGGCGCCCCAGGTGCGACATCAGAATCGCCTTCCCGCCCCGCTCGATCACGCTCTTGATCGTCGGAATCGCGGCCTTGATCCGCCCGTCATCTGTGATCCGCCCCGACTCGATCGGTACGTTGAAATCCACGCGGATCAGCACGCGCTTGCCGGCGACCTGGGCGTCGGCGATCGTCTTCTTGGGCATGGGAATCGGCCTCGGGGTGTCAAAGCTGGCCCGCGCACGCGCTGGGCCCGTCGGGGCGAGCATCGTAGCCCGACCCTCCTGCGAAGGCCCGCGATTCGCGCCCCGGTCGACTCCCGCCGCCCATGACAGACGACGCGCCATCCAGCCCCTTGCCCGCGCTCTCAGGGCGTGAACTCTCGACGCGCTCGACCACGCCGCGCCTCCCGACCTGGAGCCGCGATGCCGCCCCGCTCACGATCCTCCGCGCCGTCGTCTTCCTCTTCACCCCGACCTCGCAGCGAGTCGCCTCCTGGCACGAGGGCCAGCGCCTCGTGGTCGCACGCCAGAGGACCGGCCTGGTCCCGACGTGGCTGACCCACCCGTGGGATGAGCCCGGTGCGTCGGGGGTCGGGGCCAGCAATGAAAACGCCCGCAGCTCGCGCCCGGGCGTTCAAGGGTTCGGATCATGTCGAGGCGGACTGGCCCGCGCCAGCACCGCGATCGGTCCGCGAGGACGGAGCGATCAGCCCGTCAATCACACGGACCGGCGGCGACGCACGCCGAGCACCAGGAGGCCCGCAAGGCCCATCCCGCCGGCGGAGGGCGGGGGTATCACGACCACGAGTTCCATCACGAGGTCGTTGAAGTCGCGGTCGCTACCACTCCCAACGATGTCCTCGAACGCGAGCAGGTAGCGCTTCTGACCAGCAAAGCCGAAGATCTCCCACGCCACCATCTGGTCACATGCTCCAGCATTGTTGGCTTCAATCGAAAACTGCCGATTGGCACCGGCGAGGTTGTCGGCCCGCATCCACTGGAAGTCACCGGCACCGATGGTGAAGACTCCGCTACCCGAGGCACCGAGCCCGGACCCGGTGATCTGGGTTACCGTTGTTGCGAAGGTGCTGTTGTCCAGCGCCGTGTTGTACCCAAAGGCCTGACCAAAGCCAGCGAAACGCGCGTGCGCCTCGAACGTCACCGTGCCATCCTTCCATTTCTGATCGAGGGCACCAGCTGAGCCATTCACCAACGTCAGAACCCCCCCGGAACCGAAGTCTTCAACTCGCTTCGCACTGCCGCCACCGGTGAAAGTGAGAGTGGTGCCCACGGCGCCAGCCGAATAAGCACCGTACCCCGGGATGCTCTCCATGATCTTCACGATGTTGAGCTCGGAACCGCCGCCACCCGTGGCACCGAGACCGCCGCCGAACGTGTTGCCGGTATTCACCGTCGTGAACCCCGCGTTGGCCGTACCCGCCGCGGTCATCACCGCCAGCGCCACACACACTCTTGTTTTGCTGTCTTCGTCCCTTCCGCCGAGAGTTTGACCACGACTCCACACAGTCGCAGGTGCATGGAGTGTGTCCATGCTTCACCCGATGCCTCGGCAGCGTTCTAAAGTACACCGGGTGGTCAATGGAAGCAAGTCCAAACCCCCGTTTGGGTGAAATTTTTATCGACCGTTCACACGAACCGTATACAACCCCCTAGAAAGTACCCAGATTATTAGTCGGGGCTTGATCCCGGGTGTTTGGGGGCGGGTGCTCCCCGTCTTGTGGGGGGGTGTCCGTGAAGCGCAAGCCGTGCCGCGACTCCCGACGCGTGACCTCGGGGGGATTCTCGACAACCAGGGGCGGCGGGCCTCGCGAGCCTCCGCTAGGCCCGCAAGAGCTTCCGTGTGCTCGCCGCGGCTCACGCGCGGCTTGCATCCCGCATCGCCTTTCGCCCCAACGCCCGTTCGTACTTCGCTCGAGCCTCGGGCCACGACGCTCCAACCCGAACGTCGGCCACTATCTCCCGGGCGTCGCGGCACGCCAGCGCGCCCGTACCGGACCGCAACTTGGCGTCACTCGCCCAGAACGTCACGAATCTTGCCGCGCAGGTTCGCCGCGCCCTCGTGCGCCAGCTGATCCCGCATCCGCCGCAGCTTGGACGAGATCGAGGCATCCACCAACTGGTCGCCGATCCGCAGCCGGATCCCGCCGATCATCGACTCGTCCGTGTACGGATGCACGACCACTTCCTTGTTCAAGGACGACGCCAGACGATCGCGGATCGTCGACATCTCGCCCTGGCTCATCGGCGCGGCGGTGTAGACATCGACCTCGACGCGTCCGAACCGCTCCTGCAGGATCTGATCCAGCGAGGCCGTGATCGCCGGCAGATGCCCCAGACGCCCCTTGCGATTCAGCGTCAGCAGGAAGTCGCGCGTCAAGTCCTCGCACTTGCCATCCAGCATCCGCCGCAGCGACGCCTCCCGCTTGGCCATCGGCAGAATACGGCTGGCCAGGAACTCGCCGAACCGCTTGTCCTGGCGGGCCATGTCCAGGATCGCCTCCAGCTCGCCCGCCACGCGCTCGGCCAGCGGCTGCTGCCCACGCTCGAACGCCAGGTCGAACACGCTCCGGGCATAGACCTCGGCGACGGCGTCTGGTGGGGTTTCAATCAGCGGCATGGATTGGGTCCGAAGAAGTTCACCACGGAGTCACGCGGGAGACAGGGAGCAAGGCGGCCTAAGAACCCGAGGCCTCAGTTCGTCTGCAACTCCGCCAGCGACTCATCCACCAGCCGCTGCTGGTCCGAATCGTTCACCTCGCGCTGCAGAATCTTGCCGGCGATCGACGTCGCCAGCGCGGCCGACTGCGAGTAGATCTCGCCCAGCGCCGTCTTCTTGGCCGACTCGATGTCCCGCATCGCACGCTCGCGCATCGCCGCCAGCTCGATCTCGGCCTTGGCCTTCAGGTCATTGGCGAACTTCTGCTGCTGCCCGCGGGTGTCCTCGAGAATCTTCTGCGCCTCGGCCCGGGCCTCGGCCAGCGCGCGCTCGTACGACTCGAGCGAGTCCTTGGCCTGCCGGCGAGCCTCCTCGGCCGCCTCGATCTCGTGCAGGATCTTGTCCTCCCGCTCCTTCAGGCCCTTGGTGATCACGGGCCACACCTTCGCCGACAGCACGAAGAAGACGATCCCGAACACCGCGATGGCCGTGAACATCGGGATCAGCGCCTGCGGCGGGGTCGGGATCACCCCCACGTCCTCGTGCGATGCATGATCGCCGCCCACGGCTCCCGCCGCGTGCCCGCCCGCGTCGTGCGTGCCGTCGGCGTGCGCACCCTCATCGTGGCTTTCGCCCACGACGTGCGAGTCGGGCTGAAGCGTGGTCGCGCCGGGCGCCTCGGGCTGGGCAAGCACCGTCGGCGCGGCCGCCACCATCGTCAGGCACGCGACGCTTGGAAGGAGCTTCTGCAGCAGGCGGGTCATCAGTGAACTCCGAGAGGTTCGTGAGACTGCGAAAAGCGGTGGGCCGCCGGTCGGCGGCGCACCGGGAGTGTCAGGATCAACCGGCGATCCGCTTGGCCACGCCAGGCGTGGTCGCTCCACCCGGTGGAGCCCACGATCACAGGGCCGCGAGCAGACCGACCACGACGGCGAAGAGGGTCGCACCCTCGACCAGCGCGGCGGCCAGGATCATGTTGGTGCCGATCGGGCCGGTGGCCTCGGGCTGGCGGGCGATCGACTCGACCGCGCCCTTGCCGATCAGGCCGATGCCGATGCCGCCGCCGACGACGGCCAGGCCCGCGCCGATCGCGGCGAAGCCACGACGGGCGGTCTCGTTCTGGGCGGCGGCGAACTCCATCGCCTCCTCGCGGGTGCCGGGAACCCACTGGGCCAGAGCCTCCGCGGCGCCGAAGACGGCGAGCGTGCCAAAGGCCAGAGCGACGGTGCGGAGCGTGATCTTCACTGCCGAGTCCCTTTCTGTCGAGGAATCCCGAGATGCCAGGCGGACTGTTCGGCCTGGCCCGGAGGTGTCGTGATGCAGCCCGGAGAACTTGAGGGGCCCGGGCCACGCCCCAGATCGACTCATGCGTCGTGCGATACGTCGAGTGATGCTTCGTGCGAGATCAGGCGTGCGCCGGCGCGGCGTGCCCATGCCCCCCGCCCCCAGGGGCCTTGTCGTGGGCATGATCGTGCCCGTGCTCATCACCATGCCCGTGCTCCCCGTGGTGCGAGAGCTGCGAGATGAACACCGTCGTCAGGAACATGAACACGAACGCCTGCAGGAAGGCGACGAACAACTCCAGGAAGTAGATCGCGATCGCGGAGATCACCGACACCACCGTCACCGGCGCCCAGACCCCCACCCCCGCGCTCCACGCCATCCCCGTGAACATGAACAGCGTGGCCAACAGGATGTGCCCCGCCGTCATGTTCGCGAACAGACGCAGCGCCAGCGCCACCGGCTTGATGAACGTGCCCGCCACCTCGATCAGGATCAGCAGCGGCCACAGATACACCGGCGCGCCCCCCGTCAGGTGCTTGGCGTAGCCCTTCACCCCGAGTTCACGCAGCCCCGCCACGTTGATCACCACGAACGAGATCGCCGCCAGCGCGCCCGTGACCATCAGGTTCTGGGTTGCCGTGCCGCCCAGCGGCGCCCTGTGCTCCGCGCGCCACTTGGGCACCGCCAGCAGGATCATGTCCAGAATCGGGATCAGCCCCAGAAGGTTGTTCACCAGGATGAAGAAGAAGATCGTCGCCAGGAACGGCATGAACCGCTCCGTCCGCTCGCCCAGCAGCGGCCTCGCCGTCTTGTCCCGCAGGTAGAGGTAGATCACCTCCACCATGTGCGCCAGCGGGTTGGTCGTGATGTACCGCCGGTTGCCCTCGCTCTCGTGCCCGGTGGCGATCTTCTTGGCCAGCCACGGGAACGCGATGAGCATGATGACCATGGTCAGGACGAGGTTGCCGGTGTGGGCCGTCCACACCCACCAGTTCGTCCCTCCGACGTTCACGCTGAAGAACGGGTGCTGGACGACGTGGGCGACCGGGCTGCCTTCGGCCGCGAGGGTGTAAAGCGAGGCGAGCATCAGCGGGTCGCTCCTGGCGCGCGAGAGGTCGGATTGAGGCCCAGAGTATCCGTCGAACACGACAACGGCAAAGACGCCGACCCGGACGCCGACCCGGACGCCGACGCGGAGGCCGAAGAAGACACGGTTGCCGGATCAGCCAGCCGCCGGACCGCCGCACGCAGCACAGGCGTCTCAACCCCCAGCACCACCAGCCACGTCCCCAGGAACACCACCGCGAAAACCACCTTGTCAGGCTTGGCCCCGTCCACCGGCGACGCCAGCAGCAGGCAACCGACGCCCATGCCGACCGAGGCGACCAGCCGCGCCATCGACAGCCCCATCACCGCGGTCGTCAGCGTGAGCAGGTGCCCGAATCGCAGCAGGGCCAGCACGCCCAGCATCCCCGACACCGCCAGCACCACGGCCCCGCCCGCGATCGCCGCCGTCGCCACCTCACCGGGCCGCAGGGCGGCCACCGCGCCGACCAGCACCCCGCCCGCCACCACCGCCGCCCCGATGATCGTGGGCGCGAGGCGTCTGACGGGGAGTCTGATGGCGGGATGAGCCTGAAGGGCGGTCATCGTGGGAGTTGGCTGAGTTGCTGGCAAGTCGCGATCGCCCGCCGTCGGGACCGACCGCCGCCCGCCCGGATCAACGCGATCCGACCGGGGGGAGGAAGAATAGACCGCGCGAACGAGGTGGGCGAGTTCCCATCACGGCCGCGGGCGTAAGCACGCGGGTTTTGCCGTTCCGAGCCGCCCCGACCACGCGGCATCTCGCCTCACCCGCCCTCAGCATCCCAAGACGTACAACGCCGTATAGTAAAAAAAGTCGTCGTTCGTCACGAACCCGTCCGGCACGCCATACCCGAACGACCCCGGCAACGTGGAGTGCGTCAGGTCCGCCGTCCAGTGCCCATTGACGAACTGGATCAGGTAGTAGAAGAAGTCGTCGCTCGAAAGCGTCTGATTCGGAATCCCGTACCCCGGCGCGCCCACGATCGCCGTCGTCGTCATGTCCGCCGGGCAGAACCCCACGCTCGGGTACACGTTGAACGTGTACACCTCGCTGTCCCCGTGGACCCCGCTCACGTCGTGCAGGGAGTACGACGCCGAGTACGACTCCAGCCCCGGAACGAACTCAGGGTCGTCCTCGTCCAGGTGCCAGTACGGGAACGTCAAAAACCCCATCCCCGTCGTGCCGATCGTCAGCCGCTCGCCCGGCTCGTGATGCGCCACCGTGATGTCAAACGGATCGCGGATCCAGAATCCCGGCGCGAAACCCGCCAGCACCACCTCGATCTTGGACCCCGGCAGCGGCCTGTACAAACCCTGCGAAGGCCGGTCCACCTGCGCCTCCTCGAAAGGGTAGTTGTTGTCCATGACCCCCGCATAAGGCGGCAGCCGCATCGTCAAAGGCCAGTAGTTCTGGTACGGGAACACCATCACCAGCCTGTCGTTCCCATCGCGATAGATGTACTGCCCCAGCGGATGCCCCAGCGCGGGCATCGCCAGCGATCCGGCCACCAGCCCCGCCACCACACCCAGCCCGACGCCGCGCATTGCCATATGCGTTTCCCCGTCCGGATCGCCACCGCCCTGAGTTTAGCGACACCAGACCCGAACCCCCGATCCATTGTAGTGGACTCCACGCCCCCGGCGGATCAACCGAGTTGGCCGAATTCCAGATTGTCAAAGCCGTGTTCGGTCCCCATTAGCACCTGAGGAAGGATTTTTGTCTCTCGCCTCGGCCTCCCGCCTTGTTTGTGCCCTTTGTGCCTGTCTGGTTCAACTGGCCTTAAGGGTCGGGCTCGAACCACAGCGCCACAACGACCAAAGCCGACTCCGCCGATCCGCCCTCCACACCGCGCCCCCCTCGTAGCATTCCGCATGCTCGCACCGCTCTCGGACGTTCTCGACGACCTCCGCAACGGACGCATGGTCGTCATGGTCGACGACGAGGACCGTGAGAACGAGGGCGACCTCGTGATCGCCGCCGAGTTCGTCACACCCGAAGCCATCACCTTCCTCCTCCAGAACGCCCTGGGCTACATGTGCCTCTCGCTCACCGAGGCCGACTGCGACCGCCTCCGCCTCGACCCCCAGGCCCCCTCCAACACCTCCGTCCGAGGCACCGCCTTCACCATCTCCATCGACGGCCATCCCCGCCACGGCTTCGGCACGGGCGTCTCCGCCAAGGAACGCGCCCGCACCATCCAGATGGCCATCGACCCCCGGTTCTCCCCAAACGACTTCGTCCGCCCCGGACACATCAACCCGCTCCGCTCACGCAACGGCGGCGTCCTGGTCCGCACCGGACAGACCGAGGGCTCCGTCGACCTCTGCCGACTCGCCGGCCTCTACCCCGCCGCCGTCATCATCGAGATCATGAAGCCCGACGGCGAGATGGCCCGCGGCCCCGAACTTGTCGAGTTCTGCCAGCAGCGCAACCTCAAAATGTGCTCCGTCGCCCAGGTCATCGAGCACCGCCTCGCCCGTGAGTCCCTCGTCCGACGCGCCGAGCCGCGCCAGGGCACCCTTCTCCGCACCCCCGAAGGCGAGTTCCGCCTCTTTGCCTACGACAGCCTCGTCGACCCGCTCCCCCACGTCGCGATCACCGCCGGCGACATCGGCCTGCCCGACGGCGCCGGCATCGTCCCCGAGCAGATTAGGCCAACCCTCGTCCGCGTTCACAGACGCCACCTGCTCGGCGACGTTTTCGGCGACCTCGACTCAGCCACGGCCGCATCATCCTCGCCCGGCGGGCCAACGTCTTCCGGCGCCGTCCTCCGCGCCTCCATGCGTGCCATCCAGCGCGAAGGCCGCGGCGTCGTCGTCTACCTCCGCCCGGAAGGAGTGGGCGACGGCCTCGAAGCCCGCCTCCAGTCCATCCGCCGCGCCGGACACTCCTTCGGCTCCCACGCCCCCTCCGACCAACCCGAAATCGCCGGCGGCAATCCCGCCGAAGACGGCGTCGCCAGCCGCACCTGGCGCGAGGTCGGCATCGGCTCCCAGATCCTCCGAGACCTGGGCCTCTCCAAACTCCGACTCCTCACCAACTCCCAGACCGACCACCCGGGCCTCGAAGCCTTCGGACTCTCCATCACCGAGCGCGTCCCCGTCGATTCTCTGGTCCGAGCCCCGGGCGGGAGCCCGGGGTCGATCCCCCCCCGCGCCGCCCTTCCCATCCCCGGAGC
>Ga0163155_10006146_pt1 | contig 11711 bp, 9 predicted proteins | sample OliLakLV19SP4G1_FD_148611 | JGI IMG/M metagenome (GOLD analysis project Ga0163155, IMG submission 148611) | Freshwater microbial mat bacterial communities from Lake Vanda, McMurdo Dry Valleys, Antarctica - Oligotrophic Lake LV.19.SP4.G1 | ecosystem: Environmental > Aquatic > Freshwater > Lake >...
CCTCTGGGGCCACCAAATCCGCCGCCGGGGCCGTCGCGATCATCGCGATCGGACTTGCGCATCATGACCGACGGTTCGGCTTCGAGTTCTTCGACCTTCACGGTCAGGAAGCGCAAAACGTCGTTGGAAATGCCCATCCGGCGCTCCATCTCGGCCACTGCGGCCGGTGGGGCATCGATGTTGAACAAGGTATAATGCGCCTTGCGCGCCTTCTTGATTTTGTACGCCAGGGTCTTGAGGCCCCAGTACTCGGACTTGGTGACCTTACCGCCGAGTTCCTCGACGATACCTTGGTATTCTTTTGTCATGGTCTCGACCTGTTGGGTCGAAACGTCCTGGCGCGCCAGGAACACATGCTCGTAATACGGCATGAGCCTCTCCTTATGTCCACGGTGCCCCAGCGCATAGCCCCTCTTGAGCCGCGACCCGAGATTGGGTGGGAGGCTCTTGATGGAACGACTCGAAAGAGCGGAGACACCGGGACGGTCTGGTTCAGCTGCGGACGCAACCTGGCCAAAACAACGACTGCCGACAGGGGAACTGCCGGCAGCCGGTCCCATTCAGCCTCCGACTGGGGCGAATGAAGCAGCCCTTATACAGGTTCGTCACACGATCTCAAGTTGCGTTTTGGGTTGGCTCAAGTTGAGTTTTGGGTTGGGAATGGCGGCGGCATGGTCAGGGTGAGTGGAGCCTGAAGCGCACGCCAACGTGCCCCGTTTCAAGTGAGGGCCGCGCGTCGGGCGCTGGGACGATGGAGGGAAGATTGCGTCAGTCGAAAAAGTCGAGGAACCGGCCCATCCCTCGTTTCTGCTGCGGGTCGCCGCCACGTCGATGGCGATCACCATCATCATCATCATCGTCGTCGCCACGACGATCGGCGTCGCGGTAGGACGCTTGTGAGTAGCCACTGCGGCCTTGTTGATCGGTGAGCGTGGCGGCTATTTTTTCGAGTTCGCCTCGGTCCAACCATACGCCTCGGCACTTGGTACACGTATCGATTGTCACGCCAAGATGCACGACTTCGCGCATGACGCCCCGACAAACGGGGCACATCAAAACAGACATCATTATCTCCGGAGAAGGGTCGTTTAAGCGATGCTCGACGGGTGGATCGGTAATGGTAAGGCAGCCAATCGGCGGAGCCGATTTTCAACCGCGAGGCGTAGCGCTCGAAGTCGGAGCAGAGCTAAATTGCTGCCACCGCAGTTGCGATGGAGTTCGGCAATGCGCCGGTCGATCCAGGCGCGGCGGTGCAGAAGCATAAATGGCGAATTCGTCATGTAAGATCCCACTCTGTTCAGGTGGCCCGCCAGGACGGAGGTGCCACGTGTCAGCGTCCGACATCGCAGCTCCGCTTATGCGGTAGCTACCAGAGGGGCCCGGACGGCTAATTCGATATAAATGGGATAGTCCATGGGAAGTTCAAGTACTCCCTCGCAGTGCGGCATGATGGTCGCCCGCTTGACACATCGACAGTGGCGGCTCCAAAGCGCGACAGATCAAACCCAGCGGATCAAAATCCGTCACATGCCGTTCATTCACTCTCGGGGCCTCGACGACCCATGGCGATCGCATTCGTATTTCCCGGACAGGGCAGCCAGGACGTCGGCATGGGCAAAGCTCTTGCCGACCGGTTTCCTGTCGCCAAAGCCGTGTTTGACGAGGTCGATGCCGCGCTCGGGGAAAAGCTGTCAGCCATCATGTGGGACGGGCCTAAAGAGACGCTGACGCTGACCGAGAACGCTCAGCCATCGCTGATGGCGGTTTCGATGGCAGCTTTGCGCGTGCTCGAAACCGAAGCGGGCTTCGACCTTGCCCGGGATGTCCGCTACGTCGCTGGCCACTCGCTTGGCGAATATTCAGCCCTTGCAGCGGCCGGTACGTTCTCGCTTGCCGACACGGCTCGGCTCTTGCGGTTGCGTGGGAAAGCGATGCAGGCGGCCGTGCCGGTCGGACAGGGTGCCATGGCAGCCCTTTTGGGCGTTGATATCGCGACGGCGCGCGTCATCGCCGCCGAAGCGGCACAAGGGGATGTCTGCGACGTCGCCAACGATAACGATCCGGGCCAAGTTGTGCTCTCTGGCCACAAAAGCGCGATCGAACGCGTTCAAGAGGTCGGCAAGCCACACGGGCTGCGCCGCGCGGTTATGCTGCCGGTCTCAGCGCCGTTCCATTGTGCGCTCATGCAACCGGCCGCCGACGCGATGGCCGCCGCGCTGGCCACCGTCGAAATGCGCGCGCCGACCGTCCCGGTGATCGCCAACGTCACGGCCAAGGCCGCCGGTGACGTGGCCGATATCCGACGGCTTCTGGTTTCGCAGGTAACGGGGACCGTGCGCTGGCGTGAGTGCGTGCTGGCGATGGCAGCCGGTGGCGTGACGGACATCGTCGAGGTCGGCACCGGTAAGGTACTGGCGGGCTTGGTGAAACGCATCGACGCCAATGTGCGCGCGATCAGCGTTGGTATGCCAGACGATATCATTGCGGCCCGAACGCTTCGCTTGGCGTGACGCGAAATTCGCGCACAGCCGCAACGTAAAACACGTGGATGGTAGAGAAAGAGACGGTTCGATGTTTGATCTAACAGGCAAAAACGCTCTGGTCACCGGCGCAACGGGTGGCATCGGCGAGGGCATCGCGCGCGCGTTTCACGCTGCTGGAGCGTCAGTGGTCCTGTCCGGGCGCAAGGTCGATGTGCTGGACGGATTGGTCGGCGAGCTCGGTGGCCGGGCAAGCGCCATCCCGTGCGACCTGGCTGATCGTGTCCAGGTTCAAAAACTCGTAGATCAGGCGGTTGAGAAGGCCGGGCGGATCGACATCCTGGTCAACAATGCCGGGTTGACCAAGGACAATCTGTTGATGGTCATGAAGGACGAACAGTGGGACGACGTCATCGCCGTCAATCTTACATCGAGCTTCATGCTGTGCCGGGCAGCAAGCCGCCACATGATGCGCAACAAGACCGACTTCGGCCGCATCATCAACATCGCATCCGTTTCGGCGGTGTTCGGCAACCCTGGGCAGGGCAACTACGCCGCGGCCAAGGCCGGTATGATCGGCATGACCAAGTCGCTCGCGCGCGAGGTCGCGTCGCGAGGAATCACCGCCAATTGTATCGCGCCGGGGTTTATAAAGACCGCCATGACGGATGTGCTCAACGACAAACAGAAGGGCGAAATCTCCCAGATGATCCCGGCCAAGCGGTTTGGAACGGTCCGCGACATCGCAGCTGGCGCGCTGTATCTGGCCAGCGACGAGGGCGGGTACGTGACCGGCCAAACGCTGCACATCAACGGTGGCATGGCGATGGTGTGACGCCTAGGCGTTGCCTCTCACAAGCCGGGCAAACGGGTGCGACGGGATGCCCAGCGCCATGAAAAAAACCAGCTTCTGGTGCGCTGGCCAAGCCAAATGAAGTGTGTTACCTGCCGAGCGCTTGCGGCGTTGCGTTCAGCATCCAACCGGCGCCGACTTGGTCACAGCATTGATGGAACGCTGTACAATGGCAGCGTTTGCCCACAGTAGCAGGTTGACCGAAGATCTCGGGCCACCTGCGTCAGACGGGGATATCCAAATTGTACGGGGGCGCCGGACCACGGCGACCATGTCAACAGAAACGGCGCTGGCTACAGATTGTACCGACGCTGAGAATCAAACCAAACCACACTGGTAGACGGTAAGCTGCCGGTGCAACTATCCGAAAAACGCGAGGAATTCCCATGAGCGACGTCGCTGAGCGCGTGAAGAAGATTGTCGTCGAGCATCTCGGCGTAGAAGCCGAAAAGGTAACCGACAACGCTAGTTTCATCGACGATCTGGGCGCCGACAGCCTCGACACGGTTGAACTCGTGATGGCGTTCGAGGAAGAGTTCGGGTGCGAGATCCCCGACGACGCCGCCGAGCATATCTTGACGGTTGGCGATGCCGTGAAGTTCCTCGAAAAGAACGCATCGACGGCAGCCTGACGGCTGGCGGCGGGGCTATCTTATGGCGCCGCCATCGTTTCGTGTCAGCAAGGCGCCAGTTTCAGATACAAGACTAGGTCAGATACAGGTCTGGCGTCGCGTTCCCGTAGCCGTCATAGCGTTCTGCGCGATCGGGGGGTACGTCGTTAGGGATGTGGTCTCGCCGAAGGGGTCATCATGCGCCGCGTCGTCGTCACAGGCTTGGGTCTCGTCACGCCACTTGGCAGCGGTGTCACGGCCTCCTGGCAAAATCTGATCGCAGGACAGAGCGGCGCTCGGCGGGTCGACGAGATCGGCGTGGAAGATCTGAGCTGTCAGATTGCCTGTATGGTTCCGCGTGGATCTGAGGCCGACGGGAAGTTCGATCCCGACGTCTGGATGGAGCCGAAAGAACAGCGCAAGGTCGACGATTTTATCATGTTCGGCCTGGCAGCCGCGACCCAGGCGATCAACGACTCAGGGCTAGAGTTCAAAACCCGGGACGAGCAGGAACGCGCAGGCGTGCTGATCGGATCCGGCATTGGCGGCCTCAACGGGATCGCCGAGACGGCGCTGTTGTTGAAGGAAAAAGGTCCGCGCCGGGTCAGTCCGTTTTTCATTCCTGGGCGCTTGATCAACCTCGTCTCGGGGTATGTGTCTATCAAACACAAGCTGCGCGGACCAAACCACGCCGTGGTTACCGCTTGCTCGACGGGTGCTCACGCGATCGGCGATGCCGCGCGCATCATCCAGTTCGGCGACGCCGACGTGATGGTCGCTGGCGGCGCCGAGAGCCCGGTATGCCGCTTGGCTCTGGCCGGGTTCGCAGCCTGCCGTGCCCTATCGACGGGTTACAACGACCGGCCGACCGAAGCATCTCGCCCGTACGATAAGGATCGTGACGGGTTCGTGATGGGCGAAGGCGCCGGCATCGTCGTGCTCGAAGAATATGAACGCGCGAAGGCCCGCGGCGCTCGCATCTATGCCGAGGTTGTTGGCTACGGCATGTCGGGCGATGCCTACCACATCACCGCGCCAGCCGAAGATGGCGATGGCGCGTTCCGGTGCATGTCGGCAGCAATGAAGCGGGCGGGCGTTAGCCCCGTCGACATCGACTATGTCAACGCCCACGGTACCTCGACGCCGATGGGCGACGAAATCGAACTCGGTGCGGTCGAACGGTTGTTCGGTAACGCCGCTGGCAAGTTGACCATGTCATCGACCAAATCTGCGACGGGGCACCTCTTGGGCGCCGCAGGTGCTGTGGAAGCGGTGTTCTCGGTTCTAGCCATTCGCGACAACATTGCGCCAGCGACGCTCAATCTGCACGCGCCTTCGATCGAAACCGTCATCGATCTTGTGCCTCACCGCCCACTACAGCGGGAAATCAATACGGTACTGTCCAACTCTTTCGGGTTCGGCGGCACGAATGCGTCACTGATCTTGCGCCGGGTGGCCTGACGGGTGGCGCCTGACGGTCGGCGCTTGACGGCCGGCGCTTGACGGTCGGCGCTTTACGGTCGGTATCAGCGGCGCGTCTTGCGTTGTCGTGTCGAGGATGCGGTTTCCATCGGCTTTAGCGCCCAACCGTTTCATCCCATCATAGGGTTGCAGTCCGGCTGCTCCGTCCCCTATCGTTACGCCACAGGCCGCTCGCCGGGTTCGGTCACGGGATAGGACAAGAATGTCGGAGCAGCAGAAATTTCCAGAATTCTACGTTACGGCTCCGCAGCCGTGTCCGTACCTCGAAAATCGCTACGAACGTAAATTGTTCACGCATCTGACCAGCGAGAAGCCGCTGGCGCACATCGATAATCTGCTGCGCAGCGGCTTTCGTCGCAGCCAGAACATCGCCTATGTTCCCTACTGCGATGGCTGCCAAGCCTGCGTGTCGATCCGCGTTGCGGTCGATGACTTCCAGCCGACGCGGTCCATGCGCCGTATCGTCGACCGCAACGGCGATTTGCGCGCCCGCCGCATCGAGCCGGTGCCGACATCCGAGCAGTACGCGCTGTTCCGCAGCTATATCGACAGCCGTCACTCCGATGGCGGCATGGCCGACATGAGCGTGCTCGACTATGCGATGATGATCGAAGACAGCGTGATCGACACGTTCATCACCGAATACCGCGCCCGCCCACCGGGTGTTCCGCACGTCTCTTACCGCGATCGGGCCGACGCTTGGCCGCTCAAGGCCGTGGCGTTGTGCGATAAACTTTCTGACGGCGTCTCAATGGTTTACAGCTTCTACGACACGACCGAAGAGGCCATGAGCCTCGGCACCTACATGATCATCGAGCACATTGCACACGCCCGGAGCCTCGGTCTGCCCTACCTCTATCTCGGCTATTGGATCGCAGGCTCGCGCAAGATGAACTACAAAAGCCGGTTCGGTCCACAAGAACACCTGGGGCCGGACGGTTGGGTGCGCGCGACGACCGGCAGCACGTGACGCAAGGCCACCGGCCGCCACATATCGCCCTGGTCGGACCGGTGCAATTTCGTTTGGGAGCCCCACCAGCGTTCGCACGGCTGTTCCAACCATCGAAAAACAAGGTTAATTGTGGTTTACAGCAGTCGGCCGGAGATCGAATCGCCGATACATCCAGCCTGGACCTTGCACCACGGTGTACAGAACCGTGTGCAGTAAAATGCCATTTTGTCAGGAGACGCGCGCCATGACTTTGACCCGTCGACACATACGACCAGCCGGCCTGCTTACCGGCCTACTTACAGTCCTGGCGCTGGCCGTCGCACTCGTCGCAGCGCCAGCGTCGGCGCAGGACCCGAAAGCCGCTGCCGGGAAGCCCGCTCCAGCGGCACCGGTTGCCAAGATCCCGGCGTGTGCGGTCAACCCCAACGGCCTCGGCATTTCGCGCGTCGTCGAGATCGATACGACGGCGGGTCCAGGTTTCGGATTCGAGCATTACAAGGCCTATGACTTTTTGCAGAACAAAGAAGTCGTGCTGACGTTCGATGACGGCCCTTGGCCCGGCACGACGAAAGCGGTGCTCGAGGCGCTGGCTTCGCATTGCTCAAAGGGGACGTTCTTTATCATCGGCAAGAATGCGCTCGATTACCCCGATATCCTAAAGCAAGTGGTCGCAGGCGGTCACACGATCGGCACGCATACGTTCCTGCACAAAGATCTGTCGAAGTTGCCGTCTGACAAAGCCAAGGAAGAAATCGAAAAGGGTCATTCCGCGACGAAACTCGCTGCCGGCGTCGCACCGTCTTCGTTCTTTCGCTATCCGTTCCTCAAAGATAGCCCCGAAACGGTCGCTTATCTGGGTAGCCGCAACATTGCGATGTTCTCTACCGACATCGATAGCTTCGACTTCAAGTTCAACCGGAACCCCGACCTCGTGGTCAAGACGGTGATGGACAAGCTAGAGAAGAAGGGCAAGGGCATCATCTTGATGCACGACTTCCACAAATCCACGGCAACATCCCTGCCAAAGCTTCTGAGCGAACTCAAGGACAAGGGCTACAAGCTTGTCCATCTGAAGTCGAAGGCAGAAGTTACCACGCTTGCCGATTATGATGCTGAAATCGCCAAGAGCACCAAGGGCTTCACGACGGGCACGGGAACTGGCCAGCCAACGTCAAGCGTCATCAAGACGATCGCGGGTGACGGTCAGCAGAACTGAGATATGTCGTGACATGTATGCGCTGTGCCCACTAAGGCGCATCGAACGGCCGGGTTGCCCCGGCCGTTTGCATTTCACCCGCCGGGCCAGCCCGCTTCGTCGCCGTCGCGTGTTGACGGCTATTTCACCTTGATCCGGTCGCGGACGTCGACGGTCAGTGGAGCCTTTGTGCCCGCTGCTGGCTCTGACACCACGTAGTTTTTGGACGCGGCCTCATAGCGGGCCTCAAAGGCGCGTGCTCCTGCGGCTTTGATGATCAGCGGACCGGTTTCGCAAGAGGATTGCGATAGCGCCATCTTCGGCGCAACGACCGATGTTTTTCCAGCAAATGCCATCGTGACCGGGACCGTCGAAGTATTTGACACCTGGAATTCAAACGACAGCGATTGCGGCCGACCGAACAACTGGACCAGCAAAAACTTCGGATCCTTGTCAGACGCTTTGGCAATGGCGACGCCAATCTCGGTGGCTTCCGACATCAGAATGTTTTTGGCGTGGCCCGGCGAATTGAGCCAGCCCTCCATTGCTGAAACGGCAAGCTCGCGGGTCGCAAATCCTCGGCTTGACTGGTGCATCGCCAGATTTTCGGCAGCCGTGCACGCCTGATAACCCGACTTCTCGATCCGTGCCGACATGGTCGTGCCATCGGCGGTGTGGCTGAACACTTTCGTGCGTGCGAGCACGTCGGCGTAAGCCTTCGCGGCGGTGGTCAACTCACGCGAGACCGTCACGCGGGCGAGCTTGGCTTCCACGCGCTTGGCGTTGGTAATTTCGACGATGGCCGCGGTCACGGCAGGCAGATCAGGCAATGTCGTCATGGCGGGGCTTTTTGTTGATTGGAACAGGCCTACGTTATGATGTGTTTAATCGGCGGAACAGCGGCAACGGCATCGGTGGTGTCAGACCGCATCATCGTGGAGCGGGTCGGTTAATGGCTAGCGGATTTGAACGCGCGCGGCGAGTTGTGGTCGTTGCAGCCGTTGCAGCAATTGGATGTGTCAGCCAGTTGCTGTCCCATACTGTCGCTGCAGATGATCGCGGAGCGAGTGTCGGAACCCGAGAGGTAACGGCTGGGGCGCCGAAGGGGGAGGCCTCCGTGCCCTCTGAGGCGCGTTTGCCGACGAAGGCTGCTTCTAGCACGGTCAAACCCCGCAAACGTCGGCCAGCCATTGGTGGAGGCACGCGCGTACCCATCCTTCCGGGACCTGACCGGCGGCGTTCGGAAGCGGGTGTGTGCCGTTCCCAATGCAACCTTCAGCGCAGCTCCTGTGACAGCCGAGGTCCTGGCACCTTCCGCGATCGATCCGACCAGATCCGCGCCAGCCAATCGAGTTGTTATCTCGCGGTCCAATCGTGTCTGGCGCGGTGCCGTTAGGCGGTGCGTCGGCGACGGTCAGACGCTTCGCGCGGCGATCGCCCCGGTGCCGCCACCCTCACGCCCCCCAAAGAATACCCTGTGCCGGATAAATCATCCCGTCCCGGATGGTGAGCCCCCCGGGCCGGTCGCGCGCCAGGAGCAGTGGTCCGTCGAGGTCGACCCAGCGTGCGTGTTGCGCCAGGAGTAGGGCGGGGGCCACGGCGAGCGATGTCGAAACCATCGAGCCGACCATGACTTCGAGCCCCGCCGCGCGAGCCTCGATCATCACCGCGAGCGCTGCGGTCAAACCTCCGGTCTTGTCGAGCTTGATGTTGACGGCGTCATACCGGCCGACAAGGCGCGGCAGGTCGGCGCGCGTGTGGAAGGCCTCGTCGGCACAGACCGGGACCGCGCGCGACACGACCGCAAGCTGATCGTCGTCGCCCGCCGGCAGCGGCTGTTCGATCATCTCGATCCCGGTCTCAAAGGCGACCGCCATCAACGGCTGGAGCAGTTCGCCTGTCCAAGCTTCGTTGGCATCGGCAATGAGGCGTGCCGTCGGACGGGCCACTCGCACCGCGCGAAGGCGGGCATCATCGCCTGCACCGCCGAGTTTCAGCTTGAGCAGTGGAAGATGCGTGACTGCGGCGGCCTTGGCGGCCATCGTGTCCGGCGTATCTAGGCTTATCGTGTACGCTGTCAGGACCGGTTTTGCGGGGGTGCCACCGAGCCCTACAAGGCTTGCCACGGTTCGGCCGCTGGCCTTGGCCTCAAGATCCCATAATGCGCAATCAATCGCGTTGCGGGCAGCACTTGGCGGAAGATGCTCTAAGGCATCACGCCGTATTTCGGCGGGCGTCAAAGCATGGAGCCGAGCGTCCGCCGCATAGGCACGGATCGTGTCTGCGGTTGCCTCGGGCGTTTCATTATATCGCGCGTAGGGCACGCATTCGCCACGGCCGGTGTGGACGCCATCACCGATGCGAACGACGACGACCTTGGCTTCGGTCTTGGTCCCGCGCGAGATGACGAACGGCTCGGCCAGCGGCCAGCATTCGATGGCGACGTCGAAGATCAACGGCATTGGGAATCAGACAAGGCGCCCGCTCGCGTGAGCGAGGAACAGGTACACGCGGCCGTTGTCCGACACGAGGTTCTGTTGGACGACCTGTCCGGTCGGATCGCGGGCTTCAGAATCCCGCAAAATACGCTCGAAGTTGGCCAGGAATTGCGTGATCATATCTTGTAAGCCGGGATCGGTTTTCACGCGGCGGTTGATCTCGTCGTAGGCGGCGCGGCCGTCCGGCGTGTAGATGCTGCGCGCCATGATGCCCCGTTCGCCGCGCCGTAGCCGCGTCCAGATGGCATCGGCTGCTGCCGGATCGAGCGCGCGGGCAATAGTTTGCACGTTGAGCGCGAACGGCTCGTTTGAAGGGCCAGCCGAACCGAAGCCCGCCACAGGCTCGTCCTCGTGCGAGGCGCGTGCCAAGAGGTCGCCGAACGACCAACGGTCCGCAGTGGCAGCTGGCCGGTCGCGTGACGGTAATGTCTGCAAAGCTCTGGGGTCGCCACCTGGATAAACGGCCGCGGGGCTGAAACCGGGTGCACCTCCAGCTCCTGGTGGCATACCAGGTGGCATCCCGGGCTGCATTCCCATAGCCATCCCAGTCGGAAAACCCGGCATCGGGCCTGACGCTGAAGGTGGAGCTCCCATTGGCGGGGAAACGTCGCGGTTGAGCGCTGTCCTGTTCGCCAATCCCTGGAGCTGATCCAACGCCATCAGCTGTTCGTGCAGCGATGACCGCAAGTTTTCAGCCGTTGCCCGGGTCTGTTGCGGCAGGCCGTCGAGCTGTGCCCTCAACCGAAGCTGCTCCTGAGCGATCTCATTTGCGGCCTGCGCGGACTTCGTTCTCAACGCGCTCGTGACGTCGTCAAGCTGGCTGGAAAGGCTGCCGATTTCCTGGGCGACGTCGCCACTGGCGGAGGTGAAACGCTTGCGCAGGTCTTCCAGTGCTCGCTCACCTTGCGTGGCGCTTTGTGCCGTCAACTGTTCGATTTGAGCGAGTGCGACGCGAGAGCGCTGTTCCGTCGCAATACGCAGGTCCTCGGCGGCCTGACGGGCCTTCTTTTCGGCCTCGCTGACGGTGCCCTCGATCGTACTCGAATACTGGGTGATGTATTTGCCAAGGTCGTCGGCGGAGCCGGAGATGCGCTCGAGCGTTCGCGACAAATCGCCGTGTCGCGCCTGCAACGTCGTGTCGATCTTGAAATTTGCCGTTTCGAGAGCGTTGGCCGCTTTCAGGATGTTCTGCCCTTGCATTTCGAAGCGGTTGGTCACCGAGTTGATCTGGCCGAGCAAGTTCTCAGACACGTTGCGCAGCATCTCGGATTGGCTTGCGAGACCCTCGATGGCCTTGATCGACTGCTTGGTAATGTTCTCGCTCGACCGCCGGACGGAGCTGATGCCATGCATCAGCGACTCGTCCATTTCACCCGCCTGCCGTGCGATGGTCTCGCGGAACACCTTGGCGTGGGCATCCAGCGCGGTCGTAAGCGCGGCCGATCGCTCGTTTACCGCTCCGTCAATGGCGATTGTGGAGCGCCGGATCGAATCGTCGAACAGCTGAAGTCGTTCGGTAAATGCGCTATCGAGCGCGGCGGTGCGCGCGACGAGCTGCAAGTCGAGAGCTTGGGCGCGGTTTTCCAGCGTGGTGTCGAGCGCGCGTGCGTATTCTTCGAACACGGTCTGGAGGTTCTCGG
>Ga0163155_10006151_pt1 | contig 11699 bp, 8 predicted proteins | sample OliLakLV19SP4G1_FD_148611 | JGI IMG/M metagenome (GOLD analysis project Ga0163155, IMG submission 148611) | Freshwater microbial mat bacterial communities from Lake Vanda, McMurdo Dry Valleys, Antarctica - Oligotrophic Lake LV.19.SP4.G1 | ecosystem: Environmental > Aquatic > Freshwater > Lake >...
GCGGTCGGGTGCGGGTGTCGGGGCGGGCTGCTGACCCGGAGCTTCTTTCTCGGCGCTGAACTTCAAGAACGGGATGGCGTCATCGATGTTGGAGATGGTGGAGCGCAGCGACATGAGGTGGTCATCGAGCCGCTTGAGCGAGGCATCGATCGATTGGAGTGAGCGGTCGATCGACTCGAGCGCGGCAAGGCGGGCCTGGGTCTCTTCGAGGCGACGGTTGGTCTCGTCCACTTCTTCAAGCATGCGGTCGAGCCGCGCCTCAACCTTCGCGACTCCGGCGTTCGAGACCGCCAACTGATCGTTGATCTTCTCAAACACGCACCCGGGCAAGTTGACCATCATGCACGCGAGCGTTGCGAGTGAAAGAAGCGTTGGGAGAGACCTCATGTTGCGGACCGCCTTTGCAAGGTCGCGCGGGGCTCCGCGGCGATGTCGAATCCTAGCGGGGGACGTAGGCAGGAGGCATCGGGGATTGTTGCGGGTCTGCGAGCTTTGGATGAGGAAGACCATCAGGAAGGTGAGAACCGTGCTGCCAGCAGGGATGGAGGCCGCGCGGGTGGCCGGGCGGTTGTGGCACGGCGGTTATGGCACGCGGCGCGAGTTCAACAGCACGAGTTCCCGATCGCAAGGCCCGCGGCACTGATCCAAGGGCACGAATCCTGGTGCCTGCTGTATACTGCGTGGTGCTTGTTTTCTTGGATAGGGTCGGGCCACGGTGGTGGGAACGACACGGTTTGGATCCTCAGGCCAGACCCAAGAAGGCCAAACGCCCCACGCGCACGCTCCCAAAGCTCCGCCGTGCTGGGCGAGGGTGGACCCTGCCGCGCGATCGGTGGCGAGACCCCTCAAGGGTCAATGGGCCGCTCTGCTCCAGTGGTGGATCCCGGCCGTCTCTTGAGCCGCTAGCACAGCTTCACGTAACTCATCCGGCGTTGGTGGACAGACATCTAACCATCGATAAGCGTACACACGCTCCCGGTCCACATCGTGATCAGTGGAAGCGTCAAGGCCGTCGCCTGGTTTTCCCGTTTCTCCATTCACCAACAAGACGGTAAGCGGAGGTGGCTCTTTGAACTGGCAATACTCCATGATTTACCCCAGGACTTGGGACATTGCGAACTGCGGCAGCTCAATCCGTTCGCCGACCATCTTGTAGGTAAGGGTCTGGCGATTGAAAGCGGCTGAAACGAGTATCAACCATGTGCGAGCGGCAAGTTCTTCACGCTTCAGCGATTCGCGTTTCATCGATACTCCTGCAGGAACGAGACAACAGGCCCTTTGCTCTACGACCCCATATGCTTGATAATCGCATCTCCAAACTCCGAGCACTTCAGCTTGGTCGCGCCTTCCATCATGCGGTGGAAGTCGTAGGTCACGGTCTTGGCGCCGATCGCCCCATCCATGCCCTTGATGATCAGGTCGGCGGCCTTTGACCACTCCGCATCGCCGCCGACCCCCCCGCCCATGTAGCGGAGCATCATCTCGCCCGAGAGGATGACGCTGCCGGGGTTGACCTGGTCGAGGTTTGCATATTTGGGGGCCGTTCCGTGCGTGGCCTCGAAGATGGCGTGGCCGGTGATGTAGTTGATATTCGCACCGGGGGCGATGCCGATGCCGCCGATCTGCGCGGCCAGCGCATCGCTCAGATAATCACCGTTGAGGTTCATGGTGGCGATGACGGAGAAATCCTTGGGGCGTGTGAGCACCTGCTGCAGGGTGATGTCGGCGATGCTGTCCTTGATCATCAGCATGTTCTTCCACTTGCCCTGACCGTGGGTGGGCCAGAGCTTGAGCACCGTCTCGACCTCGGCAACGATCTTCTTCTGCTGCTCGGGCGTCATCATGTCGTAGCCCGGATCGATCATCTGCGCGTTGGCGATGGCGGTGAGGTCGGGGTTGGATTCCTTGTTGCCCAGGATCCACGACTCGCGCTCGGTGATGCACCGCGAGCGGAAACCGCCCTCCGCATCGGGCGCGACGGCCAGCTCATAGCCCCAGTCCTTGAACGCCCCCTCGGTGAACTTCATGATGTTCCCCTTGTGGACGAGCGTGACGCTCTTGCGCTTCTCCTTCAAGGCGAACTCGATCGCGGCGTAGACCAGCCGCTGCGAGCCAAGCTTGCTCACGGGCTTGATGCCGATGCCGACGGCGACCTTGTGGTCATCAGGTGTGTCATGCCCGTCCATCGCGGCCTTGGCAAACTCGGCGGTGCGGGCCGATGTGCCGAAGCGGATCTTTGAAAAATCCTTGGGGAACTCCTTGGCGATGAAGTCGAGCATCTTCTGAGCCTCGGGTGTGCCCGCGGCCCACTCGATGCCAGCGTAGATGTCCTCGGTGTTCTCGCGGAAGATCACCATGTCACAATCGCCGGGCTTCTTGACGGGCGAGGGAACACCCTGGAACCAGCGGACAGGGCGCAGGCAGACGTACAGATCCAGCAACTGGCGGAGGGCGACGTTGAGCGAGCGGATGCCGCCGCCGATGGGTGTGGTGAGCGGGCCCTTGATGCCTACGAGGTACTTCCTGAAGTCCGTGATGGTCTCATCGGGGAGCCAGTTGCCGGTTTTGTTGAAGGCCTTTTCACCGGCGAGAACCTCGTGCCAGTGGATCTTCTTCTTGCCGCCCGAGGCCTTCTGCACCGCGGCATCCATGACGCGAACCGATGACTTCCAGATGTCCGGGCCGGTGCCATCGCCCTCGATGAAAGGAATGATCGGATCGTTGGGGACCTTGAGTCCGGCGGTTGACATCGTGATGGCGGTGGGCATTGGGTCGGCTCACGGATGAAAGGTGTGAAAGGGGAACAGCTGAAAGACTCGGGTGGGAGGAAGAGTAGCGAATACAAGTCGTGGAAGTTCAGGTCGCCGGTTCGGTCAGACCCTTGAGCCTGCGGAGTGCATCAAAGGCCTGCAAGGGTGTGAGCGCATCGAGCTTGATCTCGCGGAGTTGATCGACGGCGGGGTGCGGCACAAACTCGGTGAACAGGCTGAGCTGCCGGTCGGCCCGCGATGCCTGTGGTGCCGAACCGTTGGCCGCGACGATGCCGGCCGCGGAAGCGCGAGGCGAACGTGTGTTGATCGGAGGTGTTGCAGCTCCCGGCTCGGATGGACCGTGATGATGGACCGCGAGCGAACTGAGGACCTCGCGCGCCCGCGCGATGGTGGGTGCGGGAAGTCCGGCGAGCTTGGCGACGTGAACGCCGTACGACTGATCGGTGCGGCCGGGCAGAATGCGGTGCAGAAAGACGATGTCATCATTAAACTCGCGCACCGCGACGTGCAGGTTGGTGACGCGCCCGGGGAGACGCTCTTCGAGATCGGTCAGTTCGTGGTAGTGCGTGGCAAAGAGCGTGCGAGGGCCGACAGAAGTCGGTGTGCCGGAGGTTTCGTCCGCTGTGCCCGCGAGTGTCTCGGCGATCGCCCATGCGAGGCTCAGACCGTCGAGCGTGCTCGTGCCACGCCCGATCTCATCAAGAATAACGAGCGATCGCGGCGTGGCGTGGTTGAGGATGCGCGCCGTCTCGGTCATTTCAACCATGAATGTTGATTGCCCGGCGTGCAGCGCATCATCAGCCCCGATGCGCGTGAAGATGCGGTCGGTGAGGCCAATGACCGCTCGATCAGCAGGGATGTAGCTGCCGGTGTGGGCAAGCAGGGTGATGAGCGCCGCGGTGCGGATATAGGTAGATTTGCCCGCCATGTTCGGGCCGGTGATCAGCGCGAGCGTGCCGAAAGGACTTGCACTCGATTCAGGATCAGCCCCGAGCTCGAAGTCGTTGGGCACGAATCGCGATTCGAGCAGTTCATCAAGAACCGGGTGCCTCGCCTGATGCACACGGAAGACCGGTGACTCGACCACCTCTGGCCTCACCCAGCGTCGCCGAATCGCTTTTTCAGCGAAACATGTGTAGATGTCAAGCTCGGCACACAGATCGGCGAAGCGGGTAATCTCAGGAATGCACAACGCGGCCCGGGCGCAAAGATCGTTAAAGATCAGTAGCTCGCGGTCGAGCGCGCGGGCCTCAGCGGTCTGCACCTTGGACTCAAACTCCTTCAGCTCGGGGGTGATGTAACGCTCCGCGTTTTTGAGCGTCTGCTTGCGTGTGAAATCTGCAGGGGCTCGCTTGGCCTGCGCGGCCGGAAGCTCGATGAAGTAACCGAAGATGCGGTTGTATCCGACCTTGAGCGATGGAAGCTGATGGAGCTCGATCAATCGCCTCTGATAATCGGCCATGAAACCGGCCGCGTCTCGCTGAAGTGTGCGAGCCTCGTCGAGGGCCGCATCAAACCCATCACGCACAAGCCCACCCTCGCGCAGATGGCTGGGCGGATTGTCGATGCACGCCGTCACGATCGCCTCGGCAAGTGTGGAGAGGGACTCGGTAAGCGAACGCACCACGTCGAGATGGGTTGCAAACGCGGGTGCATTGATCAATGACTCGGCCAGCACCCGCGCTTGCGCAAGCGACCTGCCCACGGCCAACAGATCTCGCGGACCAGTGCGGCCAAGCGCAAGGCGGGCGGAGATGCGCGAAACATCCTGGACCTGCCCGAGCGATTGTGCGAGGTTGGTCGCCGAGGCACGATCTTCAATCAGTGTGGCCACACACCGCTGACGCGCTTCGATGCGCGCGCACTCGCAGAGCGGGGCGCAAAGCCACTCACGGAGCAACCGACGACCCATCGCCGTGCGGCAGCCGGGGAACGCCTTTGTGGGGCTGAAGATGCCGCAGAGTGAAGCGTCAGGCGCATCGGCACTCGATGATGCACGGATGGTCCGCAAGACTTCGAGCGAGCGGATGCTCGTGGCATCGAGTCGGCACAGACCACGCGGATCATCTCGCCGAGGTGGTTGAAGATGTGCAAGCGAGCGTGCAGGACGACCTGATGCTCGAGGCTCATCGGGTGTTCCCGGTGCATCATGGCTGGGCCGGATGAAGACCTGCGTGTTGACCAGGTAGCGGAGAATCGCACCAGCGGGACGGAGGAGCGGGTCATCATCGGTGAATCCGAATCCCGACATCGTTGTGACGCCGTACTGCGATCGGATCGCTTCGAGAGACTCATCCTGACGAAAGTGCCACGCCGGCTGCGGCGAGCCCGAGATGCCGAGCGCATCAAGAATGGTCTTTACGCGGGGCGGTGACTTGGCATCCGCGGTCGCGACAAAGAGCAGCTCGCCGACCTGATGGCGTGCCAACTCATCGGCAACCGAGCCCGCGCTCGAGGCAACAAGGGTGAACCTTCCGGTGGAGAGATCAACAATCGCGGCGGCAACACTGGCGGTCGGAGCATCACCCGGATCAATAAAGCAGATCGCGCCGAGCGTTCGCGATGAATCCGGAGCGAGGAGCGCATCATCGACAAGCGTGCCGGGTGTGAGCACGCGATCGACAGCGCGATCGATAACACCCTTGGCCTCGGCCGGATTCTGCACCTGCTCGGCAACCGCAACACGAAACCCCTTCTCGATCAGCTTGCGAAGATACGTTTCAAGCTGGTGATACGGAACACCCGCCATGGGCACACCTTCACTGCGCTGCGTGAGGGTGAGACCGATCGCTGCGGAAACGGCAACGGCATCGTCATCAAACATCTCGTAGAAATCGCCGATACGAAACAGCAAAACACAATCGGGGTGCGCCCGCTTAAAGCGGTAGTACTGACGCATCGCCGGCGTTTCACGAGGATCAGAAGCCATAGGGTCGCCATTATAGTGGGCCGGAGACCGAACGATGGCGGGGCCGGTTGGGCGAACCCGGTCGCAAAATCATGGCGGAAAGACGACCTTCATGTGTCACCGAAAGACCACATGCGACACCTTTGCCGGCTTTACCGGCCCGAACGAACAAACCGCTCAAAGGCCGCGAGGGTCTGAGAGGAAACGTGATGCTCGATTCCCTCCGCATCGGCGTGCGCGGCCGCGGCGGGAACACCAAGCGCCAGAAGAAACTCTACGACCGTGCGGTGGCGCTCACGTGATTTGGTGGCAAGCTTCTCGCCCGCCTCGGTCAGAAAGATCGCACGATAGGGCTTGGCGGTGACAAGCCCATCACGCTGAAGACGCGAGACCGTACGCACAACAGTCACGTGCGTAACTCCTATCCTGCGAGCGATATCGACAACCCTGGCCTCGCCCGATTCGGCAATCAAGTCGGCAATGATCTCGGAGTAATCTTCAGCAATTTCAGTAGCACGAGCCCGGCGCGTGCGGGCGTGTGCCGCGGCCTGCACGACGGCTGATGGCACGGCGGGGCTGGGCCCGTATCCTGAAGCCGATCCTGAAGCCGATCCTGAAGCCGAGGCTGCACGCGAAGGTGTGCTGCCTGATGCGGTGTTCACGCGCTTGGCGCTGCCGGGCTTGGATCGGGGCGCTCGGGATGAAGTGTTGCCCATAACCCACAATGTAGCCAATGGTTCAAGGGTTGACAAGTGCTTCACCTGCGGGTATCGTTGTAGCATGAGATACACTTTCCGGAACAGTGTTCGACGACTCATTCAATCCGCAAACCAACGATCGATGGCAGGGGCACTGCTACTCTGTGCGATCGTCGTGCTGATGGTCGGTTGCGAACGCGCGGGAAAATCGCTACAAACCGCGGACGGGCCGAAGAGACTCTCGATCGTCACGACCACGGGAATGATCGCCGATGTTGCCCGCAACATTGGTGGCGATTTCGTTAGCGTCCACGCCCTGATGGGCGAGGGGGTCGATCCCCATCTCTACAAGCCTTCGCCCGGCGATATCCGAATGCTCGGCGAGGCCGATCTTGTGCTCTACAACGGCCTTCATCTGGAAGGCCGCATGGGCGATGTAATCGAGAATCTCGGAAAGTCGCGACCGGTCGTTCCCGTTGCCGACGGCATTGACCGGAGCAAGCTGCGCTCACCACCGGAGTTTGAAGGGCAGCACGACCCGCACGTCTGGTTCGATGTTCAACTCTGGCGGCAAGCAACCGCGAAGATGCTGGAAGCGATGAGCAAGGCTGATCCGGCCAACGCTACGACCTATCAAGTCAACACCGCGAGGTACGCCGAACGACTGATGGCGCTCGATAACGAGGCGCGCACACGCATCGCCTCGATTCCAGTTGATCGGCGCGTGCTCATCACCGCGCACGATGCGTTCGGGTACTTTGGCCGCGCGTATGGGATTGAGGTGCTGGCCATTCAGGGTGTGAGCACCGACAGCGAGGCCGGATTGAAAGATATCAACAAACTCGTCGATGTCATCGTGGCCAGGAAGATTCCCGCGGTCTTTATCGAGAGCAGTGTTCCACGCAAGACCATCGACGCGCTCATCGAGGGTGCAAACTCACGTGGACAGCACGTGGTGGTTGGCGGCGAACTGTTCAGCGATGCAATGGGAAAGGACGGGACCGATGAAGGCACCTATATCGGCATGGTGCGTCACAACCTTAAAGTCATCATAGAAGGATTGTTAGGAGGTCCTGCACACTCACCCACCCGTAAGGATGAGGCCGGCACACCGTGACAGCGCAGAACCATTCTCATGTACAACACAGCTCGCACCCGGTGGCGATCGATCCACATTTGACTCCAGGCGCGTCGCCACTCGACGCACAGGCAGTGGCCGTGGATATTCACGACCTCACCGTTGCCTATCAGCGCAAACCTGTGCTTTGGGATGTGGATGTTCAGATTCCTGAGCGAAGGCTCGTCGCAATCGTTGGTCCGAATGGCGCTGGAAAGAGCACACTGATCAAAGCCGTGCTGGGGCTCGTGCCCCTGGCGAGCGGATACGTGACCATCTTCGGCCAAACCCTTCGCGAGGTACGGAAGAATGTTGGCTACGTTCCTCAGCGCGAGCACGTTGACTGGGACTTCCCGGTTGATGCACTCGACGTGGTGCTGATGGGACGTTACGGCCGCCTCGGCTGGATTCGTCGCCCCGGTGCCAAGGATCGCGCCATCGCTATGGACAGTCTTGCTTCCGTTGGGATGGCCGAGTATTCCAGACGGCAGATCAGCCAACTCTCCGGCGGACAGCAGCAACGAGTCTTTCTTGCAAGAGCCTTGGCCCAGGAGGCACTCATCTACTTCATGGATGAGCCCTTCGCCGGTGTAGATGCCGCGACCGAACGGACCATTGTCGATGTTCTGCGCCGCTTGCGCAATGAGGGCAAGACCGTTATCGCGGTTCACCATGATCTGCAGACCGTCGGCGAGTATTTCGACCACGTGGTCATGCTGAACATGCGTCTGGTCGCGGCGGGACCGGTTGCCGATGTCTTTACACAACACAATCTGCAGAAGACCTACGGTGGCAGGCTCACCCTTATGGATCAGGCCGCAGAAGCCGTGCGTCTGGCGGGCGGAGTCAAACCGTGAGAGCTTCCAACGCATGTTCATATATTGGCAAGATTCGCTTGACTCGGATTTAAGTCAATATTTATCTGTCGATTCGTAAGTAAACTCATGAACGACTTTGTGCGGCTTATCACCCTGCAGGATGCCAACACTCGCGTTGTGATCCTTGGTTCGTCGTTGCTCGGCCTTGCCTGCGGAAGCGTCGGCGCACTTTCTGTCCTTCGTAAGCGGGCACTTGTTGGCGATGCGGTAGCCCACGCGGCCTTGCCGGGGGTTTGTGTTGCCTACCTCGTTGTTGGCAACCGAAACTTTGCAGCATTTCTTCTCGGCGCACTGCTCTTTGGCGTTCTGTGCGCCGCCTTCATCGCGGCCGTCCGCACCTACACCCGTGTGAAGGAGGACGCCGCCACCGCGCTCGCCATCGGCAGCTTCTTCGGTTTGGGCATCGCGCTCTCTCGGATGATCCAGTCTCAGCCGAGCGGCAATCGAGCCGGACTCGACAGCTTCATCTTCGGTAAAGCGGCGTCGATGGTCGCCGCCGATGCCAAGCTGATCTCGATCGTCTGTGCCGTCGTGGTGCTTGCGATTGTGCTTCTTTACAAAGAACTGAAACTGCTGTGCTTCGACCGAGACTTCGCCCAGTCGCTCGGCTGGCCCGTCTCTCGACTCGACCTCGTACTCATGGGGCTGGTTGCAGTCTGCACCGTCGTCGGTTTGCCCGCGGTCGGTGTGGTGCTCATGGTCAGCCTGCTGGTTATTCCCGCTTCAGGCGCGCGATTCTGGACCGACAGGCTGGGTGTCATGATCATTCTCTCGGGTCTCATCGGTGCCATCGCAGGCGTGCTTGGCACTTCCATCAGTGCTACTGCCGCGCTCCCCACCGGTCCGATGGTCACACTCAGCGCGGCATCAATCTTCGCCGTTTCATTTGTGGTCGCGCCAAGACGGGGAATCGTTGCACAGGTGGCCAGGCAACGACGACTGCGGCGGCGTGTTGGCATTCAGAATGTTCTGAGAGCCGCCTATGAAGCAACCGAACAGCGCACCGATCCGAGAGCGACTTGGGCCAGCAGCAAGTCCATGCACGCCGGTCTGCGGCTCGCCATGAAAGAAGGACTGGTTCTTCAAGCCGATGCCGATCGGTATCAACTCACACGCTACGGCGTTGAAGAGGCTGTGAAGGTCGTGCGCGCCCATCGACTGTGGGAGTTGTTTCTTACCGACAAAGCCTCCGTAGCGATCGATCATGTCGATCGCGATGCGGATCAGCTCGAACACGTGCTTCCCCGTGAAGTTGTCGAACGGCTTGAGGCACAGTTGCGCGGTGAGGGTCGCTTGCCGATCACACCCGGAGAGATGGATGTTCCCGGATCCGTCCATGAGATTGGCGGCCAACCATGACCTCCGGCGACTGGTGGGTGATGCTGACGGCCGTGCTCTGCGCTCTTCCGTGCTCGGTTCTCGGTTGCTTTCTGGTGCTGCGAAGAATGTCGCTGCTGGGCGACGCAATTACCCACGCCATCCTGCCGGGCATCGTGCTCGCGTTCGTGCTTACCGGATCTCGCGGGGTCTCCCCCATGCTCGCAGGTGCGGCCGCGGCGGGCATACTCACCGCGCTCTTGAGCGGTGCGATCAACCGCTGGGGAAAGGTCGATGAAGGCGCATCACTCGGCTTGGTTTTCAGCACGATGTTCGCACTCGGCGTCGTGATGCTCGGATGGGTGCCGCGAACGATGGACCTTGACCCCGGTTGCGTGCTCTACGGCATCATCGAAGGTGTACCCTTTGATACAACCCTTGTGCTTGGCTTTGCCGTTCCAAAGGCCGCGCTCACGCTTGGCATTGTGACCATCGCCGTGCTTGCACTGGTCATTGTCTTCTTCAAGGAACTGCGCATCGTCTGCTTTGATCCGCAGTTGGCAACGACGCTGGGCATATCCGCCGCGGTCGTGCATTACGCACTCCTCGGATCGGTCGCCACCACCGCAGTGGCGAGCTTCGAGGCCGTCGGTTCCATCCTGGTCATCACCATGCTTGTTGCCCCCGCCGCGACAGCGCAAATGCTGACCGACAAACTCGGCACTATGGTCGTTGTCGCGGCCATCGTGGGCATTCTTGATGCGATTGTTGGACACCTGCTGGCCGTGATGCTCAACAGCTCCGTCGCTGGCATGATGAGTGTAGCGGCAGGAATCATCTTCGTTACAGTCGCGCTCGCATCGCCGCGGCACGGTGTCATCGGCAAAATCGCCAGAAGAGCACTGCTCCGCCTTCGCATCGCCGAAGAGGATGTCCTCGGTACACTTTATAGAAACTCCGAAGCTGATCAGCGCCTCACCATCACACAGAGCGCTTCACTGCGCACTCGACGGCGATTGGTGAAACTCGCCGTCTGGCGTCTTACCCGTGCGGGACAGATCTCAAACTCCGATGGCAGACTTCACCTGACCGAGAAAGGTCTCGTCTCTGCTCGATCCGTCGTTCGATCACACCGGCTCTGGGAAGCCTTTCTCGCCAAGCATTCATCACTCCCGCTTGACCATCTGCACGATCCGAGCGAGCGCGTCGAGCACTTCATCACCGCGCCGCTTCAGGAAGAGTTGGCCCGTGAGGCCGGCGAGTGCGCCGATCCGCATGGAAAGGCTATACCACCTCGCTGACTCCTCGGACATGCTACTTCGCGAGCTTCGCCACCACACGCCAAAGGTCATGCGGGCTGAGTGATCGCCCGGTGCTCTCGTTGAAACGATTCAGCAGAATGTCAAACCGTGTTGTGAATGGGAGTTGATCGCGCTGCCCGAGCGATCCCACGGTTTCAACCACCGCATTCGCAAGCCAGCCTTCTTCGGCTTCCGAAAGCCGCGGCGCACGACTGGACGCGCGCCCGATCGGCGGCAGCTTTCCGGCCTTCCGAATGTTCTGCAGTCGCCTGAAGACCGCGTGCTCGTTCATCCCCGCTTCGGTCGCGCTGGCCAGTTCGCACATCCGTATAAACTCTTCTGTATACGGCAAATCATCGAGCGTGCGCCCCACTTCAACATACGCAGCGATGAGCCGCTGATTGAACTGTGAAACAGTGGCCGCGCCGTTTGTGTCATCATCCGCAAACAGGACCGTCGCTTCAGGCTCAACGTTTGGCGAGTCAATCGATGTTGCGCGTGAGTGACCCTTCCGCAGGATCGGTGTTCCCGGTCGCCCTTCCTGCGGCGATGCTGTGGGAATCGTCACGATGGCCGGGGTGTTTGTCGGTGCTATTTGCGATGGGAGTGCCGGTTCGTGAACGGGCTGCTTTACCGGCACAATCGCGGGCGCATGACGCTTGGTGACCGGGGCGACGGTCGGCAACCCACCCGCGCTCCCTACACCCCC
>Ga0163155_10006155_pt1 | contig 11693 bp, 13 predicted proteins | sample OliLakLV19SP4G1_FD_148611 | JGI IMG/M metagenome (GOLD analysis project Ga0163155, IMG submission 148611) | Freshwater microbial mat bacterial communities from Lake Vanda, McMurdo Dry Valleys, Antarctica - Oligotrophic Lake LV.19.SP4.G1 | ecosystem: Environmental > Aquatic > Freshwater > Lake >...
GTCGCAGGTCAGATGACGATGAGCAACTTCGCGTCGATGGCGGCGGGCGCCGCGATCCTCGGCGGCGCGTTCGTGCTGGTCACATCACAGATCCAGGGTGCGGAACGGCGCGCGAAGGAAGCGAATGAAGTGTTCCGCGCGACGTTGGAAACCCCCCTGGATTTGGACGGGTTCGTGGCTTACAGCACGGCGGTAGAGACGGAGATGGGCAGGTTGAGCGGCGTTCTCGACGCCGCCTACATGGGTAACCAGGACGGGTTGGGCAACATCGCCCGCGGGTTCCAACGGTTCTCGGAGGTGATCTCCATCTGGGGTGAGGACGTGATCTACGAGACGCAGGCCCGTCTCGAGGATCTGATCGACACGCAGCAAGTCGCGGCGTCCGAGGGCATGGCCTACGCGACTGTCGTCGCCGAGATCGGCGACCGTTACGGCTGGTCGGCGACGCAGGTCGAGGAGTTCGCTCGCGCCAACGAGATCGACCTTGCCGGTTCGGCCGCTGGGGCAGTCGCGGTCCTCGCAGATCAGAAGCTCGCATTAGAGCAGGTCGACGGGCAGTTGCGGCTCACTCCCGCCGCGGTGTCTGCGCTGGCGGGTGTGATGGACACTGAGTTGACGCCGTCGATGGACGCGGCGGTGACCGCGACGATGGCGGCCCCGCCGGTCGTCACCGAAATGTCCGACAATCTGCTGGTCCTCGGCGACGACGCGAAAGGGGTGGGCGAGAAGATCGACGCCTTGAAGTCGATCGTCGACACATTCCTTGGTATCGCTCTCGACGAGGGTGCCGCTGTCGACAAGTTGCAGGGCTCGATGAACGGGATTGCGCAGGCTGCGATAGACGCTGGCTGGAACTTGACTGGCACGACTGACGCGTCGATTGGTTTCCGGGAGCAGCTCCGCGGAGCGGCCAGCGACGCTGGTGGCCTGATCCAGTCGTGGATTGATCAGGGGATCCGGGGCGAGGAACTGCGCGGCAAAGTCAACGGGCTGAGCGACTCGCTGTACGCTCAGGCGACAGCGGCGGGCGTGCCGCGAGTCGAGGTCGACAAGTACTTCGGGTCGCTCAACCAGCTGCCGGAGGACGTGTACACCACCTTCCAGATGCCGTCGATGCCTGCTGCACTGACCAACACCGACGCCCTCAACGCTGCGCTCGACGCGATAGAACGCGAGCGGTATGTCCGGATATCGGTGGAGTCGCCGGGCACGAACGCGGGGACGTGGGTCGGGTCGCTGTTCAACGCGGACGGCCACATCTACGGGGCCGGTGGTGTGATGACGTTCGCTGATGGCGGCCACATGGCGCAGATCGCGCGTGGTGGACCTGTCCGCGTGTGGAATGAGCCGGAGACCGGCGGCGAGTCGTACATTCCGTGGGCGGCCTCGAAGCGGGGCCGCAGCGTCGACATCCTGCGGCAAACCAACGCAGCGTTCGGGCACCCACTCGGCGCCGGCGGCGGGTCGAGTGTGACGGTGAACGTCACAGCGTCGGGCGGCGACGCAGCCGCCCTCGCACGCGCCGTCGCCAACGAAGTGTCCAACCCCGCGGTCATCGACAAAATCACTCGCGGGATCCGCCGATCTGAAGAAGCGATCACCGGGAGCCGACGATGACAACGACGCCGCTAGCTGCCGGGATCAGACTCGGGAGGATGCCCTACGGGATCCTCGGGAACCTTGAAACGCTCGAGTTCGACGGTGAGGGATTGTCGATGTCGGGGCGTGTCGCCCCGGTCGGTGACGGTGACCGGGTCGCGACTCTCGCTGTCCGCAGGGAGCAGCTTCTCGGCCTCGCGTCGCCGTGGGACACGACGACGCAGCCGATCATTGTTCGTGACGACCCGTCGATCACCGGTCACTACGCAGACTTGTCGGTCCGCACCGACATCGACCACATGGGTTCGGGTCATTTCCGGTGGCAGCTTTCGGGGCGGCGGCTCCTCGGCCGCGACGTGCCGGGTCACGAACTCCACCAGGTCGGCGGGTTGCGCTCCAACTCGCACGCCGTGCTGGTTGGGTCGGTGTCGCCGTGGGCCGCGATCCCGGCCGCGGCAACCGAGTTCTTTTCGGGGGAGTCGTCGGCGTCGTCAACATTCGATTTGACGCGGGTGTCGGACACGGGGTCCGTCGGCTTCTACATTTACGCTACGGGATTCAACCGGCGGATCGCCTATTTCGTGTGCCCGCCAGAGAACCATTGGGACGGTGCGGCACTGATCACTCTCGGCGCCAGTCTCCACCCGGTGACGGGCCGGCAGGTGTGGGACTCCGACGCCGCGACGAACTCGTGGCGGATCGGGAACGGTCTGGTGCGTGTGTCGCAGTCGGCGACCGCTGGCGAGTTGCTCGTCGAGTCGATTGGTGTCGCCAACTCGACGTGGACCCCCGAAAACTACAGTCTCCGTTACGACGCCGCCGGGTCTTTGATCACCGCTTTCACGACGTTCACGGTGTTGGTCAATACGCCTGAGGTGTGTTCGGTGCGGGTCGGGATGCGGGCCGGGGCGAACCGTCACCGGCAACTTCTCGACATCACGGTTCGTCGCGGTGACCGGCTCGCCGAGTTCACGTGGCGGACTGACGAGAACTTGTTGGGCCGCGTTTCTCATGACCCGGCCGAGGCCGCGACGGATTTGACTGTTGGCGCGGCGACAGTCGGCATCCGTGAGACGGCGGGTGCCCTCCCGAAGTGGGTGATCTACACGCCCGCGGCGGCGACGACCGACACGGTCAACGGGACGATCGAGAGGACGACACAGTGGCCCTCGTTTCCGTTCGCGATCGGGATGACGAACGCCACAGACTCAACCGACGATCTGCGAAAGTACTATCTCGGCGTGAACGAGTGCTGGCAGTCGCTGGTCGGCAGGTGACCGTGTGAGCAGCGTCACGGAAGTGTTCGGTGGTGTGGGGAGCTGGGATATTGACCTCCACCCCGACACGCCGCGTGCGGTGACGCAGAGATTGGAGATGGCCGGCGCAGGGTACGCGTGTGTAATCATCACCCCGGTCCGCGTCGACCCCGTCGCGGTCGGGGCCGACAACATCCACACAGCCAGCATTTACGCTGGCATGTACCGTCACCGGACCGGCCGGGCCGGCAGCATCGGCGGCCCTGGCCTGTGGGCCTACCTCGGAAATGAGCAGGGTGTAGGTCCGATCGTCGGCGCGGGACTGTCCGACACCCGAACCTACCGGGCGTGGTGCGAGTCGCTGGATCTGGACCCGTTCATCGGGACCGCGTCGACGGTCCCGACCTCCCCGACGATCACGTGGACCACGGACCGGGTCATGACCCGCCGCGAAGCCCTCGAAATCCTCCAAGAGCTCGCCGGGTCGCACCCGTTCAACGGCCTCGATTTGCACATCGACCATCGGACAATGACGATCGTGTCGGAGCCTCCGGTGTGGGGGGTGTTCGCCCCAGCGCCGTACAACACGCCGGTGGCGTACCCGATGTTCGTGCCGTGGTGGACTCCACGCCACCCCGGATCCTTGGTGGCCGGTCAGCACGACATGATCCGTGCCCGCTTCGAGATCGAGGAGCACGTGGAGGACTACCTGTACCAGTCGATTATTGGTGCGACGACATCGACGAACGCCGTGCCAGCTTACGCGTACCCTGGCGGATCGCCCGCCGATGTCCTCCAACAAAAGTACGTGCAGGACGGGTCGATCCCTGCCGGGAGCGAGTCAACGGTCGGCGTCGCCGAGGTCGGCAGGCACGCCGCAGCGGAGCTGGTGATCTCGGCGTATACCGACGAACGCGACCTCCCAGCCCGAGTCAAGCCCGGCGCGACCGTGGCGCTGTACGACCCCGAAAACAACCTGTGGGACAACACAAGCCCGCGGCCAGCCGGCGGCCGCGAGATGTGGCCCACGTTCACATGGGCACAGTCGACGAGGTGGCCGGTCCGCGCGAACATGGGTGTCTACATCCGTTTCGACGACGACAGCATCCTGAACCTGTCGGACTGGTACGTGCCGGGCACCGGCGACGCACAGGTCACGTTCGGCGCACCAATGCAAACACGAGTCAACGGTGTCGTCTCGCAGCGCGGCCTCCGATCACAGCTCTGATCACGGTCGCTGCATCCCCGCCACCTACGGCAGACGCGGTGACCGTGCCCACGTGGCACGCTACCCGCACGCGCAGCAGCGCATCCTCCCAGAGAACGCGACACAGGCACGGATCGTGCCGCGATCAGTGATCCTCCACACCGCCGTAGACGGGCCCGGACCCACCGACCTCGCCGCCTACTTCGGGCGGTCGGACATCAAAGCGGAGTCCACGTTCTACGTGACGCTCACCGGCACCGTCGTCCAGATGATGGACACAACCACGGAAGCAGACGCAAACGGCACCGCCGACAAATGGGCGATCAGCGTCGAAACCGAGGACGACAGCGCCCGCCGCGGATCCGACATTCTGCCGTGGACCCGGGCACAACTCGACGCGCTCACCGAGCTCGTGGATTGGTGCTGCCGGACCCACGGCATCCCGCGGGTCCGGTGCACGTCAGGGCGGCTGCCCGGTGCCGCCGGCATCGGCTACCACTCCCAGCCGATGCGCGAACGGTTCGACGGCACGGCACACAACCCGTGGACCGCGTACCAGGGGAAGACCTGCCCCGGCCATGCGCGGGTCGGCCAGTACCCCAACCTCGTCACACGCGTCGCAGCGATGGCGGCACCACCCCCCAACCCGAAAGACGACGACGACATGACCCCCGCACAGGAAGCGAAGATCGACAACCTCGCCCGGGCTGTCGCCGACCTCACGGCACGCGTCGACGCACTCGCAGTCGGCCCCACCTACCAGGGGCATGCCACCGGCGGTGTCGTCCCGACCGTCGAGCGGATCGCCCGCCACCTCGGAGCATGAGACACATGACCAGGGCACGGCACGGCATCGACAGATGGGGCGCCCCCGCCGCTGCGGTCGCCCCAATCCTCGCGTTCGGTATCGGCGGGACCGCCGCCCCAATCGGCGACGCATGGGAGACCGGCCTCCAGGTCGCCGTATGGCCCGTCGCTGCGGTCGCCGCCCTAGCTCTCGGAGTGAACACCCGCAGGGCACGGACGATCTCCGGTGCCGTCATCGTCGCATGGTGGGCCGGTGCCCTCTACGCGATCACCGTCGCCCCCGAATATCTGGCTCCGTTCGGGCTCTTCACCGTCGCCGCGATCCCGTTCCTCGTCGCGACGTCATGGGGAAAAGCGTGGGCCTCCGAAGAAACCGATGAACACCACACCAGTCGGCGACAGGCATGAGCGCTGACCAAGCGGTCCGTGCCGTGCTCTGGGCGTTCGTCTCGACGACCGCGGTCGTCGGGTCCTATCTGTGGACACAAATCGACGGGCTCACCGTCCCCACCGTCATTTCAGGCGCCGTCGGCCTCCTCGGCCTCGTAGCCCTCATATGGAAACTCGTGGTCGACTATCGGGCGACCTCCGACCTGATCGACGACTACCGCGAGGCGAAAGCGGCGGACGCATCAGCTCTTGGAGAGGAACGCGCCGAGAACCGCAGACTCCGCGACGAACTCTCCCGCCACCGGGTCGATGACTGACCGCACGACCCACATCCCCGCAGTCGCAGGCACCGTCGCCGCCGTCGCATCCGTGATCGCCGCCGACGTATGGGCCGCCCACACCGACCGGCCCACCATCTCCAGCGCGTTCGCGACTGCGCTGGAACACCCCATCGGCGGACCCGCCGCCGCAGCGGTCCTCGCCGCCGTCCTCTGGCACCTCGCCCTCGACCCGATCATCCGCCGCCTCGAGCAGCACCCGTGACCCGCGTGTGCATCCCTCCACGGCACCGCGACGCAGCGGACCGTGTGCCGATGGAGCCCCGGCCGTGACCATACGCGACCCGCAGGACACCATTCTCCTCGTCGCCGTCCTCTCCCTCGCTGCGCTGCTCGCGTGGAGAGGCGCAGAGTACGCCGAGCCCGTCGTAGCGGCCGCCGTCGCCGGTGTCCTGACCAAGGTCGGCACCACCGGAGCGCGTCCCCCCGACGCTCCGGTGGCGCCAAACCCGCAGCCACACGACGACGAGGAGAACCCAGGCGATGGCCCCTGACCCGTACCGGGAACTCCCGTGGGCGGTCGTCGACATCGACATCGTCCGCGAACGCGCGTGGCGCTACGAGATCGTGTGGGAAGCCGGGACCGATGTCTCGTCGCGTGCGTGGACAGCACAAGTGCGCGACGTCCCTGAGGGGACGCTCCTCGCCGACATCACCGTCGACGCCACCGCCGCCGCAACCGGGACCGTGGTCCTGTCGATGACCGCAGAGGACACGACCGGGATCCTGTCCGGCGCGTGGGAACTCACCTACACGATCGGGGCCGGCGACCCCGTCACACTCATGCGTGGCGTCGTCACCGCAACCGGGTGGGTGGTGTCGTCGTGAGTAACGGCTACGTGGTCGTGCGCGAGCGGGCCGACACCGTCGCCGCGATCCTCGACGGGAGCCCCGTCATCACCGTCGTCGAGACCGGCAAGCAGGGCCCGCCACCGACCGCCGGCCAGATCCTCGCAGCAGCCGGACCCGCAATCGACACTGCTGCGGCGACCCGGATCCTCGACCAGGACACGACCCGCCGTGGCGGTGTGATCGGCGCGGCGCGGATGGCGTCGCAGGTCGTCGCTGACGTCGTGATCGGCGACAGCATCGGCGCCGGTGTCGGCGGCACACTCGGGTCAACCGGGTGGGACACGATCCTCGCTACGGTTGAGAACCGGTCGGCGGGCCTCGCAGACCCCGGCCCCGGCCTCATCCTCGCGAACCGCGACGAAACCATCTACGGGTCGCTGAAGTGGGACACGCTGACGCAGGGCGCCTCACACGCGTCGCTGCTGTCGCGTGGCTGGCTCCTGTCGACCTCCGGCCACCTCATCGCCGATACCGCCACCTTCCGCCGGTCGACCGTCTACATCGCCCGGCAGGCTGCGGGTGCCGCGTCCGTCGAGGTGTCGTTCGACGGCGGCGCAACGTACACCGCCCCCGCGTCGACGACCGGGACCGGTGTCCTCACCGTCACCTCAGCAGACCTCACGACCGCGTCGTCGAGACAGGTCCGGGTCCGGCAGTCCGGTGCAGGGTCCGTCATCGTCCTCGGACACATGCCCTACCAGACCGGCGCCACGTCCGGTCTGGTCGTCCACAACCTGGCGAAGGGCGGCACCACCACCGCCAACTGGATAGCGGACACGACGTGGGACACCTACCTCGCCGGGCTCGGGTCCACCGTCCGACGCGTCTACGTCAGTCTCGGCGGCAACGACGCGTTCGCCGGGACAAGCGTCGCGACAGCGATGGCGAACCTCGCGACGATCCTCGGACGCATCCGGACCGCCGTCCCACTCGCCGAGATCGTCGTCATCGCCGCCTACCGGCCAACACTCACCCCCACGTTCGTCGCGCCCCCTGTCGCGACGTGGGCGACGCAGTGGGTCACCGGATGGATCACCGCAGCCTCAACAGCCGGCGCCTCCGTCATCAACCTCTACGGCCGCTTCGGTGACGTCGGCAACGACGCCGCCACACCCGACCCTTACGCCCTCACGATGGACTCGGGCCTCCACTTCGGGCCAGTCGGCCAACGCGCGATCGCCGAACACATCCTCGAGCGGCTCGGGCTCACCACCCAGGGCCTCGCCGCTGTCGGCTCCGGCGGTGGCGGTGGCGCTGCTGCGTCGGAGACCGTCGCAGGGATCGTCGAGCTCGCGACGACGGGTGAGGCGACGACCGGGACGGACACGGCACGTGCCGTGACGCCCGCGGGTGTCAAGTCGGCGACGGACGCGCGGGCTGTGCTGCTGTCTGGCGCGACGAGGATGACGGGCGCACTCCAGACGGTCAGTGGTGTCCGGGTGTTCGCGGACTCCGACGACGCGGAGGCACGCGTCGGGCTCGCCGATTTCAATGGTGCGGCAGGTCTCGATGGTGCGATCGGGTTCGGTCCCGGTGGAGCGACGGCCCCGACCGCGTACATCGCGCAGGCACGGGTCAGCGGTGAGCTGGCGTCGACCGTCGTGTTCGGCGTGCCCGACGCCACGTTCGCCACCCACGCGCTCAACCGGCAGACCGGCGACGCCCGCTACCAGCTCCTTGATTCTGATTTGTCGGCGATCGCGGCGCTCTCGACCACTGCATACGGGCGCTCTCTCCTCGCTCTCGCCGACGCCGCAGCGGGCCGGACCGCCCTCGGACTCGGCACACTCGCCACCGCGTCGACGGTCACCAGCGCGAACATCACCGACGGCACCATCACCAACATCGACATCGCCGCCGCCGCAGCGATCGACGGAACGAAGGTCAACTATGCGACAGTGAACACTCAGGGCACTGTCGAGTTCGCTACCGACGCCGAAACACTCACCGGCGTCGCCGCCGACCGGGTTGTCAGTCCTGCGAACCTGTCGGCGAAACTAGCGACAGACGTCACGGTCGGCGGCGACCTCGTCGTCGGCGGCGGCGACATCACCGCCACAGACGGGTCATTCAGCGCGGTCGTCTCCGCCAACGCCGGAGGAGGCGCATTCGCCTCGACGGTCGGCGCCGAAGCGAACCCGCGTCTCACCCTCGGCTACGTCACCGCCTTCAGCATCCCGGTCCTCGCTATGGGTGCCGGTGGCGCGTCGGCCCCGGACCTGTCGCTCTACCGGTCCGGGATCGCGGCAGGCACCCTGTCCGGCACCCTCGCCCTCTCCGACGCCACCGCCGCCACCCACGCCGTCAACCGGCAGACCGGCGACGCCCGCTACATCCGCCCCGCACTAGCCGCGATCGTCAACGCCGACGTCTCCGCCGCCGCAGCGATCACCGGGACGAAGATCACCGCAGGGACCGACACCGTCCGTGGGACACTCGAACTCGCGACGATCGCCGAGACCACCGCCGGCACTAGTACCACTCTCGCCGTCACACCCGCCGGTGCCGCATCGATCCGGGGGCAGCTCCTCGGCCTCATCTACATGACCGACCTCGTCACCTAGGAGCCAGCCATGCCAGCCAGCACGACCCCGATCTTCTCGCGCCGTGGAGACATCCAGTGGGCGACGACGGTCACCGCCGTGAACGCTGCGATGGACGGGACCGGGACTGTCGTCACCGCGTTCACGGCCGACGCCACCGAGGGCAGCTACGTGACGGCCCTGCGCCTCAAGGCGGCCGGGACGAACGTCGCGACCGTCGCACGCATCTTCCTCAACAACGGCGCAACGAACGCGACCGCCGCCAACAACGCCCTCTACGACGAGATCACTCTCGCTGCGACGACAGCGTCCGCAGTCGCCGCCGTGACGGCGTACACGCTGCCGCTCGGCTTCGCGCTCCCGGCCGGCTACCGGATCAACGTCACGCTCGGGACAGCCGTCGCCGCAGGGTGGATCCCGTCAGTCATCGGCGGCGACTACTGACATGGCGGGCCTCCATCTCCCGGACCGCGCCGAGCAACTCGTCCAGACGTTCACCGCCGCGAACTCGTTTCTGCCCTGGACGAAGCCTCCCGGTGTCACGACGGTGACCTTCCTCTTGATCGGTGCCGGTGCCGGTGGTGGCGGTGGGTTCACCGCAGCCGCAGCCGTCAACCGTGGCGGCGGCGCAGGAGGCGGATCCGGTGCGATCACACGCGCCACGTTCTCGGCAACGGTCCTGCCCGACATCCTCTACGTCCGGCCCGGCCTGGGTGGCTCCGGTGGCGCAGCGTCCTCCGCCGGAGCGGCGGGCACCCGCTCCGTGGTAACGACGACCGTCAGCACCGCCATCACGGGCGCGACGATGCTCCTAGCGTCAGGTCTCGCTGACGCTGCGGGTGGCGGTGCGGGCACCGGTGCCGCAGGTGGCTCCGGTGGCGCCGCCTCGACTGCGTTCATCGCAGCGGCCGCGATCCTGGCGTCGCTCGGCTCGTGGGTGACGATCGCCGGAGTCGCTGGCGTCGCCGGTGGAGCGCACACCGGCGCAGCAGGTGGCTCGATCACGGCACTGGCAACCATCCCGCTCAGTGGCGGCGCCGGTGGTGGCGGCACCCCGATAGCCAACACCGACTTCGCTGGCGGTGCAGTGGCGAATGCGGGCCCGTTCGCCACGATCGCGGGCGGTGCCGCTGCGGCGGGTGCCGGGTCACCTGGCATCACTCTCACACCCCCCATCTACGTGTTGCAGTCGTGTGGCGGGTCGGGCGGCGGCACTGCTGGCGCATCGGGTACTGCTGGCCGTGGCGGTGACGGCGGCCTCGGTTCGGGTGGTGGCGGTGGCGGTGGCGGTGTCACCGGTGGCGCAGGCGGCAACGGCGGCGACGGGTACGTCATCATCTACTGCGCCTGACCCTCACCATTCGATCAAACAGGGAGTCGCCATGTCCATCGAAACCGCATGCGGACGACGTGTGGCCACGTTCGGCGCCATCGAGAAGGCTGGCGACTACTGCCTCGCCACGATCGAGGATCACGGACTCCGCAAGAGGTGCATCTGGTTCTTGCTCCCGATCCACGAGGGCAAGTCGAAGTACGACCGCCCAACCCGAGGGTCGGGGATCCACGCCGTCTACGAGCCACCGTGGACGTTCCGCGAGTGCGCCGACGGATCAGTGGAGATCCGGGCATCAATCGCGTGTGGCCGTCACGACCCCGAAGGCGAATACTGGCACGGCTTCCTCGACGAAGGCCACGTCTGGCGGACGGTGTGATCGGGCATCATTGTCCGTCACTCTCACGCATCAGGGATTTCCTCAGCCTCGACGGCGCCACCTTCACGGTGTGGCAGATCGTCCCAAGTCCGGCCGTCAAGCTCACGGCCACCGGCCTTCGGTGTACGGCCGCCCCACTGCTTGAAGAAGAACGGCACGGCGGCGACTTCGCACTGATCGCGCAGGTCGACAACCCATGCCTCGTCCATCGGGCGGGAACGAGGGCCGCTCTCGCCGCCGGCGATCATCCAGTGGATCCCGCCGAGGTCAAGACCGGCCAACGGGCCGAGCAAGGGCTCAGCGCTGACGAAGCGAACCGCGGCGTCGACCTTGCGGAGGTGGTCGAGTCGGAAGGCGTACCGCTGGTTCTCGACCGAGACACCCATCCAGAGGTTCGCCGGCCAATCGAGCTTCGGTCCGAGGTCGGCGAGGCGCTTCGAGCGCTTGGTGAGCACTTGGTAGGTGTGCTGCGGCGTCTCGGCGATCACGTCGAACACTCGGCGGATGTAGTCGATCGGTACGTCCTTGTGGAACAGGTCGCTCATCGAGTTCACGAAGATCGTTCTCGGGGCGGACCAGCGGCGGGGTATGTCGAGGGCGTCCGGGTGGACGCTGAGTCCGAAGCCGGGCCCGCTCGTGAGCGGGTCTCCGTCGCGCTGGTACTTGGCGGATCCCATCGCCTTCAGGCGCTTCGCGAGGGTCAGGGCGTAGCAGTTGTCGCATCCTGGCGACGTCTTGTCGCACCCGGTCGTCGGGTTCCACGTGGCCTCGGTCCATTCAATTGAGGATTTGTCACTCATCGGCCGTCGCCACCGCCGTCGCCGTCGCCGGTGCCGCAGCCGTCGCCGCAGCCGTCGCCGCAGCCGTCGCCGTCGCCGTCGCCGTCGCCGTCGCCGTAGCCGTAGCCGCCGTTGCCGTAGCCGTTGCCGTAGCCGTTGCCGTAGCCGTAGCCGTCGCCGTAGCCGCCACCGCCGATGCCGCCGTAGCCG
>Ga0163155_10006158_pt1 | contig 11688 bp, 10 predicted proteins | sample OliLakLV19SP4G1_FD_148611 | JGI IMG/M metagenome (GOLD analysis project Ga0163155, IMG submission 148611) | Freshwater microbial mat bacterial communities from Lake Vanda, McMurdo Dry Valleys, Antarctica - Oligotrophic Lake LV.19.SP4.G1 | ecosystem: Environmental > Aquatic > Freshwater > Lake >...
ACGGGCGGAGCTGGAAAACCCCGCCCGCACGTCAGGTGACCTGCTGCGGCGCTCAGGTTCCTCTCCAGGATGCCCCTATCCTCCGCGCAGGCGAAAGAAAGTGTACCGCCGGAGCAGTACAACTCAACACAGTGAAAACACGTGATGGAAAACGGAGAATGCTTGGTAACATTTCACAATGAGGCAACGGGGGGGAAGTTTAATTGTCGTCCATCAGCCGCAGTGCGTTCAAACGGAAAATCACGTTTGTCACGCGGGCGAGACTGTTACCCACAACAATGCCCCGCGCACCGTCGGGTACGTCAATACACCAGGGCAGTCTCGGATCGGTAGCCTCAAGAACAACCAGCTTGTTTTCAATTGTGCCCATGATCAGTTCCCCCAAATATCAGATGGCGTAAATTGTTCGAGATCGCCCAGGTCGCCGAGTTCATCCTCGGCGACCTGAGCGGATCATCCCTGCACGGCGCGGGTCGACGCGAGCGGCAGCGAGCGGGAGACCGCCCGAGCAGCGACGCCGATACACGACCCTCCGGCCACGACAGGATTCCGGTCCCCTGCGTGTGTACCTGCTCCCAATTGGAAAAGGGGCTCAGCATCCTGCCCACTCTCCCAATCAGTCACCCAATCACCACCAATAAACCCAGACAATCTCGCCCAGGCCCATTGACGGCCCCATGACGGACACACCCCCACGACTGAGCGACAGACCTGTATGAGATGCTGTCGGTCAGCCAGACGGAAGTACGCCAGACTGGAGAGCACTCCATTGTTGATCACGGACTGGAGATCCTGAATATTCCGTGCCTGTCCCAGGTCCACTGCTATGGTATTGATCGTGGCAATGACTCCCTGTTTCATCTCCAGGCACGGATTACCTTTTCTCCAACCAGTGACGTATCCTAGGAACTCACCCGTCGAGTTATGATCACGATGCAAGACATCCATCGCGCCAATGGTGAGACCCATCTGCTGCCCAGCGTCCATCAGTAGCCCGCCGAGGTCATCCAGACAATCACGCCGGCATGCAATGGCGAGATTGTCCGCGTAATGGATCAACACCGCGTTCCCCATCTCCCGCTCAATACGGGCTATGAGAGGACGCAGGTATAGCCCACATGCCAAAGGAGCAATGGCGCTCCCCTGTGGCACCCCGACACGCCGCTGATGCAGCGCTTGAAGCTGTGCTAAATCTGAAGGAGTTCCTTTGCCTGAGGCCGTCAGCTCCTGCTCACGGCGCTCGATAAGCCGGACAGGCGGACGGTTACGCAAATACGCCTCGGTCCAGCGCAACAGATGCCGATCCCCTATGTGCTCGTGGAACTCCTGCATGACCCGCGCCACGTAGATGCTGGGGAAGCAGTTGGCGAAGTCAGCCAGGATCAGGGCGTCGATACCCGGACGCTGCAACGCCTGCTTGAGGGCGCGAATGGCACCAAGACTGCCGCGACCTGGACGGAATCCATGACTCACCTGACTTAGCAGCGGGTCGAGGTGCGAGACGATGATGTTATAGATGGCGCGCTGGCGGATGCGATCTGCGTCGCTCGGCGGCAATATGACGCGGTAACCGCCCTTGTTCTTTTCCACCAGCACCAATCCGGAGGGCGCTGGCTGCCAGTCTGGCCCGAACATCGGCTCGACCAGGTTCTGAGCATAGCGGCGGATTCCCAGCGCTTTCATCTGCTCCCGGGTCGAGTCCGATAAACCGACAACCTCACCGCGCACGATCCCATCCATGTCCAAGTGGAACATGCTGGCGATCGCCGGCACCATTGACTGGGCACGATTATATAGTTTGACGGGGCTGCTCGGTTTTGCGGGGGTGAGAGGCATCCACACATTCCTGTTCCACGTGCGACCGATCATCCCATTGAGGATCGGTGGACTGCGCGGTTGACGGTGAACGTGTAGACGGTTAACGGTTAACAGGTGATCGAGGATGCAGAGCGAGGCTGCATACAACCAACCCATATACGGCCAATTGCCTTTTCGTCAACACCTCAGTTCTAATTTTGTGCACCGACCCTATGAAAAGAAATTTCACGGAATGCTTAAGTCTATCTTACGGCATACTACTGGGTGCCCTGCTTATATTATATGTAAGCCATTACACATAACAGAATGTTGAGTAGAGATTGTGCCCTGGGAGTAGCGCAAAAGAGTAATCGCGAAAACTGGATAGCTGCACCAGAACGTCATCTCTAAAGCCAATGACATCGATGGGCATTTCCGACGAAGGATGCAGTGTCAATCACCCAAAATATTGGGTGATTGACGCCGACAACGGCCGCAGTCGATACCTGCCCAGGAAGTTGTCAATCTTTCTCAAAGCCCTGACTGTTGAACTTGAGCGTCCGGCCGTTCTCCGTGACGGTCCGCACCACGTTCTTTGGCGCGCCAGCGGGTAATGGACTCCCCCAGGCCTTATCGACTGCATTCTTCATTTCGCTCCATGCAGCGTATTCGTTTTCACCCAAGGGAACCGTTACGGTGCGCTGCTGTCGCTTGAAATCCACGAAGGTAAGGTCTAAATCCGCCATTGGAACTGTCCCCGTCGCCTTCGTCCGTGGCATCACTTCGTCGATTCGGATTCGCCCGATACTTGTTGCCTTAACGCTTCATACAGTCCGGCATTATTCATCAATACGTCCTTCAGGCCGCTCCGGACGTTCTCTGAATTGATGGCTTGCGTGCTCATCGCTGTGTGCGCGTCGAGGGCGCTGATGATGGCGGCCATCAGTTCGGCTTTCAGGTCCGGCGAGTTCGCGAACTGCTCTTTGGTGTTGTTGTTTGCCTGCTGCTTGAGCTTTTCCGACTCCAGCAGCTTGCCCATCAGCACGTTGTTGACGTAAACCAGTTTGTCCTGGTCGGAGAGCTCGCCGTCGAATAAGTCGTTTAACTTTTGGATGATCTCGTTCAGCAGCGCCTTTTGCTTTTCCTGAATGCTGCCGCTGCCGGCTTCGGTGATCGGCTCCAGTTTGGGATTCTCACCGGCGCTCAACGGCATCGGGCTCTTCCCGCGGCTCTTCAAGTTGTGGTGAGTCAGGACGACCTTCGAGAGATCGATGCCTTCACGCTCGCGGCCGAAGTCCAGCAGCGGGATCAAGCGCTTGTAGAAGATGGAGCGCTTCTCGATCGCGGTGTTGCCGTAGTCGAAGATCTGCGACAGGAATGTGTAGAGCCGGATGAACGCGCCCATGTCCATTTTGAAGAGCTGCAGCGCGTCCATCTCGCCCTTCGCGGTCTCGATGGCGGCTTTGTCGCTCAGGACTGTCGCTGCTTTAAATGCCTCCTGCGCGGCCTTGTAGCGCTTCGTCAGCCGGTCCTGGACGGGCGCGATGGCGGCGACCAGATCACTCTGCTTGGCATTTGGCCGGAGCTCCACTTCAACGACGCGGTCGACCTCGAAGTCGTCGTAGTAGCCGGCAGAATCCAGTTTGGCGCGCAGGTCGTAGACCAGATTCGGGTCGGTGACGTCTGAGAGCTGCGCCGTTTCGTGGTACGTTTTGAACGCGGCCAGGACCTCTGCCGTGTCATTCACGAAGTCCAGAACATAAGTGGTGTCCTTACCCGGATGCGCCCGGTTGAGGCGCGACAAGGTCTGCACGGCCTGGATGCCGGCCAGGCGTTTATCGACGTACATGCCGCACAGCAGCGGCTGGTCGAAGCCAGTCTGGAATTTGTTCGCCACGAGCAGGATCTGGTACTCGTCGCTCTTGAAGGCTTCGCGGATGTCGCGGCCCTTCAGGTTGGGGTTCAGCGTTTTGCTGTGCTCGGTGAACGGATCGGGGCCGGAATCTTTGTCGTTGACCTCGCCGGAGAATGCCACCAGCGCGCCGATGGCGTAGCCGTGCTCCTTTATGTATTTGTTGATCGCCAGTTGCCAGCGCACCGCCTCTAGCCGGCTGCCCACGACCACCATCGCTTTGCCGTGCCCGTTCAGCAGCGGCGCGACGTACTGGCGGAAGTGCTCGACGACGATCTCGACCTTCTGCGAAATATTGTACGGATGCAGGCGCACCCAGCCCATGATGCCCTTCATGGCCGCGCTGCGTTCGACTTCCTTGTGATCGTATTCTTTGCCCTGATGCGCGAGCTTGAAGGCCAGCTTGTAGGTCGTGTAGTTCTGGAGCACATCGAGAATGAACTTCTCCTCAATGGCCTGGCGCATCGAGTACACGTGAAATGGCGCCGGCAGATTGCTCGGTCCTGCCGGCTTGCCCGGATCGGGGCGCGTGCCGAAGAGCTCCATCGTCTTGGTCTTCGGTGTGGCGGTGAAGGCGACGAAGGTGATGCCTTTGTCGTCGGCGCGGGCGGCCATCTGCGCAGTTAAAATGTCTTCGCTGCTGACCTCGCCGCCGTCGTTCAGTTCCTTGAGCTCTTCGGGCGAGAGCACCGCCTTCAGCTTGGATGCGGCCTCGCCGGACTGCGAACTGTGGGCTTCATCGGCGATGACGGCGAAGCGCTTGCCCTGCCGGGAAGTCAGTTCGTTCATCTTTTCATAAAGCGCGGGGAAAGTCTGAATCGTGCAGACTACGACTTTCTTTGTGCCGGATAAGGCTTCAGCCAGTTCGCCGCTCTTGCTGCCGCCTTCGCCTTTGATCGTGGCGACGACACCGCTGGTACGTTCGAAGTCGAAGATCGCGTCCTGCAATTGGGAGTCGATTACGTTGCGGTCCGAGACCACCAGCACGGAGTCGAAGAGTTTCTTGTGCTCGGCATCATGCAAGTCGGCCAGAAAGTGCGCCGTCCAGGCGATGGAGTTGGTCTTGCCCGAGCCGGCGGAATGCTGGATCAGATACTTGCCGCCCGGACCCTGCTTCAGCACCGCCGTCTGCAGTTTGCGCGTGGCGTCGAGCTGGTGGTAGCGCGGGAAGATGATCTTCTGGATCTGCTTTTTCTTATCCTTCGATGCCACCAGGTAGCGGCCCAGAATCTCCAGCCAACTCTGCCGCTGCCAGACCTTCTCCCAAAGATACGCGGTGCCGTGCCCGCCGCTGGCGTTCACCGGGTTGCCTGCGGCGCCGTTGTTGCCCTGATTGAACGGCAGGAAGATAGAGCCCGCGCCGTCCAGCCGCGTGGTCATCTGCGCTTCGCTGTTGCTGATGGCGAAGTGGACCAGCGCGCCGTTGGGAAACGAGAGCAGCGGCTCGGCGGCCTGGCCCTTGGGCTTGGGGTTGCGGTCGAAGCGGTACTGGTCGATGGCGTCGCCGATCTTCTGCGTGAAGTCCGTCTTCAGCTCGGCGGTGGCGACCGGCACGCCGTTGAGGAAGAGCACCAGATCGATGCTGTTCTCGTTCTGCTGCGAGTAGCGCACCTGCCGGATCACGCGCAGGCGGTTGGCGGCGTAGCGCGCCAGGATGTCGGGGTTTATGGCCAGAGCCGGCTTGAACTCGGCCAGCTTCAGCTTCTCTTTCAGGCCCAGCAGTTCGATGCCCTGGCGGAGCACATCCAGCGTGCCGCGCTGGTCGATCTGGTCGCGCAGGCGCGTGATTAACGTATCACGCGCGCTTGCGCCGTGGTTCTTGACGATGGCTTCCCAGGCTTTGGGTTGCGTGGCCTGCACCCAGGCCAGCACGTCATCCGGAAAGAGCGCCCGCGCCCGGTCGTACCTGGCCGCGTCACCTTCGGCGTAGAGCCAGCCGCAGGCGCCGAGGTGCTCGCAGATCTCGCACTCGAAGCTAATTTCTTTGTGAAGGCTCATTAGGTTCATCCATTTGCAGCACTATGTTACATCGTCACTATTCATCGACCTGTTTTTTCGACGCGGGACGCGCACGATACCGCTGTCGGGGATCGTTTGGCTGTGGATTAGTGAATTCCAAAAGTCTTTCGCGCTGCATTGGCGTGACCACCTTTTGCCGTAAGTAAACCTCAGCCCGATCCAGAAGTACCGCAAGTTCGTCGAGGGAGTAATCCTTCACACGGCACGCTCTTAGGACAAGCCTGCGGAGCGCGTCTGCGCCGCTTCTGCGCGGCAATTTTCGAATATCGTCTTGCAGTGTGTCTGGCAGCTCGGCTAGAAGCACAGTTCTCTTGCTCGGTTTTGGCAACTGCGAAGGTTTCCTGGCTAACTCCGAAGATAACGCTCCGGACTCCGAAGATAACGCTCCCAACTCCGAAGATAACACCTGTGACTCCGAAGGTTCCGCTCCGGCAAGAATCGCTCGCCAGGGATCGAGCAACTTTGGCGTCGGGACGTAAAACGTTGCCGAACCCTGCCCCTTCATTTGCAACAAATCAAGTTCTCGGAGGCGGCGTAGATGTTTGCTGGCATCAAGCGTGTCAGAATCTCGGTTAATATCGCGGTAGGACGAGTTGTTGATCGCCCCGACCTCACGCGCTGACACCAGCGCTCGCATTTCTTCATTCGACAAGTTCATCTCTTTGAACGTACTCAACCAATCCAGATCCTTCGGACCAAGGAAATGGTGGAAGAGCAGGAGTGCCAGAAAACTGTTGTTAGTACGATCAGACTCCAACACAGGCGGAGACAACTGCCGCTCATCCATCAACTCGCGCATCACGCGTATACCGCTTCCCTTGGTCTCCGCCAGCCGGACATCGTGGAACACCGCCGCGATCTTTGGGTTTCGCGTTTCCGATCCAGGCTCGCCAAGACGCTCTTCGGCCTTCAACGAGAATCCAGGATTTCGGATCTCCAATCGATTCGAATAGCGAATGATCTGGATCGAGCCATGCACGCGGTAGGAGCGGTGCATGACCGCGTTCGCCACGACTTCCCGGATCACACGGTCGGGGAGCAAGGGGATGTCCTTGCCCTGAACTTCACCTGCGGGAAGCGAAAACGCCTTCGGAAGGTCGTCGAGGATCGCAGCCCGCGTGCGCTGTACGGCGCGGATGAGAGGATCGCGGATTTCGATCGTGTCAAAGCGCCGATCAGGATCCTTGACCCAAGTTGTTCCAGGGATGCGGATATAGTCGATACGCATCATCGGGAACAACCGGCGGAGCGCTTTCGCCGTGCCGAAAAGTAGAATTCCGGCAACGGTTGCGCGCATCTTGCCCCCGTCTTCTTTAATGGCGCTGAGCGCAAGTAACAACTCTTCGTCCTTCCAGCGCAATTCGGACGCGCTGGAGTTCACGGCTTTGCGCAGACGCCGGTAATCGGCGACCGCTTCAGGATCAATGTCGGAGTATGTTGAGTCGCGAATAACTTGCTCATCGTAGCTTTCGCCACGGCGGTCCTGATAAAAGACCGCCATGTCGTCGTCTGTACAACGCTGGTCTGTTGATCCGATCCGGCGGTAGGCGCTGCCGGGAAGGGGTTCCTTTTTGAAGTGAATCGGCTTCGCGTGCTGGATTGCTTCGGGAACTTCAATAAGGAGCACCGTCTTCTCGCCGATCTTCTCCGCCTTGATCTCCGGCCGGATCACGGTATTGAAGCTCGCCGCGCACTGCGTCGCTATGTCCGCCTGCATCTGGTCCGGATTCTTTACGCCAACGACTTCATACATCGGCCACATGCTGTCTTCGACGAGCGTGACGCCGACAAGGATCGTGCCTCCGCCCAGATTCGGTTCGTTTGAGAATGCACAGATCGTTTCAAGGAGAGACCGTCCTACCTCGGAGCCTTTTTTCGCCTCGACACGTAAGCGTTCGTCCAACTGGTTTAATTCGGCAAACACTTCGGCAGCGGTCTTCACGTCAGGCATGTGCAGCCTCCACTTCCACCAGCCCGCGCACGTCGATCCTGCCGGTGCCAGTGGTGGCGGCCTGGAGGGTGAGGGCTTCGCGACTGGCGGTCGCTGCCTTATGGCGCACGGCGATGGCCAACTGTTTATCCTTTGGAAAGTGACCGATTCGGCTCGACCGCGTGCTTGTCATATACCACCTGTAGTGGTTTGAAGCGCGGCGTTTACACTGGTTGCGCGAGTTTCTAAAAAAAAGCGCTTTTCGAACGCTTTTGTTGATCTTGCAAACGGTTTGGATTTGGTTACTTATACGGATTGCACAGGTGCTGAAAAGAATCCTAAAAATTTGTTGGGACAAATCGAAAACGCTATTCGTTTTAGTATGGTTGAGAGGGGAGTGCAAGCGAGGTGAGACAGACCCGGGCGCGGTGGCATTCATGCAGCCCCCGATTCAGCCAGCCCGCGCACGTCGATCTTGCCGGTGACGGCGGCGGAGATCAGCGCCGTGCGGCGTTCTTGCAGCAGGTCTACGGCGTGCTGAGCTTCGCTGGTGAGGGCGTCGAAGTTAGCAAGTTCAGTGTCTAGAAAGGCAACTATTGCCAGTTGTTCCTTCATCGGTGGAAAGGAGAAACGATACCTCCTGAGCTTTTCTGCTGGAAGATGTTCAATGGTGGCTTCGTTGCCTCCGGCAGTAAATATTCCACGGTTGGCGGCCCAGCTCATAACGTAATAAAGGAAGCGCGTGGTGTCTACGTCCGGCCGATGTGATCGCATCCGATGCAGGGCTTTTTGATAATAGCACTCGTCAATCTGACCTGACCATATCGCTGAGCGTCCCGGATAGCTTCCGCCTTCGTTGACGAGAAGATCGCCGGGAATAAGCCGGAACCTAGTGCGAGCGTCTTGATCAAAATCCATCTGTGGAAGCTCATCGGTGTTAATCGCTCCCCATTGAACATCGAAAACTCGAAGATACGGCCGCAGTTGGTCGCCAGTAATTTTCGCAGTATCGAGCATTTTTCCCAGTTGCACGCTGTATCGATACGCCACCGAAGCGACGGACCAGTGCGCCGGCACATCGCCGAGCCATTCGATGCCGGAGGGCTTCATGGGGGCGTTGGGGTTCAGGCCTTTGGTGACGGCGTGGGAGATGACGGCCTGGCGTTTTTCTTTCAGCAGTTCAATCAGCCGCTGCTGCTCGGCCACCAGCGCGTCGATCTTGGACGTTTCGCGGTCGAGGAACGAAGTAATAACTGCTTGTTCGGAGACAGGAGGAAATGCCGTCGCAAAGTTTCGAACAAAAGCATCCGGTACGCGCTTTTGTCCTCCCGCCCCGAACATGTGTGATTCGCCGAGGCTGCGAAAATCTTTGGAAATGAAGAGCAGATGTAGATACGCGCCGGTAGTTTCTTCTGCTTTTGGGCGTGCGACAATAAGTTCGGTGGTTCCAAAACCGATACCATTAACCAATCCGCTCATCAGCGCCCCTTTGCCGTTCTCATAGCAAGGGGTAATCTTCGCGACGGTTACATCTCCATCGCGGAAATACGTGTATCCAGTCTCCAACTCTCCAATGTTTTTTTCCTTCTCCAGGTTGATCGTTCCGTCATCGCCGATTGCTTCCATTGGCAAGAATGAGGCGGAAGTTTCGCGGTCCATATCCTTGATCTCGGACTTGGAAGGGTTCAGTTCAGCGACAAATCTAAGCCGCTTCACGCGCCAATGCTCCGGCACCTCCCCGAGCCACTCCACGCCGCTGTCCTTGTACTTGGGGTATCGCGGGAAGCTCATGCGTCGCCTCCGTCCGGTGCGTTCTGGAGGTAGAACTCATGCAGCTTGGCCTGGAGCAGTTTTTTGTCTGGCAACTGAGTCTGATACTCGGCAATCAGCGCCGGGGAGAGCGTGCGGCTGAGAGCGAATTCGACGACCTCGGCATCTTTGCTGGCGCACAGCAGCACACCAATAGCCGGTTGTTCGTGGGCTTTCTTGACGTCCCGATCCAGCGCCTCCAGATAGAAACTGAGCTTGCCAAGATACTCCGGCTCGAAACGCCCCACCTTCAATTCAATGGCGATCAGACAATTCAGTCCGCGATGGAAAAACAGCAGGTCCAGCGCGAAATCACGTCCGCCGACCTGCACGGGGTATTCGGACCCAATGAAACAGAAATCGCGCCCCAGCTCGATGAGGAAATCTTTCAGCTTAAGCAACAAGGCGCGTTGCAAGTCCGGTTCGGCGTGTTCGCGCGGCAGTTCTAAAAACTCAACGACATAGGCGTCTTTAAAAACCGCCAGGGCATCAGGATGTAATTGTCTCACCAGTGGTGACACTTTCGGCGGGTGGAGGATGGTTCGCTCAAAAAGAGCGGTTTTCAGTTGTCGTTCCAATTCACGGCTCGACCATTGTTCCTGGATGGACATTCGCAGGTAGAATTCTCGTTCCTCCGCACGCTTGCTTTGTCCCAGAATGATCAGATGATGCGTCCAAGGCAATTGTGTCAGCAGTGCTGGCACAATTGAACTACCCCGATATGTTTCGTAGAATTGCCGCATACGGAACAGGTTGCGTCGTGTAAACCCACGCAAACCGGGCTGCGTTTGAGAGAGGTGCTTCGCCAGTTGCGTGACAACGCCGTCACCCCATTCCGCGTTCTCGATCTTGCGGCTGATGTACTCTCCGACCTGCCAGTATAGATCAATCAGGGTCGTGTTGACTGCTTGAAAGGCGCGCTGGCGGGCGCTGGAAATCATCTCCACAACTTCGGAAAAGCCCACACTGGGAACATGCTTCTTGCTCACTTCGAGAGCCCTCCGATCAGGGTCAAGATGCGGCAGATGGCGTCGAGGTTGTAATCGCGCGTCCGGTCATTTTTCCCGTCAGGGGCAATTGTTTCCAAAATGGAAACAACTGAAGCCTCGACCAGTTCGCCCGACTCGAAGATGATCTTGCGGAATAGGTATTTCCGTCGCCGACAGTATGTTCCAAAATAGAACATACTGAATCTACCGCCAGTTCTCCCGAGGAGAAGGAATTGGTTTTGGCCGCTCACTTCGTCAGCCCCCCGATCATGCTCAGGATGCGGTCGGTGACGCCCTTCAACTCGGCGTCGATCTCGGCCAGGGCGCGCGGCGGCTTGAAGACGTAGAAGTGCCGGTTGAACGGGATCTCGTAGCCGACGACGGTCTTCTCGTCATCGATCCAGGCATCGGGCGCGTGCGGCAGCACTTCACGCTTGAAGTAGTCTTGAACATCTTCGCTCAGCGGCGCATTCTCGGTGTCGCGCAGACTGGAATCGGGCTGCGGCTTACCCTTCAGCTTGCCCTTATCGGCCAGAACAATCTTGCCGGCCTTGTCGCGCAGCGGACGCTCGACCGTGATCGTGCGGTAGCCGAACTCGGTGTTCTTGAAGATGCGGCTGATGGGCACGCCGTCTTTCTTGCTCTGCTTGCAGTTGCCGAAGAGCTTGGTGATCTCGTCGATATGATCGGGGCTCAGTTCCTTGCGCTTGCTGCCCAGGCTCTTGCGCATTTTCTGCCAGAAGCCGCTGGCGTCGATCAGCTGCAGCTTGCCCTTGCGGTGTTCGGGCTTGCGGTTGCTGACGATCCAGATGTAGGTGCTGATGCCGGTGTTGTAGAACATGTCGGTTGGCAGGCCGATGATGGCCTCGACCAGATCGTTCTCCAGCACGTAGCGCCGGATTTCACTCTCGCCCGAACCGGCGCCGCCCGTGAACAGCGGCGAGCCGTTCAAGACGATGCCGAAGCGGCTGCCGCCGTCCTTCGCCGGCCGCATCTTTGAAATGAGGTGCAGCATAAAGAGAAGCGAGCCGTCGCTGACGCGCGGCAGGCCGGGACCGAAGCGCCCGTTGAAGCCCTGCTCGTCGGCTTCTTTGCGGATCTCTTTTTCGATCTTCTTCCACTCCACGCCAAAGGGCGGATTGGAGAGCATGTAGTCGAAGCGCTTGCCCGGCAGCCCGTCGTTCGAGAGCGTGTTGCCGAAGATGATGTTGGCAATGTCCTGGCCTTTGATC
>Ga0163155_10006159_pt1 | contig 11685 bp, 7 predicted proteins | sample OliLakLV19SP4G1_FD_148611 | JGI IMG/M metagenome (GOLD analysis project Ga0163155, IMG submission 148611) | Freshwater microbial mat bacterial communities from Lake Vanda, McMurdo Dry Valleys, Antarctica - Oligotrophic Lake LV.19.SP4.G1 | ecosystem: Environmental > Aquatic > Freshwater > Lake >...
GCGATCAACCAGGGGGCATTTTTGCTGCTTTGCCTGGGCGCGCTCCTCAATGGCGTGTCGCGCAGTTCGGGTGAGCAAGCGCGCTTTGCTGCCGCCGAAATTATGCCGCCCGAGCGCCGCGCCAAGGCGATTGGCCTGATCGTCTTCGCCGGCACAGTGGGCGCACTGGCCACGCCCTTTATTACCGAACCCGCCGGTACCTTTGCCGAGTATGTGGGCTTGCTCCGCAGCGCTGGCCCCTATTTAATGGCCGCGGCCTTGTCGCTGATCGCCGGTTTGATCATCTTTGTGCTGCTGCGCCCGGATCCCAAAGAGATCGGGCTGGCGATAGCCGGTCAACAGCCGAATCAGCAGCAGGGCGGCGCGGTGCGGCCTTTGCGCCAGATTTTTGCCGTGCCCGCCGTCTATGTCGCCACGATTGTATTGGTCGTCAGCCAGTTGGTAATGACCCTGATCATGGTGATTACGCCGCTACACATGCATCATTTTAACCACCCAGACACCAATATTACACTGGCGCTCACCGCACACACCTTGGGCATGTTTGGCCTCTCCAGCCTCACGGGTTGGCTGATCGACCGCACCAGTCGTCATCTGATGATTATTGTTGGGTCGCTCGTGCTGGCTGTTTCGGCAGTGATCACGCCGCTCTCACCCGATCTGGTGCCGTTGGCGTTGGCGCTCTTTCTGTTGGGATTGGGCTGGAATTTCTGCTTTATTGCCGGTTCATCGCTGCTCTCCGATGCCCTGGCTCCCAACGAACGCGGGCGAGCCCAAGGCGCGAATGAAATGCTGGTGGCGTTGGCGGCGGGCACGGGTAGCCTGAGCAGCGGTTCCGTCTTTGCCCAGGGGGGCATTGTGGCAGTCAGTATTATGGGGTTGGTGGTTTCGTTGGCACTAGCCGTCATCGCGGCGTGGGCACTACGCCGCCATGAAAGGGTAGTCGTGGCAGGATAGCAACTTTGCACAAAACCACTGGCGTAGGCTAAAGGGGGATCTAGCCTACGCCAGTGGGTAAGCACCAGTTTTTGTAGGTCACGTACGGTGTAATACAGTTTTGGGGAAGCGTGCCGGGGACGCGCGACGACCACACCGTTTAACAAACTGTATCTCCGCGCGTCCCCGGCACGCTATTGCAGAACACCGGTTTTCAAATTGAACTCAGTATAGACAGGTCATGCAGCCGCCTTGACACCATTGGCAGACGTTGGCGTGGCACTTTTGTAGGGCTCGACAACCAGGGATGCAGAGGGTACAATTTCGAAGATCCCCAAACGTTGTAGATTCCCCATCTCTGTTGTCGATACACCGGTCCAGGGTGGTGTTGGTGGCGTTGGCTGCCAGCCCAACCAACGCTGCAGCGTGCCCTCGGTAACGGCAATTTGTACTGTCACTTCACGCGGCAGATCCTGGCCCCAGGAATAGCGCCACGCTTCGGGATCGGCAGTTTCCGCCGCGGGTAGATCGGGTATTTGGATGGCCGAGAACGCGTAGGTATAGTGTACCTCCCCAGACGCAGGGGTAATAGGATACCCCTGCACCAAAGCAAAGTAGAAGGGCAACGTTTGCGAACCTGTCACATTGATCGTTGCCGTAAACTTTTTATCGTCTGATTGCAAGGTTACTTCCCGTGCGGCATTGGCCGGAATATGCACGACTTCATAAGCGAGGGTCACTTTGTCTTTCCCTGGCTCTGTGAAGATTGCGCAGCCTTTGATGTTCGGTTGATGATCGCGATGTTCCCACGGCAGCGCATAGGATGCAACGACTAAGCCAGGATCGGTTTTATAGATCCACTCCAAAGTGCCATGACCAAAATACGGAACGCCCATACTTGCCTCCAAATTCGTTGATAGAGATTCGTTGATAGAGATTCGTTTATGGAAATTCATTTGCCGAGCAACGAGCGTACGATTACACCTGACCCCAGACGCTGGATGCAGACTTTTTTGGCTGCACTCCATCGCCGCGACCTTACCCTGTGTACAACTTTGCTGCACGAAATCGCCGATGCGATTGTTGATCAACCGAGCCTGCAACCGTGGCACAGCTACTTTGTCGCCATCTTGCATCACGAGCGCGACGCCGATTTTGCTGCGGCGGAGCGTCGCTATCGTGAATTGCTACAAAGCAGCGCGGCCGATTGGTTCCTAGCTGGGCAGATTCAGATTTCGTTAGCAATTGCCGCCATGCAGATGAGCGATTACGCCAGCGCCATCACAGCCGCCAAAGCAGCCAGCCTGCTCTTTCAACAACTCGCCGAGCCGTTGGAGCAGGCCAAAGCAGATGCGCAGCTGGGTCTAGCCTACTATTTAGCCTATAAGGCTGGCGAGTTTGATGCCGATATGCTACAGACCGGCATTACCGTATGCCACACCGCGCTTGACCTGCTGGCCCCCTTGCCAACCGATGGCCCGGTAGATGATGTCTATACAATGGTCTGGAATACCCTAGGACTTTTGCACACAACGCGATTGCAGTGGGAAAGGACAATTCATTGTTACGAACAGTTACTGGCCATTTGTCAGCGCCGCGATAACCAATTTGGCGTGGCGATTGCCCAGGCGAATCTTGGTCAAGCTTATCGTAAAGTCGGTCAGGCCCACTGGGAACAGGCACGCGCCGCTCTTGTTTCTGCACAGATAAGTTTTCATAGGCTACATCGCCCCTACGAAGAACTGCTTGTCTTGGCGGATCTGGGGCTGCTCTATCAAGCGATCGAGCAGATGCCAGCCGCGCTCGCTTGTTATGTGCGCGCACTAGATTTGGCGGAAACGGTGCGCGCCAGCAATTCAAGTGATGCCGCACGCGTCGGTTTTCTGGCGACGATCACGGATCTATTTGCCAATGCCGTGCTCTGTAGCGTCCAAGCGGGGGCATTGGCCCAAGCCTTTGCCTATGTCGAGCAGGCCCGCGCCCGTGCATTTCTCGATCGGTTAGGCGAGCAGGCTTTGCAGGTAGCGCCACACCGGGTGATCGCGCCGCTCTCACTTGCCCAGGTACAAGCAGCCTTGCCGCCAGATGCTGTTTTGTTTGAATACTTTACGACTGGATTGATTGAGGCAGCGGACCGCTATACGCCGACCAACATTGTAGCCGAGCGTCCTGGATTTCCACGCGCCACCATCCTGCTCTTCATCGTAACCCAGACAACGGTTGACGTACACGACCTGCAACTATCGCCAAATGATCTCTATCCCAGCAAGGTGGATGCGCCGGTAGAAGAGCACTTTCTGGATTCAGCCATGCGCAATGTGCTCTATACATATCTCCTGGAGCCATTCATTGCCCACCTACAGGCGAAACGCATCGTCTATCTGGTGCCGCATGGGCCACTGCACTACGTACCATTTCAGGCATTGGAGAGCGCCGATGGTGAAATCGCGCTACAAACCCAAGGGCAACAACTAATTTACACGCCTAGCGCATCAATTCTACTGCACAGGCACATCATGCCGCGCGCGGAAGCGGCACAACACGCCGCACCTACGGAAGCCTGCTTGGCCATCGGTTGCAACAATGCCAGTGCCGCGGTGCGTCTCCACTATGCCGAAGATGAAGCCCTGGCGATTGCAGCGTTGACAGGTGGTTTGGCGCTCGTTGGTGATCAGCCTAAAAAGGCAGCGCTATTCCAACTGGCAAGCCGCTATCGTCTTCTCCATTTTTCCTGCCACGGCGACTTTGATCCGGTGGTACCATTGCGCTCGGCCCTCTACCTGGCGGCAGATGAAACGTTGACGGCGCAGGAAGTTTTCGATCAGTTGCATCTCCGTTGTGACTTAGTCATCCTCAGTGCATGTGCGAGCGGGCTGAGTCGCGTACGCCGCGGGGATGAGATTTATGGTTTGGCCCATGCGTTCATGGTGGCTGGCGCGCCAGCTTTGATCGTGACGCAATGGCGCGTCGATGAGCGTGCCACACACTTGTTCATGGGTAAGTTCTACACGCTATTGATGCAAGGGCATGACCCAGCTACGGCATTACAGCAGGCCCAAGGGTATCTGCGCACCTTATGCGCCCAAGAGGTCGTCACCCTCCTCGCCAATCTGATTGCCACACGCGCAGCAATTGCCACCCCATTGACTGCCGACCTGGTGGCTTGGCAAACCGTGCTTCAAACCCAGCCGCCAGCCAGCACACCCTTTGCCGACCCCTATTTCTGGGCACCCTTCATTCTCATTTGTGGTTAAACATCTGCCCAATAGGCCAGCGGGCCAATCGCAATCGTGGCGTTGCGCAACCCAGCAGGCGACATTCCCAAGAAAGCAGTTTTGCCAAAGGGATCGGTTGCCAGTGTAATGGGCGACGCGTCAACACAGGTCAGTGTAATCGGAATCCCCTTCAGGTGTGGCCAGCGCCGATCGGGCAGCGTAATGCCAACCTGAACCGTCACACGATCGGGCTGCGCAGTTGCCGAGTGCGCGTCAATGTTCACATTGACGCCACTGCCTATCTCGGTAAACGCCAGCGCAAAAATGGTTTGTTCGCCAGCGGACTTGCGAAAGCCCAATTGTGGTGTGGCCGCCGGCGTGAACGCGGCCAGGGCTTGTTCAGTCAAATCGATTAACAGCCGCCCCAGATCGATGCGCCAGGGTTGTTTCCCCGTAGGCGACCCGGTCGATGAGCTAGTGGGTGGCGCAGACAAGTAGCTAAAATCAAATTGTGGCGGTACAGGTGGCACTTCAAGTTGACCAGCGCGCTCCAGACGGAGCAGCGCCAGGAGCGCCTGGTAATGGGCATCTTGGTCACCCATTTGTTGTACATAGGTATGTACAGCGGGGAAGCACGTTGCCACATCTTCTCCATTCACCAACGCGACTGTATAATCGGATAGTTCATCAAAGGTCGGCTGCATGGGGAAGGGTGCAACATTGCCGAATAACGCTTCAATGAGTTTAAACGTTCGCTGAACCAATCTATCCACTCCATTCACCCAAACCCTTATGTTCTATTTATAGAGAGCCTAGCAGAGGCCAAAATCTTTCATGCGGATTTTGTAAGCCATTCAGCTAGGACGGCGGCGTTCCCAGGGCAATGATAGCCTTGCTTATTCACGGAATAATGCGAGGGCATCTGGCCCAATGCCCTGTTTTTCCAAACAGAGACGCAACTCGCGGCGCGCGTGGAAGACAAGCTGATGCACACTGTTGATTGTAGTTTGCAATTGTTGGGCCACTTCCGCCGTGTCTATATTTTGCACGATACATCCTTCAAATGCCAGTCGCCGCCGTGAGGGCAAATGGTCGACACAGCCTTGGATCGTCATGCGCAGGTGCTCGATCTGGGTGATCTGTTCAGGGGTGCGCGTGGAGATGAGCTGTTCTGCATCCTCTTCCCGGGTACGCTGTCGCCAGAATGGGCGCGCTAATTCACGCGCGATTAGGTTGCATAGGATAGTCGCAACCCAACTGGTAAAAGCGCCTGTATTGCGAAATTGGTGCAGAAGGGCAAAATTGTTTTGGGCGATTTTTAGCAACACCTCCTGCACAAAATCTTGTGCTAGCGCGGCGTGTTCTTGGGGGTCAAGCGCGCCCAGCGGAGGGAGGTTATGTTGGCGTTGACGCAAATAGTTATAAGCAACAATATAAAGATAGCGCGCAAGATCCCGGTGCGCAGTCTCTTGCTGGCCGAAGCCGCGTTCACCGCGCAACTCGGTCAGCCATTCTACATTGGTACGTCGCGAGGTGGAGGCTTGCTCTGACATAAGGTTATCCGCAGGGTTAGTGGCTTGATGCACAGTAGAAAGAAAGGTACAAGTTGCGCAGGTAAAAAACAAACGCATTGCACATTTTAGCATGTTTCTAAAATTTCTCAAAATAGATATATAAATTTGCTAAATTGGCATAAAAGATTTTTATCGGCACTTGTGTCTATGTAATAGGGGTTGGTATTACTCTTCCTTACCCGCCTAGAGCTTACCCAAAACTTGGGCATCCGCACAACCTAGTAGATCCCGGCGTAAATAAGGTACCCTATTTTTACCATGATGTACACGAGTAACGTGCCTGATTAACTGCCGTGGTATCTACGCCCAACTGTACTAGCCATTGGTTTCGTTCCCTCGACTCCTCCTCTTATCGCAATTCGCCAGTCTCGACCATGACCGAGCAACGGCTCTGTGATAAGAGGAGGGGATATCCTCTGGCAGCGTTGGACAGTGCCTGTACACAAGTTGAGGAAAGAGTGGAGCGATTTTCTCATCCGTAGACATAGTTACATGGAGAAGATTATGGCAACAGTACAAAACACTTATCGTATGGACAATCGTCCAGAATCATCATTGCCCAATATCCCCGAAGGAGAACAAAGATGACTACGCACACAATGCCAACAACGAACAATCAGGATCATTTATCGACCATGGATGGCTCACCTGATGATAACCAGAACAGCCCGACGCAAAACAGTGGACAGGTTTTGATCAACATCCAGCATGGTGGACATGCTGTGGAAAAAGAGTCTACGACAGCCACTTTAGCGGCAGCAGGCGCGGATGTTACGTTAGTAAATAAAGCTGTCCTCAGAATGGCCTCCACCCAGGCAGCCGTCCGCGCGGCCCCTGCGCAAGAAGACGTATTCAAGACGCGCTTTGACTATCTCTTGTCAAAGCTAAAGGACAACCCAGCCGCTCGCCTGCCAGAAGACGACCCAGACGCTGTCGTTACGGGGCTGAAGGCGTTAGGTGATGCCATGGTCGAACACTCATTGGCATCGGGCGAAGACGCTTTGCAGCCAACCGGCAACTCAACCATTCCGGCAGTTTACACCTATTGGGGACAGTTCATTGATCATGATCTGACGGCGAATACAGATCGGGATTCGGATGTCAGCAACATCACCCAGCCGAATCTCAAACCAATTCCACCCAATCAAGTCGTGGAGGAACTGAATAATCTCCGCCAGCCAACCCTTAACCTTGATAGCCTTTATGGTGACGGGCCAACCTTTGATCCGAGTCAACCAACCGAAGCACGCGGCATGTACAATGGTATTAAGTTCAGGCTCGGCCAGACTGCCTTAAATCCGCCGCTCCCGGCCCCGCAAACCATACCTGGCGCGCCGATTCCGCCGGATCGACGAGATACCACGGTGTCCCCTCCGGTGTTCGTTGCGGTGGACCAGGATCGCGATCTGCCACGGATTGGGGAGCTGATCAATGCTGGTGTGCTAAAAGAAACGGATTTTCCCGACGATCTGCGCGCGAAAGCCAACTTTAAGCAGCTTGCTTTCATCGCCGATGCGCGCAACGATGAAAATCTTATCGTTGCCCAGCTACACGTCGCCTTCCTACGCTTTCACAATAATGTTGTAAAATGGGTGCAGGAACAAGAACCTAGTGCCACCTGGAGCGAAAAGCAGATATTCACGCGTGCTCAGCAGTTGACACGGTGGCACTATCAGTGGCTTGTCGTCAATGACTATCTGAAGACAGTGACACTCGCGGGAATTGTCGACAAGGTACTGCTCGGCGGTGCGCACCACTATCAACCACAAAGCGAACCATTCATGCCCTTGGAATTCTCCGTCGCCGCCTTCCGATTTGGACACACGATGGTCCGTGCCAATTACGACTATAACCGCAACTTTGGGCGGCCCGGCAATGTGTTTCCAGTCGCCACCTTCGATCTGCTCTTTACATTCACGGGCAGTGGCTTCCTGCGCAACCCCGCAACAGGTGAGATCATCCTACGCCCCTTCCTTGGTGGGAGTGATGTGCTACCCTTCAATTGGTTGATCGAGTGGGACCGCTTTTTGGACAAAGGCAGTGCTATTCCTGATCACTTTGCGCGTAAGATCGACACGATGTTAGCCCCACCGCTCCGGGATATGATGAATCAGGGGAACGAAATATCGCACACTCTGCCCATCAAGCAGATCCTGAAGCGCCTAGCGCGGCGCAATCTGCTGCGGGCCTACCATCTCAGCATCCCAACGGGGCAAAGCGTTGCCGCAGAGATGGAGGTCCCCGTATTGAGCGAGACAGAATTGAAGATCGGCAATAGTGGGCCACTGAATCAGGTGCTAGAGGATCATAATTTCCTTAAGCAGACACCACTTTGGTATTACATTCTCAAAGAAGCCGAGGTAAAGGCCAATGGCAACTCGTTGGGTGAACTGGGCAGCCGGATCATCTGCGAAACTATCATCGGCCAGCTCTTACACGATCCGACCTCTTATCTTAAACAGCGCAGTTGGAATCCTGGTAAAGGGGTGAAACTGTCCAATGGCGATCCAATTGTGACTATCCGAGATTTTATCCAGTTCGCGGGTCTCCTCGCCTAGACGAATATCGCTGGTTGGAGAGTAGGAATCAATTACACGATCGCTAGTAGATCCCGGCGTAAATAAGGTACCCTATTTTTACCATGATGTACACGAGTAACGTGCCTGATTAACTGCCGTGGTATCTACGCCCAACTGTACTAGCAGGAGCCAGAACTGTTCAATACACGATGCTATACTGAGTTTAATTTGAAAACCGGCGTTCGGCTATAGCGTGCCAGGGACTGACCAGGAAACGTGCGCAGTGCAGATCTACGCTTGGCCAGTCCCTGGCACGCTGATCATTGTTTCATCAAACGCCGGTTTTCATGCTGATTTGAGTAGAGTAGAGATTATTCCGATTTGTTATTTCGGCAACAAAACTAGGTGCAATTGTTCTTGTAGGTGCGATTTGTAACCGCACACGTCGGCATCGACCGCGCTCGTGCGGTTACAAACCGCACCTACGAATGCACAAAATTAAATCGGAATAAGGTCTAGTGTAAGCAAATTAAGCGTAGGTAGGACTTCGGGTTTTCCCGAAAATAGACAAAGCCTAAGGCGCTTTCAAAGCAATAAGTATCCGGCGCTTGCCAAACAAAATCATGCGTAGGGGCGGCCGCGCCGCCGCCCCGCGTTTGGCTCGCTGCGAACGGGCGGCTGCAAGCCGCCCCTACTGTATACTGGATACTTATTTCTTTGAAATGGCCTAAAGTCTTACTTACCTATCAAACCTGTAATTACAGGGTAATCGGTTCTAGCGAAATTGCTCGAATCATGATAAAGATTAACCGGTCAGCTACGGCTTGCGCGTTCACTCAACATTTGCGGCTCTACATTTTCAATCTGCGGTAACTTTGCTAGCGCAGCGAGGCCATTGAGTGCTTCGGCAACGTCGCCAGATTGCGCGCGCACCCAGGCAGCATTGGGTGCATAGCTCAATGTACGCTCGATTAAATAGCCAGCACGCTGAAGACTAGCCTGTTGCAACGACACATCGATATTTTCCGCAAAGCGCACAAACACGCTCCCCGTTGGTACTGCGATACCCCCACTAGGTTTCAATGTATAAACGGCAAGCAATGATTCTTCTTTGTAATCACGGGTAGGCTCACTATCTTTTTCTGGATCTCCCTTGAAAACAGCGATATCGCCTTCGGCAAAGACAGTCACCGGCAATGACTCATCGCGTACAGGCTGCCAGGATGGCACGGCATAATAGCCTTCTTCGCGCACATAAAGCAATTCCTGATGTTCAGTGCTAGCAGAGAATTGTGCAGGGAAACGAGAAATTTGTGCTTGTCGATTCATAGGTTGCTTTTATTTTCCTTCGTTATACAAAACTGAGTCACCACACAGCACGATTTTACTTTATCCTTTTCTTTATCTTTTTACTTATTTTATAGTGTAATCACATTAGCAGTGAAACTCAAATTAGCGTGAGGTATAACAAATATAGCGAAGGAGTATAAAAGGAGAATTATGTATTCGGTACAATATGGGGGCCAAACAGGCGAACAAATAAACCTGGAAGTAAGTCCAAACTTAGTTGTTGTACGCACAGAGAAGCGCGGTTCGGTTCTGGCAACACCCGAAGCGAGCGAAACACCGTTATCGAGTAAGGCACGCCAGATCCTGGGCGAGTTCGAAGTAGCAATCCAATTTCCTTATGCTGGCGTTGAGGTGCTGCAAACGCGTGTCGCGAATGAAAGTGGAGATTTGAGCACGAAGATGCGCATGGCACTGAAACTGGAACCCGAAATACGCTTTGCAGGTCGCGTATTGGTTGATCCCATATCACAAGTCCCGGTTTTGTACACGGAAAATCTATTTGTGAAATTTGCAAACGATATCAAGGCTACGGTCTGTCGCAAGATCCTCAAGGATCGCAAGCTCAAGGTAAAACGTCGTCTGGACTACGCACGCAATGCATATTACATCCAAGCACCAGAAAACATTGGCCTGGATATTTTTGAGCTGGCAAGCCAGTTATTACAGGAACCAAGTGTGGAACTCTGTCACCCCGAACTAGTGCGCGAGATGCGCCATCGGACGGTCTTTCCCCAGCAGTGGCATTTGAAGAAGATGCGCGTCAATGGAAAGCTCATCAACGCCCACGCCCATGCAGAGGAGGCATGGGCCCGCAGTGACGGAACAGGGATTACGATTGCCATAGTCGATGATGGCTTTGACCTCAATCATGAAGAATTTGACTCTGCCAATAAGATCGTTGCCCAGCGCGATGTTACAAGAGGTGTTGATGATGCACAACCAGGCAACAATAACAACCACGGTACAGCATGCGCTGGCGTAGCCTGTGCTAATGGGCAGCGTGGCGCGTCGGGTGTTGCACCCCAAGCGCGACTGATGCCAATTCGGCTTGCTTCGCCGTTGGGTTCACAGGCCGAAGCCGATGCCTTTATTTACGCTGCCAGCAATGGTGCCGATGTCATTTCTTGTAGTTGGGGACCCGAAGACGGCAAGTGGTGGGCACCGGACGATCCACGGCATCAGCAACGGGTACCCCTACCCGATTCGACGCGGTTGGCAATCGATTGGGCAGTAAACAATGGTCGTAATGGCAAAGGTTGCATCATTGTTTTTGCTGCGGGCAATGGCAATGAAAGTGTGGATAATGATGGATATGCTAGCTATGAAAAGGTGATCGCAGTAGCCGCTTGTAATGACGGTGGGAAGCGCAGTGCCTATAGCGACTTTGGCCGGGCCATTTGGTGCGCATTCCCAAGCAACAATGGCTTGGTGAGCAAGACATCTGGCATCTGGACAACCGACCGTCGTGGGCCGGTGGGATATAATGATGGTCGTATCGAAAAAGGGGATGAGTTGGGCAATTACACGAATAGCTTTGGTGGCACATCCAGCGCGGCCCCCGGCGTGGCTGGCGTAGCGGCGTTAATCTTAGCAAGCAACCCCAATCTGCGTTGGGATGAGGTGCGTACAGTGCTCAAGGAATCCTGCGATAAAATCGACAAAGCTGGCGGTCAATACGATGCAACAGGTCGCAGCCCATTCTACGGACATGGCCGGATCAACGCTATGCGTGCAGTCGGGCTTGCTCAACCGTAAACCACAGGGAGTGCTATACCCCTTCATGCATAATATAAGCTGATAGGCAGACATTACTAACCCTGTCTGCCTATCAGCTTTTCTGGTCTGCTAGCCCATGCACCACGCCCCATTCTCTACCACTTCCAGCGTGCCGCTGTCGGCGGCGCGCGCGCCAGCATCGAGAATCGCCATCACTTCCAGGTTGAAAGCCAGATCAAGCGTGGGGTATAGCGCCTCGCCACTGTCCAGGTGATGGATATAGGCTTGGGCGATGTTCTGCGCGCCGACGGGCAGTGGCTCCACCTCGTGGGTGGCAGATTGACCACCAGCTTTTTCGATGCGCACCCGCTCTGC
>Ga0163155_10006161_pt1 | contig 11680 bp, 17 predicted proteins | sample OliLakLV19SP4G1_FD_148611 | JGI IMG/M metagenome (GOLD analysis project Ga0163155, IMG submission 148611) | Freshwater microbial mat bacterial communities from Lake Vanda, McMurdo Dry Valleys, Antarctica - Oligotrophic Lake LV.19.SP4.G1 | ecosystem: Environmental > Aquatic > Freshwater > Lake >...
TCTAATAAAATAAATATCTAAATCTATTCGTTCTTTATTTAAACGTTTGATTTGTCTAGTTAAATAGACAATATCATTATGATTAATTGAACTTTTACCCAGACGTAAGCGTTTCTGGGTTACACGGGTGTATTTAAAATATATTCTACAATATTCTTTTATATTATTTAGGATTGATTCACATGGGCTCTTTTTATTTTTCAATTTTATAAATACCCCCAACTCGGCCTGCCTTGACATTCAAATCATGGCGGCTTTTAATATATGCCCGTAATGCAGGCATGATAAGGCGGGATTCAACGCCTGTATCGGTAGATATTTTATCTATCAGTAATGGAAAAGTAATGCGCGATCCGACAGCGAGATCGGTAATGATTGATTTAGCAGATTCTAATACTTGATTCGTTTGTTCTGGTGACATAATGACTCCTGAGCAATATTTGGCTCAGGAGAGGTCAACCCTCGCAAATCTGATCTCGACAATATTTATTGATCGCGCGTCCCAGGTTTTGCGGCTTCTGCCATATCCGCAGCATGGATCAGAGCCGCCGCGACATGTCGAGCCGTTGCGGGGCCCAGATACGCTAGAGCTTCGCTCCATCCGTAGCTTTCGCTCGCAGCTTCTCCAACGTGAAGCTTTACAATGCGGCTGCCATCCTGGCGAACCTTCCAGGCAATACCTACCTGATCCGACTTATATCCTGGTCGCGCCGGACCAAAGAATATATTACGGTATGTCTGAGCCATTTTACAATTTTTTAGCCACAGGCATGCGCGAGGAACTTTTTGTAATGATATCTTGCTCTGAAGCTCTACAGAGCATCTTGCTAATACTATGCCGATCCGAACATACCGAACAGATTCGGTAAAACTTATCATCGCAAGTAACGGAATACCCGATAACGAATACCATTACGAATGGTTCGATTATTTCTTTTTTATGATTCAGACGATCACTGATCAAATCAATGATCTGATCAACGTCAAAATTATGCTGAATATCAACATAAAAAGTAATCAGATCAATTATATTCTTTGCAGAACTGTACTGAATATCATTATGAGCTAATTTCGGATAAAGAGACAAAACGGTCTGAAAGAAATTTCTTGAAATATTTTCTTCAGAAAATGTCACCAAAACCCCCGCCGCTTTATGTTTCGCTGCTAATAGAGCAATGGTTGTAGTCAAAAGCTCACTTCGAGGCAAGGCCAAAGAACGTGCAGATCACATGAAAATGGGCTCCTCATTAGAGGAGCCCAACCTATTGATCAGAAATTGAAAAATGTGTAGTTATTACGGATTAATCATCAAATTTAAAAGATTAAGATCTATTACGCGGCCTGGTCCTGAACCGAGCTTGAAACGGTCTTCTTTTTTCTTATTTTTTGACCACAACCATTGCAACGTTCGCATCCCGGCTTTGCTGCCTGCGGTCCTCGATACACACCACCACCACGCCCCTTCTGCACAGTGCATCCTGGATACGTTTCGACGAACGCCGATACGAAGGGGGCGATCATGAAATGCGGAAGTCCTAGAAAGACTGAGACCTTTTCCTGAAGGTGCCGCAGCTGTACCCGTTCACCATTCTTTAATTGCTCAATATAAAGACGCGTCGCGTCAAAAACACGTTGCATAGCAGAATGAGTTCGATCCAAGCCTTCTGCAACTGTTATTGTTTTTGTTTTTGTTAATGGATGAGAGTCGCTGCTAAGCGTTACGTTATTCATTTTGCCACTTCTCCAAATGTAGGGACGCAGACTCTACAGTGGGTCTCTGTCCTACTGAGCGGGCAGGATAACGGCCATGATGGATCGCGTCAAGGACATCTGCACAGATCGTGTAGATTCAATTAAGGGCCATTTTTTCCGCTGTTTGCCGCTTATGTTCAGCTTCGGCCCGTTCCAATTCATCTATCTTGCAAATAAGCAGATTTATACTATTGAGATCTAAATGAGCGCGATATTCTATCATAAACTGTTTAATGTCTTTTTTATCACCAGTTTTGATATTAATAGTGAATAAATTTTTTGTTTCCGTCTTTATCTGCCGGAAAGCTTTGTAGGTTCGATAAATATCAGAAAATCCAATAAGTTTTCCGATTGCAAAAATTGACGTACTGCACAGTAGTGCCGTGCTGAGTGCCTCGATAACTTGATTCATTATTTATGACGCTAAACTCATCATGTCATATCGACAAAGCTCCGCTCGACTGTATTAGAACACAATTCATCAAAAAACGTCTCATCCGGCATATCTCTTAATGTTGAGTTTTTATAGATAATGTTTATTTCTTCTTCCATTCGATCCGTTTCTTCAATTAACTTTTCATAAGTCCAATGACCGTTTTTGATCTCTAAAAGCAGAGGGGCATCGGGTCTCCTCACGACAAGCTTATGATCCTGTAGAATTTCTTTTCCGATACATAATAATCGGTACAGGTGAGACCCGTGCTTTGAATCGAAAAAGATTTTCGCTTCCAGCTCACTTCGTTTTGGATTCCTGTTCTTTTTCCAATCCATAAATGCTTTATATTCTTCAATTTTATTTATATATTGTTTTTCTTTCTGTAAAAGTTCTATATAATTATCAGACAAACCTATTGACCTAGCTGCGGATTCCCATTTAGAATCACTAGTTATTTCCATTTCAGACAAAATATCAGTAAGTTTATTATGCAAATAAATCTTCTGAATACTGCTGAATGGCTGAAAATCAGGATTCCAAAGTTCAAGTTTAGCCTTTATGGCACTCGAAACAGCTTCCCATTGAGCTTTTGATATTTCAGGAATGTCAGGCAGTCCTAAAGATTTCCTATCAGGAAGCGCAACCGGAGGATTCAGAAGGAACTTCCTATGTTGTTTAATTCTATGAGCTTGTTGTCTGGCATATCCTAGAAAACTAGCCCTGGCTAATTTTGAAATTAATTTATCTTTGTGTTCAAGAATTGGCAACATCAAATCATGAATCAGAATATGATCTTCCGGATCAACAAATAAAATTTCAAGAACATTTGGATTGTTTTTTATAGCCAAGTCATAAAATTTATGAATATGGAATATTTGACAATCTGGATCGGTTCTTACGACATGTTCTAAATTATTTTTAAATCCATGGAAGTAAATTTTAGGTGGAATAAAAATACCTCGGAAATCTTCATCCGAGGTTTCATTATTGGTTCCGTAGGCATGGCTCCCATGTCTGACGAAATATAAAATATTATTATGTAACCATTTATGAGATAATCCATCAAGACAATCATGGATGATATTTGATGATTTAGAAGTCATTTTCCACCCTTAGATAAGGCAACTCTGTCTTTTAGTTTATTCACAACTAATTGTAAATATTCAATATCTTTTGGAGATTGTGCTGTTTGTCTTCCGGCATAAAACAATACAAATAATTGAAATACATGTTTTTTTGCCTGCAAAAACGGCAAAACTTTAACCGCCACAGGATAACATTGACTCATCGAGATGTTAAGAAAATATTTATGACTTAGAGGGATTATTTTCTTATTAATACCTACAAGCCTAATAAATGTGTCTAAAATAGTTTTATCTTTACAATGAACATAATAATTTAATTGACGTAGAATATTATTCTCGTCTAATGAAAACACGAAATTACCGTACTGGTCAAGAATATTAGCAATTATTTTTGTTTCATTGATTGTGAGATCATTACAATTAGTTTCAAGATTTTTTGAGAATTTGAAACGTGGAGAAAGTTTTATCGTAACGTCTTCATACATTTTGTCGGTACTTTGCAGTATAGTCGTACATGGCGATGCCACTGGCAGTACCGGCATTCAGAGATCTGGTACTGCCGGTTTGAATGATCTGAACTACATGACTGCACATTTCTAGAGTTTCTTTTGAAATTCCAGAACATTCGGACCCGATAATCATTAATGTTGTTCCGGGCCATACGAATGAGTCGATCGGAACGGCATCAGGAGTATTTTCCAGAGCAACGAAAGTATATTTACTTTTTAATTGTTCGAGATCATCATGAGTTTTTAGTCTCATGATTTCAATATAATTCTGAACACCTACGGCACCTCTACGGTCCCAATCTTTGTTCCCAAGGAAATAGCAAGCTTGGGCGGAGAATGCGTTGGCATTACGGAAAACCGTTCCGATATTGAAGTCGGATTCAAGATTCTCCATCATTACTGCGTACGGAAGATAATTTTGCTTCAACTTTAAAAGAATCTCATTATTATCAAGATGTTTGAATTTATCTACAATATTACGAAGATCAGGGGTTTTTGACATTGAATGATTAAATGTCAATTATTCAATAATGAAATCACAACATCTTGTATATCTGTGTAATGGTATCAGAATGACTAGAGATATAATGATCATAGTCTTCTGTCTCTGTGTCCATCAAGTCATCTAAAGCTTTATTGTACTGTTCTTCAAACGTCATGCTTATTTTCCACTTGCTTGATATATAAGAAATGTCACTGAATTTTATTCTGAGATAGCCTAACCGGTAAGGCACTTGGCTGTGGGAATTATAGGCAGTAAATCCGTTCGAATCGGATAATTCCAAGAATAACCAAGCGCTGCGAAAGTAGTTTGTAGGTTCGAATCCTACTCTCAGAGCAACTATGGTTAGAACTAACCCGGCTCAAATTGAGCCGGGTTATATTATGCTGCTAACTACATTTTCATTAGATATTAGATTTCTTATAATCTATTCGGCGCCAATAATAAACTGCTGTACTGATTCTATGCTTTGATTCCGAGATACCGTCACGACATGTTCCGGATGTGTAAACAGAAGCTCTCTGCTCCATCGGGACATTTCCGCATGAGCGCCAAGAGTCCTGAAGAAGATGCAGGGCGGCCCGGAAACATTTGTCGCGGTCCTCCACCAGCTCTTTTGCTCCCCATCCCTCAGCGGTCATGCCTTTCCCTACGTTAATCTGCATCAAACATACGGAACGACCATTGTCACCAAAACCAAGTCTCCCCGTTCCCAAATCAACGTCACGACGGAAATAAGATGATTCCCACAATGCAACGCTAACCAATGTTAGAGCGGTGAATGCTCTTAATTGTTCATCCGTACGGATGTTAAGCTGATTCATTTCTTTTGAAGTCAACGGCAATGGAGATTCATTTGGATCAAATGAAACCTGAACGGCCATTTTCGAGATAGCATCGTACCGATCAATTCTCTCGAATGGAGTCTCTTTGGCTCCTGGCACGGTAGGAAGGGAAGATCGGTCAATCGGGGCCATCATTGTCATGACGGAAAAAATCCAGGCTGATAGTTGAAACACTGACATGTTTTTGTCCTCCGGTTCAGAAATAAGGAATCGGGATTATAAACATATAGCGCCGTGTGTCAAGTCCTTTCAATCTCTAAAAACAAAACAAAATACAAAAATTGCAGCCATGAGTATTTCACCGTACATATATAAATTCTAAAAGATCCCTATATATGGTTCGTTCTTTTGAAGAATTTTTGGAAGCTTATTTACTTCTTGTAAATAGTACCTTATCAGTTTATCTAAATCTTCATTCGGCGCGCCGATTTTCATCCAATCTAAAAAATTATTTATAGGATCAGGATCCGGTGCCTTGACTTTCCCCTGTAGATCAGGAGCCGCCGAAATTATTATATTTGTTTTTAATTCATATGCAATTAGATTTGCAACCAATTCCGATACCCATAGCATATAAACTGATAATTGGTCATAAATATTAATTTCATTATTATGAATATCAAAAGAAAAGCCGTGTAGACCTGAACTTTCTTCTACATAAACCATCCATATATTTTGTAATAAATTTTCTATACGAAAAGCATCTTCAAACTTTTTGTGTATAATTTGATTAATTATTTTAATTATACTTGAATTAGATAAATTTATAGCTTTGATTCTAAAAGCTTTAGCTCTGAACGAAGCTCGTTGGAATTGCACTTTATTTCATGTTTCTTTTCGCACAAAAAAGAAATAAACTACTAGGCCAAAAACAAGCCAGCCTCCACTTATAACGATCAGTGCGATAAAAGGATATGGCATTTAACTTGATCTAACTAGAATCCCATCCTCAGTTTATAGTCTTTCCACGCATTTAATGCTTGCGCAGAGGTAAACGACCCCAGGCGTTCCTTGTGAACGTCGACAAGTGTGGTTTGACCTCGCGCCTGGCGAACATCATGACAAAAGCGCATGAAGTCGTCACTACATGGCTTAATGTAACGTGAAAGAATATTTTCGATAGGCGTCATACGCCGAATATCTCAATCTTCTTCTTCATCCTCATCGTCGTCCTCATCAAACTCATCATCTAGATCTTCGACGGATTCATCATCAGATTCAGAATGTGTCAGAGACACGGTAGATTCGAGAGGTTCCTCAGTAGGTTCTGAATCCGTAGAAACTAAATCAGTACCGCCGAGAATGCCATCCTTTTTAGATCGCTTCTTTCCTTTGCGAATGACTTGTTTGCAATGAGTGCAACGCTCACGCTCGTCATTCTTTTTCTCTTTTAAACCCTTAATGATTCCGCCGTATCGACCCCGCGTAACGGTCAGGCCATCGTAAGTCTGAACCGCCATGATCACGAACGGCTGGACCTGGGTCGGAGAAAGGCTAGTTTTTTCTGCTACGGCTTTATTTAACTGTTTGAAGTTGGTGCGCTGACCAGGCTTCATATCATTAAGGATTTGCCTGGCAACCTCCAAGGCAATCATTAATTTACCGTATTTCGGATCGTTCTGTACTTTATTTATATCAGAATCTTGTGACATGACTCACCTGCTCAGGTTTTAACGTAAAGTTAACATGACAGTTATAAGGCTGTCAAGTATAAATGCCTGATGGCATTGTAAAAAGCGACCGAAGGGCGGATTTGCACCGCCTCTCAATTTGGTTTTTAAAGGGCTCAAAATCTAAGTCCAACACTCGGCCAGAACATTAACTATTATTTCGGAAATCCAACACCTTTCCAAAATCAGGAGTGAAACTGTGGCTTGCAGTCAAGAGCCAGAAAACGTTGCACTTGGGCTTCTTCGCCGCAGCAATATCTCCATCCAGCAGATATCCGTCAGTAATGATGACCAAGAAATCTGCCGGTCCTAACCGCTCCTCATACTCATCGAAGAAACCGCAAAACATCGTTCCGCCACGACCAACAACCTTAACTTTTGAAAGTTCTTCCTTGTTGGCCTTGGTGATCTTTACCGTACTGTCCCAATAAATCTGAGCATCGGCGGGTGTAATCGTTCCTTCACCCCTCTCATCCAGAGCTTGAAGCTGGGAAATTCCCCACGTCATATCTTCGCCAGACATCGATCCTGATGTATCGAGAAGACAATGGAACTTTGCGAAAAACTCTCTTCGCTTGGGAATCATCAATCCGGCAAACATTGGTCTGGAACGAAAACGATTCCAGTCATTCCGACCATGACCTTGACGAACACGTTGGATTTTGGATCGGATAACATCCTGCCAGCGAAGTTTCGGAGCTAAAAGATGTCCAATTTCATCAGCCATTCCGGCAGGAATTTTGCCAGCCAAACGTTGACTGATTTCTGCGGCACTGGCTAATCTTTTAGCTAATTCTTCCTGAGTTGCCTCGGAATCCATATGCTCATCAACGAGAGCCCCGCCGAGCGGTTGTTCGTGATTGCAACCTTCTCCGCTTCCCTCTCCATCCTGGTCATTCTGACCGTCACCCTGGCCTGAATCATCGCCAGAACAATCTCCAGATTCGCCATGATCATGGTCATGACCGCAAGAAGGCTGGCCATTCGGATCTTTGGATCCGTTTCCGGGCTGCTTACCTTTTTGCTTACCACCAGGCTGTTGCTTACCTTTTTGTTTTCCCTTACCGTCTTTATCAGATTTTCCGTTATCGGATTCGTCTTTATCTGATTTGCCCTTTGTTTTAGCCTGCTCCGGAGCAAGCTTTCCACATTTAGGACATTTAGGAATTTGGTTATATAGAAATTCGTAAATTGTTTCTGGCTTGCGAAGCTTTTCCGGAAGCTCAGGATCGGCAAAATAAAACTTATCTTTCGCTTTACCTTTTACTTTACCTGAAAGTAAATCGGCATATGATGTTAGCGTAAGGAAATTACCAATATTATCTCGGAAAGTTCTCTCGGCATCCAGACCGCGCGCTTTGAAGTCAACCATAACGTTATTATTAACGATATAATCAACAGCGACGTTCCAAAGCCAAGCAATGCGGCTCCCGCGTCTTGCGGGATGCATATAAATGGCATGGAAAGCTTCGTGTGCTATAACGATTCTCAATCCAATTCGAGTGAGACCATTAACGAATTCAGGATTCCAGAAAAATCTTTTACCGTCGGTTCCGGCAGTTGGTATGGCATCTGTACAGATTTGCTCAACCGGATACATTAGGGTAAATAGGAAAGGATCTCCTCCCATACCCAATCCGCCAATCGGATTGTCATAACGTACAGATAATTCTGTAAATGCTGTGGTTAGACGGTCCTCGGCAGTCCTGACTGCCGCCGGATCTGGTTTTCCAACAATTCTTGCAAATTTCATGAGTTCCTAAATCAATAAGTTATTTTATAAATACGGGCCGGAATCTGCATTGATCCGGCCCGTATATTTTCACTTCAGCTTATCATTGATCTTATCGAGGAGCTTATTCCAATTCGTCTCTTCATCGAGAGAATGGCTCAGGACACGCGAAATATTTACCTGACTCCTGACAGCAATCAGAGCGATTTCTACATCTACATCAATCAGGAACTTCGCCACCGTAGCGGCGCGCTCGTCGTGTTTCTTGACCGGAAGACCATCAAGAATATTTGCGAATCTAGCGCAAACAATCATCGAGCAGACAATCTTCTTCGTTGGTTCCATCTTGTCAAATTCTTTTTTGACATTCTGTCCCTTGAAGATTCGATCGACCATCGGGAGAAGAAACTGATAATGATCGTAGTAATTTTTAAACTGAAGGCCAAGCTGCTTACCAACGCAGCCGCAGACCTTCGATACCATGAGATCAGTTTTCCAGTTATTCTCTTCGCCGAAGTTCAGGAGCTTCGATGCATTATGCCAGCCACGGGGAGAGGCCGAAGCGTAAGCATCACCATCATCAACCTCGCCGAAAAGATGATCCGGATGATCATAAATATACGCAGAAATAGAGGAATGGATCTCTCGGGTTCTACCGGCCCAATCCAGCCATTGATTGGTATTGGATTCAAAGAGGTACTTTTCTGCACGATCCAGAAGCGGAAGCGAGGGACGCTGGCCACCTTCAGCTGCAAGATTTCCAGTCATGAGACATGACTGAAGATTCGGCAATTCACGGCCATTACAGGAACGGAATTGAACGATTTCCAGAAGAGGAGCCCAGAGAGAAGGATCTCCCTTATCGACTTCATCCAGAAGCAGAACTACCTTTTCCTTACCTTCGATAAGGTGGCGAAAGAACCATGGCATGATGAAATTAAGGTATCCCTTATTTTCATTCTTATCCCTCGCTGAGAGCATATCGGGATATCCGCCGAGATCCACACGCTCAAGTGTAGAGATGTTCAGATAAACTTCCTTGGTACCGGAAGCTTGAATAGCCTGTTTACTGATATGGGTTTTACCACCGCCACGACGACCAAAGATTGCGGCATTTCCGCCTGATTCGATCGTACAGAGGAGATTTTCCTGCAATTCAACTGGATTAAGCTTCTGAAGATTAAAGTCAGAGCTTACCGTACGAGCTTCGTTCTTAGTCATAATTCCTTTAATTTATCCTTTCGGTGTCAAAAGGAAGAGTCAGAAGGGGAGAGTTGGTCGTCAATAACGATACAGTACATCATTTGGATACTCCTTTAATTATAGTTGCTGCGTCACTTCGACTAATCCTTGACGATCTCAGAATCGGCAATCCATGCCAAAACAGCTTCACGGTCCCACAATTCACAATCCGACCACAGACCGGCTAATCTTGTTAGTTTAGAATAAGCATTGCTATTTCCAGCTTCAATGCTTTGATTTAACTTAATTACTTCCTGTTTAATGGCAACAGGGTAATTCGGTTGTTTCGGCTGCTTTGATTGCTTCGGATCCATTGACATCTTACTCACAACGCATCACGTCAAGTAGCTGATCTAGCATCCTATACATGATAGCGTGTCACCCGATAACGATCAATGGTTTTCGGCTTATAGCCTAAAGGGACGCACCTACATGTAGGTCAGAGTAGTTATGAATTTTAAATTTGTTTCTTCTATAAGAATAAAGTTTAATTTTTTAATAAATAAATCGGCATTTTTGTGCCAGATGTAGTTCTTCACAAAATAATGAATAATCTTTTTCTTTTGGTAAATGTGAATAATTTTTACCTTCTGGGTAAATAAATATTGACAAGGAACCCGAATCTGGTATAATTTACATAATTTATGTTAACTATTAATTTATTATTTTCAATCAGATATCTATTATAATAGTAGGTTATTATTTCGCTTTTATTAGTTGTTAATTTTTCTTGTTTAACATTCCACTCAGAAACTAAATTGAAATAATCCATAGCAATTAGCTCCACATCAATGTCAAAACATCTTTTTTATATGAAACATAAAGTGGAGTAGAATCAACTGTCAGAATAAACAATAAAATGGCGTCTCTATATGATGATGCGGGTCCTTTCTGGGATGGCAAATAAACTTTAATTGTTTCCCATTCTAAATGAATCTAATTTTATAGTAGCTCCTAGCTTTTCTAATTTTGAAAAATATTTAATTACTTCTTTATTTCCTCTTGAAAAATAATTTGCTCCAAATAGATTCTTACTATATTTTCAGCCAACTTCTTTTTCTCTAATTTTAGTTATCTCTTTCCAATTTTAACCCAACGCATTTAAATCCTCACAATAATGATTTAAAATTTGTTTCTTCGATTAAGGTAAAATTAAATTCTTTTAAAACTGAGTTTCCTTTATTTTTCGCTAGAAATAAATTTTCATAAACAAACATTCTTGCAAAGCAATCAGCATTATTTAATATAAAACATAATTGAAAATAACTTGAATTATTGACATTATAAATCCTAACAATAGTTTCTTTATTAATAATTTTATACCTAGAATATACAATGGGAGTTGCGCCGGTACTCAATACCCATTCGGATAGTAAGTTTTCACTGATCATGTTAGCACACTAATAGTGCAATCATTTATCTGGTAAAGACTCTAATGTATTGGCCATAACCGTAGCCAGTTCTTCAATCAATGATAATGTTCTGTCAAGAGTCGTGACATGATTATCATGATTTAAGTTTTTGAATAATTGGCTTGCCTCTTCGGCGATACTTTGGAATAGTTTTATTTTTTCTGTATGACGGTTCATTCTATGGTATCCTGATAAATCTTATGAGATTCATGTTGTTTACGTATTTGTTCTAGTTTTATTTTTTTAACTTTGTAATATTTACAACCTGTTTGGATTTGAGTCTCTATGGGGTCCGAAATATCACCATATAATGTATAGCCGAAAAGCGCAGCAAATTCAGACATTTCAGGCTCATGTTGTTTATATTCATTAATTCTATCATGAACTTCAGCCGTTACGCGTGCAAGAAGCTCGTCTTCTGACATTTCTAATATAGAAAAATCAATGTTACCGGTTTTGACCAAAGTCAGTAAAATATCAGGGTCTATTCGGATC
>Ga0163155_10006162_pt1 | contig 11680 bp, 13 predicted proteins | sample OliLakLV19SP4G1_FD_148611 | JGI IMG/M metagenome (GOLD analysis project Ga0163155, IMG submission 148611) | Freshwater microbial mat bacterial communities from Lake Vanda, McMurdo Dry Valleys, Antarctica - Oligotrophic Lake LV.19.SP4.G1 | ecosystem: Environmental > Aquatic > Freshwater > Lake >...
GCCTTCGCGAACTACATGGGCCTGCACTGGATGGACAATGTCACGCAGATTCTCACTGTCGTCGTCGCGGCCGCGGGTGTCTCGGCGCTCGTCGCGGGATCCATCACCGTGCTGCGCGAAACGGGGCTGGCCCTCCGAGCCCTCGAAAACCAGCACGCCGCGATTACAACCTGGCGGGCAACGCACATCATGTCCGGCCTGCCGCCGGGAGTCTGAAGAGCCGGCTGCGCAAGCAGTCGACCACGCGCGGCATGTCCTGTTCCGAGCATCTTGTCGATTGCTCGCGCAACCGGCTCTTACAGATTTCGATCAGGAACGCGCGGCTTATACGGCATCGGAAACACCCCGCGAATCGGCGCTTCAGGCCGTCCCGGCGCCACGCGCGTCGCCTTGATTCCGAAGATCGCGAGCGGCATGCCCGCTCGGCAGCCTGGCACCCAGGGAACATGCACAACCCCCTCGAGCGACGCTCGCAGATCGATTCGCACGCCATCGTTCTTCGGGAAATTCGGATCGTAAATATGGATTGACCAGTCGGTCACGCCGGAAAAGCCGGAGCGAGTTTTCAACTTCTCAACCGGCGTTCTGCTCAGGTCGTACGCCATGACCTGGTGGTTCTCCCACAACTTTCCCTTGCGGGTCGTTGAGAAGACAAGACCAAGCATGATGGGCTTGCCCGCGTCAATCGAGTCGCGGACGGCGCCGAGGCACGGGATGGATCGCGAACGCGTGCCCGCAATTCCTTCGTCCCGCATCTCCATCCAGCGTAGAAATATCAGCGCGTAACGAAAGGCGTCGCCCAGCGAATCCATCTGGCGGGTATAGATATAGTCGTACAGCGACTCGCTGTCGGATGGCACGTTGCTTTGAGCGGGGATCGTTCGGCGCGCCAGGAAAAAATCGGCGGCGGCCGCGCTCATGCCTCCGCACAGCCCGTAGTTCTGCGGGATGCCCAGCGACTCGCCGAGTTTCCCCAGCGAAACCTGCAGCGGCGAGCCCGAGAACGAGTTGCGGAAACGGAAGCCGTGCGTGGATGGCAGAAACGTGCGGATGTCCGGCTCGCGTTGATCGAATGCAGCCGATCGACCATCGCTCGACACCCGCGCAGAAGGAACTATCGCGCCCGCGAGGGTGATGAGCATCGAAATGAGTGAAAGGCTCGGCATGCAGGTGGCTCGCCGCTCGAACTTGGCGAGCGCTAACGTGGAAAAACTCACAAAGGACGCTTACGCCGGGCTGTCGACGGTCTCAAGGACGCGAGCGAGCACCTGGGCCGCGACCTCGCCCGCGCGCCGTCCCGCGCCCGCGTATGACTTGGTGATGATGCGATGCACGCACACCGGCAGCACGTTGGAAGTGATGTCTTCCGGGATGACGTAGTCACGCGCTTCGAGCACCGCCGTCGCACGCGCGGCTTGCGCAAGCGCGAGCGCCCCGCGCGGCGAAAGTCCGATTCGCAGCTCGTCGGCCTGGCGCGTCGCATTCGCCAGCGCGATGATGTAATCAATCAGCGAACGCTCCATTCGAACGTTGTCCGCCTGACGCTGCAGATCAACGACTTCAGTGCCCGTCAGCACGGGACGCAGATGCTGCAGGGCGTTGTCCGCGGGCCGCTGGCTGAGCACGCGAGCCTCGTCCTCGGCGGACGGATAGCCCAGACTGATTCGCATGAGGAATCGGTCGAGTTGGTTTTCGGGAAGCAGGTACGTGCCCTCGAAGTCGTCGGGGTTCTGCGTCGCGACAATCATGAACGGCTGCTCAAGCTTGTACGTGAAGCCGTCGACCGTCACCGTCGCCTCGTTCATCGCCTCAAGCAGCGCGGTCTGTGTGCGCGGGGGCGTGCGGTTGATTTCGTCGGCAAGGACGATGTTCGCGAAGATCGGCCCCTTCTTGAACTCAAAGTGACCGGAGAATCCCGCGTTGATCCCGCCGCCGCCGGATCGCCCGTTGCGCTGGTGATTCGTGCCCGCGTCGGTATTCCCCTCTGGCGCAGCGGGCGCCGGCGCGCCTGGCCGATAGATGCTGACGCCCAGGATGTCCCCCGGCAGCATGTCCGGCGTCAACTGGATGCGCGAGAACGAGCAGTTCATGCTGCGCGCCACCGCGCTGGCGAGCACGGTTTTGCCCACGCCCGGAACGTCCTCGATCAGTACATGCCCACGCGCCACCAGGCAGCAGATGATGCGGTCCACCGCCTCGCCGTTCCCGAGGTACACGCTCCCGATGCTGGCACGAAGACGTTCGATAGGGCTTTGCATGGCGTGTGTCGGTGCGTGAGGGCCGATCGGATCCGTGCCGAGTGTGCGGCCTGCGGGATTGGGAATATCAGAACGAGAAGTGGGGGAGTATACGGGCATCGGCGGGCTCCAACGGGAGACTGTAAAAGGTCCGATCATCGCCGGCGACGTCGCGGCCAGCGCCAGGCATCCACGCGCGGCGTCATTGACTCAAATCGTGTATTCTCTCTGCGGATGGACGACACCGACGATGCACCACCGCGGGGCGGGGAAATGCCACACGCGTTTGCGGCCGGGGATGTCGGTGCGCCCTCGCCCGCCCTCGCGCCGGCGGGTGAAGCGTCGCCCCCCACGCCAGGGCTGGGACGCCAACTCCGCGGCGATCTCCCCTGTGTCGTCTGCAAGTACAACCTCAAAGGCATCTCGATCCGCGATAAATGCCCCGAGTGCGGCACGGCGGTTCGCGCCACCATTCTCCGAATGGTCGATCCATACGCGACCGAACTCCAGCCCATTCTCGCGCCCAGGCTCGTCGCCGCCGGGCTCATCACCTGGGCGGTCTTCTCGCTCCTGGCGATCGTGCTGGCGTGGGCGCCATATGTGTTCGGAATGCTCGGGCAGACATGGCGAGTCAGCGTCTTGCTGTCGGCCTCGCTCTCCGGCATCGGCGCGATGGCGATCGTGCGCCCGCATCGAGCGATCCATCGTGCCCAGACATTCATGGCCGCCCTCGGCGTCGCGATGTACATCCCCATCGTCGCCATCGTCTGGCAACTCACCAGTCCCAAGTGGTACGTCGAAGCGTGGCGGTACCCGCCTGTCGCGATCGGGCCGGTCAACGAGCCGCCCCGAGCCGCGCTGCGACTGGCGCTCGGTGCCGCAATCGCGCTCGCCCTGCTGCTGCTCCGACCAAACGCGCGGCTATTCGTCGCACGTTCGCTCGCGCTCCGCACGGGGCGCGTCGATCGCCAGACAATGCTCGCGATGGTGGGCGCCGTGTGCGTTGCGGGGCTCGGCGATCTGCTCGAGCTTGCCGCGCGAGTGCCCAACGGCAACATGGCCGACGCTCTCTCGCTTGTCGCAACGATCCTGGTAGCGCTCGGCTCGGCGCTGCTGACTCTCGGCGCCGCAGGGGTGCTTATTGATGCGTGCAGGATTGCCCGTGCGATCATCATTCCTACGCCGAGCCTTTCAAAGATCATCGGCGACGATCGGTGAATCGGCGCTGCGCCGGTCCTCGAGATCGCGCCTGAAGCGATAAATCGTTGTTCACTCGCAAACCCACGGGCCGGAGTCCAACCCCGGCATCTCCTTGTCGCTCGTCCCACCCGGGCACGTGTGCATGCGTGGGGCGAGCCAACCGAGAAGACATACGCCCGCCGACTCGTCGCTGTTTCACGCGCCATCGACTGCGGAAAGCAGATCGACGTACCCGCACGACACCGCCTCGCCGAGCGTGGGGTCGAAATCGCGCCTGAGCCGTGCGATCTTCTGGTGGCACGCCGCGACGTTGCACTGGGGCGAGACCAGCGCCTCGAACTCGAGGAAGTTCCCAATATGCTCGACGTCATCCAGATGGATGCGCACGTCGTCCAGCACGTACAGATCTCGCCTCTTGCGAACCGTCAGCCACGGCACGAGCGTCTGCAAACCAAACCGCTCCGCGGCTTCCTCGCGCGTGAACAGCTCGTAGCGGCTCATCTTGGGGCGCAGCCGATCCGCGCGCTTGTACAGAATGAACTCATCGGGATGTCCGGGAGATTCACGCAGTTTGAAGCGCATGTCCGCGCTTCGGAAATACGTGTCGATCTGCGTCCGCTCGCCGTGATGCTGTGCGCCCAGCGATCGGCACACGGCTCTGGCCAGTGACGGATCGCGCAGCTCGGCTTTGAATTCAATGTTCTGCATGGCGGTCTTCCTTTCAGAGCATAGAAGCCCGGACTCGCCCGTATGCAAAGTAAGCGCTGCTTCATGCGCGATGCACCCCTTTTTCATGTGGTCAGAGAATCGTGTGATGCAACTGTCAAGGGGACCGATCGCACGATCGGATTTGGAGGTTCTTCATCATGAATCGCATCCGCATTACTACCGCCGCAACCGTCATCCTCGCTTCGCTTGCTCTGGGCGGCTGCAACAACAACCAGCACGTTGATCCCGCCGTGGGCAACGCGACGATTGCAATCGACGCCGCCTCCCGCGAGTTCCGCGTCGGCGACACCGCGACGTTCATCGCCCGCACCAACGACACGTATGGTCGCGACGCGCAGGTTCGCTGGTCATCTCCCGTGGGCAACCTGACTACCGATCAGGAGGGTCGCGTGGCTCGCATCAAGTTCACCGAAGCCGGCACCTTCTCAGTCACGTCGACCCTCGAGATCGACGGGCGTCCCGTGAAGAGCGACATGATCGACGTCCGCGTCCTTCCGGTCCAGTGACCGCACGCAGGATGTGATTTCTCGGTTCTGATCTCTTCTGTCCGATTCTGTCCGACAACCAAGCGTTCAAAGAGGCACAGGCTCTAAGTGGGCGGAGTCTGTGCCTCTTCCTATTTTTGGTTTGCGCGCATACCGCGAGGCAGTCGCAATGGTTGCGATTGACGCCAGCAGGGGTCCTGCAAAGCACTTTGCGATTAGAACTTGCGGATTCCGTCAGACGGATATAATCTTGAATAGGGTTATGTCAGTGTCTGTGCGATGAAGGAAGTCATGCAGTTCACCATCACCATTCCGGATCACCTTGTGAACCTTCTCCGCGAGACGCTCGGCGATGACCTGAATCGCGCGGTGCTTGAGCATTTCGTGGTGGATGGGTATCGAACCGGCAAGCTCAGCCGTTTTCAGGTTCAGTCAATTCTGGAATTCGAGAACCGTTGGGACACGGAGAACTGGCTGGGCGATCGTGGCGTAAACGTAAGCTACTCAATTGAGGATCTGCGTGCGGACCGCTGCACGCTCGAGCGGATCATGGGAGAGTGACGACCGTAACTCTCATCGTCTCGGACACCTCCCCACTGAGCCTGCTTATCCGTGTGGGCCAAGCGCACTTGCTGCCCATGCTGTTCACAAAGGTGATAATACCGCCGCCGGTGGAGGCGGAAATGCGTCACCCGAAGGCACCGGAACCGCTGCGTGCATTCATCGCGTCGCCTCCGAGTTGGCTGGCGGTTGAGAAGCCGTCGTACTTGCTGTCGATCCCGGAACTTGACTCAGGAGAAGTCGCTGCCATCAGTCTCGCTTTGGAGCTAAATGCGATATTGATGGTGGATGAACAAGACGGGCGAAGGGCGGCCATCGCTCAAGGATTGCAGATCATCGGTGCGGTAGGAGTGCTGGAGCAGGCGGCCAAAACCGGACTCATCACCGATTTAGCTGCCGTCCATGCCAACGTGCGATCGCTTCGCTTTCACGTGAGCGACGAGATCCTCGACGATTCACTCGAGCGTGTTCGCAAGTACACGAGACGATTTGGAGGGGACGTTCCGCCAGAGGCATGACAGTGTTCTCGGCGGCAACGTTCCAACGCGTGCTGAGACGCTGTTGCGTTTGCGAGTACAGATCGCGCAGGGATAGCGCTGAGGCGAGCATCCCCCGTCGCGTCACCAAACGCTTGGGTTTCTCCTGTCATATGACGTTTCCGATCGGAACATCCCCGTAGAATCTCCTCACCGGGCCTGTGGCGAAATCGGCAGACGCAGCGGACTTAAAATCCGCTGTCCCGAAAGGGACGTATGGGTTCAAGTCCCATCTGGCCCATTTTCAAGACTCTCTCGCGTTGGCCGCACACCGCGAAAAACAAAGCACGCCGAGATTCCCTGTGGAACTCCGGCGTGCGCGAGTACGCTTGAATGTCGAACAGTGCCTAGCCAGGCCAGCTTGCGACCTCAGCGGTCCGCACCAGGCTTACGGCCTGGGGCTGGGCTCGGGCGTCAGGTGGCTTGAGCGGTTGACCAGCCAGAAGCGGCCCAGATCCTGCATGAACATGCGGCCGTTCTCGTCGGCCATCAGGGCGCCGGCGTTGTCCATGTCGACCTGACGCTGGTAGAGCGTCGGCGCGGATCATCGCGTCACGAGAGGGCGCGGCGCATCCCGCCAGAGTCGTGCCAACTGCCAGAATCAGAGTCGCGGTCGTGAGGTGCTTGCGGGAAATCGCCATGGGTTACTCCTTGCTGTGGCACGAGTTGTACCGTGTCTGCGCCGGATCGTCAAGTCGGGGCCGTCGTGGATTCAATTTCGGAAGCCGGCCCGACGGTCAGAATCGAAGCGCACACGTCCTGTACCGCGCCGGGTATCTCAACGGTTCCGCCCCACGATGACACAGTTCTCAAAAAGCGATGAAAGTACGGTTCTCGAGGGTTCCTGCCCGCCTGGGTGAGAAAGCCGACCGTGGCCGGTCGTCAGCCGTTGCCGTCGCCCGCCACGCGGACGCCTTCCATGCCGGTGATCCGGGCCTCGAAGGCCACCTTCCCGTTGACGTGTCCCTGAATGTCGCTGATGAACCGTCGAGAGGTGAACTTCACATCCTTGCACAGAATGAAGAGTTCATCGCCCGGCACCACCGGCGCCCGGAAGGATGCGTCCTCGATCCGGATAAAGACGGGGAGCTTGGGCTCGGGGAATCGGGAGTTGTAGAGGAAGCTGGCAAGCTGGGCGCCGGTCTCGATCATCATCACGCCCGGCAGCAGGGCTTTGCTGGGGAAGTGACCGGGAACCCAGAACTCGTCGTCGCGAACGGTTTTCAGGCCGACGCCGCGCGTGTAGTCCGAGGCGTACCAGACGACCCAGTCCAGGAGCGCCATGTGCCCGCGATGCGGGTTCCAGCGTTCCAGATCAGCCTTTGACAGCGCGCGCGCCGCCAAGTCGATCGTGGAGAGATCGAACAGCGTGGGCTTTATCGCCAAGCCCGTACGGTCTCGCCCGGCGTCCCGGGCAGCATCGGTAGTTGCCGACACGCTCGACATGTGCCTATTGCCCTTCCTTCGGCTCCTGAGGCCCCTGGGGGTCCTGCTTCCTCAGTTCGAGCAATCCCGAACGGACCTCTTGTGCCGCCTCTTTGATGTCCTGCATCAGCTTCCGGACCCGCGTCTGGGCGGCCTTGTTGCCGCCCGCCGCCTTCGGCATGTCCTGCTCGGCTTCCGCCACCAGTTTTTTCAGTGTTTCGTATGCTTCCACTTGGCCTCGTGCTTTCTGGAATTCCGCGTCGCCTTCCGGCCCGAACGAGATCCTCCCGCTTGGATCCACCGGCGCAGTCACAAATCACCCCCGCCCACGTCGCAAGTATACGGCACGATAACCACCGAATGGGTGACTTCTCTGCCCGGAATCCTCGCTTCTTCGGGCTGGCTCACCCGCCGCCCACCAGGGTCACGATTTCGACCGCATCCTGAGGCCGCAGGATCGTCTCCGCGTGCCGTGCCTTCGGCACCAGTTCCCGGTTCACTTCCACCGCACAGGGAGAGCCGCGGAGGCCCAGGTCCTCCAGCAGCCCCGCGATCGTGGCGCCCTCAACGAGCTCCTTGGGTTTTCCGTTCACAGTCAGAATCATGAACCACTGTACTCCGCGACCCCCACGAGCGCAACTGAGAACTCCAAGGCCAAAAAAGCGACCCGATCAAGATGATCGGGTCGCTATGGCAATCAGTTTTATTTGAGCCTCGTCCCGAGACGGGCCGGATCAGAGCTTCTTGACGCTCATGCTCTTGGGGTCGAACTCGAAGGTGCCGCCTTCCCACAGCGAGCGGGTCGCCAGGTCGACGCAGACCATGACTTTCGTGCCCTGCTCGATGTCGCTCAGCGGCTGCTCGCGCGTGCGGATGCACTTGAGCCAGTTCAGACGGTGCTGGTCCTGGTCGTTGCCGACGTCCGGGCAATCGATCTGGCGGCCTTCCACATCGTTCGCGAACTTCGACTCGGGCCGGATCACGCAGTGGCGGCTGTTGAGATAGATGTTCGCCTTCTGGCAACGAATCAGATCTTCAAGTCCCAGCTCGTTGTTCGTGTTGCCTGCCACGATCATGTTGTGCCCGCTCTCGAACTGAATCGTGAGGTTCACCATGTCGTGGTTCTCCATCTCCTTGTCGACCATGTGCGACCCGAGGGCCGTGACACGCGTCGGCCAGCCGACGGAGTTGAGCGCAACGAAGAACGGCGTCATCTTGTGCACCAGCAGATCGCCGATGATGCCGGTGGAGAACTTGCGGTAGCGCCGCCAGCGGATGTAGACCTTCGGGTCCCACTTCTGCTTGCCCATCTGGCCGCACCAGGCGTCCCAGTCGAGATTCTCGCCCGGCTTCCAGCGCTCGTCCACTCCGTAGTAGTTCCACTCACCCGTCGGGCTGTTGCGGCAATATCCCGTCTGGCTCCAGATCGGCAGGCCCAGCTCGCCGGAGTCGATCAGCTTCTTGGCCTCGGCAAACTTGGGAAGCGCGGCGTACTGCGTGCCGACCTGCAGGATCGCCTCGGGATTGGCCCGCACGACCTCGCGCAGACGCAGCGCGTCGGCGAGGTTGATCGTCATCGGCTTCTCGCAGTAGACATCTTTGCCGGCGAGAATCGCGTCGATCGCCATCTGGGCATGCCAGTGCTCGGGGGCGGCGATGAGGATGCCGTGCACGTCGTCGCGCTCAAGAATTTTCTTGTAGTCGCGGTACACCTCGACGGGCGTGCCCGTCTGGATTTCCTCGATCTTCTTCTTGGCATTGGCCGCGTGAAGGTCGTTCACGTCGGCGACCGCGAGGACTTCAACCTTCTCGCGTCCCTGCTTGCCGAACGTCGCGAAGGCTTCGCAGTGCCCGGTGCCCATGCCGCCGGTGCCGACGACCGCCATGCGGACGACGTCGCCGTCCTTCAGTGCGGGGCGCTTCTTAGCCTTCGCGGTGGGCTGGGGCTGATAAGAGAAAACGGTGCGCGGGATGCTTCCGCTTGCCGCGGCGGCAAGACTGGCGACAGCCGTTGCGCCAAGGAACTGTCGCCTTGATGGTGTGGGTAGGAAAATATCAGAGCGTTTCGACATGATGGAGCCTTTCGCCCGGACGGGCACAACTGGGTGACCACTGCCTGCTACAGCGTAGCGATTCCATCTCCGTCTGCAAGCCGCTCCCCCTCACAAACATCCCAAAAAAAGACCGGGCCGCAAAGCCCGGTCGATGCTGAAGTTGTGTTTCGTCCGTCTCGCTCATGGAGACGCAGGCCCGGGCCCGGCATCGGTGCTTCGCGGAGCCGTGTCCGCCGGGGCAGGATTCGCTGCCGGCGCTTGTTTCCACCGAGGATCCGGCCTGCCGCGAGTTCGATCAATCGTGAGCCACAGCGCTCCCACGATCACAAACGGGAGCAGGATCCAGATGATCAGGCCGATGCGACCCAGGCGCCTTGATTGACTCATCCGCGATCTCCAGAAGACCCAGGCGAAGTTATCACGCCTTGCTGAAGTTCTTCGCGACTTCCGCCCAGTTGACGACATTCCACCAACCGGTGATGTAGTCGGGGCGGCGGTTCTGATAGTTGAGGTAGTAAGCGTGCTCCCACACGTCAAGGCCGAGGATCGGCGTTCCGCCGCACCCGGCGATCGCTTCACCCATGATGGGGTTGTCCTGATTCGCGGTGGAGCAGATCGCGAGCTTGCCGTCCTTCTTGCACAGCCAGGCCCAGCCGGAGCCGAATCGTCCGGTCGCGGCAGCCGCGAACTTCTCTTTGAAACCGTCGAACGATCCGAACACGGAGTTGATGGCGTCGGCGAGCGCGCCCGCGGGCGCTCCGCCGCCGCCCTTGCCGGCGGGGGCCATCAGCGTCCAGAACATCGAGTGATTGACATGGCCGCCGGCGTTGTTGCGGACGGGCCCGCGGATGGCGTCCGGGAGTTTGGCGAGGTTGCGGATGATTTCGTCCGCGGGCTTATCGGCCCATTCGGTGCCTTCGAGCGCCTTGTTGGCGTTGGTCACGTACGCGTTGTGATGCTTGCCATGATGGATCTCCATGGTCTTCGCATCGATATGCGGTTCGAGGGCGGCGGCGGGATAAGGGAGCGGAGGAAGGGTGAACGGCATCGGTGAATCTCCTTGTCATGGACACAAGAATGAGAGCGGCTGTGGGCTAGGTATGTGGAAAGTGTCTCAAGTGAATGTGGATAACGTGAAAAGGCGGAAGGCATGTGTTAGGTTTGCGAAGAAATCTCGAAATCTACGGTGATCCTAGACCAATACATGGTTGCGTTGCAGAGAAAAAGGGGGTATCTTGGGTGCTCGACTTGTGGGCGTTTGTCCGAAGGGTCCGGCCGGAGAGAAGGGCCTTCGCGGGTCCGAGAACAGGGGCGGGGTCTGGTCCCAGAGAACCTTCGGTTCACTCTCGGTTTGTAAGTCCTTAATTGCGCAGCACCTGAACGGGTGCTTGTGTGTGAGTTGAAGTGCGGAATCAGTCTGGAACCATTCTAAATAGCGAAACATTGTTTATGGATTGAACGTATAACAGAGGAACGTGCCCACTCTTTCGGTTCGGTATATGGACGGCAACTTGTTGTGGTTGGGGTGGAGCGGGCATATTGCCCAAATAGACACGAATTTGTGAGGTTTGCAACCGGCGGAACTGGGAGAAATCAGTTACGCTGGGTCAATGGAGCAAGGCGCTCCACGAAAGTGACAAATGATAATGAGCAATCTTTCCGCGAAAGCACTGAGCCCCATTGAACAGCACCGGCGTCGCAGCCGCGTGGAGCTTTCGCCCGCACAGGCCGGGGCTACGACCCGGGTGAAGCGGGCGCTCAGCAAGGACGACGAGAAGCTGCTTGCCCAGATTCTCGCGCAGGAGCAGGACTTCATCGACAGTCCCGCCTTCCGCGAGCCCGAAGCCGAGCAGAAGATCTACGACGAAGCGCCCGACGTCGCGAAGCCCGACACGAGCTGGTATCACCCCGTGATGGACGACCTGTCCCCGGGCAAAAGCCGTACCGTGAAGAGCGCCCAGCAGGTCATCCTGACCGGCGCTGAAGAGAAGGTTCTCTTCCACCAGTTTAACTATGCCCGTTTCCGCGTCTGGATGCTCCAGCAGGAAATCGGCGGCTCCGCCAGCAAGAAGCCCACTGCCGAGCAGGCGGACTTCGTGCTGAAGTGGTACCGCATCGCCGATCGCGTCCGTGAGCAGATCGCCGAGACCAACCTCGCGCTGGTGCTGGCGATGGCCAAGCGCACGCGCATGAGCGAGGTCGACTTCGCCGACCTGGTCAGCGAAGGGAACATGGCCCTGCTTCGCGCCGTCGACAAGTTCGACGCCGGCCGCGGGTACAAGTTCTCGACGTATGCCTGCCGGGCGATCCTCAAGGCGTTCAGCCGCCAGGGGATGAAGCTCAGCAAGTACCGCCAGCGCTTCCCCACCGACTTTGACCCCAAGCTTGAGAAGTCCAACTTTCTCGAAACCAAGCGGTCGACCTTCGAGAAGGACGCGGCGGAAGAGGTCAAG
>Ga0163155_10006165_pt1 | contig 11674 bp, 21 predicted proteins | sample OliLakLV19SP4G1_FD_148611 | JGI IMG/M metagenome (GOLD analysis project Ga0163155, IMG submission 148611) | Freshwater microbial mat bacterial communities from Lake Vanda, McMurdo Dry Valleys, Antarctica - Oligotrophic Lake LV.19.SP4.G1 | ecosystem: Environmental > Aquatic > Freshwater > Lake >...
GATGCTGCACGCAGGATGATTTTGGCGCTCAGAGCAATCGGCTGAGGGGTGCTCGAACGCCTCAATAGTTGCTCGAACGCTGCTTTCTCTGTCCCACTCACAGTGATGGGGGCTGCTGATAGGCGGGCCATCCTTTGATGCCTCTAAATCCTGTACCTCTTAATACTAGATCTACTTCAGCCAAGCTGTACTAGTGGCTCATCTCTGTGTAACTTGAGATAGTCGTTGCCCTGGTTCTTGACGGATCGCGCAATCATCCCCTCGTCTCCGTGTTTCCCAACCGTACTCGCAACATAACCATCGCGCCAAAACTCTCCACCCCACAGCTTTTGTTTCACTTGAGGGCACCGCTTGAACACCTCCCGCGCCGTCAAGCGCTTCAGCCTCGTTACCAGGGTCACACTGTACGTTGGCACTGACTGCACCAGAAAAGGCACATAGCCTTTGTCCACGCCAAGCTCAATGAACTTGATCTCATAGCGCTTCTCGATCCCTAAGGGACTTCCAGAGAAATAATCATTCCAATTTCAGTTCTGGGTTGTAGAAAATATCGATAAACCATTTGCCAAGATTCAGTTGTTCACCTTGCACCTCCAGACAAGTTAAGCGGTGAATCTGATGTTCCACCGCAGCCATTGCTTTCTGGGTGAGTTTAACGCCCGTTTGGTAAGTTTGAGTCACCAGCTTAACAACGGGATGGCGACCCTTCCAAGTCATGGTCTGAGCAAACTGTAATACGGTAGTAATCTCATCGAGGGTGTTGCCATTCCAATGGTTTTCCAGCACTCCCCGGGTGCGTTCGATGGGATTGTCTTGACTGTGATAAGGCGGATAGTACGCCAGCCGTAGATTGAAGCGATGGCGGTGAGCGAACTCAACGATTCGCTTCATGAACTGAGTCCGCCTTGAATGATTCTCCGGTCCATTATCTTGGTTGAGGAGCAATGTCTTGACCTGTGCGAATCGCTCCCGATGCGTCTGCCACCAAGATTCTAAGACCTCGACGATAAAATCACTGGTGACTTTTGATGGCGTGAAATAGAGAAACAACTCATCCCATTGGGGTAGAAAAATGCCGTAGGGTGTGAGGGTGGCGATGGGCTTAAAGTCGTGGTCGCAGGACTCCGTATCGACGCGATTTTTACCCCCTCTGGAAAAGGGGCCGACCTTGACCGTCGCTTTGGCATCTAAAGACAGTCGTAACGTCGTTAGATCAGACTCTGCGTGTTGATTCACACTGGACAATTGCTCAAAAATGGCATCAGTCAAGGCAATTTTTTTTGAGGTTTGGTTTTCCCAACCTTGCTGGGATAGTAGCCCAACTGATTGAGGCGAGTGCGAATCGTTTCTTCACTGGGTTATACCAATTCCTCAAGTTTAGGCTACAGATGGTATAAAGTAGCTGTTGGGTTCAAGCAGCAGACATGGCAGGCGTTTACAAACTCGAGAGCACCGAAACGGCAGCCGACCTGAAGCAGCGGCTCAGAACGCAAAAGACCGCTTCCGACAAAGAACGGCTTCAACTGTTGTATCTGCTTCAAACGAAGCAAGCCACCACCATCCAGTCCGCTGCCACCTTACTGGGTCGTCACCGAGTCACGGTACAGGAGTGGTTGCGTCTCTACCGCAAGGGTGGGTTAGAGGCACTTCTAGAACACAAACCCCGCACCGGACGACAGCAGAGCATTCCTCAATGGGCACAGGAGGCGCTGAACAAACGGTTGCACCACAGTGAGGGCTTCAATAGCTACGGCGAGATTTGTCAGTGGTTAGAGACGCAACTCGGCATCACTGCACCCTACAAAACCGTGCATCAGTTGGTGCCTTACCGACTTAAAGCCTCACCTAAAGTCGCTCGTCCCGTGAGTGTGGCGAACTCAGAGGCGCGGGTGGAGGCATATAAAAAAACTCGCTGAGAACCTAGCGATGCTGGCTTGGTATGCCATCGCCGTGCTGGGACTGAGTGGACAGGTCCGGTTCTTCTGCCAGGATGAGACGCGCATTGGACTCAAAACCATCAGTGGACGCCAGATCACGGCAAAAGGCATCAAGCCCAAAGGCAAAGTGCAGTGGCAGTTTAAGGCAACCTACCTGTACGGCATCGTGGAGCCAGCCACCGGAGAACCTTGCTTCTACGAGTTCACACACCTCAACAGTGATTGTTTCCAGGTGTTCCTGAACTTGGTAAGTCAACAATACAACGATAGTATTCTCATCATCCAACTGGATCAAGCTGGGGCACACCGCGCCAAGCGGTTGCAGATTCCAGCCAACATCATCCTGCTGTTTCAGCCATCACACTCACCAGAAACCAATCCCATTGAGCGCGTGTGGCAGCATTTCAAGTTGGGGTTGCGATGGCAGTTGCCCAAGAGTTTGGATGGGTTGCGGTCGTTGATGCGCGCAAGGCTGGAAGCGATGACTCCAGCGGTAATTGCTTCGATTGTAGGCTGGGACTCCATTCTGAAAGCACTATCTGTAGCCGGTATTTAAGGAATTGGTATAAGTCCTCCAGGCAGTAACCGCTTTGACTGACCAATTGGCGACGGACTGCTGCTGCACTCAGCCGAGTGTACAAACGATTGGTCTTAAACTTTGGGTCGCTTTGGCTTTGACTGTCCACAAGACTTTTAATGTCAGCAAGTAAGTTCGGTAATCGATGCTCTGTCAAGTGTCTGCCTCGTAATTCAAACGCATCGAGACAATTAATTCCACTCTCTACTTCTCGTTTCCCTTTGCGGATTAGACCTCGATTCCATCCCAATTCTCTCTCTGCTAAACGCGCCCACCTGCACCCAATGCCTCGACCGTTTGGGCCATAAAGCGACGACGCTCGTGACCTTTAAGTCGCTCGACCGTTTCTCGCAGCAATGCCTTGAGAGAGTCTGTGAGTTCCATCCTTGGTAGCTGCTTATGAGTTTGATTAGTTCTCAGTCTACCGCTCTAGCTTGGGATATTTTATTTCTTGGAAGTCCCTAAGCACATTTCTCGCAAGACCGCATCGACCGCCGCATCCAACACAGCCCGTCGATACTTCGCTGGAAACGCCAAATGGTAAAGCAAAACGGTGACGTGATGACTTTTGTGGCTGTACTCGCTCATGCCTGCATTTTATGACGCCGCAGAGCGGCGGGGAATTGACCCTCAGACATTGAAAGAAATCAGGAATCAGATTTGCGTTCTGCTTTGCCTTCAAGGCTAAACAGCCAGATCATGAGCGCTACCACTCCAATCTGTAGTGCCAGATTGGGCAAAAGATCACCAACCTCTTGACCAGCCAGCAGTTGCGTGAAAAAGATGAAGGCACCGATCGCCCCAGAAGCCCCAAAACCGACATACACAAACTTCCGCAAACCCCTGTATGGAGCAGCCGCCTCTGCTTTCAAAAAGGCATATTTCTCAGGGTCGGTTTGCTTGAGCGTGAGACGCTTTTCAGCCCCGCTCGATCGCTTGTTTGCCATTACTTTCTCATTTTTTGCCTACCTTACACTTTCTACCCTACACCGCATACCGACTGAAAACACCAAGCCTGTTATACTGATGAATCGTTATGCCGATGTGGCTCAGTGGTAGAGCACTCGATTCGTAATCGAGCGGTCGGGGGTTCAAATCCCCCCATCGGCTTAAAAGCAAAAGCCCCGGAAACTAAGGTTTCATAGGGGCTTTTGCTTTTGTCGGCACCCATGTCCTACAGTACAATTGTTCTACATCAAGGTGGAGATTGGGGTAATTAGAGGTAATTGGGGGATTGTTTGGGTATCATTTGGGTATCCAGAACAAATGTATCAGGAGCGTTGGAATGCATAGTGGTGACAGTGGCAAAACCCCAACAGGCAAAAATCTAAAAGGACAAGTAACCATAGAGTCCTTTCGTGATCGGCTACGATTACGTTTTCGCTTTAATGGGCAGCGATATTCTCTAGGTCTCGGGTTGTCAGCCGGTAGTAAGGCAAACTGGAGAGCAGCCGAGACACGGGCAAGACAAATCGAAGATGATATGCGATCGCAACTGGCTCATGGTGGCAACTGCTTTGACACAACTCTCGCCAAATATCAAGCCAGAGACCGTACTGTCGGTTACAGACTCAGACATAGAACCGAAGCCTACACCCAAACTTAAAGATCTTTGGGAGGAGTACGTCGATTACAAAAGCCCTAAGGCTTCTCCTAAGACCATCAATCGCACCTACCAACCAGTAACGAGTTACTTAAACAAGTGCTCGACAGACGGATTGCAAGCTAGTTTGAAGTTTCGAATGGAACTGCTTCAGGTTACAACTCAATCGCAAGCATGACGGGCATTAATGCAACTGTCCGGCTGTTGTAACTGGTCAATTAAACATGAAAAGATTAGCACTAATCCCTTGGATGGGATGTATAAAGACTTGGAGCCAACGGTCCCCCCTCCTCCAATAGCTTTTACAGTTGAGGAACGCGATAGGATCATCGCCGCCTTTGAAACTGACACTAGACCAGGCTCAAACTATCGTCACTATGCTCCACTAGCAAAATTCCTTTTCTGGACTGGTTGTAGACCCTGCGAAGCAGTTGGACTACGTTGGGGTAGCATCACCCTCGATGGCGGTCGGATTCACTTTCATGAAAGCATTGTAGAGGTATCCGGAAGACTGGAGAGACGTGAGGAAACCAAAACTGGGGTGAAGCGTTGGTTTACCTGTACTCCCAAACTTCAAAACTTGCTGCAATCTATCCGACCGATAGACCCTGCTCTGGATGCATTGGTCTTTCCGTCGCCGAAGGATAGAGCGATTTCAGAGACTAATTTCGGCGATCGCGCCTGGAAAGTAATTCTTACCAGTCTTGGGCTGAATGTGAAGGATGGTATTAAAATAACTCCTTACAATTGTCGTGACACGTGCATCACCTTGCAAGCAATGCAGGGTCACTCATCCACAACCATTGCTCGATGGGTCGGTAACTCTAGCAAGGTTATAGACGAGAAGTATATCGATAGGCTAAAGCTTGAAACCTTGCGGCCAACCGAACTTTGAGCATATTCAAGGCAATCGCACAACTCTGTGTCCAGGCTCAGAAATACAGTCAACAGCGATCGCCTCATTGATCTTCTCAATTCTCACCGTCAGAGTTTAACCTGAAGGCAACGACTGTTTGCAGGTATTTCTAGGGGAATTGTGTGACGAGTCAAACCTTTGCTAACGGCTACGCCTTGCTCATCGGTGTGGGAGCGGATCTCCCCGTGACTGCTCAAGACCTGTCGCCAACGGTGAGTGGGGATGCTGATGTGGTGGCAAGGGACAAGATTGATTTGAGAGAGTCGCAGGGGGCGATCGTCAATCCAGTAACAGGGGCGGTCATTACGCAGCAGTTTGGGCATACGACGAATATCAACACGGGTGGTGGTGACTATGCCGGAAGGGATTTGTCTAAGTAGCAAGCAGAGCCTATCTCGCTGGCTCTGCTTGCTACAACCTCGACTGTTATGATTAGTAGTGTCGGTACGGAAGGTGACGTCGTTGGAAGTAGCACCCTGGGACGTTGAGGTTTACACGCCCCAGCAGGGGAAGCAACCTTTCACAGAGTGGTTGAACTCACTGAAAGATACCCAGGGCGCGAATAAGATACTTTTGAGGATTCGCCGGATTCAGTTGGGTAATCTGGGTGATCACAAATTCATTGCTGATGGAGTCTTTGAACTGCGCATGAAATTTGGACCGGGATACAGGGTTTACTTCGGTAAGGTTGAGCATCGCATCATTGTGCTGCTATGTGGCGGTGACAAAAGTTCCCAGGAGCGCGATATTCAGCAGGCATTGCAGCATTGGGCAGATTATAGGGGGCGAGAGGATGACTAGAAGTGTGCCATTTAGCGCTGTCTTGAATGATTACCTCAAGAATCCTGAGAAAGCGATCACTTACCTGCAAAGTGCTTTGGAAGAGGGCGATCCAGAGCTTTTTCTGGCAACGCTTCGAGATGTGGCATCGGCACAGGGCGTGCTGTCAACACCAGCCGCAGGGTTACCTGAATTATCGAAGTTGGTGGAAAGTTTACGGCGGCATGGGGTTCGGGATGAGGTGATTAGTGCCGTATTGGCTGAAGTGAATAGCTAAGATAGACGCAGGTTAACGAATCCAGGTAACGATCGGCATCGATTATGCTACTCATCGATTTTAATCTTCTGCTAGAAGAACTGGATCTTAATAATGAGTGTTTTGGTTCAACGACGTTTAAGAGGCAGGCTGTTGCAAAAGGCATTTAGCCGGACCAATGTTTTTACATCCAGAACTATGCTGGGATGATTGGGACACGACGCATGGATTTGACCGTTGACCCGCCGCCCGATTTAGCGATTGTGCTTTGCACACACTGCGTGATCGAAGTGGATGTGACCTCCAAAACTGGACTGGATGCCTATCAAGCACTGGGCGTGCCAGAGCTGTGGCGGTTTGAGGATGGGCGACTGCGAATCAGCCTGTTGCAAAATGGGCAGTATCAAGATGTGAATGCCAGTCCTCACTTCCCCCACCGCCCTATCATTGATGGTATTTCTCAGTACCTCGATCGCAGTCAAACGGAAGGACGCAGCCAAACCCTAAAAGCGTTTCGTCAATGGGTACGAGAACTATAGGAAAATCTGGGCGATCGCAGTGCTGAATCCCGGTAACAGGGGCGAGGTGAGGGTGTCACCTTCAAGCAGGGTGGCGACAAGTTGGAGTTGAGCGTCGGTGCGACGATAGATTTCCACGGTCTTCAGTTGCCAGTTGACGATCCAATATTCCTGAACTCCGTGCAGGGAGTAAAGTTTGAGTTTAACTTCTTTGTCACGCTGTTCGTTAAGTTCACCGGGAGAGAGCACTTCAACCATCAACTCCGGGGCAACCATCAGGTGTCCTGCTTCATCAATACCGTTGGCGAGACGTTCCTGGCTAATCCAGACGACATCGGGAATGACGGCATCAGTGGGGGTGAAAATAATGCCTGGCGTTTGGAACGGTTTACCCAGTTGGGTCTGTCTAGACCAAATTTCCAGTTCAAAGTGAATGTTGCCGCCTGCACCTTGATGGCAAATGTGAGGAGCACGGGTCACAAACAGTTCTCCATCAATAATTTCATAGCGTTTCCAACCACCATCGTCGGGCATGGCATCAAGATCTCGGATTGTCCAGCGGAGAGTATTGGTGACCATCGGGTTTGTCATTGAGCTTGTCTTCCAGTGTACTCAACTGGACAAGTGGTTATAAATAAACGGACAAAGATTAAGCTCGAAGGCGATTGCCAAAATACTGCCGGTACAACTCGCACCGAAACGTTACCTCGTTGTCATGCAAGTTCACCAGCCCCATGCTGTGGAGCTGAAACGCCTGTATCCACTCCAGACGGACAGGATCAGCTGTTGCCACCACCCGTTTCACTGCCATTTCCAGCTCTGGGCGTTGCCTCAGATTCCACAGGTGCCGTCGCAGATGTTCGCCGTAGAACCCTGCTTCGGTGGGAGCACTTTGTAGCAGTCGTTGTAGCGTTATCTCTTCACGCGCGATGTGATACAAAGCGACCCGCACAAGATACGGATGACCTCCCACCATCGCCATCAATGACTCGACTTCGTTTGCTGTCCAGCGCAGCCCATGTTGTGCGGCGAGATCTTGCACTTGTGCATCAGCAAACACTGTTATACTTTGACGGGTTATAGACTTTGGTTTTCTGAAGGGGTAAACATAAGGAAGAAATCTCCCCTTGCACAACCCTTGCTTAAACTAGTTTTCACTGCCGCAGCCATTGAACAACTGCATCACGAACGCTTTCATCATCCCCATCCACGTGTACAACGAAAAATGGAAGCGTTGTATCTCAAGCGTCAGGGCTACCCTCATTGGGAAATTGCCCAACTGCTTCGTGTCACGGAACCAACTTTATTGCGTTATTTTCGGGATTATCAGTCTGGTGGGATTGACCAACTTAAAGCACTCACTTTTAACCGACCGCAAAGTGCACTGAAGCAGCATCAGGAGAGTTTAGAGGCTTACTTCCGAGCGCATCCTCCGAAAACGCTGGCTCAAGCCGCCGCCAAGCTTACAGAGCTGACGGGAATTGTCCGCAGTCGAGAGCAAGTGCGTCACTTCTTGAAAGCGATGGGGATGAGTTGTCGTCGGGTGGGAGTGATGCCTGCAAAGGCAGACCCCGATGCCCAAGAGGACTTTCTAAAAAAAACTAGAGCCCCGATTAGAGGCAGCTAAAGCCGGGAACCGGGCAGTGTTTTTTGTCGATGCGGCGCACTTTGTCCTCGGCGCTTATCTGGGCTTTTTGTGGTGCTTTGAGCGCTTGTTTGTCAAAGCAGGTTCGGGACGGCAACGCTTTAATGTCCTCGGTGCTCTCAATGCCATCACCCATGAGTTGATTACAGTGACCCATGATTCCTACATCAAGGCTCAAAGCGTCTGTGCATGACTTCACAAACTAGCGGCGCTAGACTTGAAGATGCCGATGACGCTGGTCTTGGACAATGCTCGCTATCAAAAGTGTGCTCTGGTCATGGCGTTGGCGCAAGCGTTGAACATTGAATTGCTGTATCTGACTACCTATTCGCCAAACTTAAACTTGATTGAACGCTTGTGGAAATTCGTCAAAAAACAGTGCTTGTATTCAAGCTACTATGCTGACTTTAACGCTTTTAAACACGCGATCACAACTTGCCTCGATCAATGTCATACAACGCATAAACAAGAGCTAGCGTCATTATTGACCTTACGATTTCAATCCTTCAAAAAAGTGAATTCTATTCCCTGACAAAGTATATTCTCCGAGGTAAGAGGAACTGAGGGTGATTACAGTTCGAGGAGAGCTTGCTAGACTTCGACGCTCTTTATTGACTGGCTCTGGTTTGCGCGATCGCTGAATCCAATGCTTTCACATAATCTGCTTTGTTGAGATTCCTGCGATACTGGGTTAAAACTTCACCTGTGCTGGGATTGAAAATGGCGACGGCTCCCCCTTGCGCTCGGTGTGCCTTGAAGAAACTGCTGAGACCCAGTTGTTCAGCCTTGGCAGCAGCAGTTTGAGTCGTTGACTGTGTACTAATGTCAAGCGCTACAAAGTTAACGGAATTACCATACTGCTGCTGTAAAGAGGAGAGTGTTGACTTGAACGCCTGACAAGTTGGACAAGCATCTGAATAGATTTGGAGAAATACAGGTTTGCCTTGTAGTTCCTGAGCTAGCTTTGTCTCGGTTTGAGTTTGAGCGATTGGCAGGGTAGTCGCATTGTTTCCCTGGGAAGGGAGCGTTGCATTCATACTGGTGCAGCCTAGAGTCAATAGCGCTGGAGCACTGAGCAAGAATAATCCCTTACGAAATGCCTTCATGATGTATTCCTCTCTTCCTTGCTTTGAATGGATTGAAGTTTGTCTGTAGATTGAATCTTACATTTTCGCAAAAGTTTACCTCTTGCAATCGGAGTCATAAATACCAATTCATGAATGACTTTCGTGCGAATGCTGCATTAATCTGGTTGATTAGTGTAAAATTGTCTCTATAAAACAACTTATTTGACATATTGGTGCTTATATCTCAACAATGGACGTATCAGTGCTGAAACTTTTTGTCGAGGTCATGAAACAGGGGAGTTTCGCCGCTGTTGCCCGCAATCTCAATCTTGATCCCTCTTCGGTTTCGCGGGCGATCGCAGCTTTGGAGGAAGAACTAGGAATCAGGCTATTCCAACGCACAACTCGCCAACTATCGCCCACTGAAGCCGGGACACTTTATTTTGAGCGGATCGAGCCACTGGTTGAGGAAATGCAGCAAGCGATTGATGTTGCCGCAGGTATTTCTGGACAGCCCAAGGGGAAACTCCGCGTGACGGCTTCTGTCTCTTTCGCATGCCAGTGCATCGTGCCGTTGTTGCCTAAATTCCACGCGCAATATCCTGATCTCACGGTCGATTTATGGTTGACCGATGCCATTGTCAATTTGTTTGCCGAAAGAATTGATATTGCTGTTCGTCTCGCACGGCTTGCAGATTCAACCCTGATTGCTCAACAACTGATGCAGACACACTATTTAGTTTGTGCGAGTCCAGATTATCTCCAGCGATCAGGTCAACCAAAACAACCGATCGAGATAGAATCCCATAACTGTTTGCTTTTTCCATTTGCAGGGTTTCGATCGAGGTGGATCTTCAAAGACTGTAATGGAGATTTGAGTGAGGTTTCTGTCTCTGGGCACACAATCATTTCTAGCGCGATCGCTCTTCAGCAATGTGCGATCTCAGGAATGGGATTGGCACTACTTCCCAACTGGTTGATTGATGAAGATCTACGGACTGGTAGTTTGATCGATGTGTTTCCAGATTATGCTGTGACAGCAACAGATTTCAGCACCGCAGCTTGGCTTGTTTATCCTTCTCGTGCTTATGTTCCACTCAAAGTTCGAGTCTTCATTGATTTTCTTAAAAGTTCGATTTCGCTTTGAGTGTGCTGTGATTTATCTGTCATTGCCGCAAGCCAACAAATCGATGAAGCGGACGGGCGAGAGATCTAGGTGGATGGTCAAAGTTATCTACCGCCGCTTATCTTAGTCGTTATGCCCCATTTGAATGAAGATGAGCATTAGCGATCGCCCGCAGCGATCGTCCCTTAATACCCTACTGCTAGCCACTTTAGTGCGTGAGGGCAAAGGGCAATCGCGCCATTAAGGGCAAGTTACTATAGGTGCCATACGAATCTTGTCCCGTAGCACTTTACGAGACTTTTGGGCATCTCATCCAGATGCTGAAGAAGCACTGAAAGCCTGGTACTACGAAGCATCTCATGCCAATTGGCAGAGTCCAGCCGAGATTAAGGCGGTTCATCGTCATGCCAGTATCCTTGCGAACGACCGCGTTGTTTTCAACATCAAAGGTAATCGCTATCGGCTGATTGTGGCGATTCGCTATGATATTGGCATTATCTTCATCCGGTTTGTTGGCACTCATGCCGACAATGACAAAGTTGATGCCGAAACAATCTAATCAACGGTTGATGTATGGAATTGCGACCCCTCAGAACTGAAGCAGACTATCAAGAAGCCCTTCGAGCGATCGAATTATTGTTTGATGCCGCCCCAGAAACGCCTGAGTACGATCGCTTAGAGATACTCAGCACCTTAGTGGAAGCTTATGAGAAGGTGCACGTTCCGATCGACATTCCCGATCCGATCGAAGCGATCCAATACTATATGGAGACTCGTGGATGGTCGTACCGTGATTTAGAAGTATGTCTTGGCAGTCAGGCTAGGGTGTCTGAGGTGCTATCGCGTCAACGTTCCTTGTCTTTAGAGATGATTCGGAAATTGAACCAAGCCTTAGGCATTCCGGCTGAGATTCTCATCCAGCCCTACGAGTCCATACAAACCTCTGCCTGACAATGTCCATCCACAGCAAGCGCTCAAAGTTGATTGGTATTTAAGCAATGGTGATGCGATCGCCACCTTCCATCCCACTGCCAGCCACTTTAGTGCGTGAGGGAAAAAGACGATCGCGCCAGTGCGCTATTCTCGACTAAATTTGCGACAATAAGCACACCCGCTCCCTACTTCTCCCTTCGTCTCCAATGGACATCCCTCGGCTTCATCCCGACACGATCGAACAAGTGCGCCAACGGGCAGACATTGTGGATGTCGTGTCTGAGCATGTGGTGCTTCGCAAGCTGGGGAAGGACTT
>Ga0163155_10006169_pt1 | contig 11671 bp, 9 predicted proteins | sample OliLakLV19SP4G1_FD_148611 | JGI IMG/M metagenome (GOLD analysis project Ga0163155, IMG submission 148611) | Freshwater microbial mat bacterial communities from Lake Vanda, McMurdo Dry Valleys, Antarctica - Oligotrophic Lake LV.19.SP4.G1 | ecosystem: Environmental > Aquatic > Freshwater > Lake >...
GTCGAGCGATGGTCAGGTCGGCAACGTCTCGACCACGCTGCAAACGGTCGATATGGTCGAACACCTGATCCGCCAGGGGTGGGATCGTGACTCGGTGCTGATGATCGACAGCGACAAAGGCGTGAGCGGCACGAAGAAAATCCGCGACCGCAAAGGCTTGTCCACCGTGTTCGACCTGATCGAGTCCGGCACGATCGGCGTGGTCGCTTCGCAGGACGTGGATCGCTTCTTTCGTGACATGGCGCAGATCGAGACGAACATCTTCATCGATGCCTGCAAGCGCAACAATGTGCAGGTCCTCACCCCGACTTTTGTTTACGACTTCGCGCATCCGACGCACGGACGCTATCACATGCAGATATTCCGGGAGCAGGTGCAGCGCGCCGCCGATTATCTGGAGTACTTCGTCAAGGGACGTTTGGGCGGCGCACGCAGCCATCTCAATCAGCAGGGGCAGTGGACGGGCACGCCGATCATCCTCGGCTACATGATCGACAACCGCAAGAAGGTCGATGACCTGCCCAATCCGAACTTTCGCAAGTACGTGCGCTATGAGCCGTACAGCGATGTCGTGCTGGACTACTTCCGGCTGTACAAGCAGTTCAACGGCAACTTGCAGCGGACGTGGCAGCATATCGAGCAGCACGGACCGTTCATCCCGGAGTTCAAAGCGCATCCCGTTCCGTCAGGGTTTTTCTTTCACACCAAAATCCGCAAGCGGTCGCGTTACACCGACAAGCTGATCATTTCGATCTTTGGATTGAAGCAAATACTGACCAACGCGGTCTACATCGGGCATTGGGCGCACAACGGGGTCATCGTTCAGCGCCATAACCACGAGGCGATCATTCCGCTCGACCTGTTCATGTACACCTTCAACCGCCTGTCGATGTTCACGCTCGAAGGCGATCCGAACGCGGAGTACGCGCAGCAGCGCCCCTGGGTACGCCACGACAAAGCAGAGCGCGCCGTACCGCCGCCGACCTATGCCGGGATGGTGTTCTCGGCAGACGCGCCCGGTATCCCGCTGCGCCGTTTGTCCACCAACTGGCAGGCGAAAAACGAATGCTACGCCTACGCGCTCTACGGCAAAGACGTGAAGCGCATCTGGTACATGATGGCGAATTTTATCGATGGCGAAATCGACGCGCTGCTGCTGGAACGACTGCGGGCGACGACCATCGACGAATCCGCGTGGCGGGAAGCGGTGAACAGTTCGCAGAAACACAATCAGGGCGACCTACGCCGCGTCACAAGCGCTGTCCGCCACACCGAGGAAGCGCAGCGTGGGATCGTCGAAAATCTCAAGCTGATCACCCATCCCGACATCGTGCGCCAGCTTCAGGAAAACTACGTCCAGAATGAGCGGGAACTGACGCGCCTGCACGCCGAACTCAGCCATATCCAGGCGGACAAGGGACAGCGAAAGCTGGTGCTGGACGCGCGCCCGGTGCTGGAGCTGGTGGTCGCGCGTTGGGGAGAGGTTGCCCGTGAGGATCGGCGTGAATTGTTCGAAGCATTCGCGGAGCGCGTGATCGTCAACCGTCCCGATTTGGTCAACCGCACTGTGACGGTGGTATGGCGCGATGGCACGCAGACGACCCGCTTCACGCAGCGCGAAGCCCGCTACCGCACCGCCTGGTCGGATGCAGAGTACGCCCGGTTGCGCGAACTGGTCGAGGGCGGCGCGGATCAGATTGCGCTCTTGCAGGCATTCCCTCATGCCAGCTGGCGGACGCTGCGCGAGCTGTTCGTCTATCACTTCGGGGTCGAGGCGTGGCAGGCAGCCTTCAAGCGCAAGAAGTCGAAGTACGGTGCCCGCGTGCGCTGGGAACAGACGGATGAATACCGCACCTTACTCAACGATACGGAAAGTACGGCGAGTGGAGCTTGGGTAGATGCACATCACCTCGAAGATCGGGCGACAGGTCGCACAGGAATTGGTCAAAGCGGGACTGACGTTGCAGGTCAGCATCGACGGGGCGGAAGGGTACGCCGCTATCGAGTCCATTCAAAACACATGACTTTGTGACTGGCGTGACATTTGTGACTCGTGACTCTGTGACAAGCGGATTTTGTCACATTGTCACACGGTCACGTTTGTCACCAACGGGAAGGGGAGTAAGGTGAACCACACACAACGGGTCGCCCACGTCGCGCGTCAGCGGCGGGCGCTGACCAAAGCACTCGTCCGCGAGTCGGTCGAGCGGTATCTGGAGGTGCTGGCAGAGGAGATAGCCAGCGGGGAATGGGTCGATATTCCATATATCGGTAAGGTGCAGGTCGTCCGTGAGGAAGGGCAGGGCTTCGTCAATTCCATCACGCCGACAGGCGAGCGCGTCCGCCGCCCGGTCAAGCTGCGCCTGCGGACAAAGATGCGCCTGTATGACAAGTTCAAGCAGAAGGTCCGGCAAGGGTCTGCACCATAAGAATTAGGAAGCGGTGTAATGAACACCGCTTCACCTTTTTATTCCGCTCTGAACGAATAGTTAAATTGTAAAAGTTCCAGTAGGAACACATCCTCTCCATGACTTCACCACTTAAGCGAGTCCAGGTCAGATCAGAGATCCTTATAGCGAAATATGAGCCACCAGCACCGCCCGGCTCTCCTTCGTAGTAGATCACATGCTGGCTGTCATTTGCCCAACCGACGAGATTGTCACTTCCATCACCAGTAACCACTCGCATATCGGTACCGTCTTTGTTGACGACGTAGACATCCCCACCGCCTGGTATATACACGTTAAAATCGTAAGTCGGGGCTACGCCAAAAGCTACGTACTAACCATCTGGTGACCAGTAAGGGGGAAATATCTCATAGCCCGATAAATTTACAACCCGGGTGATCGTCAAATATTCAGGTTTACGGTGTAAAGACGGGGAACAAGCTGTATGAGGGAACTACATGTTAGCTACAGAGTCGCTGACAGGAGCACCGATGCCGTCCCTGTCAGCGCAATTTGCTCAGTGGTAGTGCTTTTCTAATGTGAAGGTGAAATGTTATGGATCACTCCGGCTGATTTGGTAGGCATGAAGCTACGCTACGGACGAATGGTGAAATTGCGGCAGTTCGCGTAAGAACACATCCTATCCATAACTTCACCACTCAAACGGATATGTGTGCCATCAAAGATATTTACGGCGAAATACGAGCCGCCAGCATCACCGGGCTTGCCTTCGTAGTAGATCACATGCTGGCTGTCATTTGCCCAGCCGATGAGACTGTCAAGACCGTCACCAGTAATGGCTTGCATACCAGGGCCATCCGAGTTGGTGATAAAAACATCAGCGCCACCGGGAACCTCAACCTCAGAGCGGAAAGCCGGGAACACGCCAATGGCGATATATTGACCATCAGGTGACCACAGGTGCGGAAACCATTCATAGCCGAGTAACGCCGCAACCTGATTGATTGTCAAATCTTCCAGGTTCACGCTGTAAAGACCCGGAACACCCTCATAACTGGATCCGAAAAGCACCTCGTTGGAAACAGGTGATAATGCAGGACGAGAGGCATTAAGTGGTGAACTGGTGAGTTGCTGAAGGTTATCTCCATCTAGGTCGATGCTGAAAAGCGCGCCGCCCGAACTAAAAATCAATCCTGAACTATCCGGCAGCCAGTTCACAGAACACGTCCCACACTCCACGGGAAGGCGCGAAGCTTCTCCGCTTTCGACATCTACAATGAAGATCGTGCCCAGTGTTGCCGCAATGTATCGACCATTTGGTGACCAGGTGAGCGTTGTCTCTGATGAGAACATCACATCGCTGAAGGGTCTCAATTCACCTGTTGCCAGCGTGATGACAGTAAGACGGTATTCATCCCAATTACGGTAGGACTCACTGGAGAGGAAAGCGATTTGTGTGCCATCCGGCGACCAGGCAGGGATCATTTCATGCGTATCGGTGGGAGTGATACTTATCGGCTCGTCGGAAAAGTCCGTGATGTAAATATCACCGCCATGATCAAAAGTGACGGTGATCTCAAATGGCAAATCCGCCGTCTCCTCTATAAATCGTTGACCAGATGAAAGCTCGCCTTGCCCAGTTCTACCTTCGGCAGGAAAAACCAAGTTCTGTTCCCCCCAATTAAGGTCGTAGACAACGTTGTGTCTACCCCCTCGTAGTTCCGGGACACTCAAAGTCGATTGGTTTTGTACAGAGACAGGAGAAGCGGAATATAGACAGAACAAGAGACCAATCCAAGTAATGATTCGCACGTTGACCATTAGTTCAACCTCTCAGAAAATAGAGAGTATACTATCTTCACAGTATACTCTCTCAGGATAGCTGGTTACCAGAAAGTCATGCTATGTGTTATTACGAGCAAGTGGGGTTAGGGTCTCCAGTACCCAAGCTTCGCAGCAAGTCCACGGCTCCTTCAGCAACAGCAGTTGCTTCGTCTGAGAATTCCTCAATACCTGGACTGGTGTTCTCCTGGAATTCAATACCACCTACCCAAAACGCCGACGCGCGTTGTTGCTCCTCAGTTACAGCCTCACCATAGTCGTCGATTTTACCTTCAATACCAACATAGCTGTTACGTACCCAGTTCAGGAAATGATCAGCAATCCGTTCACCAAAGGGAATAGCGTCGGTATTCTCCCAGAATGTCCCTATATCGTCAGCGGCATCTGGAGACGGCACATTGGTTCCCTTTACGATTTTGAGGGCGAAATCATTCGCCGTCGAGTCAACGCTGCTGGAGCGGAAATCGAGGACATGGCCTAGCTCGTGGATAACCGTGTTCTGGATACCGATGCTATCCGGTTCGAAGAAACCAGTGTCCGCCGGAAGATAATCAACTGCTGATAAACTGCCATCAACGCTGATCCGTCCAAAACCGCGTTCATTTAGACGCTCAACAGTATTGCGAGTTCCCTGACCAAAGCGAATCAAGTTCTCATTAGTCGTTACCCCATACACATCAGGTAGAGTGGGATAGAATCGCAGTTCGACACCACCAAACACATCTTTGAATGTATAACCTGTTTGCGCTTGCAGACGAGTCTGAATAGCATCGAATGCTGCTTCTAGATTGTCAATAGCAGTAGAGTCCCAGCTAAAATCTGGGGGAGTAGTGAATCCTGTCTTCTGGATAGTCAAAATGACACCCCAGGTATCAACTAAAGAGGTGTTGATGCGATCAGCATAGATAGTAAGCGACCCGTAACCGCTAGGTGCCAGCTGGACGTCCTCTTCAAATGTAACATCAACATTCCAGAAACCATTGTTACCCTGGGAAGTTCGCACCATCATTACAAGCCAAGAACAAAGTCCCAGAGGTTGTTGGAGTGAAGGTTAAGGAATTGCCAACGAGAAATGCGTCTCCATCACGTCCGATCTTGCCGATGAGCGCGAAGCTGTTGACCTCTAGCTCACTTGTGAGATATGCGAGCGTTACATGCCAGTTAGTCTCAGTTGGGTGCCCTGTGGGTGTCCAACCCGTACTACCTGGCCAAGTCTGGATAGCGCTACCTGGATTAGTCGCGTCAATGGTTAGTTGATTTCCAGCGTTTATCAAGATACCTGTATCAACCCACCAACTTTGTGGCTTACCGAAATTTGATCGGTAGCCGCACACTTTCACCGTCTTCATTTTTGTGGTCATTTGATTGTATCCTCTCTGCCAAAGTGGCATATACCTACATTTAGAGGATAGCCCGAATATTCTTGAAAAGTTGAACATTTGTTCGCGCATTTGTTCAACTTTTGCATCCGCTCACGTACTGTCTTTTATTTTCAGAAGCACGATGCTCCGAGCTTGGTTAGGTTCGCGCTGTATGTACCCTGACATTTCTAGTCTATCGAGATGACGTATGACTGAACCTGTGGCAATAAAGCAACCCGCAGCGATTTCTCGCATTGTGGGTGATTTGTGATAATCGGCGTGATACATTTTTACGAATTCGTAAACCGATTCAGTTGTTGCGTTGATCTTCATTATCTCTTCTCCATGTCAATGTAACAGAATTGAAACTCATTGTACATCAAGAAGCGCTCATTTGTTCTGTTAAAATTGTGCGAGGTCGGTTTCTTTTAAGTATGTAAATCTATCGTGAAGTTAAAAAGTGAGCTGTTGAAGGAAATACTTCGGGAAACGAACAAAATCTTCTGATTTAGATTTTGCGCGGTGTCAGATAGTGATCGCCATTGAAATGGATGAGGTGATCCGGGATCTCGCTCAGCCAGACCTCGGTATCCCACGCGATCTCGGTCAGGAACTCGCAAAAAGTGGCAAAGTCCGGGAACGCGCTGACATAGATGCGACCCGTTTGGCAGGTTTGAAGCATTCTCTCCAGCTCGACGCGCCGCTTGTGTGAAACCGACCCGTGCAAGGTCACATGCAATCCGGCTTCACTTGTGATGGCTATATTCTCATCACCTCGAAGAACTGCTCGCGCTGCGCCTCATCCTCAACAATCGCTTGGGCGCTAAAAATGAGCGTCACGGTATCTGTATTGATGCTCAAGTCCTGCCGCGCGCGTTCGGTCATCGACACATCCTGAATGATCAGGATCGTGACTGAGTTCGGGTTTTCCTGTCGGGTTCGGCGTAGACTCTTGAGTGTCGCGCCAATCCGCTCAAGCACGCCCGCCTGATCGATTCCGCCTTTCACTTCGACGGCGACTTCCGGCACATCACCTCGATAAATGGCGATGTCGGGTTCGTCGGCAAAGATCAGTGTGCGTCCGTCACCGAGCGCGATGCTGGACGCGCTGGCTTCTTCCCCTGTCACGAAGCCGCGTTCCTGCAATCGGCGCAAAACGACTTCTCGTATAGCAACTTCAGCTGATGCGCCTTTGTTGTTCTGCCACGACCCCTGCGCTTGAGAACCAGCTGCCATACCTCGCCACAGGTCGAACTCACGGACGTTGATCGTTTCGTCCAGCTCGATCAGCGCGCTGATAATCCGATTGAGGTGCTTCGCGGCAGCGAGTGCCGCTGTTTCATTAGTCAGCGGTCTGCCCGACTCGTAGCTGTCCAGGTTGATCCCGATGCGCTTCATCGACTTCTGCGACACTAGAGCAAGCATTCGGTAGTAGCCCGCCGAACCGGGAACGGTTTGCAGTACGGTCGGATGTGCAAACACGATTACCGGCTTGATGCCGCGATGAATGATCTTGTTCCACGCCTGTTCAGCAATATTCAGATCGTCCCAAACCAATTCCTCACCCCGTACCGCTTCAAGCTGCTCAGCAATCTCCATTAGCTTCCATTCGTGCAGTTTCCGATGAAAGAAAGCGCTTTTGGCAAGTTGATCGAGCGTCCACGCTTCTATGAGCGCCAAATTGATTTTTCGGGGCATGGTCAGATTTTCCGCCGCCATATGTAGATGCACTTGCGGAGTTCTTCGCGCCCGTGCGCGCCCATCTGCTGGCTGCTGTTGCCCTTCCCGGTGGGTAGCACCCAGATCACCTCAACATCGAACCCCGCCTGCTCCGCGAAATCGGAAAGGATGAGATCGACCGGGATCGTCGCGCCGCTGTAGCGCACGTTGTCGTTCACCATGACAAACGGCGCGCCGGGCTTGAGCAGTCTGGCGCACTCAAAAATCACAAGCGATAGCTCGAAGAAATAGTTTCGCACCATACGAGGAATACCTGGATTATTCAGCGCCTTCGTGACGCGCTGATGCTCCAGATATGCGAGGATACTTTGCAATTCGCGCTGCCCCTCGAACGCTGCTACCGCCTGACTAAAGAGTTCAGGAGAAAATATCTGCTCAAGTCCCCGTTTGTCTTTGTTCTCAACGGTACAGGACACCATCGTCTGACGCAAACGGCGCAGTTCGGTTTCGTCCACGCCAAGCATCGCCAGTTCGAGCGCATAGGTGCGCGTGTAATCGTAACGGTTGGCATACGGCGGCGAGGTAATCAAGCCATCAAAAGAAGCGTTTTCCAGCGTGGGCAGCACATCGAGGCACGAACCTTGAACTACTTTTACGCCGCCATGCTGCTCCATCACCGGGAAAAGCGACATCATGCCGTGATGGGGTTGAAGGTCATTGCTTATTTCATTGAGCTTCGCGGCAATCGCTTCGTCGAATGTCAGAATGCGTCCTTTATTGAAAGGTTTTGCGCCCTGCCGCCGCGTCGAGCGAAAATCCCAGCGTAGATACTGCCCGTCCTTGCGCGTGAAGCTGATCTCCTCCAGCACGCACAGAGCAGCAAACCGGAGCAACCGCGCAGCAGTCGGTGCTTCCGCTTCGGTCGCAGCCATAAACCGTTCAAGCGCGGTTTGTGTCTCGTCCGGGAAGGCACCGCCCGTAATGCGGAGGTGCGGGTACGTCCAACTCCCATCCTGACCTTGCCAGGGTTGTTCCGTCTGCCAACGGTTCAGCACCGCGCGCAGTTCGCTTTCGCGCCCCTTATTCTGCTGACGCACCTCGATGATCTCGCAGCCGACCGGGAGCAGTTCAATTCCCACGCTCTCTAAGCCGCACTCGCTGGCGGTGAACAGCGTCGTTCCCGTGCCAGCGAATGGATCGAGGATCGTCCCGTGGTCGATGCCGAGTGTGTTCAGCAAATAATGAACGAGGCTTTCTGAAAAGCCCTCTTTGTATTTGAACCAGCGATAGACAGGTTTGGTTTTGTTCGCCTGAAAGCTGACAAGCTGGCGGCTCAAGCGTGGGTTTATCCTGAGCTTGTCAGCGAACCGCGCTTCAAGCGCAGTATTTCCTGTTTGAATAACATCTAACGCATTTAGCATTGCCGCTCAATTCGTTTAAATCCTATCCCTGTAATTTTACTCGACGTTTTGTCGAAACTGCTGATCAAAAACTGGAATCCTCGTCAGGTCGCGTGACTCGACTTTGATACGCTGTTAAACATCGGCATAAACATGGAGTGCCATGCGATGTTCAACCCTCGTTGTCGTATTCCTAAACCCGTTTCACTTCGATTCCGGTCGATCCCGGAATCATCCATTCAGCATCCGGAATCCCCCTACCCCAAAACTGGACGATTCCGGGTTTTCACACTACCAGCTTTGCTACGCTGGTCTCATCGTCGGTTCAACAACACGTCTACCGAGTGAAACTTTTCCTCGACCGAGTGAAAAATTGCTACAGGGTCAGTGGAAATATTTCAGACTTTCGCCGGATCGACTTTGATATGCTGTCATCAACCGTAAAACACAGGAGCGCGACCCATGCATAGACCCATCGTTTCCACCCTACCCGCCAAACAGCCGAAGCGAGCTATATCTTCGCCATCCAGCTGACCGAAGCAGAACGCGATCAGGTCGAGGCACTAGCGGCACCGTTGAAGTTGCCCGACTCGTTACTCGTTCATGGCGCGGCATTTCATCCTGGAGGCTGTGAAGCATCACAGCATAGACCGTTCTGAAGGTGATCGGATTGACGGCTGAAACACGCGAAACACAAACTCAATCGAATAGTGAGCAGCGCATGAATCTGGAAACGATCTACCGCGCGCTGCTCAAAATAGTTGCACGGTTTGAGGAAACGACGTACACTGATTCTCAGTTGCGCCAGACCGCCGAGGTGGTACTCGACGATCTGGCTGACCCGGCGAGTGCTAGTGACATCCGCAGGGCTGAGACGCATTCTACAACGCTTTCCGATTGAAAGCATCGCGTCTCGTTCCTGCATGATTCCATGCTCAGGGACGAGGCGCTTTTTGTTGGAGCAATGCTTTTCAAGGACGATGAAAAATGCCGACATAGCGCAAGCCAGTGACCAAATCACTTGACCCGTATAAGACGCAGCCGCTTCCGACAAAGAAGCCGATCGCTGTGTACTACCGTCAGTCGAGCGAGGGTCAGGTTGGCAATATCTCGACTACGATGCAGACGGTCGATATGGTCGAACACCTCGTCCGCCAGGGCTGGCATCAGGACTCGGTGCTGATGATCGACAGCGATGCGGGCGTGAGCGGTACGAAGAAAATCCGCGAACGCAAGGGGCTGTCCGAGGTTTTCGATCTCATTCTGGATCAGAAGATCGGCGTGGTCGCTGCGCAGGATGTCGATCGCTTTTTCCGGGATATGGCGCAGATTGAGACCAACATTTTCATTGATGCCTGCCGCGAAAACAATGTGCTGGTCCTCACGCCATCGTTTGTCTATGACTTTGCTCACCCCTCGCAGGGACGCTATCACATCCAGATGTTCCGCGAGCAGGTGCAGCGCGCCGCCGATTTTCTTGAATATCACATCAAAGGCAGATTACTGCCTGCCCGTCACCGTCAGATGAAAAGTGGGCAATGGGGCGGATCGGTGACTTTGCTGGGCTATATGGTGGACACACGCCCGGAGCTGTCCAATGGCAATCCGAACCCTGACTATCACCGCTACACGCCGTATGAACCTCACGCCCGTGTTGTCTTGGCATGGTTCGAACTGTTCAAGCAGCATCAGGGTAATCTGAAACGCACATGGGAACACATTGAAAAGTATGGACCGTTCATTCCGGAGTTGGGGAAAGGTTCGCTGCCGCCCGGATTTGCTATCCATAGCACAATACGCACCCGATCTCGGTTTACGAGCGAACTGCTCGTACAGATGGACTCGCTGCAAAGCATCCTGTGCAACGCCACCTATATTGGGTACTGGGCATTTCAGCAGGTGGTGGTCAAGAAACATAATCACGAAGCGATTGTGCCCTATGATCTGTTCATGTGTGCCTTCAACAAGCTCTCGCCGGTTGATCTCAATGGCGATCCGAATCCCGAATACCAACCCTATCGTTCGATGACGCGCCACGATAAGAGCAAGCGCCCGATTGAACCACCTACCTATACCGGAGCGGTGTTCTCGTCCGATATTCCCGTTCTTCCCATGAAGCGCATGACGACGCAGTACAATCAGCAGTTCCCCGCTTACTACTACTACCTGCGCGACAACTACAAACAGAATTACCTCACTGCTGCGTGTGATCTGGTGGACAAAACCGTCGATGGAGTGCTTATGGAACGGCTGAAGGCGACGACGCTCGATGACGACCTCTGGCAAAGCGCATTGGAAAGCACGCAGAAAAGTACGCACAAGGAAGTTCGCCGTCTCGAAAACGCCATTCGTGCGGCTGAACGAGCGCAGGCGGCGATTGTGGATAACCTGAAAATCGTGTCGCTCCCGGAACTCATCAGGCAAATGGAGATGAGCTATGCAACGCATGGGCGGGATATTGAACGGTGGCGGCAGGAATTGACGGAACTTCAGCAGGACAATCGCCATCGTCGCGTATTGGTCGGTGCGCGTCCGGTGCTGGAGATGGTGATCGCTCGCTGGAGTGATGTGCCATGTGTTTCACGGCGGGAATTATTCGATGCGTTGGCGTTACGGATTGAAGTTTCCAAGGTGGATATGCTCTACCGCCGGATTGTCGTTTGCTGGCGCGATGGAACCGAGTCCGGTGTCATCGTCGCACAGCAACGCCCAAATATCTCGTGGTCGCCCGCCGATTTACAGCGGTTGCAGACGATGGTGGAGAACAGTGCCGATCAGGTCGATATTCTGAAAGCCTTTGCGGGCATGAAATGGCGCAGCATCCAGAACCGTTATGCCTATCGCTTTGGCAGCGGACGCTGGTTTGCAGGCTACCAGGGACAGCGCAAGTATGGACCTAACGTGCGCTGGCAGGATACCGAAGAATACCGCCAAGAGCAGTTGGCGCAAAATCCGACGAGTGGGGTATTGTCTTCACGCT
>Ga0163155_10006180_pt1 | contig 11655 bp, 13 predicted proteins | sample OliLakLV19SP4G1_FD_148611 | JGI IMG/M metagenome (GOLD analysis project Ga0163155, IMG submission 148611) | Freshwater microbial mat bacterial communities from Lake Vanda, McMurdo Dry Valleys, Antarctica - Oligotrophic Lake LV.19.SP4.G1 | ecosystem: Environmental > Aquatic > Freshwater > Lake >...
ACAAGGTGCGATCGCTGCTTCTACATTCTCGGTCGGTGCATCCCTAACTAACTCCCACGTTGGAAACCGCTCGATTAATTGCTGGAACGCTTTGTGGGAGTCCTTATTTTTCGTGCGGTGCGATAGCAGCGATGCAACTAACTCACTCAGCGGATCAAGATTGTGAAAGTAGGCGATCGGCGATCGCCAGCTATGAGCAAGCGGTTGCCATTAAACCGGACAAGCACGAAGCTTGGTACAACCGCGGCGCAGCGCTGTCAAATTTAGGGCGATACCAAGACGCGATCGCCAGCTATGAGCAAGCCGTCGCCATCAAACCGGACAAGCACGAAGCCTGGAACAACCGGGGCGCGGCGCTGTCTGCCTTAGGGCGCAACGAAGAGGCGATCGCCAGCTATGAGCAAGCCGTCGCCATCAAACCGGACGATCACGAAGCCTGGTACAACCGGGGCAATGCGCTGTCTGCCTTAGGGCGCAGTTTACAAGCACAAGGACAGCAAGAGGCGGCGTTAGCGAAGCTTTCCGAAGGACTCGCCAGCTATGAGCAAGCCGTCGCCATCAAACCGGACTTGCACGAAGCCTGGTACAACCGGGGCGTGGCGCTGTCTGCCTTAGGGCACAAGGAGGAGGCGATCGCCAGCTATGAGCAAGCGATTGAATTCAAACCGGACAAGCATGAAGCCTGGTACAACAAAGCCTGCTGTTATGGTTTGCAGCAAAATATTGAGTTAGCGATTGAAACTTTGCAACACGCCATTAGCCTGGATTCCAAGTATCGAGATATGGCAAAAACTGATTCGGATTTTGATGGCATTCGAGACGATGAGCGGTTTCAGGCAGTGATTGGGGAGTAGGCTATGGGCTGCGACATCATCAAACTCAAAGGCGATTTTATGAACGCCCTGATGATTGACCTTCGGTGGTTGCAATTTCGCCTGCTTCCATCAACATTTTGAAATTACGCAGTTCATCGCCAATTTGCTGTTCTGGTGCTTCACCAAATATTTTTGCGATGGTGTTTCCTACGGTTCCACCGGGCGGCGTGTACTCCAGCACCACCTTCACTTCAGTCCCTCTACCTTCTGGCGCTGCTTGAAATCGAACAAACCCAGAATTGTCGATATCGGCTCCTTCAACAGAAGACCAGGCAATCAGTTGATTCTCTTGGTCAGAAACAATCTCGGCATCCCATTCCACACTGCTATCGAGTGGTGCCTTCGCAACCCAGTGAGAGCGTGTTTCATCAATCACTTGTACAGATTTAAGATGCTTCATAAATGTAGGCAAATTCTCAAGATTACGCCAAATACTGTAAAGTTCTGCTGGCGTTTTATTGGAAATAGTGACCGTCTTCTCTACCTGCTTACTTTTACCCAATTCTAGCGATTCACTCACCGTGTCAGATACAGTATCCGACAAACTTTTCTGTCCAGTTGCACCCTGATAAGCCAAGCCTCCGCCCGCTAATGCTAACAAAGCCCCCCGCAAAGAACGCTGCTTGAGTCCTAATAGGATCATTGCGCCTCCAGTCAGTAATGTTCCATACTTCTCTTTGTCATTACGACTATCAACTTGTCCTTCTTGCTCAGGATTATTCGGCGTTGATGATTCCACAGTGCGTCCTTTCAATCATTGTTTAGTGCTGGCAATACGCTGTTGATTTGTCACTGATTACAAACAGCATTTCGATTAAATAGATGGAACTCCAGGTGTAATTTCGGGAGGCATATCTGGGGTTGGAATAGGTGGCGGATCTGTTTGAGGATCTGGCATTGGGTAAGGGCTTGGCAAATCCGGCGTAGGCATAGGAACGGGAGCGGGATAATCAGGTGTGGGAGGGTCGGGATACGTGGTTGGATCGGGAGGGGCGTTTAGAGAAAGAGAAGTAATCTGAGCTAAAACTGCCATTAGTTGAAACTCCTATTTGAATTTAGTTAAACTGCGATCGCTGACTTATGTAAACTCTAAATAATCGTTGAAATTAATTTCGACAAAATAATTGGATATTAACATTAATAAATTACAAGTATTAGTAGTTACGCACCAGAGCCGTATCGTTTCCATGTTATAAACCCTTCCTCCAAAATATCCTCCCACACGCAACACTATAACTTCTCTCACTTTAGACAGATTAATAATCTCTTTCCATTTGGTCACATAGAAATAAGTAGATTTAGAACTAAATTGCTAATTCTTTTAAAATACCAAACCGTGGAGATTATAGAATGACATCGAACAGTCCTGATCTTGGCGAACAAGCCCTCAGTAAAGTAGCAGAAGTAGGAATTGCAAACCAGCTAGATGAAGTAGAAGAACTTAATGTTGACATTCGCACAAACCCAGGCAAACTGATTCAGGGAGAAGTGGATTCAGTAGCCATTAGTGGGAAGGGAATGATTATGAAACAGGATCTGCGGATGGAGTCAATAGAAGTTCAAACAGCTAAAGTTTCAATCAACCCCCTTAGTGTTATTTTTGGTAGCATTGAACTCGATCAGCCTGCCGATGCCACTGCTCAAATTGTTCTAACAGAAGCTGATCTTAATCATGCTTTAGCATCTGATTACATTGCTAATAAACTTCAAGACTTGAAGTTAGAAATTGATGAACAGTTACACACTGTCAAAATGCAGCAAGCAAATATTCAGTTATTAACTGCGGGAACTATATCTTTAAATATCAATTTTTTGCTTAAAGAATCGAATGAAGCTAAAACTCTTTCAGCATCAGTGATCCCAACAGTAAGAGAAGAGGGTCAACGTATTGATCTAGAAATTTTGTCGATAGAAGGGCAAGGATTAACTCCAGAGTTGGGTATAGCAATCCTGAACCAGATTGAGACGCTTTTAGACCTAACCAATTTTGACTTGCCAGGAATGACTCTTTGGCTGCAAAAATTTGATATTCAAGCAGGGAAGATGATCATTCACGCAAAAACTAATATTCAACAAATACCAAGCTTCTAAATTGAAGTGTGGCGGTTTTGTAGGTGCGAATCTTGCCCTCAAGCTCTTGAATTACAGCAAAAAATAGTGCTTTGTATCTGTGCTATCGACCAAGCAGAATGTATTTTGTATCTTGCTGCAAAATTAAGGGCACCTTTGCAGGTGCCCTTAAAAGATCGTTGCGGTCAACTATGCTTGTTCCCAGAGTTCGCGCACAACGTCTGGTAGCCAGCTTGCGACCTCTTCAATTCGCTCTTCCGATAGTTCATCTTTTGTCGCAGAAAAAATTGCTTTAATCACTGTGTCTCGATTAACCGTACCAGACATTCCAGATTCATTTGCGACTCGAAACAAAAAGCGATCGGAAGTGATTTTGAAGATACCCGGTCCTTGCCAAGGTGGGCGTACGCGACTCAAAAATCCAACCAGTGGGTTGGTATCTTTCCACAGCTCTGTAATTTCCATTTGAAGGGTTTTATCAGTCGTATTCAGAACCTCTTCGTGTAACTCTTCTGCTACTCGATCCGCCGCTTCTGTAGTCATCAAGTCGCGCATCACCCGAAACACTACTTCAGTAATATCTCGTGCATCATAAGGGTCAGAAAGACCACCGTTTAGCATCACTTTTTCTAAAAAGGGACGATGTTCGTCTGAAATTTCAGCATTAGCAGGACGCTTAACTGCCTGAGTCAAATTTGCCGCTTCTACCTCAGTTGAGTCATTCGGAATTGAGGTTTCATCACTTTGATTTACTTTGTCTTCTAACATCACAATTTCTCCTTACGGACAAATAAAATAGTTGCTTCATTGAATATCTAGATTTAAGGACGAAATGCACTTAAAAGCTTCCATCGAAAGAAAGATTAGTGACGCGATCGCGTTGTGATTTAAAGATTAAAAAAATTCCTCATTCCATAACTTCAAATAGAAAAGTTATAAAACAAGGAAAATCAAAACACATCGCTTAAATTGAAAGATGCGCTCGTGGAGCTACATCAAGCTTTTTTCCTGCGCCCGTTCATGAGCGAACTCTTTAAGCCGAGAAAAGACATTGTATGCATCTGAACCAGGGTCTATATTGGTCGCCACGCCATCCACAGAACCGTCTATCTTTAGCCAATCTTCTAAGCCGCCCCGTAATACAGCAACCTGACGAAAACCAGCTTCACGCAAAACGTTAGCAGCGGCTGTAGATTCCTCATCAGTGCTGCCATAGAGATAAATATCGCGCTTGGTTTGCAAAGTAGACTGCACTGCAACAGGCAGGATTGATAGAGGCGTGTTCATCGCACCTAAAATTCGACAATCGTCAAACGCATCGCGATCGCGAACATCTAAAATCGTCAGACCTGGCTCACCCCAATTTAAGCGCGACTTTAACTCATGGACGCTCACCTCGCTAGCAGAAACGGACGCTGCGGGGGTTGGGATGGGGAGCTTAGCGTTAAATGTTTCTTTCGCTTTTCCAAGAGTGTTCTCTTCGCGCTCATGAGCTTCTTCAAAGGTTTGTTGAATCTTGTCTCCTGCATTCTCAGTCATATTATTGGCTCCTTCATTGGATAATTTTACATTTTCTTGATCAATGTTCATAAACTTAAACGTGTATAAATTTAACTCATTGATTTCCCTATATAAAATATATAGATAATGAAGGGTTAAAACCTCTTTCTTGAGAAGTAAAAAAGCTTCTACTATACGAAAGAAACCTAATTTACTTCAAGCTAAGTAGGAAGCCGGAATTAAACTGAAGACGCTTTCAGGACATATAGGGCTTTCAAGGTTGTGGATCTTATATTTGATTCGAGCCGTTTACTTAGTAACTGTGTTCTTATTTTTTTGAATAATTGTAGTAAATAACTACTCAAACTAATAAGCTCATCCTTTTTAAGGGATAAGCTTACTAGTCATAACGTGTTGGTCAAACCTAGAGCGTACAAAATGTATTTGCAGCGATTCAATCAGGTAATCAAATCAATGAACGACTAAGCTTACCAAAGTCCTTGAACCGCTCCTGATGTGTTGTTTGAACCACTTGAGTTGTTCATGCTTTCACTTCCACTAGTAGTAGGGTTCATGCTACCACCTGGGTTTGAGTTGGTATTTCCATCTACGCTCGTGTTTCGCTCATTACCGCTGCCACTCCCACCCGCGTTAGGAGTAGTACGTCTGCTGCCACCCGTTTGTGAGCCAGCACTTCCGCCCATACCGCTAGATGGAGTCATGGAGCCTTGAGAACCGTTGTTCATACTATTGTTTCCATCTACACCCATATTTTGATTGGCAGCACCACCTCTATTACTCGGCTGTTGGCTTGTACCTTGATTCTGGTTTGTGCTTCTACCATTCATGTTGGCATCAGTACTGCCAGCTTGAGTATTGCTTTTAGAGCCACTACCGCTACCGCCTGTGTTTTGGCTTGTGCCTCTGCTACCACCCACGGGTTGATCAGCATTGCCTTCTCCAGTAGTCGATGGAAACTGATTCATAGAACCTTGAGTGCCACTGGGGCTACCGCTGCGGGGTGCAGTATAGGAGCCTCGACCAGGAAGATTAGGATTGGGAGCAGTTAGGCTATCATTCCGTGAAGCGTCCTGTTTAAAAGTTGAAGGATTTTGCTTAAGTGAAGTAGGATTCTCTGAATCAGTAGGATTGATACCGTTTTGTTGGTTTAAGCCGTTTGTTGTAGAAGGTGACTGTTGAGAATTTGCTGCTTCTGGCTGAAATAGTGAAGTCGAACATACTGCCAAAGCACTAAGGCTAGCAAATTTAACGAGGTTAAGCAGATTGCTGTTTTGGTTGAACTTAACTTTCATGATTGACTCCTAAGTTTATAAAATCTTGGCAGTTTAAGGGTTCAAGTACTCATGCGAAAAAACTGTAATTTCTTCACGCCATGGTGCTTCATGTGTGAGGTTTCAACTCTGAGAAAATTGGGCTTTTCAGCCTCATTATTGCTTGAGAAAGTTGATACTTTAACTGTAGGTTGCGCCTGCAAACGCTTTGTCTGTCATTGGAAAGGTTAAAAGACATCAAAAGGGATACATCAATTTGAAGTATGCAGAGAAACAAATAATTATCAACCTTAATTAAATTGAATATCAATGTTTAGTAGTGAATAGGAAGCTAAAAAATGGTATCTATCTACTTAATGATTTTGTTTTTAAAGAGTTGAGTTAAACTTATCTCAATTGAGAATATTTTGCAGAGAAATATATCTTTAGCGCTTACAGCAATTGCTGATCTGATCGTTAGAGCCGAGGGTATACTGTCTGCAAAAAAGGTATTCCAAACGAAATTAAAAGGTAAATAAAAAATGGCTGTTAATGCAGACAATCGACTCTTAAATGATGCTGAAGACATAACTGACGAACAAATACTGCAAGAGTCTGGTGACTTGCCTCAAGAAGTGACAGAATCTTATGGGACAGGCGTTCATGATCAGACTCAATCTGGTGTTGATGGTCGTACTTTAAGCGATCGCCTAGAAGATGTTAATCAAAATGATTCAATGTTGATAGGTATTGATGTTGATGCTGTCGGCGATCAGGCGGTTGGGGGAACAGCGCCAACGCCTGATATGGATGTTGTGGATGAAATAGGCGCGGCTGTTGGGCTAGAAATGGATGATAGAGCTTTTCTGCGAACCAATGAGATTCTTGAAGCACGGGACGATCGCCGTTGGGAACTTGACCCAGAGGCATCAGAAGATTATGGCGATCGCTCTATTAATCAGTAAAAGTACATTAGGGAATTGATGTTTTAAAACATAAACGGGAGCGTGTAAGGTTTAGACACACTCCCAATTTTTATTCAAGCTAGTTTTATTTTTGACTAACTAAAGCTTGGACACTATTAAGCACCAGTTGAGTCAAATCCCATAGGAGAGACAATATCGCGGAAAAAAGCGATTTGTTTTTCAAAACCTAGCTCTTGAATTTGGGTCAACAACTGATTTGCTTCACTAGAAAGCTGATAACCAGATGGCATCGGGATAATTTGATTGCTGTCCATTCCTTGGGCAAGCAAATACCAGAATAGTAATTTCGTTGTATCGCTTAGTGCTGCATACTCCCGCGTAATAACCGTGTCCTTGCCTGTAATTAGATCGCGTTGAAGCTGTAATTGATCGTCAAAAGACAACTCTTTTACTTGATTAAACAACCCTTCAGCAATTTCGGGCGATGCCTTGCTAGCACCTGGAGCAGCAGGCGTAATGGTATCTCCCATCTTTTTATACACAAAGTAGAAGAGAGCCAATTGTTGATCTACTTCCAAAGCTTGAAAAGCTTTTACCTGCTCTGGTGCAATATTTGAAGTAACGTAAGTCATAGAAACCTCTTGTCTTTATCAATAAGCTTCATTAGATTACGAGGAATAGATCCTGCTTTGACCCAACGCAGGGTAGAGATCATAACTCTTTCTAAAGAGCGATTTCAGGCTTTTTCTCGGCTGGCGCTTCATCGTAGTTTTTCAGTTGAATCAATTCCACTTTATATCCGTCAGGGTCTTCTACAAAAGCGATTACGGTCGAACCGTGTTTCATGGGTCCTGGGTCGCGGGTGATTTTGCCGCCTTGAGTACGAATTTGTTCGCAGGTTGCGTGAATGTCATCGACCCCGATCGCGATGTGTCCATAGGCATCGCCAAGGGTGTAGTTGTCTTTGCCCCAGTTGTAGGTCAGTTCTAAAACGGTATTGTCCGATTCATCGCCGTAGCCCACAAATGCCAGCGTAAACTCACCGCCGGGATAATCTTTTTGGCGCAGTAGTTTCATGCCTAAAAAAGTGCAATAAAAATTTAGAGACTGCTCTAAATTGCCGACCCGCAGCATGGTGTGAAGTAGTCGCATAGTTTTTCCTTGATCGCTTTGGTTTATTCTGACAGTTTTAAAGGACGGTTAGACGTTAAGAGTCCGTCTTGTATGTCGTTATCTCTTACGTCGTTAGAGGGGTCCGATCGCGACGGATTTTACCAGTTTGGCTCCAGATGGAGGCGTGAATTTGAAGGTAGATGCCGCGATCGCGGGGTTGGCAGTGCGACTAAGAATACGTTCGGCGATGTCTACATTGAAGCCATCTGACTTGCCAGCTAAGCGAATTTGCTTGAGTTCTGCGGTGCTGGGTTCTACGAGCGCTGAAATGGTAAACCCTTCTTTATCGGTGAATTCGTAACTGTAGAGCGATCGCCCGTTGAAAGTTTGGCTGCTTCCTTTTAGGGGTGAGGTTGAGGTGTCAGTCATACCCAATTCTTTTAACACTTGCGGATCGGCTAAAGTGCCGCTAGCAAGTAATGTGCGAACGTCTGGTGTCACTACTGAATACCAGTAAGACGACATGCCAATCCAGTAGTAGTCATCTAAGTCATCAAATTTTTCAACCGGAGTGACGGCATATTGTTTCAAATCCGAGCGATACATCCACACTCGCTTGCCATCGGATATGACAATGCTTTTCACCTCGGTTCCGGTATCTGATGGGAAGGTGATTTCAGCACGAAACTGGTTAGGGGCTTGCACCAGCGTCGTTACTTTGGCAAGGCTAGTTACGTCTGTGCCGCCGGATGATGCTTTGACGCGAATTTCTGATTCCGTCCGGTAGCGATCGCTCTGAACAAATGTGGCAGTTGCCTTTGCTAGCAGGGGCAGATCGAGCTTACTACTCAGTTGACTCAATAAGGTGGGTGCTGTAGAAATTGCCCTAGCAGACTGAAGCAAAGATCGGTTGCCTACATTAGCCGCCCCCGCAAAACCAACCACAGTTAGACCAACACTAATTACAACAGCACTAATGATTTGTTTCAAGATATCCTTGCCAAATAATGGGAAGGCGATCGCGCAAAATCTGTGGATTATGTGCGATCGCCTTCCTTCAGGTTACCCAGTCTTTTTGCAGAGTCTCACAGGTTTAAGCAAATGCCGATTTGCCCGCAAACCGCGCCGATTTTCCAAGCTGCCGCTCAATTCTCAGCAGTTGGTTAAATTTAGAGATCCGCTCACTGCGACAGCCCGACCCTGTTTTAATTTGTCCGGCTCCAGTGGCTACTACCAAGTCGGCGATCGTCGTGTCTTCCGTTTCCCCTGAGCGATGCGAGACAAAACACTTGTAGTTATTGCGACGCGCCAATTCAATCGTATCCAAGGTTTCCGTCAAGCTGCCGATCTGGTTTACTTTGATCAGCACAGAGTTGGCAATCCCCGCTTCAATGCCCTCTGCCAAAATCTTTGGATTGGTGCAAAACAAGTCATCTCCAACCAACTCTATTTTGGAACCCAACCGTTCCGTCATCACTTTCCAGCCGTCCCAGTCATCTTCACCCAAGCCATCTTCTATGGAAACAATGGGATAGCGGCTGAGCCAGCCTTCCCACATTTGAATCATTTGTTCAGAGGTGATGGATTCTTTTGTGGATTTGAAGAACAAATACTTGCCGTCTTTCCACATTTCGGTGGTGGCTGGATCAAGGCAAATGGAAATATCTTCGCCCGGTGTGTAGCCTGCTTTGGCGATCGCCTCCATGATCACTTCCATCGCTTCTTCGTTCGATTTAAGGTCAGGTGCAAATCCGCCCTCATCGCCCACGGCTGTGCTGTAGCCCTTATCTTTCAAAATTGACTTGAGGGCATGAAATGTTTCGATTCCCATCCGAATCGACTCCTCAAAAGTGGGCGCATTGTGCGGCGCAATCATAAACTCTTGGAAATCAACTGTGTTGTCGGCGTGGGCACCCCCATTAATCACATTTAAACAGGGCACAGGCAGCAGCGACGCATTTACTCCACCTAAATAGCGATATAGCGGCATTCCCATATAGGTTGCAGCCGCTCTTGCCACTGCTAGCGAAACCGCCAAGATTGCGTTTGCGCCAAGTTCTGCCTTGTTGGGTGTGCCGTCAATCTCAAGCATTAACATATCAATCTCGCGTTGGGCAGTCGCTTCCATGCCCACCAATTCTGGCGTTATTTTTTCATTAACATTGTCAACTGCTTTTAACACGCCCTTGCCGCCATAGCGCTGCTGATCGCCATCCCGCAGTTCTACAGCTTCCTTTGAACCCGTTGAGGCACCCGAAGGAACGATCGCCGAGCCTTCTGTACCGTCCTCTAATGTCACTCGTGCTTCAACCGTAGGATTACCTCGCGAGTCTAAAACTTCACTGGCAACAATGTCCTCAATATACATAGGAAATCCTCCTTACAATCCGAGTGGTTATGCGATCGCCGACTTCTAAATAGAGCGCCCACAATAGCGGCTTTTAGCTTAGAGAATACTACCCCATCGCGCGGTGTCTTAAGAGTGCCACAGGCAACACCCCAGAAGGGAAGAGGGAAAACACAGTGCAGTCAAGTCAGGGGGAGATAGTCAATTCGGTTCTGGTATTCATTCTCAAACGAAGCACTTGCTAGCGTAACCAACTCATCTTCATCAAACAGATACTTCAGGCTCATGAGAAACTATCGCTTGCTGACTTGCTTTCAACTGTTGGAACCGAAGTCTGGCAGGCGAAGGATTTTGACGTTGTTCTGTCCGCATTCGTTCACCAAACTCAATCCAATCCGTCAGATATTGCCCAACTGCTTCTCGATGATGCAAATAATACAGAATCGTGGCGTAAATCTGCTCCAGAGTCAGCGATGGATAGATTTGGAAAATTTCTTCAGCAGTCCGAGCGCGATAAATATACTCATAAAGAATGCTCTCAATCCCAATCCGGGTTCCCTTCAGTCGAATGTCATCCGGTGCCAGCACGGTGAAATAATCTTCGAGTTGCATCCTATCAGCCCTCTTGCCTGAACCTACCACCCCAATCATAAAGAACTTCGCCACGATTATTGTGGGAGTTTGACGAGAGGTGTATGGGTGCGATCGCGGTTGCAAGACTTGGGAAGTGCGATCGCGGTTGAAGAGAAAGGGCGATCACGGTTGAAGAAAAAAGCGATCGCACGAATTATAACAACCACGCTGCACTGGAACGCCTTAAATCATCGGCTAAGTGCCAACAGTTGTCTGCATCTAGTGAGGACGAACGTTAAACCCCAATTTTGGACGCGATCGCTCTTTCCTCTCAACGCCTCAAAGCATCTCTGCCAAGCTGAATCGTCACATCCGAGTTGAGATCGCCGTTGCCATCGACGCGCACTTCGCCAAACCCTAGCAAGCGGCGAATATTTTCCGCGCTGGCAACGTCGCCCTGCTGTGCCAGAATGCGCGTTGTATCCAGCGGTTCAGTGTAGGGTTCGGCGATCGCAACATTGCTATAGCCCGCTTTTGACAGTGGATTGATCCAATTTGTCGCGGCTTGATGAGTGGTGCCTTGAATGGAAACGCGAACTCTACTAGGAGGCATACTGGTTGCCGTTGGATTGAGACCCAGATTGAAATGCTGAGCCATGATCACTTGAATCTTCGCCAAATCTGGTAGCCAGTAACTCGTGCCGTAGGTTTCAATATCGCCATATTCACCTGGAGTGATTACCATTTCCATCTTCGAGCGATCGACTCGGCTAGAATAGGCAACCAGTGCAAAAATCTCTTCTACCGACAAGTTTGTATCGATGTAAGCTCGAATCACTGAAATGATTTGCGGCAGCCGAGCCAGAGTCATTGGATTGAGCGCTTGCTCGGATAGGGCGCGAATCACCATCTGTTGTCGCTGCACCCGACCAATATCACCATTTTCATCATTGCGAAAGCGGAGTAGCTGAAGCGCCTGG
>Ga0163155_10006183_pt1 | contig 11651 bp, 9 predicted proteins | sample OliLakLV19SP4G1_FD_148611 | JGI IMG/M metagenome (GOLD analysis project Ga0163155, IMG submission 148611) | Freshwater microbial mat bacterial communities from Lake Vanda, McMurdo Dry Valleys, Antarctica - Oligotrophic Lake LV.19.SP4.G1 | ecosystem: Environmental > Aquatic > Freshwater > Lake >...
ATTGAAGTAATCCATCAACTCCGATGGGAAAAATTCATGTAGTAAATTATTATCTCTTGTTTCGATAGCTTTTTTAAGCAAATCTATCCTTTTATTGCGCTTACTCCCCAACTTTTAATACTGACCCCAACATTCATGCAATGAGTTATGAGTAATGAGTAATGAGTAATGAGTAATGAGTAATGAGTATATCCATGATAGCCGGAGCTAATTATCCCCGGCTGTTCCATTTGCTAATCTGCTAATTAAATAATTTGCTAATTATCTCCGCCTATTCCATTTGCTAATATGCTAATTAATTAATTTGCTAATTATCTCCGCCTGTTCCATTTGCTAATCTGCTAGTTAAATAATTTGCTAATTATCTCCCGCTTGATTTTGTTAAAATCTAATAACTGACATTCAGATGATAGTGCCTACATTCTAATATGTTTACTTTCCATAAAATTATGCGACTATGATGAAAAACCTACTTACTCTGATTTTGCCTGTACTTCTTTCCCAAAACATATTTGCTCAATATTTTACTAAAATTACAGAGGGCGATATTGTGAATACTTTATCCGACAGCCGCAGCTGCAACTGGGTTGACTTCAATAATGACGGTTGGCAGGATGTTCAGATTACAAATGGCAAATATCCGCTTGAAGACAATTTATTGTATATCAATAATGGCGATGGAACATTCGAAACAATCACCGATGGTGCAATTGTTTCTGATTTTGTGCCTTCCGATGGTGCAACCTGGGCCGATCACGACAACGATGGCGACATTGATTGTTTTGTCGTGAATTGGTATGGTATCGATAATTTATTTTATGATAATAACGGTGATGAAACTTTTACACAAATTACTATAGGTGATTTTTTGTGGAAGACAATGGATATTCTGAAACATCAAGCTGGGGTGATTATAATAATGATAGTTATGTTGATCTTTATGTAAGCAACAGTGGAGGAACAAAAAAGAATTATTTATATAAAAATAATGGTGATGGCACTTTTTTAAAAATTAAGGAAGGTGATATGGTAAACGACAACGACAGCACCCGTAGCGTAAATTGGGTGGATTATGACAGCGATGGTGACGCAGACATATTTGTCACCAATGAAGCCTACCAACACGAAAGACTATACAGGAATAATGGGGATGAAACATTTACCTCTATAACTGATAATGCTTTAGTAAACGATGGGGGCTCAACCATGAGCAGCAGTTGGGGAGATATTGACAACGATGGTGACCTGGATGTTTTTCTCGCAAATGATCAGGGAAATGATGCACTTTTCAGAAATGACGGAGATAATGTTTTTACAAAACTGAGCATCGATATTGTATGCAATAATGGTGGCAATTCCTTCGGAAGCAATTTCGCTGATATTGATAACGATGGTGATATTGATCTGTTTGTTACCAATGCATTTTGGGGAGGTCCTTGGAATAATTTTTTATATCTGAATGATGGCTCAGGATTGTTTAGTGTTGTTACTTCTGATGTAACTAATACAGATTTGGGATGGAGTTTTGGAAATGCTTTTGGTGACTATGACAAAGATGGCGATATGTATCTTTTGGTAGCAAATTGTTATGGTGCTGCACAAAATAATGCATTGTACAAAAGTGAAACAACGGGTAATAATTGGTTAATAGTTGATTGTACGGGAATGGTATCCAATAAATCGGCAATTGGAGTTATAGTTAAAGTTAAAGCAATGATAAATGGCGAAGCGGTTTGGCAGATGCGGGATATTTCAGCACAATCAGGATATTGCGGACAAAACATGTTGCCTGTACATTTTGGTTTAGGGGATGCAACTATTGTTGATTCTATTATTATACAATGGCCTTCCGGAATTGTTGATGAATTTGAAGCAGTATATGCAGGACAATACTTAAAAGTGACGGAAGGAGAAACTGTTACCGGAATTGCAGAATTTACAGGTGCCGGATTCAATTTAAGTATAACGCCAAATCCAACTTCCTCTTCTGTGACGCTTACTTATCATTTAATAAAATCAGAAAATGTACGTTTAGAATTATTTGACAGTGCCGGAAATAGGGTTACAAATTTTGAAATAAAAGATACGCTGGTTGGGAATAATTTTTTTGAGATCGACCGCAATAAATTGTTATTGGCAAATGGAAATTATTTCCTGGTTTTAAAAACAAATTCAGGATACGGATTAGTGAAAATTAATTTTATGAAATAAATTAATTTGTACGTATTTAAAAGTTGAAATACATTTTAATCGTTAGAGAATATTTTTCCTGATTTCCGCACTATTGATAACGAAACCTGTTTTATCAAAGCCAAACAGGAAATAATACTATTTATCCAATTGCATCATTCATATCCGGCATTTTTCCGAAACGATTTAATGTAGATATATGGGAACGCAATGCCGACATAAAGGTTTTATTTTCCAAATAAGGCACACCAAAACTTTCCGCAGTTTCTTTTACAATTGGGGCTAAATTAGGGTAATGCACATGACATATTTTAGGAAATAAATGGTGCTCTACCTGGAAATTCAATCCCCCAACATACCAGGACAACCATTTATTATTTCTGGAAAAATTTACTGTTGTATTCATTTGATGAATAGCCCAATTATTTTCGATATTACCATCTTCTCCGGGTAATGGATGACTTGTTCCTTCTACAGTATGTGCGAGTTGAAATACAACAGTTAAAATTAATCCCGCAATGGCATGCATTATTAAAAATCCAGTCAATACCTGAATAAACGGCAAATGAAATACCAAAGCAGGCATGATTAAAAATATAAAGAAATAAAATAATTTATTTACAATAATACCGGCAAGTGTGTATCTGTTTTCCTTTTTGTTATTTGGATTAACTCCATTTGCCGTGTACTTAACATATTGCACAAAATCTTTTCCAACTGCCCAATAAAGCGTGAGAACACAATAAAGGAGAAAAGCATATAAAAATTGGAATTTATGATATTTTTTTACCTCCGTATGCGGTGAAAAACGCATTACTACTTTATCATCAATATCATCATCCATATGCACAACATTTGTGTAGGTATGATGGAGGATGTTGTGCTGCAATTTCCAGTTGAATACTGATCCTCCCATTAAATTGAGCGTCTGACCCATTACAAAATTTACCTTCTTATTGGAGGAATAGGCGCCATGATTTGCATCATGCATTACGCTCATACCAACACCGGCAGCGCTAATACCCATCGAAAACCATAAAAGCAAACTAACCCATAAGGCGGGTTGAATGAGTATTATAGCTCCAAAAGCAAGTAAGTACGCTGACAAAAGGATAACAGACTTAACTATCATCGTTCCGTTTGCATTCTTTGATATGTTATTGGACTTAAAGTATTCTTCTACTTTTGCTTGTAATGTTGCGTAAAATTTGCTCTTATCAATATCAACAAATTTTACTTTCCCTTTTTGCTTCATTTATCTACCGCTGTTTTCAGCTTGGCTGTGTGAACTTTTAAATATGCGTAAATATACACCTTTTTATTATAACACTTGTTTGGTTAATTCGTTCATCCAGGAGATGTATATAAATTAAGTGATAGTAATATTAACTCAATTAAAGCAAAATTATTATTGAAGATCGAATATAAATAGTACAATTATTAATTCCTTATATATATTGATCAAAAAGGAAATTCCTTCGATATTAAAGATTCAACAAACCTGACAAGTGTTTTCATTTTCGTACGCAATTACTAAAGGACTTAAGTCACTGTAAAATGAATGACATGCATCTATGTTTTATTTGGCAAACAAAGATAAATAACCTCTACAAAACAGCTGTAACATCACCCCACAATAACTTTCAGCACATTTTGGTGATTGCCAATACGAAGGAGAACAAAAAATATTCCCTTGCTCAATTGTGGAGATAAATTATAATTTATATGCTGTTGCCCAGTAAGATTTTTATTTAATATCCTATCTATTTTATTTCCATTGATATCCAGCAATTCTATCGTTACCATTTGATTTGTTCCTGCATTAAAGATGATATTTATTTGATTTGTTGCAGGGTTTGGATATAGAGAAAAAGATTTGGTTTCTACCACAGGATAGGATATCGGAACGGCATCAATATTTGCAGTTTTCCACAATCCGCCGGCAACACTGCCAGCCCAGATAGTTTTACCGGTAACATCATTGGGATCAACAATAATTGTTCTGGTTCTTCCACCAACATTATTAGGTCCTCTTTCGAGCCAGTTGAGGTCATTAGCGAGCCCGGCTGCGTCTAATTGGGCCTGCCAGATTCCACGTCCATGCGTTCCTGCAGCTATTGTAAGGTCACTAGTTCTTATTCGCAGCATGTCAGTTCTAACTGTCGGAAAACTGGAGCAAGGTATCCAGGTAGTAAGTAATCCATTAACATTCGCATAAAAAACACCCAATTCAGTGGCTAAATACATGATTTCAGGATGTGAGGGATGAATTGCACTCCAATAAACCGGCATATCCGGCAGATCTCCTTCAATATTTGTCCAAAGTGGTTCCACGGCCATTGCATTATAGCTTTCCCAAACACTTGCAAGGTTGTAGTTGGAATAGGTAACCACAACATGATTGGCATCATATATATCCACTACTATACTCGAACAATAAATAGTGCCCGTAAAACCTGCATCCGGCAAAAGATCGAGCGGATCAGCATTAATAGGAACTGAAGTTTCATCGGAATTATAAGCATCAGGCAACCTGAAAATATCACCAACACCGGAGCTTCTTCCTAAATAAACAGTTCCCGGAGCTGCAGGTGAGGTGCCAATTGCGGATAAAGCACCGTTTAAATTAGCTGCCTTGGCCCATCCCGAAGTATCGGAGGTAGAGGCATTGCTGAATCGCCACAAACCTTTATTGCTGCATTGAAATAAATATTCCGGATTAGAAGCATCTAATTCGAATGGGTTGATAAACAAAACATTGTGATCCTCCACATTCGGATTCGTGATTACCTCAGGAGGTTCAAATCCCCCGTTGTTGAAACGATAAAGCCGTTTTAATTGCGTTGCAGTATAAAATATGTCCGGAGTAAATTTATTAAACGCAGTGAAAGCACCATCGGCACCAGAAACAAATTTAAAATCTGCAATTCCGGGATTATAAGCGTATGGCGTGCCGTTGTCCTGAGTTCCGCCCATCAATTGTTGCACATTTTCAAACGGATGAAGTGCCACAGAATAAAATTGTGTTACATTATATCCGTCGTTTCTGTTATAAATAAAAGGAGTTTCTGACGTAAAATCATCACACTTCCAAATACCGCCATCGTTGCCAAAATACACTTCATCTGAAGTTTTGAAAGTTATTTCATGCTGGTCTACGTGGACATAACGCAACAATACAGAATCCAATCCCCCCATAGTTAATTGTTGCCAGCTATCACCACCATCTCTCGTTCGCCAAATATGCAATCCACCAACGGCAACCACATTCTCATTATTAGGATCAACTGCCATAGAAAGATCATACCATGCTTGGGAGGCAGCAAGTAGGTTATCACCGCCAGGCATATTTAATTCGGTCCATGTTGCCCCCTTATTCATTGTTTTATAAATGCCTTTCACTTTATAATCAGTGGAATTGCAATAAATACTATATGCCACATCAGCATTTGAAGGTGCTGTAGCCATATCTACACGGAAATAACCTACAGTGGGTAAACCTGTGGTTTGTTTTACAAAGGTTCCGGCATCACCACTTGGTGAAAAATAGATCCCATCGGTTTCGAAAATACCTATGGAAGCAAAAACACCCCCATCTGATGTTAATTCGATATCACAAACACTATTTTTTACTGATCCAACTCCAAATGCTAGCACTTTCTGCCAGGTGCACCTCCATCTGTGCTGCGCTGTAATCCACTTGATCTTGTTGCAACATAAACATCACTTGTGAGCGGATGCACAACAAGATCCTGACAATAATCAAAAATTGTTGTATCGGTAGAAGCGAGTTGTGCCCAGGTTTCGCCGCCATCGGTTGATTTAAAAACCCCTGCTCCTCTTACAGCGTCAGCATTATACCACCCCTCGCCGGTGCAGAAATAAAAGATCTGTGTATTGTTTGGATCATAGGCTATTTTTGTTATGGACAGCGATGGGAAAAAATCGTTAATTTGTTGCCATCCGTCGGTACCATCCTCCGTTTTAAAATTCGTAAACCTAGAAGTGTAAAACCCTCTGCCTTTTAGCTCTCTATAAGCCTTCATTATTGCACCGGAAGGAATTTTTCCGGAATTGGGGTCTGCAGTTCTCAATAGATCGAAACCCACATTGGCCTTAGATCCTAAAACTTCAGGATCTTTAACTAAGGTATTATTTTTATCCGTTGGCAGTAAAAAATAAACACCCGTTATTAATAAAATAGTCGCTAAAAAAATAGGTAAAGGTTTTGCCATGTCATCCGCAATTGAAGGATAAATTTAAGAATTTTTACTTGATTAAAATTTGAAGCAGATTGGTTTTCGAAGCTTGAACAGCATGTTTAATTCAAACTTATCTGTGAAAAGGTCTGATAAGTGGAATTATAAAATAAAAGTGCAGAAATTTCACAATCCATAAAATGAATCAGTGGAAACTTAGAAAGTTGTTCTATCACATCTTCCTCATCCTTGGCTACTAAGGTTATCCATAATTTAGAACGATCAACTGAAACACAATAACTTGTAATCTTTCCCTCGAACATCATATCGTTCACAACAGCCCTTTGACTAGGAATAAGCTTTAGAAACTCATCGCTATGAGGGCTGTGAAAATTAACATCAACCATAAATTCCGGCATACCTGACAAGTTATTCACGTAAAATTATACATCTTTATACACTATAAACGCAAAAAAAGTTTAACAGGTTGTATACTAATAAATAATTTAACGATTTTTTTTGGGATACTCAAACCACAAAAGTTTGGCTGATTTAGTCTCCATTAACCCCCAATCTTCAATATTCCATTGTAAAGCAACAATGCTACAGGTGGGCATTTCACCACTAAATTCATCACATAAAATAGTGGCAAGTAACGAAAAAGTAGGGTTGTGGCCAAAAATACAAATGCTGTCGGTTTCAGCAGATTGTGTTTGTACCATTTTAATGATTTCTGCAATATTTCCGAAATACAATACTTGATCAACCTGTATTTCCTTTTTATCGAAACCGATAATATCGCAAAAAATCCGGCAGGTAGAAAATGCTCTAAGCGCCGGACTGCTTATCATTTTGTCCGGAACAATTCCCCTGGTTTTTAAAAGATCCGCCATTGTTTTGGCATCCTTTATTCCTCTTTCGGCAAGTGGTCTTTCAATGTCGTGCAACTCAGCATCCTCCCAATCGGATTTTGCATGTCGGATAATATAGATCGTTTTCATTGTACAATTTCTTTTTTATAAAAAACAAAACCATTTTTTTGCCCCAATAAAATTAATTGAGGTTTATCTTTATAGTTTTGCGCTTTTCTTACATTGGTGACAAAATAAACAGGTTTATCAGTATTCCCGGTTAATAACCATTCGCTGAAATATTTTCTCATAAGCATTGGATCTTCTTTTATATCAGGATGAAAATCTTTCATCCAATTTAAAAAGACAGGGTTTTTATTATCCCCGGGTTTTCTTGCCCCATAAAATAGATGCGCATAACTTTTATATCCGATAACATCCTGATAACAATCTTTGGAACTATTTTCCACCAAAAAATCAACCATTGCACCCTGAGAATATCTTTCTACTTTTGGTGCGAAATTATTAAGTGCCAAATTTACAGTAATAACAGAAGAAATAAATAAACTGAGTATAGCTTTATTAATATTTTTATGGGTGATGAAATAAATAGAAACCGAAATTCCCAATAACAATATTAAGGCGATAAACGATTCCCACCCCGACCAATTTCCATTCGCATTTAACGCCTCTTGTGTAAATACATCCTCAATATAAGGCGCAAATATATTGGGGTTTTGCAAAACAATTGGTATTCCGGCTATCAATATTATTATCACTGTTCCTATAAATAACAACAAAGCAGTTTCCCATTTTTTCCATTGCTCTCTTGTTTCATAAAGTGTGAGTGCCGACAAGAATGTGAGCGGGAAGTACACCATAGAGGAATAATGTGCAATCTTAGTTTGTACAATGGAAAACAATATCATTACCACCCAAAATAAGATCAACATCCATTGTCTGAATTTGATTACCTGTTCAGCATCTGTTTGTTTTTTAAAAAGTGCTCGGATAGCGAAAATAGAAGCCGGGAAACAGAAAAATAAAATCACCACAAAATGATAGCCAAAAAATCCACCGTGACTTGCATCTTCTGTTGTTGCAAGTCGGAAAGTATAACGCATAAATTCAGTTATGAACCAGGTGCCGTTCTGTGCTATTTCAATTCCTATCCATGGGAAAATAGTTAATGCTATAAAAAACAAATAATATACTATATGCAAACCGGGAGGAAACAGCCGAAACTTATTAATCAAATAATAAATACCAACAGTCAATCCAAGAATTATTATAGCTACCGGACCTTTAGTTAATATAGCCAACCCTATTGTGAATGCAGATAAAAATAAATATTTTATACGAAATTTTTCCTTCAAATAACAAATAAAATAATAGATACTTAAAAATATAAATAAATTAAACCAAGGATCTATGATACCTGATTTAAAATAAAACTGTGGCAAAATACTCCCTGCATAACAGAGCACCCAGAGCCATCCGAACTTTACATCTTTAAGTTTTGTTCCGATATTAAATAAAATTAATAAAGTAACTATCCCGCATAACGCATTTGGAAAACGAGCAGCATATTCATTGATACCGAATAATTTCATGCTCAGTGCCTGCATCCAGAAAAACAATGGAGGTTTTTCCCAAAATTCCTGAAAATCAATCTGTGTTTGAGTATAGTTTCCGGTGAGCAGCATTTCTCTAGATGCTTCTGCGAAATTGATCTCATCCCAATCAAATAGATGCGAATTTCCGAGAAATGGAAAAAACAAAACACTGCCAAGCAGCAGGATATAGAAGTAATTTTTATACCGGTTCATCACAAATCGGTGGAAAATTACTAAACTTATTCGGGAGACAAAACGTATCTTTACACATATGCCAAAGAAAAAAAAGAAGCCCGGTACCCAATTGGTAAAAGCCGGTTATAACCTTGAAAACGAAATTTATAATTTTCTTGCAAACAAAGCAGAACGCGGATTTTCGCTGAAAAATATCTTTAAATGGGTATCTAAAACAGGCGATCTCGATGGCGTTTTTGATGCTATACAAAATTTAGTGAGCAGCGGTCGTATTGAAGAATATGAAGCTGACACCTTCCGCATTAAACAGAAACTTAATCCGATCAATACCATGGTCGGCATTGTGGATATGACCCAAAGTGGAAATGCTTACGTTGTAATTGACGGTCATTTATACGATGTTTTTGTTCCATCTAGAAAAACAAATCGCGCTTTTAATGGCGATACGGTACGTGTGAGGATAACGTCACTGGGGAAAAATAAAAAGCCCGAAGGCGAGATCGTGGAGATCATCAAACGCGAAAAGGAATTATTTGTCGGAAAGGTAGAGATATCAGAAAATTATGCTTTCGCAGTTACCGACGATCGATTCAATAATTATGACTTCTATCTCTCGAATGAGGAAATAAAAAAGAAAAAAGTTGTGCAGGGCGACCGTGTAATTATACGGGTGAAAGATTGGCCGCCATCCATGAAAAATCCAATTGGAGAAATTGTAAGTAAATTATCGGCAGCAGGCGATCATGCGAGTGATATGGAAGCAATAATGGTAGAAACCGGCATTCATTATCAATTTCCAAAGGAAGTGGAACAAATGGCTGCTGAATTACCTATTGAAATATCTAAAGCAGAAATTGCCGCAAGAAGAGATGTTCGCAAAATATTTACGATAACAATTGATCCCTATGATGCAAAGGATTTTGATGATGCAATTTCTTATCAGAAATTACCAAATGGAAATATTGAAGTAGGAGTGCACATTGCAGACGTTTCGCATTATGTAATTCCGGAATCTGCAATTGATAAAGAAGCTTACGCCAGAGGAACGTCCGTATATCTAGTTGATAGAGTAATTCCCATGTTGCCGGAAAAATTATCGAATAATGTTTGTTCTCTTCGTCCGCATGAGGATAAATTGACCTTCAGTGCAATATTTGAAATGGATGAAAATGCAAAGATCATAAACGAATGGTTTGGAAAAACAATTATGTATAGCGATAGGCGATTTACCTATGAAGAAGCGCAGGAGATACTGGAAAATAAAGAAGGTGAATTTGCGGAAGAGATACTTGCCCTAAATAAAGTTTCTATTTTATTGCGCGAAAAACGATTCAGCAGCGGAGCAATTTCCTTTGAGACTAAAGAGGTGAAATTTATATTGGATGAAAATTTTGTTCCAACAGGCTTATATGTAAAAGAAAGAAAGGAAGCCCACATGTTAATTGAAGATCTTATGTTGCTCGCAAATAAAAGAGTGGCATTTCATCTGGCAAAAAATTTTACAAAGGTTCCATTTGTTTATCGCGTTCACGATAGCCCGGACATGAAAAAGATAGAAGAATTTTCGTTGAATGCACGTCGTTTCGGATATAAATTAAAATTGGATTCGCCTAAAAATATTTCTGCAGAATTAAACAGACTGATGTTAGAAATCAGAGGAACCCCGGAACAGGGAATATTAGAAAGTCTTGCGATAAGATGTATGGCAAAGGCAGTATATACTACCAAAAATATTGGTCATTATGGATTGGCTTTCGAACATTACACCCATTTTACCTCTCCGATACGCAGGTACCCGGATCTGATGGTACACCGCATTTTGGAAAATGTTTTAAATAAAGAAAAATTATTATATCCGAATGCGGAGGGTCTTGAAGAAAAATGCAGACATTCCTCAGCCACCGAACGCAAGGCGATGGAAGCAGAACGCGAAAGTGTGAAGTATAAACAAGTAGAATACATGACCAAACATGTTGGAGAAAGTTTTGATGGAGTTATTACAGGAGTTACCTCATTTGGAATATTTGTAGAGATAGTGGAAAATAAATGCGAAGGTCTGGTGCATGTAGATAATATTCGCGATGAATTGATGTTTGATGAAGCCCGGCGCCGATTAGTGAGTTTGACAAATTCAGGTAATTACGAATTGGGAAATACCATCAGAATTAAAGTTCAAAAAGCAGATCTTGCTTTGCGGAAGTTGGATTTTATGATAGATTAAAATATGGAGGTAAATAAAGATACCAATATTCAATTCCGCAGTTGATTATTCCCGCGAATCCACTTCGGAGGAGAATATTTGATGTTATAATAAAACTTATCCATTGGCAACATATTTCCAATCCGCAGGTATATCACAACTAACCTTAATTATTTTCTTTTCTACCGGATGTTCAAATTCAATGGAATGTGCATGCAAACAAATTGCATCCGGTTTATATTTTGATTTAGAACCATATTTTTCATCTCCAATAATTGGACTCCCAATAAATGCCAGTTGTGCACGTATCTGATGATATTTTCCGGTTAAAGGATGTATTTCAAGTAAATGTGCGTTGTTAATTGTTCCTTTATATTTATAAATCAATTCACATTTAACG
>Ga0163155_10006184_pt1 | contig 11651 bp, 10 predicted proteins | sample OliLakLV19SP4G1_FD_148611 | JGI IMG/M metagenome (GOLD analysis project Ga0163155, IMG submission 148611) | Freshwater microbial mat bacterial communities from Lake Vanda, McMurdo Dry Valleys, Antarctica - Oligotrophic Lake LV.19.SP4.G1 | ecosystem: Environmental > Aquatic > Freshwater > Lake >...
CTCGAGGGCCTGTTCGACGTCGCGCAGCGCCTGTTCGGCGTGACGATCCGCGAGGTCGAGGGCGTGCCCACCTGGCATGCCGATGTGCGCTATTTCGAGATCGTCTCTCCCGAAGGCCAGGCGATCGGCGGCTTCTATCTCGACCCGTATGCGCGCGAGCAGAAGCGCAGCGGCGCCTGGATGGACGAATGCGTCGGCCGCATGGCGCTGCCCGCGGGCTCGACGCTGCCGGTCGCCTACCTCGTCTGCAACTTCCTGCCTCCCGCCGCCGGCAGCGGCCAGCCCGCGCTGCTGACCCACGACGACGTCGTGACGATGTTCCACGAGTTCGGCCATGGCCTGCACCACATGCTGACGCGCGTGCCCTATCCCTCGATCGCCGGCATCAACGGCGTCTCCTGGGACGCGGTCGAGCTGCCGAGCCAGTTCATGGAGAACTACGCCTGGCACCCCGAGGTGCTCGCGAAGCTCTCGGCGCACGTGCAGACCGGCGAGCCGCTGCCCGCCGCGATGCAGGCGCAGCTGGTCGCGACGCGCAATTTCCACGCCGGCCTCGCCACCATGCGCCAGCTCGAGTTCGCGCTGTTCGACTTCCGCATCCACGCCGAATACGACCCCGCGCAGGGCAGCCGCATCGCGCAGATCCTCGCCGAGGTGCGCGGCGAGGTGTCGGTGATCACCCCGCCCGAATGGAACCGCTTCCCGCACAGCTTCGGTCACGTCTTCGCGGGCGGCTATGCCGCCGGCTACTACAGCTACAAGTGGGCCGAGGTGCTGGCCGCCGACGCGTTCGGCGCGTTCGAGGAGCGCGGCGTGTTCGACCGCGGCACCGCCAGTCGCTTTCTCGAATCGATCCTGTCGCGCGGCGGCAGTCGCGACGCGCTCGATGCCTTCGTCGAGTTCCGCGGCCGCAAGCCCGACATCCAGCCGCTGCTGCTGCAGCACGGCATCGCCGGCTGAGCGCGCCTGACACGTCCGCGCGAAAAACCGTAACATGCAGGGCCAATGGGTCCCGCGACATTCCGGCCGCGCGGATCCCGGACGCCCGCCATGCCGCTGAGCCTCGCCACCTGGAACGTCAACTCGCTGCGCGTGCGCCTGCCGCATCTTGCGCAATGGCTCGCCACCGCCAACGTCGACATCGTCGCGCTGCAGGAGACCAAGCTCCCCGACGCCGACTTCCCGCAGGCCGCAATCGAGGCGCTCGGCTACAAGGTCGCCTATGCGGGCCAGCGTACCTACAACGGCGTGGCGGTGCTGTCGCGCCAGCCGCTGGTCGCGGATGCGATCGCGATTCCGGGATTCCCTGACGAACAGCGCCGCGTGCTCGCGGTCGAGACCGCCGGCCTGCGGGTCATCGACCTCTACGTGCCGAATGGCCAGACCGTCGGCTCCGACAAATACGACTACAAGCTGCGCTGGCTCGCCGCGCTGCGCACCTGGCTCGAGGGCGAGGCGCAGAATCACGCGAACCTGGTCGTGCTCGGCGACTTCAACATCGCCCCCGAGGACCGCGACGTCCACGATCCGAAGGCCTGGGAAGGCAGCGTGCACGTCAGCCCGGCCGAGCGCGCCAGCCTGCGCGAGCTGTTCGAGCTCGGCTTCGTCGACGTGTTCCGCCGCTTCGAGCAGCCCGAGAAGAGCTTCAGCTGGTGGGACTATCGCGCCGCCGGCTTCCGCCGCAATGCCGGGCTGCGCATCGACCTGATCCTCGCCAGCGCCGCACTCGCGCAACGCTGTACAGCGTCCACGATCGATCGCGAGCCGCGTCGTGCCGAGCGTCCCTCGGATCACACCCCCGTGATCGCGACGTTTGACTTATAGGCCGCGGGCCACACCGGAATGTCGACCCCGTCGTCCCTCGCCGAGAGGCCGCCCTCTACAGTGGATGCCGTCGACGCGCGCGCCCCCGGGGAAGCGCCGCGCGGTACGCCCGACACCATAACCAGAACACGGGGCCCGATGCTGAATCCGCGCCGCAGCGACTACGACGTGACGAACACCGTGCAGGTCAGTTCCCCCGATGCCGTGCGTCTCGCGGTCGGGCAGTTGTTCGCCGAAGTCTGGCCGCGCACGCCGTTCTATCCGGTCGAGCGTTCGTTCGCGCGTTTCGAGGAGATGTTCTCGGGCCGCGCACCCGGCTACGAGGGCGTCGACACGCTCTACCACGACACGCAGCACACGCTCGACATCACGCTGGCGATGGCGCGGCTGATGGTCGGTTACGAACGCCAGAACGACGCGCGCGACCGCTTCGGCGGCGAGCGCGCGGTGGTCGGCCTGGTCACCGCGCTGTTCCACGACGTCGGCTACCTGCGTGAGAAGGGCGACCTCGAAGCGCAGAACGGCGCCGAATTCACCCGCACCCACGTGAGCCGCGGCGCGCGCTTCCTGGCGCAATGGCTGCCCGAGATCGGCCTCGAGCACTGGGTGCCGGTGGCCAGCGAGATGATCCACTACACCGGCTATGAAAAGCCGATCGCGAAGATCGCACTCGACGACCCGCGCGACCGCCGCCTCGGCCAGCTGCTCGGCACCGCCGACATGACGGCGCAGATGGCCGATCGCTGCTATCTCGAGAAATGCCGCGACCGCCTGTATCCCGAGTTCGTGCTCGGCGGCGTCGCGCTGCCGACCAGCGCCGAGGGCTATCGCAAGGTCATCTATGCCTCGGGCCTCGACCTGCTGCGCCAGACGCCCGACTTCATGCAGCAGGTGCGCACCAAGCGCCTGGACGGCGAGTTCGAGGCCGCCTATCGCTACGTCGAGATCCTGTTCGGCGGCCGCAATCCCTACATCGAGGCGCTCGAGCGCAACCTCGCCTTCATCAAGGAAGTGCTGCGCAGCGAGAGCTGGCGGATGCTGCGACGCAATCCGCCAGTGTTCGCCGCCGTGCCCGACCCGATCGGCAACATGCGCGGCCTGATGGCCGGCTACATCCGCAAGGTCTGGACCGAGGACTGAGCGCCGCCCGCTACCCTCTTAGGACGAAGCGGGCGTGGATGTCCGGCAGCGCGGCGAGCACCGCCTCCGATCCTTCGGGCGGCGCGCCGCGCAGTGCGTCGCGCAGCAGCTCCACCGTCAGCTGCGCCGCCGCCGGCACCGACACCGCGGCGAAACTCAGGTGCCAGGGCTCCGGGCTGACGCCGCCGCGGTCCTCGACATAGGGTCGGAAGAATCCGAAGCGGTGCATGTGCGCGCCGAGCCAGGCATCGAGCCGCGCGAACGGCCCGCCGGTCGCGAACTCCGCCGGCACGAGCTGCGGCGCCACGCCCGGCGGCAGCGCCGCGCGGTCGATCACGTCCAGGTCGCTGCCCCAGTGGTGCCGACTCGCGCCGGGCAGCGCCGACCACCAGAGCATCGCCTCGACCCGCTGCGCCGGCGCCAGCGCCAGCGCCTCGAGCGCGCGACCGGCACGGTCGAGCACTGGCCGTTCGCCGCGGAACTTCGCGTTCCAGATCGCGAGCTGGCGGTCGAAATCGCGGAACGAGGAGACCGGCACCAGGTCGATGCCGTCGGCGAGCGCCGCCCCCCGCATCGCCAGGAACGGCTCGACCACCTCGCGATGCAGCGTGCAGCGCGGCGCCTCGAGCTCGACCACATGCGTGCGCGAACGCCCCGTCAGTTCCAGTGGATCGAGCATCGCCTGCGTCACGCGTCCAGCGGCGCCTCGCGCCCGACCTTGTCCATCGCCTCCAGGAACACCTCGAGCGGCTGTGCGCCCGAGAACGCGTGGCGGCGCTCGAAGATGAAGGTCGGCACGCCGCTGATGCCCCAGCCCTGCGCCTGCACCTCGAGCGACTGCACTTCGGCATGGCGCCGCGGATCGGCCATCGCGGCCAGCGCGCCGTCGCGATCGAGCCCGCACTCGAGCGCGAGATCCGCCAGCACCTCGGGATCGGCGATGTCGCGCCCTTCGGTGAAATGCGCGGCAAGGATGCGCTGCTTGACCTGCGTCTGCAGCGCGCCGCCGCGCTCGCCGGCCCAGCCGATCAGCACATGCGAGCGACGCGTGTTCGGCGCGCGCGACACCTTGTCGAACTGGAAATCGATGCCGAGCGGCTGGCCGACCTCCAGCAGCTGCTGCTGGCCGGCGGCGAAGCGGTTCACGTCGCCGAAGCGGCGCAGCATATAGACACGCCGGTCCTCGCCCTCCGGAGCCAGGTCGGGGTTCAGCTCGAACGGCAGCCAGCCGAGCTCGACCTCCAGCCCGGGGCGGGCCGCCAGTGCCTGCTGCAGCCGGGCGAGCCCGACATAGCACCAGGGACATATCGTGTCCGAATACACCTCGATCTTCATGGCTGGGTGGGTCTCTCTGTCGCCAACGGCATACAAGCGTAAGACTTTTCGACTGTGGTGGCCCGGCCGAAGCACGGGGTAAGATGCCCAAGAATAGCGGGGCTCCAACCCTCGTGACACTGAAAGGGGATGCCCGCCGAGCCGCCACCGGCCGCAGCGGGCGAGAAGTGCGGAGCATCGGGCTGCAGAACAAGTTCGTGCTGGCGTCGTTGCTGGTCACGCTGAGTCTCGTGACCGCGATCGGCGGCCTGCTCTGGTATCACGTGGTGCAGGACCGCGTTGTGCTTGCGCGCCTCGCCGTCGAGGAATCGCGCGACCTGATGCAGCGCGAAGTCTCGCTGCGCGCCGGCACCTTCGCCGCCGCCGCGGCCACGCTGGCCGCACCCGCGCTGGCGCAGCGCGATCGCGCCGACCTCGCGCGCCGCCTGCAGCCGCTGCTCGACGACCCGACGCTGATGGCGCTGACCGTCGTCGACACCGGCGACCGGGTGCTGTTCGCCTCCCGCCGCAGCGCCCCCGACGCGGCGCGCCCGATCGGCGCCGCGGCCGCGCCGGTGAGCGCGATGCTCGAAGCGATCCCGGGCACGCGCACGCCGCGCACGCTCGGCGAGGCGCGCGTCGAACTGCTCGGCCCGGCCGCAGGCGGCATCGACGGCGCCGGCATCGGCACCCGCCTCGCCGCCGCGCAGTCCACCCAGCTGCGCGACCTGCTGCTCGCCACCGCGATCATCGCGCTGCTCGGCCTCGCCGCCGCCGTGGTGGCGGCGCGCTGGATCGGCCGTCGCGTGACCGCACCGATCGCGAGCCTCGTGCGCAGCGCCGAGCGCCTCGGCCATGGCGACTATTCGCGCCCGGTCGACGTCGCGCGCACGGACGAGCTCGGCGACCTGCAGGCCGCGCTCGAGCGGATGCGCCAGCGGCTGCGCCAGACGACGATCACCAAGGACTACCTCAACAGCGTGCTCGGCAGCATGACCGACGCGGTGTTCGTCACCTCGCCGGACGGCGTCATCAAGGTCGCGAACTTCGCCGCCTGCCGCCTGCTCGGCTTCTCGGAAGAAGAGCTGATGGGCAAGGCGATCTCGTTCGTGCTCGACGAATCCGAGCGCGACAGCTTCGACCTGCAGCAGGCCTCGAACGACACGCGCGAGGCGCTGGTGCGCAATCGCCAAGGCCAGACGATCCCGGTGTCGCTGACCGGCTCCCCGATCACCAGCGACGACCCGCAGTTCCAGGGCGTGATCTTCGTCGCGCGCAACATCACCGACCGCAAGCGCGCCGAACGCCGCATCCGCTATCTCGCCCGCTACGACGCGCTGACCAAGATCCCGAACCGCATGCAGTTCCAGCACCTGCTGCAGCAGGCGATCGCGCGCAGCGCGAAGAACAACACCGCGGTGGCGCTGCTGTACCTCGACATGGACGGCTTCAAGGAGGTCAACGACACCTTCGGCCATTCGGCCGGCGACCGTGCGCTCGAGGTGCTCTCGGAGCGCCTGACGCGCATCGTGCCCAAGGAGGCCGTGGTCGGCCGCCTCGCCGGCGACGAGTTCGCGCTGTTCATCGACGGTCTGCCCGCCGCGGCCGACAACCGCGGCCCGATCGCGCACCTCGCGCGCGCGATCCTCGACGAGGTCGGCGCCGCCTACAACGTGAACCAGGAAGAAGTGTTCCTGACGGCCAGCATCGGCGTTGCGATCTCGCCGCGCGACGCCGAGAACGTGATCGACCTGATCCGCAACGCCGACGCCGCGATGTACGCCTCGAAACAGGGTGGCGGCAACACTTTCTCGTTCTACGCCCCCGAGATGAACGCGGCCGCGGTCGAGCGGCTGATGCTGAAGAGCAAGCTGCGCCGTGCGCTCGAGCGCGACGAGTTCGTGGTGCGCTACCAGCCCAAGGTCGACCTGCGCACCGGCCGCATCATCGGCGCCGAGGCGCTCCTGCGCTGGCGCATCCCGGGCCAGGGCGACATCTCGCCCTCGCGGTTCATCCCGCTGGCCGAGGAGACCAACCTGATCCTCGAGATCGGCGAGTGGGTGCTGAACCGCGTCTGCATGGACTATCGGCGGATGCTCGACGAGGTCCGCAACCCCGGCCGCATCTCGCTGAATCTCTCGCTCAAGCAGCTGCGCCAGGCGAGCTTCATCCTTCGCTGCCGCTCGGTGTTCCGCAAGCACGCCGTCTCGCCGACCGCGTTCGAGCTCGAGATCACCGAGACCACGCTGATGGCCGATTCCAAGCGCACGCTGAAGCTGCTCGACGAGCTCTACGCGATGGGCCTGCACCTCTCGATCGACGACTTCGGCACCGGCTATTCGTCGCTGTCGGCGCTGCAGCAGTTCCCGATCGGCACCCTGAAGATCGACCAGAGCTTCGTGCGCAACGTCGGCGAGGACGAGAACGACGCCACGATCGTGCGCACCATCATCGAGATGGGCCGCAACCTCGGCATGGACGTGATCGCCGAGGGCATCGAGTCGGTCAAGCACCTGGATTTCCTGCGCTCGCGCAACTGCAATTTCGGCCAGGGCCGCCTGTTCGGCGAGACCCTGACCGCGGACGACCTGCGGATGCTGATGCTGCGGCAGGAGTCGGGCATCATCCCCTACGCCTCGCTGCTGCCCGCGCCCGGCCAGTCCTCCTCGCTCACCGCCTGAGCGGGCCTCATGATCATCCTCCGCGAGATCCGCCTGCGGCGCGGACCCGAACCGCTGGTCGAGAACGTCACCCTCAGCATCTTCCGTGGCGAGAAGGTCGGCGTCGTCGGCCGCAACGGCGCCGGCAAGTCCACGTTCATGGCGCTGGTCCGCGGCGAGCTCGCGCCCGACGCGGGCGAGTTCTCGATCCCCGGCAACCTCGCCTTTGCCTCGGTGCTGCAGGAGCTGCCGCATTCGGAGCAGCCGGTGGTCGAGCATGTGATCGACGGCGACGAGGCACTGCGGCGCACCGAGGCGCAGCTCGCGGCTGCCTACGAGACCGACGACGGCCTGAAGCAGGCCACGCTGCTCGCCGACTACGACACCCAGGGCGGCTATACGGCCCGCGCCCGCGCCGCCTCGCTGCTCGATGGCCTCGGCTTCGAGTCCGACGCGATCGACCGCCCCGTCAGCGAGTTCTCCGGCGGCCTGCGGATGCGCGCCAACCTCGCGCGCGCGCTGATGTGCCGCTCCGACGTGCTGCTGCTCGATGAGCCCACCAACCACCTCGATCTCGACGCGGTGCTGTGGCTCGAGGGCTGGCTGCGCGCCTATGGCGGCACGCTGCTGCTGATCTCGCACGACCGCGAGTTCCTCGACGCCGTGGTCGGCCGCATCCTGCACCTCAGCGACCGCAAGGTCACGAGCTACGCCGGCAACTACAGCCGCTTCGAGGAGCAGTCGGCCGCGCAGGCGGCACAGACACGCGCCGCGAATGAGAAGATCCGCCGCGAGGCCGACCACGTGCGCAGCTTCGTCGAGCGCTTCCGCGCCAAGGCCAGCAAGGCGCGCCAGGCGCAGAGCCGCCTGAAGTGGCTCGAGCGCCTGCCCTCGATCGTCGAGATGCACAGCGAACACAGCTTTGAGTGGGAATTCGCCGCGCCGCGCAAGGTGCCGCAGCCCCTGGTCGCGCTCGATGACGTCGCGGCAGGGTACGGCACGCGCGTCGTGGTCGGCGGCGTCAAGCTCTCGCTCGGGCCCGAGGCGCGGCTCGGCATCCTCGGCCGCAACGGCGCCGGCAAGTCGACGCTGATGCGCCTGATCGCCGGCGAGACCGAGCCGATGTCCGGCACGCGCACGCCCTCGCCCGATCTCGAGACTGGCTTCTTCGCCCAGCTCGAGGTCGACCAGCTCGACAAGGACAGCACGGCGCTGCTCGAGCTGACGCGCCGCGGCGGGCCCGAGATGACACGCTGGTCCGAGCAGATGCGCCGCGACCACCTCGGCCAGTTCGGCTTCAAGGGCGAGCGCGTGTTCGAGCCGGTGTCGCGATTCTCGGGCGGCGAGCGCGCGCGCCTGTCGCTCGCGATCCTGGTCGCGCGCCGACCGAACCTGCTGCTGCTCGACGAACCGACCAACCACCTCGACTTCGAGATGCGCGAGTCGCTGCTGCTTGCACTGCAGGATTTCGCCGGCGCGGTGGTGATCGTCTCGCACGACCGCTCGCTGCTGCGCGGCGTCTGCGACGAGTTCCTGCTGGTCTCGGACGGCGCGGCCGTGCCGTTCGACGGCGATCTCGAGGACTACGCCGCCTGGCTCGGCAAACGCCGCCAGGGCGTCTCGCAGAAAGCGGCGGCACCCGCCGCGGCCGGCGCCCAGGGCGGCCAGGGCAATGGCGGGCAGAGCAATGGCGCGCAGGGCAACGCGCAGCGCCGCGAACAGCGGCGCGGCGGCGCAGCCGCCCGGCAGAAGCTCGCGCCGCTGCGCCAGGAACTGGAGAAGCTCGAGATCCGCCTCGGCGCACTGACCGCCGAGCGCGACCAGCTCGAGCGCCAGCTGGCGGACCCGGCCATCTACGAGACCCCCGTGATGCAGCGCGACCTCGCCACGCGGCACGCTGCGCTGTCGAAGGACGTCGACCGCCTGGAGACGCGCTGGCTGGAGGCGACCGAGCAGCTGGAGGATGCCAAAGAAAAGGGCGGATCTCTCGATCCGCCCGAACGGGGGTCACTCGTCAGATAGCACGGTTGACCTCTTGAATCCTACCCATGGCTCGAATCTTGTCAAGTCTTTGTATCGTCTATTCCTGTACACAACCTATACGTTCGGCCGTGACTCGCTTCCACGCGGCCCAGACCACCTGACGGCTAGAATCCCCCCATGAGTTCCGAGGCGTCCGCGCAACAGCCCGACGCGACGACCGGCGCTTCGCTCCCGACGGGGCGGCCCGGACGCCGCGGAATCAGTGCGGGAACGCGGCGCGGACTGCGACGTGCGGCCTACGGGCTGTTCTTCGGTGCCTGGGCCGCGCTCGGCGCCTGGCACCTGACCAAGCCCCTGCCGCCGGGCTTGCACGTCGCGGCGCCCGAGACCGCCGTCCCGGCGGATTCGCTGCGGCTGCTGGTCGACCTGACCACCGCCGATGCCTTCGGCCAGCCGGTGGTGCAGCAACAGATCTTCGACGAGACACTGCAGCTGATCGCGAACGCGCGCCGCTTCGTCGTGCTCGACCAGTTCCTGTTCAACGACCTGCGCGGTGCCATGGGCAAGGACCCTGCTGGGCAAGACTCCGCTGCGGCGGCGGAGCCGGGTGGGCGCAATCGCGCGCCGCTGCGCCCGTTGTCGCACGAACTCGCCGATGCGCTGCTCGCTGCGCGGCGTGCGCGCCCCGCGCTGCGAATCCTGTTCATCACCGACCCGATCAATGACGTCTACGGCGGCGACCCGTCGCCCGAGCTCGCGCGGCTCGAAGCGGCCGGCATCGAGGTGGTGCGCACCGACCTCGACCTGCTGCGCGATTCGAATCCGCTCTGGTCGGGCCTCTGGCGCCTGACGCTCGGCTGGTGGGACGGCGATGCGCACGCCAACGGCTGGCTGCCGAACCCGCTCGAGACCGGCGCCTCGCGCGTGACCTTCCGCGCCTGGGCCCGGCTGCTGAACTTCAAGGCCAACCACCGCAAGGTCGTGCTCGCGGACGATGGCCGCGAGCCGTCCGGCCTGGTCGGTATCGTCGGGTCCGCAAACCCGCACGATGCCAGCAGCGCGCACTCGAACCTCGCGCTCGAGCTGCGCGGCGAGGCCCTGCGACCGTTGCTGCAGAGCGAGATCGACGTGGCGCGCTTCTCGGGCTGGCGCGGCGGGGCGCTGCCAGTCGAGACCGGCTCGCGGGCCGCGACCAATCCCGGTGCCGAGTCTGGCACGCCTGTCGCGCCGATGAAGCGCACGCCTGCGCGGGGCACCGCTCCGGTGGCCCGCGCTGGCGCTGGCGCCGTCGAAATGCTGCGAGTGCGCGTGCTGACCGAAGCCGCGATCCGCGACGCCCTGCTCGAGCGGCTCGCCGCGACACGCGCAGGCGATCGCATCGACGTGGCGATGTTCTATCTTTCGGGCCGCGACGTCATCGAAGCGCTGCTGGGCGCCGCCAGGCGCGGCGCGTCAGTGCGGCTGCTGCTCGATCCGAACAAGGATGCGTTCGGCCGCCAGAAGGGCGGCATCCCGAACCGCCCGGTCGCCTCCGAGCTCGTCTCGCGCAGCGACGGCGCGATCCACGTGCGCTGGTATCGCACCCATGGCGAGCAGTTCCACACCAAGATGGTGGCCGTGCACGGCCGCGACACCACCTGGGTGACGCTCGGCTCGGCGAACCTCACCCGGCGCAATCTGGGCAACTTCAACCTCGAGGCGAACCTCGCTTTCGAGGCCCCGGCCTCCGCGGCCCTCGCCGAGCAACTCGATCGCTATTTCGAGACGCTGTGGAACAACCGCGCGCCGGCAGGAATCGAATACACCGCGGAGTACGACAGCTTCGCCGACCCGGCGCAGTCGAGCTACTGGGCCTACCGCATACTCGAAGCCAGCGGCCTGTCGACGTTTTGAGCGCCGCGCCAAAGGCAGAGCGGCCGATCACCCTGGAGCGATCGGCCGGCTGAACCTGGCTCAGCGCGCGCGTCCGCGCGTGAACGCGTTGACGATCGCCAGCAGGACCACGGCACCACCCAGCGACACGAGGACGCTCGGTACGCTGAGGTTGCCCTGATTGATCGTCGAGATGCCTAGCAGCGGGCTGATCAACAGTCCGCCGACGAACGCGCCGACGATGCCGACGACGATGTTGAGGATGAGACCCTGCTGCGAATCGCGGCGCATGATCAGGGAAGCAACCCATCCGACGATGCCACCCACTACCAGCCAGATAAGGAAGTTCATTGTTCTTGCTCCTGTTGTATGTCGTTGCGTTGCGGTGAATTGAAGCTTCGTTCCGACGGCGGCGGCGGATCGATGATGACGGGTTGAATCGGCGGGTCCGCCGGCTGCATGGGCTCGGGCGAACGGTCGGGTCCAGGACCCGTGGGCACCGGCCCCGACGGTGCAGGTCGCTCCGGCATCGGCGCCTCGGCGGACGCAAACCGCAGCCCGACGACCGTCATGAAATGTTCGCCCGCGCAGCGGCGCGCATCGGTCGGGCGACGACCGGCGAGTAATGGTCCAGGTCACTGGCTCCCGGGCGCGTCGCGATCAGATCGATCAGCGCCAGGACCAGCGGGACCCCCAGGATCCACAGCGGCAGGAAAGCGATCATGACCCTTCTCCGTCCCACGAAAACGTGGGATGGATTCTTGGTGATGGCGCAGGGGAGGACTGTAGGCTCGCCCGCCTACCCGGGGTCAGCGACCGCCGACTAGCCGCGCCGGCCGTCCTGTGCTCCAGCCACCG
>Ga0163155_10006185_pt1 | contig 11648 bp, 9 predicted proteins | sample OliLakLV19SP4G1_FD_148611 | JGI IMG/M metagenome (GOLD analysis project Ga0163155, IMG submission 148611) | Freshwater microbial mat bacterial communities from Lake Vanda, McMurdo Dry Valleys, Antarctica - Oligotrophic Lake LV.19.SP4.G1 | ecosystem: Environmental > Aquatic > Freshwater > Lake >...
CTATCAAGCTGGTCAGCTAGGAGTGCCAGTGCGATCGTGGGCGAACGTCTGACGCCAGCACTGCAATGCACAAAGAGCCTGCCGCCTGCTTGCCTCGCCTCCCGCCCAAAGGCAAGGGCTGCCTCTAACTGCTCACGGCTGGCAGTCTTTAAGCCTACGGTCGGCTCGTCCAACTCATCAAACTCCAGCCTGAGCACCCGTCCTGGGAACTGGTCTAGACCTTCCGGTGGCGCTTCTGTGTCACTGCCAATGGAGATGATGTGCGTCGGTATTGCCTGATTGCCGCGTCGTTGTCCCCGGCAGATATCCTCGGCAGCTTGAATCATGCCAATTTCCAGGTCAACCACTGGTTGTTGTGACCACTCGTAGGCAGGAGCACTCAAAACGGCTTCTGTGTCTGGTTGGTTGGGTGCTGGTGTCTTCACTGCTGGGTCGCTTGGTGTGGGGCTACTCCGTTCTTGCTCTCGCTGTGGGCAGCAGTGAAAATAACCCCTGTAGCCCATCTTCGGCTCAAAGGTATAGCCCCGCTCCTTGAGGAAAGCCCGCACGAGCATGTCATTGCCGCTTGCACTGCCTACTAGCAGTTGTGCTCTAGCCTCAACGACCTTTGTGAGCAAGGGGACGAAATGTCCTCGAAACACGGGTTCAATCTGTCTCATGGTGACACCCCGAAACTCCCCACTCCCGCTGACCATGACCACATCAGCTTCGTTGTAAATGCCGGTGTTCGCTAGTCCCTGCTTTGCCCACTCCCGCTCATAGTTACGGGTGGAAGACGGTGTATTAGCTGGGGCACTAGACCGCCCGATAAACTGTGTGGCAATGTCACCCATCGCAATGTCCTTCTGTATGGGGAGAGCAACCGCAGCATTAAGTGGCGCTAAGTCTCGGAGCGGGTTGTGGGTCTTGAGCGGTAGTGCCTCCTGTTGTAGAGCTTCTTGACTGCTGAGAGATGCTTCTAGCTTCTGGTCTAGCCAGTCCTTCACTTTGTTCAGATGGCACCGCTTGGGCGCACAAAAGCACTGAATCGCAGTCGGTATTCCCTGCCGTTGCCGCTCTTCCAGTATTGCCAGGACACTTATGAGCTCTTCCCGACTGGGACGTTTCCAGGCATAAGCAAGGGTCAGGTTCCGTTCTCTGGCAATGCGAGTGGCGGTTGGGACTGGCTCTTCACCCTCTATGACCGCATCAAAGTAGTCGCCGAACGCATCACAAACGGGGTCTCGCAGCCGTTCGTCCCGCTGCATATCAAACGGGTTGCCCAGCATACTCTCTCGACCGCCTGGGATGCTGCCGGGTCTGCGCCCGTTCACAACGGTGATGAGGGATGGTTGTGGGATGGTCATGAGTGTGTGAGTGATAGGGTGAGTGGTCAACGGTCAGGCTGTGGGGTGGTTAGGTTTAGAGTGCCCATAGCTGTTTTGGTTCTTCGCTCAAAGCACCAAAAGGCTGTAGAACCTCTGGCTGGAGGCTCTACAGAAGTGGACTGAGCGCGTGGGAGGGACGGCACGCTGCTGCTAGTAATCAACAGTGTGCCTCTACCTGCCGCACTAGAGTGCTGCTCACTCTTCGTCGCTATACAGAGCGTCCAGGTTAGACGCCGTCGCGGTCAACAGACCGATCGGCTCAGACTGGACGCTGGTGGAGGACTCCGTATAACCAGATTGAGACAGCAGACTCTCAGTGATCTGGCTCAGAATTGCTTGAGAAGCGTTTGACCCTGCCTCTGCTTGAAACTGCCGTTGACCTTTCAGCATTGGTGTCGCTGGTGGTCTAAATGGTGTTCCGGCTGGTGTGGAGCGCCCCATTCGCGTCTCTGCATGGGTGAGGGGCGCTGTCTCCTGCCGTCTACGAGCACCACGGCGGTTGAGTTTGTCCTGGTTGAGTACCAGGAGCAAGTGGCGCATCGCCATCCGCTTTTCGGGTTTCGTCAGCTTCTTGAACGCCCTCTCATCGCCATGCTTGCGGGCACGGTTGATGAAGGGAACCGCGTGATAGTCCGTCGCATTGCCGAACTTGGTTAACGCTTCGTCCAGCAACGCGGTAATCAGCGTGTTCAGCGCCGTCTTCGAGTCCTGACCATGAGTGGCGATGAAGCCCCATGGCCCTTCCATCTTGCCGATAATCGTCTCCTTGAACCAGGTGTACAATGCCTCATGGATCGGGAACAAGATCCCTGTCCAGATGACATCCCAGTCCCACTCTTCACGCGCAGTGACGTTGCCTTCGCGATCGCGTTGGTTGCTGGTACCAGGCTTTTTATAGGGCACTGCCATCGGCGTACCCTGACGTGTTTCTGGGTCATAGAGACGCATCTTCCCATTCACATAAACGACCTGAATGGAGCCATCCAGGGTCCCAGACTGCATCGCCTGCTGGATCGCCTGGTTCTTGGCGACCTCGAACATGAGTTGAAAGTACCCATACTGGAGCGAGTTCAGGGTCTTATACAGAGTCTGGACTTCTTCCCAGTCATCGGAAGTCTTGGTCGTCGTCGTGGTCAGGAAGGCTTGGACGAAGGCTGTAGGGTCAAAACTCATAGGACAACCGTACTTAAGTGCGTGTCTTACCCGCTAGGGATGGGTAAGAGTGTTTTTGGCTTTGGGTTGTACTGGTCTTTGATTGGGAGTACAATAAATCGCTAGTACGCCTTTACCAGCGCAGCGTCCAAACACGCTGACGCCTGGACGCTTTTGTCACAGCAGTTGGTTGGTGTTTTTATGTCTGATTTTTACGGTCAAGGGTGTTGTTACCTGGCTCAGGCAACAAATCAGGTCGGCGCTACGCCTGAGACCTGGTCTTCTCTGTTGGCGGCTCAGGTCTGCTTCAACCAGGCAGTCCAGCTTGACCCCGATGCTGCGGTCTTCTACGCGCGGGCGGAGACCTTGGAGTGGATGTACCGTCTGTCGAACGATCGGGACTTCCTTTCACCGTTATTCAAGGACCTACAGCAGGTGATTGAGCAAGAGAGTCGGGCAACTCGGCCCTTGTTGTTGCTTAATGCGCTCTGGAGACGGAGTCGCTTACTGGAGCCGATCAACTCAGACCTGGCCATTGCTGACCTGACGCAGGCGATCACGCTGTGCCCGACTGATCTGAGCTTTTACCTGGCGCGGGGAGAGTATCACTTCCGCTACGGTTGTCCCGAAGCCTGCATTAAAGACCACCTGGCGGCACTTTGGCAGTTGTCGATTCAAGAGAACCCAAGCAAACGGGAAGCCCACCGTCAGTTCTATACCGCCCTGCAAATGGAACTGGCGGTGGCGGTTAAGCCGCTTGACCAGCGCTTTGATCGCCTGTCCTCCATTTGCGCTGCCTTGAGAGATTTCTGGTCTGCTTACCCCCACTACTGGTTCTATCACGCATCCCCAGAGTCCAGCAGCGAGTTCTAAGGTCGAACGACCTCAGGCTCGATAGCTGAACAACGACGGCTGGACTACTGCCGCTGTGGGGGTGGGTGGCGCTATGACTGCCTCTAGCGGTGTGTGCACTGTCTCCGGCGCGCTGTCTGCTTCCAGCTCTGGTACTACTGCCCACGGTGGTGCCTTTGTCTGTAAGGTCAGAGCCGTATCGGCTAGCTGCCTGAGTAACTGTTCCCATACGGTGAGTGGATAACAGTGCTGCTTGAGCTGCTGCTGTGCTTGCTCTAGCGCCGTCAATACCCCCTGTTGCTGCCAGCCAGACCAGCCGATGAAGTTGAGTAGCCACTGCTGCACCGCTGGCGGTTTCTGGCTGATCGCTTGACTGAGCCTATACAACTGCTCACTGTCAGTCGGGAGGCACTGCAAGTCCGCTTTAAGGTCGGCACACTGCGCTGCCTGCTCCCAGGCGGTAAGTGCTGCACCAGGAGACCCGCCGGCGCTTTGGAGCAGTTCGGGATAGTCCAGTAGCACTGCCGCGACTCGCCCCACTACAGTCTGAAGGTCGTTCGATGTCAGCGGGTAGAAGGGGATGACCTGCCCCCGTGAGCGGATGGTAAGTAGCGGTAACGGACGGTCACACAGCAACAGGAACGTGGTGAGACGGGAGTCTTCTAGCGTCTTAAGGAGCGCATTGCCTGCCGCTTCGTTCAGGTTGTTTGCTTCCCTGACGATGACCACCCGGCCCGCAGACTGGAGGGGATAGGTCGTGAGCTGCTGCAATAAGTCGCGGATCTGCTGTACTTTGATTGACTGGTTTGCTGCTGCCGTGGTCAGAATGAAGTCAGGACAGGTCTCTAGGTTGCTACAGTGGAGCAGCTGCTGGGCAAACAAGCGCGCGGCAGTCTCTTTGCCTAGACCAGCCTTACCTTCAAAGAGATACGTGGTGGCAATCTGAGCCTGACTCAAGCTCCTTGACAGCAGTTGGACGGCAAGTGGTTGTCCGATCAGATCGGCGAACGGTGAGGAGTGGGGTGTCATGGTGGGTCAGGGTGATGATTCGACCCGACTGATGGGGATGGGCAGGGCTGGGGGGATGGCGCTCTGGCACTGCTGTTGGCACTGTGCTTGCAGTGCTGCTTGCTGTCTCTCAATGCTGTCTACTGAGCACTCCACAAGGAGACCACTGGCACACGCCAAGACCGGTCTGATGCCCGTCGGTAGCCCGGTCAGCAGCTGCTTCAACAGGTCGCTGGCACCCGTCAGTAACACATGGCTGACCCGCTCACTGAGCGAGGGTCGCTGGTTGCTGACTTCCAGGCGTCGGTAGCGACCCAACCAGGTGGGCTTATAGAAGTCTGAACCTTTGAGGGTCTGGTGGTAGCGCTCGACGTGCTGGTAAGTCTTAAAGAAGTGCAGCGCCAATCTGGTGGTCTCTTTCACTGTGAGGACATGCCCTTGCTCCCAGAGCCAGTGCTGTAAGCCTGAGGCGCGATACGCAAAGACACCGCACCCGATCGCCACCAGGGAGTCCAGCCCCGGTGCCTCCAGTCCCTCCTTGAGGTCATACAGGAGACGGGGTTCCCCAGCAGCGTGTGCCAACAACTGAAGCGGCAAGGTGCTGAGGTCGCACCAGAGTAAGGCGTGACCGGGAGCGGGCTGCCAGAGGGGGAATAAGTCTAGCGGTTGCTGCCACTGTTCGAGCTTGAGGCTGTTTCCCAAGCGCCCATGCTGACGCGGGCACTGGTTGTAAGTCACGTAGGCTCGCCCATCCTCAACGGCTGACTGTAGGCGTTTGAGCCATATCTGTTGCTTGACACGGTACTTGTACAGCAGCAGGGACGCGACCACCGGGTGCCTACCCACTTGCTTTAACAGCGCTTTGGGCGTGTCGTCGGGCTCAAGACCAGCGGCGCTCAGGGTGTCTCTGACCTGTTTGGTGCTGTTCAAGTTGAGTGGTGGTGGTGTCGCTGCACCAAACAAGCTCAGCGGTCGGTCTGCCTGGGGACAGAGCTGTTCATAGACCGTTTCTGCTGCCGCCGCTACCTGACCAGACCAGTGGCAAGCTATTGGCTGGAGGACGGTCGGTTGGATGCCCACACCCTGTAGCTCCATGTCTACCAGCACCGGCAGCAATTGCTGTTCGAGAGCATTGATGACCGAGTCCTGCCGACGACTGCCTAACGCCGCTTGCTGTACTGCCCACAGCGGTTGTAGTACTTTGACATCACGCGCTGCATACTGGCACTGCGAGATCGTTAACGGTTCAGCTCCCAGCGTCAGGAAGCTGGTCTGCTCTCCCTTGTCCAGTGACAGTCCCAGGTAAAACCGCGCCAGGTCACCCAACCCGTGAGGCACCTTCTCACCGCACCGTAAGAGCCGCGACTGGAGCAAGGTGTCTGCGTAGGGTCCCCTTACAGGCAGCCCCATTGCCGTGAGCATCGTTAAGTCAAACTTCCCGTTCTGGAGCAACTTCAAGCGGGGCTGTTGGAGTAACGCGGCAACAGGCCGGAGGTCTGACAGGGTGAGCTGTCTCACGTCGATTAAGCAGACCGGGAGACCCCACACGCCCAGCTGGATTAAACAGATTTGATGCCGTCGGGGATTGTCGCCATTGGTCTCGGTGTCAATGGCAAGTGCTGTGCTGCTTTGGCTCAGTCTGCCCATCCAAGTGGTCAGTTCAGCAGCCGTTTCAAGCAGCACAAAGTCAGGCAAGTCTAGCTCTGCTTGCGTTAATAGGGGGTGGTGAGTCACGGGGAGTGTGGGTTGTAGTGCTAGCCCATTAGAGGGGGGTAGGTGGTAGTCCGCATGGCGGTTTAGGGTAAAGTTTGGGCTTGGGGCAGAGACCGTTCACGCCAGTTGTTACCCTAACTTTGCGATTTCGACTTTCACCTCCCCATACCCTGCCGCCTGAAACGCACGCTCAAAAGCACTGACCTGGGACTGAGCAATACTGGACAGCATGGCGTTCTCATAATTGATGGTCGCCACTCCTGACTCAAGCTTGGCGAGTGAACCTTGGCAGACCAGCGGTCGGATACCAGCAGGGAGGTACTCAAGCACCGCTGCCCATTGCTGCGGCAGAGTCTGACTCGTCGGCACCGGCATGACCATACCCAACAAATCAGACTGATCGAGTGCCAGCAAGTCCAAGACTAGCCGTTTGAGCCACAGTGACCCTTGCTCGGAGTGGCGGATGAGGTCAGCTGCTGCCCGCAACTGGTTGCCTAACACCTGTAACTGCATAACAGAGCAGTTAGCTGCCAGGTCTAGCAACGTCTCCCATAGGGTTGCGTAAGTAGCTAAGTCTGGTCGGGTGGGTGCCTGCTTTGCGACTTGCAGATCGGTCACGACTTGCACAAGCCCTTCTAACACCGTCAGCGGTTGATGTCCTTGCAACAGCAGCGCCTCACAAAGATCAAGCGCCTTGGCTACCGCGTCTGGTTCTGTCTGTATAAAGAGGTGTACCAGTGGGACTAACCGGTCTTCGGTCAGGACTCCTACCAGCTGATACAGCGATTCCAGGGTGATGACCTTGAGCAACCGCGCTTGTTCCAGCAAATTAGCTGCATCTCGCAGTCCACCTTCAGCACGCTGGGCGATGAATTTCAAGGCTTCTGGTGCGGCATTGATGCCCTCTTGGACGGCAATGGCTGTCAGGGCTGTCTCAATGACTGTGGCAGGAATGCTCCGAAAGTCAAAGCGCTGACAGCGCGAGATGATGGTCGTCAGCAAACGCTGAGGGTCTGTCGTGGCAAGGATAAAGACAACGTGTTGCGGTGGTTCTTCCAACGTCTTGAGCAATGCGTTGAAGGCAGCGGTGCTAAGCATGTGGCACTCATCCACGACATAGACCTTATAGCGGCACTGTAGAGGCACAAACTGCGCACGCTCAATCACGTCTCGCATGTTTTCTACACCAGTATTGCTGGCGGCATCAATCTCTATGACATCTAGGGCGTCACCACGTGCGATTGCCTGACACGTATCGCAAACGCCGCAAGGATCAGTAGTGGGTTGGTCTGATCTGAGACAGTTGAGTGATTTGGCAAAGATACGGGCAGCGGACGTCTTACCCGTACCTCTCAGACCAGTAAATAAGTAGGCAGGCGCAATGCGACCACTCTGGATCGCTCCACATAAAACCTGAACGACTTCATTTTGACCCAAAAGGTCAGCGAAGACTTGGGGTCGATAACGCTGTGTGAGGGGTTGGTGTTGCATGGTATGGATGGATTGTGATTACTGATCGGTTCTGTTTGGATGGTGGTTGTCAGCCTGTTGGATGCTTGTTGGAACCTTGTTGGAGACTGTTGGAACCTTGTTGGAGACTGTTGGAAGCTGTTGGAGACTGTTGGAAGCTGTTGGAATGCTGTTGGAAGCTGTTGGAATGCTGTTGGAACCCTGTTGGAACCCTGTTGGAGAGTTCAATGTAAGCACTGCCGCTTCGAGCAAGTCCCAGTCAGAGGGCGGATAATGTCTGACCCAGAGCTGACGGGCGCGACTTCCCAGTTCGGGCAGGTCAGGTGCTGTCTCACCGTACCGCTGCCGATAAGCGGCTCCTGCATGACGACAGACTTTGAGATAATCCTTGTGGTTCAGCGATCGCCCAGTTTTCTGAAGGTATTGCTTGACGGTCAGTAGTTCGCAGTCCAGCGACCGCTTTGAGCAACGGCAGGCACTTTGACGTACAAAGACACGCGTCTCTGTGCTCTGGGTCGGCATGACGCGTTGTGTGCTACTAGCATCAATACGACCATCCCATGCAAGAGTCAAACCTGGCAGTGTTAAACCGCCTTCAGCGATTGCAGTCAGCATGAACCCATCTAGATACAGAGCTTGAGGGTCGTAGCCATAGCCGTGCTCCTGTCCCTGCGGCTGCCATTCTAAGACTACTGGCAGAGGCTCTAGAAGCGGGACCAGCTTTGTAAGTGACTGTTGATAGCGCAACAGCCTCTCGCTACTCGACTCCAGCCGTCGGCGTTCCATATAGGCACAGTCCACAACAGTCAACTCAGTCGTGCTTAGGTTCATCCCTTTCTCCTCTGATGAGTTTCATTGAACAGCTAGAAAAGCCGCCGCCGTTTCGGCTTCTCTTCTGTTGGTGCTGCCGTCACTGACTCCTCACTTCTCGGCGGTGGTTCTGCTTCAAGTGGGACAGGTTTGGGAATGATAGCTGACTGGCTGGCGTTGCCGTTACGACCCAGAGCGTTGTTAATTTCTGCCGTTACTGTTACTTTTACCTGCCGCCGACGTTTGAATGGTTCTCGTCGTTCTAAAGCAGACTGTAACAAGCGAGTGAGTACAGACGGTTCAACTGCCAAGGTTTCCAGGTCGATACCACCTTGTTGGGCGACCAACACGCATTGCTCAAGCAGTTGACCAATCGCTTCTAGCGCTATAGTGCGCGTCTCTGCACTACCAGCGGCTGCTGCCGCCTCAGTGCCATAAAAGACTTGTACAGCAGTAAGGATTCGATAGGACTCTGGCAGCAAGTCGTTCCCTTCCCCTTTGAGGTACTTCACCGTTGCTGTTTCGGGGAGATCTGGACGCAAGCTGACTCGCAAGCGCCACTCGTGGTGTTTGGACATTAGAGTACTCTGAAGGCTGTGGAGCACGTACCGATGATGACCTGCTGCTTAGTCTGTGAAACCATAAACTTTGCGGTGGGATGGGGTTCGTGATTTACCGTGGGCTGCTTATTTGCCACGCCTGCTTCGGACTTTGGTTTCAGTGAGATTAGGCAGGGTCGGCGCTTTGACGCTGTTACCATTGGTCGTCAGGGGTTCAACCTCCATCGTTGCTGGTGAGGTCGGCACAGCAGCTTTGGGTCTGGCTGCAATCGGCTTCTGGCTATGAGGATGGGTTTCTAAATCGGCCTCGTAAATCAGACGGTCGAACAAGCCGAACACATCACCCAAACGAGGATAGAACGCTTCGTCCTCCAAGGGTCCTAACAGTTCTTTGATGCGCTCGTAGCTACGTTCATACACCAGCGGCCTGCCTTCCAGGTTAGGGTAATCGGCAAAATACTCTTCCAGGTCTTCGAGCCAATAGGGTGTCGGACCACCACTGACTAAGACCTGATCGGCCTCATGCAGAAACGCCCCAATGTCTCCAATATGCTCCATTAAAGAGGTTAAATACCGATACTTTGCCTGCTCAATGGCGCGGGCAATTTCGTTTGCTTTGTGCTTGATCTCTTTGCCTTTAACTGCCAGTCTCGCCAGGCGGGTGATGTACTCCTCATCCCATTTCGCTTTGTAAATGTACTCTGTGACTAGTGAGCGGTTAGTGGCATCAAGGTTAAGCGCGCTGGCTTTACAGACATCCTCGACGAATAACGCAAAGCCAATCTTTGCCCCTGGTTGCTCTATATAGGTGCCCTTCCGATAGGGTAGCCGTGAGATGTCCCTATGACCCAAAATGAGAATCAGCGTGTTCTGGAACAGAAAAGCATCTTCAAAGTCGACTGCATAGGACTCAGCAATACCTGCGCCCTCAGGAGCGACGTACATATTAGCAACCTTCACTTTAAGTTCTTGGCCTCTGAAGCTGTAGTCCTTCAGCGCATCGATGACTAAGGTCTCAAAGCGATGTCGATCGCGATACTCCACATACGGTAATAGGGTGCCGAGTTGGAGCGTCAAGGTGGTGGTTCTTAACTCATCTGCGATCGCACCGACAATGGCTGCAATTTTGTAGACAGCCGGAGCGTACTTAGACTCTTGAAACGGTGGTCTACCCTGCATCTGCTGTGCCTTCAGACCGAGCGCAACTGTTGTACGGTGGTTGCTAGACTCGCTATCGGTAATGGTGACCCAGGCATCCTGTAGCGGATGCCCCTTGGAGAAGCCAGTCTCCTGCACATCAGACTCTCTCAGTTCGAGAATCTCTGGGCCCATCCCCATGAAATGAGCAAAGCCAGCGGTGTCCCTGTAGACCACTTTGGTGGCGGAGAGTCCGTTATCAATGGCAACTACGATCGGCGATTCCTTCATGGGTCTCCTTTGGCGAATTGAGGTGGTTTAGAGGATGTGAAACAGATTTGGGCGGCTTAAGCGACGGTAGTCAGTACGCAGCTACGCACCCGTCGATGCCTGTTGGAAGACTGTTGGAGCTTGTCGTCAGCCTGTTGGAGCTTGTCGTCACCTTGTTGTAATGCTGTTGGAGCTTGTCGTCAGCCTGTTGGAGCTTGTTGTAATGCTGTTGGAACCCTGTTGGAAGCTTCAGGTATGATACTCGAAACGCAGCGAACTGCAAGTCTTCTCCTTGGTGGCTTGGTCTGGGTCAATAGCCTCGGTCTGTTCGCATTCTTGCTCCTCCAGTCTGTGCTTGCTGTGCTGCCATACGTGCCTGCTGCTCCTGACGGATACGCTCCAGAATCAACTGAATCCGTGGATCGGGAGCCGAGTGAATCCACTCTTCCCTGACTTCGAGATAATCACCGTTGCGGAGGAGTGGCCCACGCACCTCACGGATATAGGGACGCACGTCTGCCGGCTGCTCTGGGAGAAAGCGCGAGTCAATCGTCCAGTCCTCGAAGTCGATATCGAAGCTGGTCATGCCGTGCACCATCACTAGCGCGTAATACTGCTGCTGAGTCATTTGGCTATGATCGAGCACCCAAACCCAGCTACCGTCCAGCAACAAGCGTCGGGCGGGTGTATGCTCATCCAGCATCAGCACCGGGAAGCCGTTGGGGTAGAACAGTGACGCACAAAGCCGCATTGGCGACCCAGTGGGTACCTTAGGGGCGACGAAAACACCCGCCGCTGCTGACAGCATCCCGACACTCGACGGCTCTGGCGCTGGTACTGGTTCTGATTGGATCGGGGGCGGGGGTACGCGCGTTGGTGGGGTTGGTCTCTTTGTGGGTTCCTGTTTGCCGTCATAGTGCAAGAAAGCATCGTGCATAGCGCACCTCGTGCATTGCGTTGATCTGATGTCGCCCGTCCAAGGTCTAAAGCCTCGCGTCTGCTGTACCTCCTTCGCCTGATGGCTTCTGTATCTCCCCAGAGGCTGTCGTAGACAAGTCGCTGAAGATGATTTGGTCAGCCACTTGCTCAGGCGCGGGCTTGAATGCACTCTGGGTAGGCGCTGGTTGAATCGTATTCAAAGGCTGTGGCTCATCTTCCCGTCGCCGCGCCCGTGCCTGCTGCTGGTAAACATCCAGTGCCCGTGCGATCGCCGTTTGCCGTCGATTCTGGTCGTGGCTAATGTTGCTCTCTGTATTGCCCAATCCCGGTGCTTCCCATCGCCCTGTGCGTGGATTGCGATACGACTGGG
>Ga0163155_10006188_pt1 | contig 11644 bp, 12 predicted proteins | sample OliLakLV19SP4G1_FD_148611 | JGI IMG/M metagenome (GOLD analysis project Ga0163155, IMG submission 148611) | Freshwater microbial mat bacterial communities from Lake Vanda, McMurdo Dry Valleys, Antarctica - Oligotrophic Lake LV.19.SP4.G1 | ecosystem: Environmental > Aquatic > Freshwater > Lake >...
TGGTAGCCACTGCGCCCGGCACGGTCTTACTTGCCAATACCAGCAATCAAATATCAGGCTTTGGCAATTACATCGAAATCGATCATGGAAATGGAATTATCACCCGCTATGCCCACTTGGGCGAGTTGAAAGTTCGCTGGGGGCAAAAGGTAAATAAAGGACAAGCAATCGGATCGATTGGTTCGAGTGGCGGCTCAATTGCCCCACACCTACACTATGAAGTAATCCGAAAAGGTATTAATGTGAATCCTGTGCATTATATGGTAGCCGGTTTTACGAGCACGCAATACAATGCGTTGGTAGAAGCTAGCACAAAACAAAACCAATCGTTGGATTGATGGCAAAAATCAGGTACACATATAATCCAGAAACGTGCAAGTACGAGCCCGTCATCGTTACCCCAAAGATATTTGGCCGCATGGTGCTGCGCTTTGTAGGTGTTGCTTTTGTTGTGGGGTTGGCGGGAAGTATTTATTTCCATTTCAAGTATCCTTTTTTGGACGAAACCATTGAACAAGATCGAAATGCGTACTTGAAGGCTGAGTGGCAAATCCTTTCGAAGCAATTGGGCAGAAGCTCACAACAACTAGCCGCCTTAGAGAAAAATGATGACCAGAATTACCGCATCATCTTAGATTTGGATCCCTTGTCTGCTTCGCAGCGCGAAGCGGGTGTGGGCGGCAGGCCTAAGGAAAGTTCCTTTATCAGCTACCCTTTGATCAAAGCCGCCTATGAAAAGTTAGAGAAAATTAAGAACCGGGTGGATATTCAAACTCAGTCCATGCAACAACTCAAGGATCAGTTGCAAAAGAAAGAAAGAATGTGGGCCTCACGCCCCGCTATTCAACCGATCAATAACAAAGACTTAAAGCAACTCCATACTATTTTTGGAATGCGAATGCATCCGATTTTAGGTTATTCGCGCCCACACAATGGGCTTGACTTCACGGCACCACACGGTGCACCTGTTTACGCAACGGGAGACGCAGTGGTGCTTTATACGGGCTATTCTACCTATGGAAACGTAATCTACCTAGATCATGGCTTTGGCTTTGAGACTAGATACGCCCATCTCACGAGATATATCGTAGAGCCTGGCCAAACCATTAAGCGCGGACAAATCATTGGCTATGTTGGCAATACCGGCTTATCTGCTGGGCCACACTTGCATTATGAGGTTCATTATAAAAACATTGCCATCAACCCGATCAATTTCTTCCAACGTGATTTGAGCAACAAAGAATACGAGAAAATGATCGAGCTGGGTAGTCTGTCAACTGTCTCATTAGACTAAACTCTTTTCCAAACGTTATTCAATTTCTACTGGTCTTTCCTCATTATGCTTATCCTCTAATAAAATCACAAATGGTTTTAATGACGGAGAATAGCTAAGCAGAATTTTCAAAATACCAACGGCAGGTACGGCCAATATCATTCCCGCAATGCCCCAAATCTTCCCACCTACTAGCAAAGCCACAATTGCTGCCAACGCGTTGACACTAATTTTTGAACCGGTGATTTTTGGCGTGATCAAATTTCCCTCTAAGAATTGAACGAAGGCATGAACGGCAACTACCCCCACGGCATACCAAGCGCTATCTTTTGTAACCAGTGCCAACATAGCAGGAAGAGTAGCTCCGATGGCAATGCCGACATACGGAATCATCGTAAGCAATCCGGAGAGAAATCCAAAAAAAATTGCGTGTTCAATGCCCAACAGTAATAGGCCGATGCTATTTAGTATTCCGGCAATAACGGTGACAATTGTCAATCCGGAGATGTAACTGCGAACTACGCCTTGAATTTCGTCTTTCCATTTCAATTCTGAATCAGGCCATATCGCCAACAAAAAATCCTTGAATCGCTCGCGATAAAGCAAAAAAAGGAAAATGTAAATCGGCACCTGAATAAAGAAGTAGGCAAAGTAGGAAGTTGACAGAAGCAGCGTGCCAAAATAAGATGACATATTCTTGAGCCCATCTTTTAACAGTTGTGTTTGCTCATAGGTGTCGATTCTCAACAATTGATTTACCTGACCACTCACAGAATTAAGAAGAGCCATGTATTTACTTTCCAAATCGGGTAAGCTTTCTGCCAAGCTTGACAACTGCGCCACGACAAACCAAGAAACTAACGTCATGGCACCAAAGGCGATGAGTAGCACCATGGTGATCGAAAAGACGCGACCCATTTTTCGTTCAAACTTTTTTTCAAGCGGCAAAAGAACCACCGAAAATAAAGCCGCGAAGGCCATGGGCAGAATGATATCTTTTGTAAGGATGAGTGCGGCAATGATCAACGCCAATACCATCAGTGATTTATAGGTTCGATCGAGGTTCATATTTCAAAAGTACGAATTGCGATGTATGAAATACGATTTTTTGGTTTTCGATTTATACTTCGTAAATCGTCACACATTCCTGCTATGAATTTTCTATGGCATTCCAAATAACCGCGCACGCTTCTTTTATTTCTTCTTCCGTTATTGTGAGCGGTGGCGCAATTCTAAAACTATGCGGATGCGACAAAAACCAATAGCATATCACGCCATGTTCTTTCGCATACTGCACGATTCTGTTTACTCTTTCTTCCGAGTCAAAATCAAAGGCGAACATTAATCCAAATCTACGCGCCTCCGTTACTTTTGGGTGGCGCAACAAACTCTCTATCAATTTTCCTTTTGCCTCTACGGAAGCCAACAAGTTCTCTTCTTCGATAATGGTCAAAACTGCCAACGCGGAGGCACAACAAACAGGATTGCCACCAAACGTGGTGATGTGCCCCAGCATCGGATTAGTCGCCAGCATTTGCATATTCTCATAACTGGAAATAAACGCGCCAATCGGTAGGCCACCACCAAATGCTTTTGCCAGTGTTAAGATATCGGGCACCACAGCGAAATGCTCAAAGGCAAAAAGTTTTCCCGTACGCCCCATACCGCATTGGATCTCATCAAAAATTAAGAGCGCACCAGTATCAGTGCATTTTTTTCGCAACGCCTGCAAATATTGTTTGGCAGGGATGCGCACGCCCGCATCGCCTTGAATAGTTTCAATAATTACGCATGCAGTTCTATTGGTTATTTGTTCCAGATCAAATTCGTTGTTGAAGTCAATAAATTTTACATCGGGCAACAACGGACGAAAAGTTCTCTTCTTGATTTCGTTTCCCGAAACGCTCAACGAACCGTGCGTGCTGCCGTGATATGATTTTCGACAAGAAATTAATTGTGTCCTTCCCGTCACCCGTTTGGCCAATTTCAAAGCCGCCTCGTTTGCCTCGGTGCCCGAATTGACAAAGTAGCTGCAATTGAGTGAAGGTGGAAGAAGGCTACTGAGTTTTTGCGCTAACAAATTGGAAGACGATTGGATGTACTCGCCATAGACCATCACATGGAGGTATTTATCAACTTGATCTTTTATTGCCCGTACAACCTTGGGGTGCCGGTGGCCTACATTACTTACCGCGATTCCTGAAATCATGTCCACGTATCGCTTACCGTCAGAGCTATATAGAAAAACACCCTCTGCCCTTTCTATAGAAATTAAGAAAGGATGTGGCGAAGTAGGCGCAAGTTTGTTTAAGAAAGTTTCTTGACTAAAATCCATCGGGTAAAGCTACCACCAAGACTTCTAACATAAAAAAAGCCAAGATGATTTCTCATCAAGGCTTTACACTAAACACCTTGTCTTTAAAATATCCTAGAACTTTATTTGGAAGCTAAAATAGGCGCATTATTAATTCTTACGTGAGAAGGAGGGTCAACCTCAGCCTGAGGCTTGTATTTCTGTGTTTTCGGCTTTGCATTTAAAAATGCAAGTAATGGCCTTTTTGGCTCTTGCAATCTCCTCTTGGCCAAAATTGTGCATGCTTTATTGTTCAGCTTAATCTGCGACTTGTACTTTGTTTTGAAATTTTTTGCTTTTGATTTCTGATAGTCCTGTGCTTGCACAGACTGGGAAATAATAATACCAGCCAAAATTATGACTGCCAGAATCAGGATTTGTCTGATTCGCGATTTTAAACTCACGTTGGCGGGTCCGTTCACATTTTCCATTCTTCTCGCGTTTTGACTAAAACAAATGTCGGGCGCGCAGCGAAGAATAATCGACCATAATGGTTTGAAACCCTACATCCGTAGAATACAGAATAAAAACGGGCTAACCTGCCTTGGCAACAGAAAATCCGCTAGGTTGATACAAGGATTCTTTGAAAACGAACGGATCGTTAGATTTTCTGCAACTGCAAGAAGTCGATCACCTCTTTCCTTACATCCTCAGGCGAGCCACGGTCAAATTCAATAGTTGCTATGGACTTGAAGAGGTCGCCAACCAAGCTATTTTTAAAGCCTAACCGGGTGGCATAAATAGATGCGACTTCAAGTTCTGCGTCTTCCACTACCTCATCTAGGTAAATCATGTGGACAAGATGATAGACCGATTCCAGTCGATCAACTTCAATTGAGGGGAAAACAAATTCTGATTGAAGACCGCGGCCGATCACATCCACGTCATGTGGGCTAATGCCAAGCTGAATCCCCCATTTCAAAATACATTTCATGTGGGTTCCTTTTATGTGCTCTTGCTCAAAGAAAACCGCAAGCAAATTGAAATAGCTTTCCTTGATATGTTGATTATCTTCCATTAAAAAGTCAAAAAAATTAAACACTGGCAAGTTAACTTAAAATGTCTCAACTACGCAAGGGTTTCACGAAGCCGGAATGTCGCGGTGGTGACTTCATTTTTTACAGGATTTAATGATCTTTGGAAAAACGATAGACTATGAACAGAAATATAATGGTAGTAATATATCTCCTTTGCGCATCATGTGTAGGTGTAGATTTTCGAGATGACACAATTCGTGATCCTGAATTGAATTTGTTATCATCCGGGACGGGGAAGCTCAAAATAACAGATGCTAGTGGAGTTACGCTAACAAAAGGAAAATCGGGACTATTAGGATTACCGATTGGAGAAAAACATTTGATTTCAGTTGAATATTTTGATCAGTATGGTGTAAAGAATGAGCCCACTTTGAGCTGGGTTGTGGCGAATACATCGATTCTTTCTGTAACGAATAATGAAATTACTGCATTAGCAACAGGTAGCACTTCGGTGAACATAGCTGCCGGAGGTGCCAATAGTGCTAAAGTGAGCATAACCGTTACGGTAGTTAGTGATGCGAATGCAGTAGCTGCAGTTTCAATCTCAGCGCCTCCCTCTACCACGTTGGATCTAAACGAAGAAATTCAGCTTAGTGCTACCGCGAAAAATATTAATGATTTGATATTGACCAACAAATCCTTCGAATGGTTTAGCGACAAACCCAATATTGTCACTGTCTCAACGAGTGGGCTAATAAAAGCGATAGCTAATGGCACAGCCGAAGTACATGCTAAAGTAGACGGTGTAAAAAGTAATTCCATAAAATTTAACGTAGGTGCTGCTGCAGGTACGCGCACAGGAACTTTTCAAAGCGCAGGTGGCTATTCGACAATCGGGTCTGTTACTGTAACAGAATCGGGTAATAATTTAGTTGTGCAGCTTAGCAGCAATTTTCAAGCGAGCGTAGCAGCAGGCACCTACATCTATTTAGCTAACTCTACTGCTGGCGGCAATGTTAAATCTGCCGGATTGGATTTAGGACTGTGGACTCCCAGCGGAACAAAAACTTTTTCGGCAGCAGCGGTACCATTGAATCAATACAAGTACGTAGTAGTATTGTGTAGGCCTTTTGGCCTTACGTTTGGCTTTGCAGAACTTAAACCATAATACACATTTTATCTTTTTTACAATGACCAAGAAATTAATTTTTGTCCTTTTCTTTTTATCGATTGATTTAAGTTCACTGGCCGGTGGTGGCTGGCCGCAGCCAAAAGGAAGGGGCTATTTTAAACTCTCCCAATCGTACCTTCTTTCGCCCAAGTACTTTGACGGAACCGGAACCGTCATTGACCTCACTCCTTCCTTCGGGTATTTTGCAACAAGCTTCTATGGCGAATTTGGATTTACCGATCGCCTTACGGGAATAATTTACATGCCTTTTTTTGCACGGGCAGTTAAGAACGAATTACGCTTTAATCAATCAGGTTTAAATGAAGCGGGGGCATCACTCAATTCATTTGGCGACACGGACATTGCCGTCAAATATGGATTGATAGTAAATAAGCCCATTGTAGTTAGTGCTACTGTTCTTTTTGGTTTGCCTTTGGGTGATAACGGTGCAGCCAATGCCAATGCGTTGCAAACAGGCGATGGAGAATTCAATCAGATGTTGCGTATTGATGCGAGCCATTCTTTTTACCCGAAGAAATTTTACGTTTCCGCCTATGCGGCATTCAATAACCGAACGGCAGGATTTTCCGATGAGGTACGCTTTGGGGCGGAGATTGGCTTGACCTTGAAAAAATTCATTCCGATTTTTAAAGTCAGCACGGTCCATTCACTTTTCAATGGCGATGTGAGTGCCACTCAAAACGGAATCTTTTCTAACAATACAGAGTTTATCTCGCCTTCGCTAGAGTTGAATTATCAAATTACCGAAAAAATGGGAGTATCGGCTTCTATGGCTACTGCACTTGCAGCGAGAAATATTTTGGCTTCGCCTAATTTTGGGGTGGGGGTTTATTTAAAGCTTTGAGTGAATGATTTGGGTTGATAGTTGTTGGCTGATAGTTGTCGGTCAATGGTGATAGTGTTAATCCCGTAGGGGTTGAATATTTGCAAAAATAAATTCCATTCTGTCAAACCCTGTAGGGGTTTAATGTTGTATTCGCTAAAATTGATTGATGCCCATCCTTTTTAAATTAATGAAAAAATTTCTTTTTAGAATTTGTTGAGCTCTGTTTTTGCGTGAAGGATGGAAGTGGAAAGCATGCCAAGGGATGGACGCGCGCTGACATGCCTACCGGACAGGCAGGCTTGTAACATACAGCCTGACCCCTTGCTTGTGTGTGTGAATGCGCGATCGAAGAAGCTTGAGGCCTGCCAAGAACTCACCCCCACCTCTCCTAACAGAAAGCGGTGACGCAGTCTCTGATCTTGACTTCAGGAAAATAATGTTTGCTTCGAAAAAACATCAATAAAAAACCCAACTATTGCTAGTCGGGTTTTTACTTTTCGTTGAAATTAGAATCTATACTTTCGCTAATTCTGTAACGAGGTCAATAATTTTGCAGGAATATCCCCACTCATTATCGTACCAGCTTACCACTTTCACAAAATTATCATTGAGAGCAATACCTGCCTTAGCATCGAAAATAGAAGTGCGAGAGTCACCTAAGAAATCCTGTGATACCACATCGTCTTCGGTGTAACCTAAAATTCCTTTCAAGTCACCTTCAGAGGCTTCCTTCATGGCAGCTTTCACTTGCTCATAGGTAGCGGGTTTTTCTAAGCGCACTACCAAATCAACTACCGATACATTGGCCACTGGCACGCGGAATGACATGCCCGTCAATTTTCCTTTCAACTCAGGCAATACTAAGCCAACAGCTTTGGCGGCACCGGTAGAAGACGGAATGATGTTGGAGAAACCTGCACGGCCACCTCTCCAATCTTTTGCGGAGGGGCCATCAACTGTTTTTTGGGTAGCGGTTACGGCATGAATGGTACTCATCAAACCTTCTACAATTCCAAACTTATCATTCAACACTTTTGCAATAGGAGCCAAGCAATTGGTAGTACATGAAGCGTTGGATACAATAGTATCTGTGGCTTTTAATTTCTTATGGTTTACGCCCATTACAAAGGTGGGCGTATCGTCTTTGGCGGGCGCTGACATTACCACCTTCTTTGCTCCGGCAGTGATGTGCTTTTGGCAGTCGGCAATGGTTAAGAATAAGCCTGTGGATTCAATAATGATTTCGGCACCTACTTCATTCCACTTTAAGTTGGCTGGATCTTTTTCTGCGGTAACACGAATTGTCTTTCCGTTTACAATTAACTGATTGTCTCTTACTTCAACAGTTCCATCAAATTTGCCGTGAGTAGAATCATACTTTAACATGTAGGCCATGTAGGCAGTATCTACCAAGTCATTGATTCCCACAACTTCTATGTCTTTGCGTTGAATGGCAGCGCGGAAAGCTAGGCGACCGATACGCCCAAAACCGTTGATTCCAATTTTTGTCATGATGCGAGTTGTTTTAAATAGTTTAAGGCTTAAAATTATACTAGTTGGAAGCCAAAAGCAATGCAAAGAGCTCACTTTATTCAACTTTTTTACCGCCATGGTTTGCAAATCTAAGGGAGGAATCTATCTTTGCGCCCTCTTACAGAAAGACGGTCCGTTCGTCTAGGGGTTAGGACACCAGATTTTCATTCTGGTAACACGGGTTCGATTCCCGTACGGACTACAGAAGTAAACTTAAAGCCCTCGAAATGAGGGCTTTACTTTTATCGGGTCACGCAGCAGCTAAGGTGGGCTTAAAAGGATTTGTTGGCTGGGAAATTCTTACAAAAATATAAATTTTCAATTCCGCAACTATTACGCATCACGTCAACTATTTTAAACCGGCCTTTCTTCTCCAAATTTTTTAATAAATTATAATCCTGGTTCTTGCCATTTATAAAATCTAAGAGTGCATTGCGCAATGTGATCCAACCGTCCTTCGTTTCAATTTTTTGGCCTGAACAGTCAGCGGTGTCTCATCGATTAACGTAACAACTCTTCCATCATATAAGCCACTAACCGAGTTTCAGCAAACGCTCGGTTGACTGCAGCTCTTTTGTCCGCTTGCAATTTACTGCCTTTTGTAAAACAGATTCAAAAAATAAGAGATTAGCTGATCATCTGTTCATAATTTTTTTAGGTTTAAAAAACATAAACCCTTAGACATTTTATGCTCGTTTTGTCAAGCGGCTGTTACCCCTCCACTCGCAGGATTCGCAAAGAGAATGGAGTAAAAAAATGACATCCTATGGCCATTCGATGATGATAAAATTTAGGATTGGTTAGCATAGGCTTTATTTGCTAGCGTGTGAAATGCAGAAATGAGTCGGTTCAACCGTTGAGGTAGTGGGATATTGATATTTAGATTAGAAATTTGTCTAAATGAGATAGCCTGCCGATTTGTTTCGGGGGTTGAAATTGTAGCTACAACTTCATATCCGTCCACGTGCAAAAACCTGACTTGTTGTTTCATGGTAAAATATATTTAGTATCCTTTTTTCATACCGACCAATAATACAGCGCCTCCCGCCCCGATTAAAACAAGACCCGCGATGGGTGACCAGTAAATTGGGGTTTTCTCTGTTTTATTAATTTGAACCGAGCCAAGGTCTGCTACTTTCTTTTTTGTAAATACGTTAAAGCCCGTAAAGACAGTCATAATAATTCCAATCACAATGAATACAATTCCGACATTTTTCATAAAACTAATTTTTTTGAAAGACGTATTGCAATTTTCAATCCGCTACAAAATCGCACAAGATTTAAAAAAATAAAGCTTATGAAAAATTAACGTGGAATTAGGTACACAGCAGTGTTCAAATCTAACCTCAATGATTAGAGCCTATCTAAATCATAGCGCAGGTCTCTTAAATCTCAAAGAAGTTTTCCAAAATCGTCATAAAAGTTGATTGGTATGATTTTCGCAATTCGACTACAACAAACATCACCATCACTCGGGACAAAAAAAACTGTTATGAAATCAAAATACATTCTTCCTCTGCTGGCTACAGCACTCATTTTAGCAAGTATTATCTCATGCAGTCCTTTTAAAAAAGAAGAGAATAGTGTAGATATTGCTAAAGCTGAAAATGACAAAAACCTTGGAACCCGCAAAGACGAAAAAGATGCCGACTTTATCGTAGACGCGGTAGCCGAAAACTATGCTGAAATAAAAATGGCGCAAATGGCTCTTGTTGCTTCCACAAGTGAAGAAGTGAAAGAAATCGCGCGGACATTAGAGGCTGACCACACCAAGGCACTTACTGAACTAAAAGGTTACGCAAACAAAAATGGCATTTCAATTCCGATGGAAGAAAGTGAAAAAGCGAAAATCAAGATAGAAGATTTATCCGAAAAAGGTGTTGAAGACTTCGACAGAAAATGGTGTTCGCTACTGATTGGTAAACACGAAAACACAATTAGAAACTTAGAATATCGCTGGAACAAAACGGAAGATCCCGAACTAAAAGACTGGGTGAACAAAACATTGCCCGTGTTGAACGGGCATTTGGATATGCTGAAAGAGCATGAAAAAAAGATGAAAGAGTTGAAGGCTAAATAAAAATAATTACACAAAAAGCAGATCGCGCAGAACATATGTTTGCGATTAAACAAACGCTGTTCTTATCGACCGAACTTATAGTACTCTAAGAATTTGTTTTCCCGGCCAGCGATGGCGTCTGAAATAATCTGCATGCCCATTACACTAAAGGTGATGCCGTTTCCCCCGAACCCAAGGACAAAAAAGCTATTGGGAAAATCGGAGTGAGCCCCAATGTAAGGCAGGGCGTCTTTAGTAACTCCAAATGTTCCCGCCCAGCTGAAATCGGGTATCATCTCTAATTTTGGAAAAAGTATTTTGGCGCTGGCTAAAAGTTTTATTTCCTTCTTTTCTATTAAACGATCTCTTCTCAAAGCATTTCGAAAATTCTCATCACCTCCACCAATCAAAATTCGAGAGTCATCTGTTGACCGCATGTAAAGATAGGGTTCCTCGGTGTTCCAGAAAATCGTGTCTTTCAAGCTGCTTGGGAGACTCGTCAAAGGCTCGCTCACAAGCGCATAGGTACTAATGAGCTTTACGAAATTTTCTTTTATTAAAGACTGCGTTTCAAAACCGGTCGCGTATACTATTTTTTTTGCCTTGATAAAAAATCCATCGTCTGTTACCACTGTGTTGCTCACTCTTCCGTATTCTACACTTTCCAAGCTCGTGTGGTCAAATATTGCCAGCCCATATTTCTTTGTAGCAAAATTTAAGAGGCCGTGAGCCAGTGCATAGGCATCAACACTTCCCCCTGTTGACGACAATATTCCACCTTCACCCGAAATTCCGTAAGTGGATTTTAAGACGGTTTTGTTGATCCATTTTACCTTGAACCCATACCTTTCGCGCGTTTCAAACTCCTTCATTAGCCATTGCTTATCTTCGGGAGCACTGCCTATATAAAGGCTTTCCTTTTTCTTGAAACCACAATCAACTTTGATTTTTAGAACAAGACGTTCTAGTTTCTCAATTGCTTTCACGCCTTCGGCATAACTATCTACTGCTGCAGACTTTCCCACTTTTTCAATTAATGAATAAAGAGGCTCATCTATTTCATATTGAAGCATGGCGGTTGTTGCACTTGTGCTTCCCAGGCACACATCCCGCTTGTCTATCAGTGCAGTTTTGTATCCGTCCTTTGAAAGCTGATATGCCAATAGCGCTCCTGTGATACCCCCGCCAACAACTAGTGCTTCACAAGAAATGTTTTTTCTTAATGAGGGGTATGAATTCAGTATGCCATTTTTTAAAAGCCAATAGGTTTCTGTCGAACGGAGTTTCACTTTTGCATTGGGATATATAATTGTGCTTTGTTTACAAATGGACTAGCCGGGGCTGCGGTTCTGCAGTATCCTTCAAATTTGGAGATTTTTTCTGACACCCTGCGCCCGTTTTATTGAATGCGATTTCATCCTAGTTTTCTAA
>Ga0163155_10006199_pt1 | contig 11631 bp, 8 predicted proteins | sample OliLakLV19SP4G1_FD_148611 | JGI IMG/M metagenome (GOLD analysis project Ga0163155, IMG submission 148611) | Freshwater microbial mat bacterial communities from Lake Vanda, McMurdo Dry Valleys, Antarctica - Oligotrophic Lake LV.19.SP4.G1 | ecosystem: Environmental > Aquatic > Freshwater > Lake >...
GGCGCTTGCATGGTAAAGGCGCTGATGCGCGCGCCGTTGGCAAGGCGGATATCGCCACTGACTCTGTAAGTGGTGTTGTCGGCGAACTCATTCATCTGATCGATGGAGTTGAAAAGCGTGGACATCATGAGGAACGGGGTCCACTTGGGGTGGACGAAGACGTTGAAGTGGAGTTCTTTTTCACGGATGGTTTTATTATGAGTGCGCAGCTTGAGCGTGACGGGGATCATTTCGGCGGTTTCGCCGAGCAGGCCCATGATGCCGGAATGGCGATCTTGCCGGAGTGCGCCGACAATTTCCGTGGCATTCCCGAATTTATTGGGCTGGAATTGACTGGAAAGCACCATGAGAATTTCGCCTTTACTCATGGGCATGTCGATGGGTCCTAAATTGAAGAATGGATGTCCGAAGGCGAGGATGCGCTTGCCGTCGTTGTACGAGACGGTGCCGAGTCCGGTCATGCTCATGTCGCCGGAAACGAGAATGCCTGCGACGGATTCACCGGGCTTGAGCGAGTTCTGCCAGCCGGCGACGGGTTTGGGGGACATGAGGGTTCCGGTGGCGCCACCTTGGACGGGACGGACGCCCATTTGTTGGAACATGCCTCCGAATTCGCGGAGAGTGCTTTCGCCAAAGCCGGACAGGACGAGGGGTGTGTCGATTGGGACCATGAGCGGCTGCTGTTGTAGGAGTCCTGCGTCCGAGCCTGCGGAGACGACTTGGCGCAGCATGTCGCCTGGAAGTTGTAGAGCAGCCGCGCGTGTTGTGGGAGATTTTGAGTCGGAAGGCTTGGACTTGTCGATCTCGTTGATTTCCAGCATATTCTCGATGGGAGTGATGCCGCAGATAGCATCGGGCGAGAAGACGGAGAGGCGGAGGGCGACGGCACCGGCGAGTTTGCCGTCGATGTAAACAGGGCTGCCGGACATGCCTCCGGCGACGTTGGTGCGCTGGGCTTTGCCTCCCATTTTGCCGAGGATGATGTTCTGTTTGGGTCCCCAGGCGTTCTTCCAGATGCCGATGATTTCGATTGGGACGGCTTCGGCGTCGGTGCCCTGGAAGACGGTCCAGGCAGTGGCTTGCATGCCTGGTTTGATGTCGGCTTCTTTGAAGATGTCGACCTTACCGGCGGTGGGTGGCTGTTGCTGCTGCGCTTGGGCGATGGGGAGCGCGAGCGTCAAGAGCGCGGTGGCTGCGAGAACGATGGGAGAAAGAGCTTTCACTGTGATCCTGCTCGCTCTATTATCGCTCTGTGAGGATTAGGCCTCGGGCCGCCCGATTTCGGAGGCGGGGTTTGCCCGCTGCAAGGAGGCTGCCTTGCGGATCGATCGGGGCGGGTTGAGAGCGTGGAAGTATCCGCAATCGATGCGAGTCCGGCAACGGTGGGATGAGGAAGCGAGCCGAATTGGGCGACGCCCCGCCGAACGTTGGCTCAGTTGTAGTCCAATAGAGGGAATCATGAGAGCATTCCTGTTTCTGGTGGTCGGTTGCGCCGCCATCGCGGCCGCTGATCCGGATTGGCCAAGTTTCCGGGGACCCTTCTCCAACCCCTCCGCCACCAACGCCAAGCTTCCGGAACGATGGTCCACGACATCCAACATCGAATGGAACGCGGCGATTCCTGGGCTCGGGTGGTCTTCGCCGATCGTCTCGGGAAAGAGCATCTTTCTCACCTCCGTCATCACCGACGGCGATGCGAAACGGCCACAGAAGGGAACCACATATTCCAACGACTACACGGCGGAACTCAAGAAGCAGGGCTTGCAGGGCAAAGAACTGAGGGATCGCCTCAACGCGCGCGATTTCGAATTTCCAAACGAAGTCTCACTCCACTATTTTCTTTACTCGATCGATCTCGATTCCGGCAAGATCAAATGGAAGCGTGAGTTTTATGCGGGTCGGCCTCCAGGAGGGCGTCATCGCAAGAACAGCTTCTGCTCGGAGACCCCTGTCACAGATGGCAAGCGCATCTATGTCTACATCAATAACCTCGGACTCTTCACCTACGATTTCGACGGCAACAAAGGCTGGAACACAGAACACGAAAGCTTTCCAACGGTTCACGATTTCGGCACGGCATCCTCGCCAACTTTGGTGAATGACCTCCTTATCTATGTCAACGACAACGAGAAGGAACAATTCATCGCGGCTGTGGATAAGAAAACCGGCAAGCAAGTGTGGCGCACGAATCGCTCCATTCACTTGCAGGGTTCCGATCGGCAGACAGGCTGGGCGACCCCTTATATCTGGAAACACGCCTTGCGCACCGAGATCGTCACCATTGGCCCTGGCGTGGCCATCAGCTACGATCTCGAAGGCAAGGAATTGTGGCGTCTCGGCGGCATGTCAGCGATGCCCATCCCCAGCCCTTACGCGCACGAAGGACTCTTGTATCTCAACGGTGGATCCAGCAAGGCCTTAGCTGCAGTCAAGCCTGGCGCAAACGGCGATCTGACGACTCCCGATGGGGCGAAGCTCAACGACTTTGTGGCCTGGCTTCAGCCCAAGGCCGGTACGTATCTGCCCACCCAACTTGCCTATGAAGGCGGCGTGTATGTGCTGACGCACACCGGCATTCTGACGCGCTTCGATGCAAGAACCGGTGTTCAGACTTACAAAACGAGAGTGGGAGAAGGCGGCGATTTCACCTCATCGCCGTGGGGTTACAACGGCAAGATCTTCTGCATCAACGAAGAGGGCCGGACGTTCGTGATCCGGGCGGGCGACAAATATGAAGCGCTGGAATCGAACGACCTCGGAGAGATGGCGCTGGCCACACCCGCGATTGTTGGGGATCGCCTGATTCTGCGAACCGACAAGCACCTCTATTCGATCCGGACGATGGATACCAGGAAAGGGCGCTGAAGATGGTTCGGGGATATGCAGATCTCGCGCCAGTTGCGCAGGGCCGCATTCGGCTTCGAAGGCGCGTTAGTTTGGCAAGACACGAAGAGTTCGGGTGATAAGCTCTCTTTCGAATGAGAATCGGGGCAGGAACGGGGAAGTACGACGGCGACAGGTTTGGGCGACATGAGGGCTCCGGTGGCTTCGCCTTGGACCGGACGGACGCCCATTTGCTGGAACATGCTTTCCTAGACAGGGCGGCCGGACATGCCTCCGGCTACGTCGGTGTGCTGGGCTTTGCCTCCCATTTTGCCGAGGATGATGTTCTGTTCGGGTCCCCAGGCGTTCTTCTAGACGCCGATGATTTCGATGGGGACGGCTTCGGCGTCGGTGCCCTGGAAGACGGTCCAGGCAGTGGTTTGCTTGGTAAAGCCGCCATTGGGCGTAGGCGATTGGCCGGTCGCGAACGCATAGTTGTCGTTCGGCGAGACGGACGACAATGTCATACGGGCATTGAGCTGAGCCGCGGTGGTGGTAAAATCCGAAAGCCAGAAGTACTTCCAGGTTTTTCAGTCGGGACGTCGTCGGACAAGCCGAACGGCCCTTTTCGATGAATGCGCCGGTGGCGTCTGTAACCGATGAGCCCAAGATTGACGGTTGCACCGGCTAAGCCTTGCGATTCGAGAGTTTGTCACGATGGCCGCATACCGGCGGATTACGGCAGTCGATACGGAGGAGAAGATCCGTGCAGTACTTCCGGTGATCAAGATGCCGACGTCGTTCCGGTGGGCTCACGGGAGACGGCGCACTGACCCAAGTTAAAGCCATGCCTTGCGCAACAACCAGGACTTCACCGTCTGGGTTAGGACGACGTAGCACGCGAGCGTAAGTCCAAGCAGTGGCCAATAGAGGGGCGGCAACGAAGTGAAGCCTAGATAATCACCCAGCCAAGTGAAGGGGATAGCTACCCCGATCCCCATGATGCCAGCCGACATCGCTATTAACGGCCAGGATGCCCGGCTCTGTAGGAACGGGATTCGGTTGGTTCGTATGATGTGGATGATGAGTGTTTGCGTGAGCAGGCTCTCCACGAACCATCCAGTCTGGAATAGGCTCGCGCTGTGCGCTGCGGCTTGGGGCGTCGATGTGTCCCAGCAGTTAAAGACATACAGCATCATAAAATAGGTGGTGTAGTCGAAAATCGATGAACAGGGTCCGATGAAAACAATGAAGCGGGTCAGCTGCTTTATATCCCACGGCCGAGGCTTTTCCACTTGCTCGGGGTCCACATCGTCGGTCGTAATGACACTCTGACCGATATCGTATAGAAGATTGTTAGCTAGAATCTGGATCGGAGCCATCGGTAAAAATGGAATAAAAACGCTGGCGCCCAAAAGGCTAAACATATTTCCGAAGTTACTACTGGCGCCCATGCGGACATACTTCAGGATATTTGCAAATACCTTTCGCCCCTCGACCACTCCGGCTTCGAGAACCAGCAGTGATTTTTCGAGCAGAATCATGTCCGCGGATTCTTTGGCGACATCCACCGCTGTGTCGACGCTGATCCCAACGTCGGCCGCGTGCAGAGCGGGAGCGTCGTTAATACCGTCGCCCATAAATCCGACTATGTGCCCGCGAGACTGAAGGGCTTTGATGATTCGCTGCTTGTCAGGGGGGGCAATTCTTGCAAACAGTACAGTCCGCTCCACCACATCGGCGAGTTCCACGTCGGTCATCTTCTCGACGTCGCCACCAAGCAGCACGAATTCGGTGGGAAGACCAACCTGTTTGCAGATCTTACGCGCAACCAGATCGTTATCGCCCGTGATGACCTTGACCGTGATGCCATGCGCGTGTAGAGCCTTCATGGCCGCCGCCGCCGATTCTTTGGGCGGATCTAGAAACGCAACGTACCCATTCAAGATCAGCCCGGACTCGTCCTTAGAAGAATAGGGAGTGGCGTCGCCCCCGCAACACCCGCGCTGTGGAACGTCTTTGATGGCAATCGCCAATACCCGAAAGCCGTCCGCGGAAAGCTGTTCATACTCCTTTTTCAACGCCTCGATATGGGCATGATCCATCGGCAATAATGCTCCGTCGAGCTCGAAGCTCTCACACCTCGCGAAAATTGCCTCCGGCGCTCCCTTGCTGATGATACGATCCCCGCCCTCCGGTGTACGGACCACAACCGACATGATCCGGCGCTGAAAATCGAAGGGGATTTCGTCGACCTTCGAGTACTTAAGGATGCTGGCGGCCGCATGAGTCTCGCTGTGCGCGAGGATGGCGCGATCCAAAATATTCTTCAGGCCGGTTTGAAAATGACTGTTCAAGTAGGCGAGGGCTTGGACAGCATCGTCTTCCTTCAGCGCCACGTCGCAGTGTCTTTCGAGGGTTACCTGATCCATCGTCAACGTTCCGGTCTTGTCCGTGCAAAGGACATCCATCGCACCAAGATTCTGAATCGCGTTGATTCGTTTGACAATTACCTTCTTGCGACTCATCGCGATTGCGCCGTTGGAAAGACAAACGGTCACAACCATGGGTAGCATCTCGGGTGTCAATCCCACGGCGACAGCGACGGCGAAGAAGAAAGCTTCCAACCAGTTCCCCTTGGTCAGTCCATTGATGACAAAAACTAGCGGGACCATGACCAGAATGAATCGCAGCATCAGCCAGGTAAACTGACGGATCCCTTTGTCGAACGCCGTGGGTGGCTGCTCCTCGGCTATTGAATGCGCGATGCCGCCGAGGTATGTCTCCTTACCCGTTGTAATCACAACCGCCGTCGCCGAACCACTTTCCACACTCGTACCAAGAAAGCCGATGCAGCTGAGCTCCATGGGCGTGGTAGCCGTCCCATTCTTTTCGACTTCGAACTTCTCTATCGGGTAGCTCTCTCCAGTGAGGGAGCCTTGTGCCACGAACAGATCTTTTGCCGAGAGGATCCGCACATCAGCGGGGATCATGTCGCCGGCCGCCAACTCCACCACATCACCGGGAACCAGTTCAGAGACGGCGATCTCGCAGGCCGTCCCATCGCGAATCGCCGTGGCCGTGACTGAGATCATGGACTTCAGCTTCGCTGCGGCGGTCTCCGCCTTGGCTTGTTGGATCAGTTCCAGCCCCACACCCAGTGCGATCATGAGGGCCATCATGAGGCCCGCTCGAGGGTCTGCCGTGGCGAACGAAATGGTCGCCAGGACTGCCAGCAAGATCACAAGGGGGTTTGCGAAAGCGCGCCAAAACAGTGTACCGAGGCCCTTCCGTTGGTCTTTGTCAAGAACGTTTGGGCCGAACTGACTGCGTCGAGCAAGGGCCTCATCGCCGCTAAGACCCTTTACGGATGTCGTGAGCTTGACCAAAACCGCAGCCGTGTCGAGCTTCGCCACATCGACGAGGATGTTCGACACGGAGCCGTGCGGCTGTTCGTGTCGAATTTCGGACAGGAGTTTCTTGGGAAGGATACTCGAGGCAGCCCTAGACATTGCATCCATAGCGTAGCCGATTCGTTGTTTGTGCCGATACAGAAGGTCAGCAGTATTGCCGGAGCGCAGTCGCAAGTACTTCCTGTTTGGTTCGATCCGGTGTTGAGTCCAGTCTTCTTTCGGCTAGGCGCGGTGGCGACCCGCTTGCCACCTGTCACGCCGCCGCAAGTGACCTCGGAGGGTTATAACAGAAGCACCACCCGGCTTCCTCGCTTCTGCCATCTCCAGTGAGATCCAACGAGCAAAGGACGGGCAAGGAACGACAGGCTAACCCAAAGTTCGCGAGATGATGCGTACTGACAACAGCCACGAAGGGAAGCTGAGCGGGATCACCGCATTGCCACTTTTGTGGAAACAGCGGCCTGCCCCATCCTGTTCAAAACTGAGCGACCTGCACGCAACTGCGGTGACGCTTGCAGCCAATGGAGCAGAAAAGGTAGCTCGATACAATCTGATTCAGATGGAAAAAATCAACGCTATCCCACACACAATTGGCCGTTTTCCCCGGATTTGCCCGGAAAGCGAGTAGGACGAACCGAAGCGTAGGGTCCCCGGCAGATTTGTGTCAGGCTGCGTTGACGAAATGTGCGGCGCCGAAGAGCGTGGCGGGAGTTTCGGAACTGACGGTTGCAATGTGAATGCCTTCCGACAGCACACAGACTGGACCGTTCTCGATATCGTCTGCGGAAAGCTCTGGTGGATGAGTGCCGTTGACTCCGAACGGCGCGTTTACTGCTCAGCACAGATGAAAGCATGACGACACCATGTTGCTAAGACCCATCTTTGCGCCGAAGATCAAGCACCTCCTCGCATCCACGGATCTTTGGCGTGAAATCCTGATAAACGGCAGTTGGTTGCGGTACTGACGGTCAACGGTCTGGTGAGGAGGAGGGCGCGAGCAATCCTAATGTTGGCCTTAACTCCGTAACGCACGAGCACTGGTTCCGCGTTTCTAGGTCAGGTGATGACTTCGGACAAATGGAGCGGTAGAGACGATACTTCGTCAAAGTCGACGTATCATCAAGGGCATGGAATGGCTCAATTACCACCACCTCCTCTATTTTTGGATGGTTGCCCGGGAGGGCAGCATCGTAAAAGCGAGCAAGCTCTTGCTCCTGGCCCCACCAACGATAACCGGTCAAATCCGCGCCCTCGAAGCCATGCTGGGCGAAAAGCTGTTCATGAGATCCGGCCGCAATCTCGTACCAACCGAAACCGGACGACTGGTCTACCGCTACGCGAATGAAATCTTCTCGTTGGGCCGCGAGTTAACGGATGTCCTCAAAGGACGCCCCGTTGGTCGGCCAATGCGCCTGGTCGTGGGCATATCCGACGCAGTCCCGAAACTGATCGCTTACCGCTTGCTGGCGCCGGCGCTTGCATTGGCTGAACCTGTTGACATCGTTTGCCATGAGGACCAACCGGATAGGCTAATGGCCAGCCTTTCCACCTTCACACTCGACCTCGTCTTGTCTGACGCGCCCGTCGGCCCCGCTAGCCGAGTGCGAGCTTTTAGCCATTTGTTGGGAAGTTGCGGGGTCTCTTTCTTCGCTATCCCGGCGCTAGCCGCCAAGTATCGAAAGAATTTCCCGGCCTCGCTCGATGGTGCCCCTTTCTTGTTGCCAATGGATAATTCAGCGCTACGCCGCCAATTGGATCAGTGGTTTCAGGCAAATCGAATTCACCCGCGGGTCACCGGAGAATTCCAGGACAGTGCGCTTCTGAAAGTCTTCGGGCATGCCGGAGTAGGAGTCTTCGCCGCTCCGACGGCAATTGAAGAGAACGTTCTGAGTAGTCACAAAGTCGCCGTATTTGGGCGAACCGAATCGATAACCGAGAGCTTCTATGCGATCTCGGTCGAGCGCAAACTCAAACATCCAGCCGTCGTGGCCATTTCAGAGGCGGCCCGAACGGATCTCTTCAAGTAGAACTCTTAGCGGGAGCGAGAACGGTCGCCGGGGCGCGTTTATTGACATTGGAATAGCTCGGCAATTCCGAGCTATACGCTCGAATCTTCCTGGTTGTCGATATATGAAAGTTCGTTCATACTCAAAACCAGGAGATAAGCAATGCAACAGATCAAACACCTGCTCATCGGCACCTTCTGCGTAGCCACCTTCACCGGCGCGGCTTTCGCAGATACGCGTGTAGCCGAGATCAAGACTCACGCCGGCCTGGTCAAGCAGGCAAGCGAAAACATCGGTCGCCTTCTCAAGGTGAAGCAGCCGGACGCACAAGGCATCCGCGACGGGATCGGCGCCATGGGGTTGGATATCGAAAAACTCCAGCGGCTCGTTGTCGAGATTACTGAGGCGAATCCGGATTTCGCAGTGCGAGGTGACGAGGATTGGAGTCGCTTGAAAACGCAAGTCCAATTGCTCGGCATCTTTCACAACACCAAAGACGGATTGATGAAAGCGGACGACATGAAGAAGAATCGGTCGCTCCTTCAAGCTCATGCCAAGGGCTTGGCCGTGCGGTCAGCGTCGCTGCAGGAGACAGCTACGCGCCTCCAACGCTGAACGAGCCGTCGAGACAACCATGGAGCCGCCGGCCATAACCCGGCGGCCAAAGTGAAAGGAACCAAATGCAAATTCAATTGCAGTGCCACGGGCTGGAATCAAGCGAGGAACTGACCGAGTTCATCGAGCGAACCCTCCGGTCTTCGTTGAAGCGCCATGACAGCAGACTTCGCTCTGCCGTTGTCAGCCTCCATGACCTGAATGGTCCCCGAGGAGGGGTCGACCAGGAGTGCCGGATCACGGTCCGCACCATCCATGGCCATTCCATCGTGATCACGGAACGAGATAGCAGCATGCGCGCTGCCGTTGGACGGGCTGCCGACCGCGCTCAGGAGGCGGTCAGACGTCGAACGGGCTTCCGGCTCAGGTTCGTCGGCCGCAAGACACAAGAACCCGGCTCCACGTCAGGGGAGTTTACAAGATGAGCAGTGCAACTTTGAAGTACCGGCAGGTGATCGAGGCCAAAGCCAAAGAACTGGCTGAAGGACTCCACGTCAGGGAACGGCTCGCCGTCGAATCTCCGGCCGATGAAATCGAGAAGATTGTCCTGGCTGAGCAGCGCGACCTCGCAGTCCGCCTGCTTGGGACCAGCACCCGGATCCAGCGGGAGGTCAGAGCGGCAGTCGACCGTCTCGCCGGGGGAGACTTCGGCATCTGTGAGCAGTGCGGCCGGGATATTCCGGCAAAGAGGTTAAACGCTCTGCCTTGGGCTCGCCGTTGTATGAGCTGCCAACAGAAATTCGAGGCGAACGAGGTGTTTCCCCAACCCGGGATGGAGGAACCGATCGACTCGGATTGGGTCTCGGCCAGATGAGGGAGAACGTGCCCTTGGCCCAAGAGCTACTGGCCGATCGGAGCTCCGATCCGAGCTCCCGATGACCCAACCCTCAATGGAGATGCTTACGAGATCGCCTCAAGTCACTGACGCCGCGGGTCCTTTGAAGGAAAGGACCCGGTGGGGCGTGGTGCTTGCTGGCGGCGACGGGGTTCGCCTCCGGCCGGTAACGCGGCTGATCTGCGGCGACGACCGACCGAAACAATTCTGTCCGCTCTTTGGAGAAAAGACGCTGCTGGAACAAACCCTCCAGCGCTCGGAGTTGATCATTCCGTCAAAGCGGCTCCTGGTTTCTCTTGCGCGCGATCACGCCGATTGGTATTCAAGACAAGCCGGTCTGCTGCCCTCCCAGTGTGTCGTGCAGCCTGGGAACAAAGGAACGGCTCCAGCGATTTTGCACAGTCTTTTGAGTATCGCCAAGTTGGATGAGCAAGGTTTGGTGGCGATCCTCCCTTGCGACCATCATTACCCTGACGAACCGTCTTTTGCCTCTGACCTCCAGTCCGCGTTCGAGACGGCTGCGCAGCGGCCTGACGTGGTTGTTCTGCTGGGCGCGAAGCCAGACTATCCGGAAGTCGAGTACGGATGGATTGAACTGGGTTCGCCTCTAGACGGCGAAGGTAGAGAAGTCTTTCAAGTACGGGGCTTCGAGGAGAAGCCCGACATGAACCTGGCACGAAAACTGTTCAAGCGAGGTTGCCTTTGGAACACCTTCGTGATGGTAGGAACTGTCGCAGCGTTCCTGCAGATAATCCGCGCCAACGTTGGAGAGTTGCTTGAACTGCTCGGTTCGGCGCGGATGTGGACCGGAGAAGAGACACACATCGAACATTCTCTGTACGGGCGGGTCCCTCCCGTCAGCTTCTCGGTTGATGTGTTGTCAGCAACGGAGACCAGCAGACTGGCGGTGCTGCGGCTGAAGCAGGCCGGGTGGAGCGACTTGGGTGATCCGGGGCGCGCGTTACTGGCCATTCGTGACGGTGGCCACAACCCGATGTGGGTAACTGAGTATGCAACCGCGTAGCGCCGGGCATGGGCCGATCTCTGGCCCCCCTACCCAGATCGCAAGCTATCCTGCCGGATCCCAAGGCCGACCCAAGGCTCTGCCGCGCGGGAGTGGGGGTTCTGCCGGAAATCTAAACGAACGCTGACGGCGTCACGGCCAGCTACTCAAATGGGTACCAAACCTGTAACCTTAGTACTGGGATCTGGCGCGCGTGCATCGGACCACCCAGGCACGGAGACAATAACATGCGAAAAGCAACTATCTTGGCGGTCTGCGTGACCGCTCTCGGGGCGCAGTCCCAATCGCTGGAGGAAATCAGCCTGGCGGTGCAATCCGTGGCGCAACGGGCCGATGCCGCCGTCGTTCAAGTGATGGCGCTCGCCTTCCATGTCGGTGAAGGCGAAGGCGGCTCTGTGCAATCGCGGCAGGCGAGTGGCTCAGGGGTGATCGTTCATGCTGACGGCTACGTCCTCACCAACGCGCATGTCGTAGGCGGCGCACGCCGCGTCCTGGTGCTGGTGCCGCAATCCAGAGGAAACAAGAAGCTGACGGGCAAGTTGATGTCGGCTGAGGTCCTGGGTACGGACCGGGAAACCGATCTGGCAGTCTTAAAGATTGACGTCAAAGCTGCTGCTCATCTTCAATTCGCCGACTCTGACGCCCTGCGCCAGGGGCAACTCGTGCTGGCGCTGGGTAGCCCCTTCGGCTTGACCAACTCCATCTCGATGGGTGTGATCAGCTCGGTGGCCCGTGAGGTTCGCCCTGACGATTCCATGGTGTACATTCAAACCGATGCCTCAATCAATCCCGGCAACAGCGGCGGGGCCCTGGTAGACGCGCGCGGTCAACTGATCGGCATCAACACTTTCATCGTGACTGGGTCGAGCGGCAGCGGCAGCGACGGCGTGGGCTTTGCTGCGCCCAGCAACATCG
>Ga0163155_10006200_pt1 | contig 11631 bp, 12 predicted proteins | sample OliLakLV19SP4G1_FD_148611 | JGI IMG/M metagenome (GOLD analysis project Ga0163155, IMG submission 148611) | Freshwater microbial mat bacterial communities from Lake Vanda, McMurdo Dry Valleys, Antarctica - Oligotrophic Lake LV.19.SP4.G1 | ecosystem: Environmental > Aquatic > Freshwater > Lake >...
ATGGTGTAGTGGTACGATATACATATGCAGACTTACGTTTTGCAATAACAGGATTAAATCTTACTAAGGCACAAAGAAAAGTTTTACTCGAAATAGTTGTATTTGCAGACCAGGCTGGGAAGCAAAAGGTTAAGTATCCAGTATTAAAGGTCTTGGAAAAAACATTATTGACTCAATTACTGAATCTCTTGAATCTCTATAAAACGAAGAAAATGATTACTCAAGAACAGTTCCAAGAAATAAAAAAAGTTATCTTGAGTCTACTCAATACATGATATGGAAATGTATAAAAATATAAATCTTGTAAAGATTTTAAATATTGTTATATTAGTTGTTCTGTGCGGAGCGCTCGCATATCTATACTTGGTTTACGACAATTGGTGTACTGGAAAAGACATTTACTGTAATTATCAATTCAACGGCGGAATATATGCCCCGCTCTTATTCGGAGGAAGAATATTAGCAGTTATACTCGCGATACTACTCATCGTGCCGTCCCGACTTTTTGTAAAGTGGCTTGTCTTTCTTGCAATGCCGATGATTGCCATTACGTATTTGCTTGTGATAAACATTTCTGTCTACTCATCAGGCATACTTTCAATGAGTCGTGCGCAAGTGGCGCAGCTTGGTATGGTAGCACTGGGTATCCTGACTTTACTGTTTGTAGGAGGCCATCTACTCTATGATCGAAGGAAAAAGAAAGTTTCTGTATTGAAATAACAAAAGAAACCCTTGCACAAGTGCAAGGGTTTCTTTTTTGTTCTTAAAATAATGTATAATCAAAAGTGTATGGGGCTTTTCAATAATAGTTTTTATAAGTTCTTTCTGAGTTTTCTGACGGTGCTTGTGGTGTCTCTCGGGATCATTCAATTCTTTGCTTCAAAATAGTATGCGTCTCACTGACCAATATTTTTGGAACGTTGTATTCACACTCCTTTTTATTTCTTTTGTTGTGTCTGGCATGGTGATAGTAGAGAGCGTGGGCATTCACGACTTCCACGAGATACCTTTTTTTGATTTGGTTATTATCACGCTCGCAACATTCCGCCTCACTCGACTCGTTGTCTATGACAGAATTGCAGCGTTTTTCCGTGAGCAGTTTTATGACGTAAAAGTGATAAAAGGCGTTGGCATGACACTCGAAAAGCCTGAGCGAGGTCCGCGCCGAACGCTTGCAGACCTAGTGTCCTGCCCATGGTGCATTTCAGTATGGGCGGCAGCATCAGTTCTTTTTTTCTACGCGCTCACAGAATATGCGTGGTATCCGATTCTTTTTCTCGCAGTCTCCGGCGTCGCGTCATTCTTCCAGGTTATATCAAACTTAGTAGGATGGAGGGCTGAACAATTTAAGCACGACGTCGAGAACCTTTAGAAATGAAGAAACGAGCGCAAGCGAATATTCTGAATTGACCAATTTTTCTTACGACTGAAAGGAGTTAGAAAAATGGAAATACTCTTGTGGTGCCCGTCTCAATTTCCTCTTATAAAGGAAATTGCTGGACGTCCCGAACGCTTCACATACTCGATATACTCTGCTATAGTCTCTTTCGACAGGCCACAGACAACCGATAGCCAAAACTAACGTTAGGCTCTAATGAGAACCTAGTTCTCGTCGGTCGAGGTCCCAATATCTGCATCGTTGATGCACGGAAACGGGAAGGGTCGAGCCACGTCTCCCAGCACCACTTTTTTGCCTACTGCAAAAAAGTGGTGATGGGTGCCTGTTTCATTAAAAATACTCATACTATATGGCAATAACCAAAGCTAAGAAGGCTGATATTCTTGCGAAGTTGCAAGGTATCGTAAAGGACGCTTCGACTATCGTGTTTGTGGGATTCAAAGGACTTTCAGTCGCTGATACTACAAAGATGCGTCGTTCGCTCCGCGAAAAGGGCGTTGGGTACTACGTAGCAAAGAAGACGCTCGTAGCTCGCGCACTTGGAGAGAAGACCATCGAAGGCTCAATCCCAACACTCGACGGTGAGGTTGCGATTGCATACAGCGCAGACCAGATTGCTCCAGCACAAGGCGTGCGAGAGTTTGAAAAGCAGTTCAAAGATAAAATTGCAATTCTCGGTGGTGTGTTCGCAGAGGCATACAAGACAAAGGCAGAGATGACAGAGATTGCATCCATCCCAGCACTTCCAGTGCTCCGAGGTATGTTTGCACAGCTCATCAATTCACCACGTCAGCGTTTCGCAGTTGTGTTGAGTAAAGTAGCGGAGTCAAAGCCAGCGCAATAAACTTAAATAAAATAAATTACCAATATGACACAAGATCAAATCATCGATGCAGTTGAGAAGATGACTATTCTCGAACTCAACACGCTCGTAAAGACTATCGAAGAGAAATGGGGAGTATCTGCAGCAGCAGTTGCAGTAGCAGGTCCTGCGGCAGGAGGAGATGCAGGTGAGGCGCAGTCAACATTTACAGTAGAACTTACAGAAGCTGGTGCTCAGAAGATTCAGGTTATCAAGGCAGTGAAGGAAGTCATGAACCTCGGTCTCAAGGAGGCCAAGGACCTCGTTGATGCAGCTCCTTCAGTACTCAAGGAAGGTCTCAAGAAAGAAGAGGCTGAGGCATTGAAAGCAAAACTAGAGGAGGCTGGAGCAAAAATTACGCTTAAATAAGGATTATCCTTATGTTAGAAAGAGGGACCGAAAGGTCCTTTTTTCGCACCTGAGTAAAATTAGGTACGCGTAATCTTAGCGCCAGCCTCTAAGCAATTTTGTTAAAATTGCGCTCACAGGAGTGCTAGCATCTGTGGGCAAAACCAAAATTGATCCGGGATAAAAGAGCAAAAATAACTCTTTAAGTAAGCCCTAAAACCCTCATTTTATTGACACTAAAACCCCTCTGTTGTCCCGCCAATTTCTGTGGATAGAAATGGCGCCTAATTTGATATACTGCTACGCGATATGACAGACCCACTTACACTGCTACTCGGAAATCAGGCGCGCGTCCGCCTCCTCCGCATGTTCCTCTTCAATCCATCGAAAGCGTACAGCGTAAACGAAATCATCAAACGCGCACGGCTCGTGCGCAGAACAGCGCGCACAGAACTGAATGTGCTCGAACGTGCCGGCATCATTCGGAAGCGCCAAGTCTTTGAACAGATACCCGGAAAAAATACACGTCGAAAAGCTGCAGGGTACGGATTGAGTGAGAAATCTCCGCTCGCGCGCTCACTGCAGACATTTCTTTTTGAGACGGCACCTATAGATGGAAAAAATCTGCAGAGCCACTTAAAGGGCGTGGGGAAGATACAAGTCCTTGTTGCTGCAGGCGTATTTATGAACGAGTTTGACCGCCGTATCGATGTACTTATAGCCGTCGAAAAATTGAATGCATTGAAGATTGAATCATCAATTCGCTCACTCGAAGCCGAGCTCGGGGTGGAAATAAAATACGCAGCATTTGCAACGGCTGATTTGCTCTACCGCCTTGGTATGCATGACAAGCTTACAAGGGACGTTTTTGACTATCCGCACGAGCTTCTTATTGACAAAGTGAGGCTTCGTGACGAGGTAAAACGACCGCTTGCTCGCTAGGGTGTGCATGATACTATTTTTACAGAGCCCGACTATATGGTCGGGCAACGCTATACATAATTTACTCACAAACTAATTTTTAGACATATGCTTGACTCATTAGCAGCAATTATTGCAAACACAGTACAGGGAATATCGGCCGACGTAGCAAGCGTCGTTCCAAATATCCTCATTGCGATTGTGCTCATAGTGCTCGGATGGATTGTAGGGTCTGGACTTTCCCGCATCATCGCGCAAGTTGCGGATACATTGAAAATCGACAACGCGCTCCGTTCTGCAGGGTTTGATAAGGTTGTAGAACGAGCAGGACATCGCTTGAATGCAGGTGCACTTCTTGGAGGAATGGTGAAATGGTTTGTCATCGCAATATTCCTTGTCATCGCACTTGAAGTGCTTAACCTTACGCAAGTCACTGCCTTTCTCTCGCAGATTGTATTCTTCTACTTGCCACAGGTTATTGTCGCTGTACTCATCCTGCTCATCGCAGCTGTGGTTGCAGACTTTGTAAACACAGCAGTCGTAAGCGCGGCAAAGGCAGCGGATATTGGTTCACCATACTTCGTAGGTTCAGTTGCTCGTTGGGCTATATGGATTTTCGCAATCCTCGCTGCTCTCGATCAGCTCTCAGTTGCAACAGTATTTGTGCAGACTCTCTTCACTGGTATCGTGGTAGCCGTATCCCTCGCGCTCGGTCTCTCGTTTGGACTCGGCGGACAGGCAGCAGCATCTCGCTACATTGAACGTGTCTCGGCTGAACTTTCAAAGAAGCAAGACCACAAACCACAAACCATGCTTCCTCCGCACAACCACACACACTAATTGATTTCAAAAGTGCAAAAAGCGCAACTCCTCAAAGTTGCGCTTTTTGTATGTCGCAGGTACAGTGCTTTCGGATACTGATGCGGAGGACTATTGATGCGAACATCTTTGAAAGTATGCTCAAACTACGGAATTGACCAGCATGCATTGGAGGCATTGCTGCACAACGAACGGAATAATGCCTTGCGAGAAGTTGAATCACCGCGATTTACGTTGCGTGAGTACGATGAATATTCCCGCGTTGAATTGGAAGTGTTGGGTGAAGCTGGATTTTATCGCGACACTGGCACTCATCTCATCCTGACGAACGGAGAAAAACCTCTGGCGTGGATTGGATTCGATGCCTTAAGACGTGGCAGTAGCCTCGCGCTCGCAGTCTCACAGATACAAGGCGCGAAGTGTGGTGTACCCCTCTTTAAGGGGTGGGTGAGATTTCTCATTCGCTCTATAGTTGTCGCGTCCGATATCGATACTATCTGTGTGCAACCGGCCGAACTTAATCCGTACTGGATTCCGCTTCATTTAGTAGACGAAGAATTAGCCTCTCTTCGCCACAGACTCAAATACTATTATGACGTGGTTCCGAGAACGATGGGCTTTCGGCTCGCTCGTGATAGCGAAATACTCGCGGCAAAAGAAGAGAAGCGCGAGCGTCCGTATCACACATTTGTGCGGTCACGCGTAACTGTGTGAAGCAATAGCAAAGCGCAACTCCTCAGAGTTGCGCTTTTTGTATGTCGCGCGTAGAGTATTGGTTGAGCAACAAGGGAGGTTCTTTCAATGTATATACCGTCGAAGAATGAATTTGATATGCGTGTTGCACAAGGCGTCGCATTTTTAAACAGTAACGCGCCAGAGTGGTACAAGCGGATCAATCTTGAGAAACTGAGTATTGGCGATGGGAAATGCTGTGCTTTGGCATTGGTGTGGAATGACCGTTTTATAGACGTTCAAAAACAGCTAAAGCTGGGGAATCACACAGCTGTACAGCTCGGCTTTCTGTGTCCGCAATGCTACGTTTCAACGCTCGGCATGACATCTGGGGAATATGTCCAATTTGAAAACACGAGTCTCACGGCAGCATGGAAGCGAGCCATTATTGCACTCTGTGCAGGCACATATGTCGGTATGATAGATACGCCAGAAAATCTTTATTTGGCTGCCTAAACCGTGGCTCTAAACCTAAGCGTCAACCCCAAAAGTATGGGAGTTGACGCTTTTTATTTACTCGTATATACTATCGGCTACGTGATTATGACTAGTAATAAGAAAGCAACTAAGCGACTATAGTCTTCTCGCAAGGGATTTCTATGGCCGCCAAAAAGCGGCTTTTTTCTTTACTTTGAGTAACGCGTGATCATTGAAAAATCTTGCAGGGAAGGAAACAGGTTTCCTTCAATAACTTGCAAGAGTTACAGGGCATCGTCTCTGTAATCTCATATCATGCAAAGTGTTCATACTTATTTCTAGCCGAGATAGAGTATGAATACATCGTGTATTACTTGCGTGCGTTTTTAGTATCCCAAATACAATGGGGTCTTTTCGGACGCGCGAGATGAGATTACACACACTCAAAAATATATTTATCTATCTTAATGTATTTCGATAGATAAATTCAGAAGCGGTTTTTAACATTCCTTACAGGAATGTTAAGGGCGTATGGTGGATGCCTAGGCTATAGAAAGCGAAGAAGGACGTGGTTTGGCTGCGATAAGTTCCGGGGAGATGCCAATCAATCGGTGATCCGGAAATGTCCGAATGAGGAAACTCCTCCATTCATTGGAGACCTACGTGTCAAAACGTAAGGAGCGCACCCAGGGAAGTAAAACATTCCAGTACCTGGAGGAAAAGAAAGCAACACAAGGTGTTTTCTTTCTGGTCTAACTAACCAGCACCACTTTTTGGTTTTGAGATATAATCAATCGATGTTTAGCGTATATGTTATTCAACATACCGCCACCAAAGATATTTATATCGGACAAACTAATGATTTGAGACGTCGACTTAGTGAACACAATCGTTCACACACAAAATCGACACACAGACTCGAGGGAGAGTGGATCTTGATTTATGCAGAGGCGTATCGTTTGAAAGAAGATGCGATAAAGCGTGAACTTCGACTTAAACAACATGGTCGAACAAGAATTACTTAAGCGAGTTGTGAAGTCTCAAATACATTGAAACCAAAAAGTGGTGCTGGTGCCATTAAGATCAGGAAGAAGACACTTGCGATCCCCTTAGTAGCGGCGAGCGAAAAGGGGAAGAGCCCAAACCATTCGTGTTTACATGGATGGGGTTGTAGGGCAGTAGCGTCATTTAGTTGAGGAGAGTTACAAATTGTGGTGATAACAGAACGCGTTGGAAAGCGCGACCCCAGTGAGTAATAGTCTCGTATGTGAAATCACTCACAACTCTCTTGTTACTGATCCTGAGTAGTTCGGGACATGAATAGCCCGAATGAATCTGGGAGTACTAACTCCTAAGGCTAAATATTTCTATAGACCGATAGTGAACTAGTACCGTGAGGGAAAGGTGAAAAATAGTCCGGAAAGGACAGTGAAATAGATCTGAAACCATATGTCTACAAGGAGTTGGAGCAGGCGCAAGTCTGCGACAGCGTGCCTATTGAAGAATGAGCTTGCGAGTGTATCTATTTTCTTCGTCTAAGCGGTAACCCCGCGGAGGCATAGCGAAAGCGAGTGCAATAAGCGCGTCAAATAGAGAATGGATACGACCCGAAGCGTGAAGAGCTTACCATGAGCAGGGTGAACGCATTCGAAAGAGTGCGGGAGGCCCGAACCCGTTAGCCGTACAAAACTATGGGATGACTTGTGGTAAGGAGTGAAAAGCTAATCGATTTACGTAATAGCTGGTTCTCTCCGAAACAGCTTTTGGGTTGGCGTCGTATGTTCCCACCGGGGGTAGAGCACTGGAAGGTCTCAACAGGGAGAAATCTCGTGAGACCTATCAAACTCCGAATACCGAGTGGTCAAGAATACGGCAGTTAGGCTACGGGGGATAAGCTCCGTGGCCAAGAGGGGAACAGCCCAGATCGTCAGTTAAGGTCCCTAAATTATGCTCAGTGCGTCTTGAGGAGGTGAGGATTCATCAACAGCGAGGATGTTGGCTTAGAAGCAGCCATCATTTAAAGAAAGCGTAACAGCTCACTCGTCGAGAGTCCTTGCGCCGAAGATGATCGGGGCTCAAGCATAATACCGAAACTACGGATTTGTACTCGAAAGAGTGCAAGTGGTAGGAGAGCGTTCTGTACTGCAGTGAAGCCTAAGGGGAGACCCGGGGTGGAGCGTACAGAAGTGAGAATGCAAGCACAAGTAACCGCAAGCAGGGTAAGAACCCCTGCCGCCGAAAGACTAAGGTTTTCTTTGCGATGGTGATCAGCGAAGAGTTAGTCGGGCCTAAGCCGATCCCTAATGGGGGAGGCGATGGACACACGGTTAATATTCCGTGACATAGTAGTGTTCGATGGAGGGACGAAGGGCTGTAATGTACGCGACTTATCGGATTGTCGTCTTTACTCTGAGGGTATGCTGTAGGAAAATCCGCAGCGTTCTGTTTAATCAGGAACTCAATGGAGTTGTGAGAGGTGAATCGCAAGATTTGCCAATGTATGTGAGCGCGCTTCCTAGAAAAACTTCTAAGGTTATGCACTACTATTCCGTACCGCAAACCGACACAGGTGGTCTGGTCGAGAAGACCAAGGCGAACGAGTGAGAGGCCCTTAAGGAACTCGGCAAAAAAGCGACCGTAACTTCGGGATAAGGTCTGCCTCCGTCGCAAGACGAGGGGCCGCAGCTAAAGTTTCCCTGGCAACTGTTTATCAAAAACACAGCTCCCTGCGAACTCGAAAGAGGAGGTATAGGGGGTGACGCCTGACCAATGCCGGAAGGTCAAATATGAATGGTCGTATGTCGCAAGATGTACGGCTGGGTTATATAAGCCCCGGTCAATGTCAGCGATAACTATAATCGTTCTAAGGTTCAGTATTTGTAGGAGATTAATTTCTCTCTACGAATACTGAACGGACTAGAACGATTATGGAGTGTCAAACAGAATTTAAAACGTCAGCTACCTACTAGTTAGAAATAATTAGTTTGTCCAACCGTGACCAACAAGAGACCAAACGTCACGTACCCAGCACCACTTTAATTAAAGTGGTGCTGGGTAAAGTCAGAGTCCGCATCAGTGTTAAAAGGAATATGTGAGCGCAATTCCTTGTCGGGTAAGTTCCGACGTGCACGAATGGCGTAATGACTGGGGAACTGTCTCAAGGGCTTGCTCGGTGAAAATACAATACCGGTGAAGATGCCGGTTACCTGCAGTTAGACGAAAAGACCCCAGGAGCTTTACTGTAGCTTCGTATTGAGGCTGTTTGATTAATGTGTAGCATAGATGGGAGAGGTTGAAGCGATGTTTTCGGATGTCGTGGACTCGTCAGTGAAATACCATTCTTTAATTGGGCAGTTTCTAACCCGTACGTTAAAACGTATGGAGACAGTGCGTGGCAGGCAGTTTTAGTGGGGCGCTACCCTCCTAAAGAGTAACGGAGGGGTCTAAAGGTCAGCTAGGCGCGAATGGAAACCGTGCCGATAGTGCAATGGCATAAGCTGGCTTGACTGTGAGACGTCGATGTCAAACAGACGCGAAAGCGGAGCATAGTGAACCGATAGTCTGCGTTAGATGCAGCTAGAGATTACCCGATATAAGTTACCCTGGGGATAACAGGCTAGTCGTGCCCAAGCGTCCATAGCGACGGCACGGTTCGGCACCTTAACGTATGTATGTTACGAGAACAAAATTAAATACATCGGGGTGCCTAGAGCAGCAATGCTCTACAAAAATAAATTGGCTATATGCTGGAACTCCCAAGCCAAAAGAAAACATACAAGGCCCAAACAGTCATTTGAAAAAATATGCTGCGTGGCTTGAAAACATTGTATGTTTGGGACAATCAGCAGGGAAGACTTCTACGTTTATGCAAATAAATAGGAAGAACCCTCAGAGACTACACGCCAATCCCCCGCATTATTTTTTATAAAAAATAATGCGGGGTGAAGATATAGTCCGATCCTCACAGTAATGTGAGATCCCACACTAAAATAGAATCTCAGTGTGGGGTAACGACAGCGATGTCGGCTCAACTTATCCTGGGGCTGGAGCAGGTCCCAAGGGTTTGGCTGTTCGCCAATTAAAAAGTTACGTGAGCTGGGTTTAGACCGTCGTGAGACAGGTTGGTCTCCTATCTACTGCAGGCGTTGATTCTTGAAGAAATTTGTCCCTAGTAAATTTTGCTACTTCATTCAGTAATGAATGATGACAATGTGACTCATAACGGTGAAGCCTTCATATGGTTTTGGTTCGAGAATTATAATATACGAGGTCCATGTATGTTATAATTTGCTTGAGGACCAGAATCCGCTTTAAGGTAATACCGTGGGAAGTCGATCTAAAGAACATACAGCATATATAGCGGGTTTTCTTGATGGTGATGGGAGCGTCATGCTCCAAATCAAAAAACGTAGTGATAGCACATTAGGCATTCGCTTCATGGCTACCATTTGTTTCTATCAAGATACTCGCCACGAAAAAGAACTTCGATGGATTCGAAGTATGCTTTCAATTGGCTATCTATCGCGAAGAAATGACGGAATGTCAGAGCTTCGCATCAATGGATACCAACAAGTGCATACAATTCTTTTGTCATTAGAACCATATGTACGTTTCAAACGCGTACAGGTGGCACAACTTATCAAAGCGTGTGAAATTCTCATGTCTACATCGTTCAAGAAATTGAACGTTCGACAGAAGAGGACACTCGTGGATTGCATCCTTGCAATTCAAAATGAGAATTATGTGACGAAGAAAAAGAAATCCAAAGTAGAATTGCGTATACAATTAGGTTTGACCCCGTAACGACTCAGTACTCAGTACTGGACTCATAGTGAGAGGAATCATTTCTTTGAAAATGACTGCTCCTATGGGTAAGATGTCACCGCCCCAATTTCGATTACCGAGATGGGTGAAGGTATAGTCTGCGCTCCCAGAAATGGGGGAACAAGCGACGAGAGGACCGGGATGAACGAACCTCTGGTCTATCTGCTGTCACGCCAGTGGCACCGCAGAGTAGCTATGTTCGGAATGGATAACCGCTGAAAGCATCTAAGCGGGAAGCCAGTTCTAAGATGAGGAATCGTAGTCCCCTGAGAGATTATCAGGTTGATAGGCACTAGGTGTACGCACAGTAATGTGTTCAGCCAAGGTGTACTAATAGGACGTGTTCCTGTAGGGAATGTTGAACGCCGCTTCTGTTAGAAAATAATGAGTCAATTAAGATTTATTGGCGAATATATTTTCTTACACCCAGCATTTTTTCGCCCACTGACCAACATGGTTACACGCGCAGAAATAGTGCTTGGGTGATTTGAGTAATTTGCATGATATGAGTTTTGTTTTCAATAGATAAAAATAAAATAAAACTGATTACATTGAATCCCGTAATCTGGTGGTCCAGTGAATGGAGGTGAGAAAGTGCGGGGCACTTTCGAACACCGTTCTCAAAAAATCAGCTTTTAAAGTTGGTGATCCAGCTCAGGGGAAACACCCGTTCTCATTCCGAACACGGAAGTTAAGCTCTGAAGCACTGATGGTACTCCGCAAGGGGGAGAGTAGGTTGTCGCCAACTTTAAGCGCTGATTTTTTTGTACCCACACGTTTCTCATACTTGAAGCAATGGAACATAAGTCTCCCAGACGCGAGAAACAACCTCCCAGGTTGTTTCTCGCCACGCAAGGGGTGAGAAAGTGTGGCACACTTTCTCAAGACCTTTTGAGGTACCTTTCAGATCGAAGCGAATGAAAGTATCCAAAAGGTGTACAGCTCCTGTAAGGAGGAGTAGGTTGGAGAAACAGTCACCCAGACTGTTTCTCGGTTAGGGGATTTAATTTTGTCCAACTTTAAATAAAAAACAGGCCAGAGAGAAATCTCTGGCCTTTGAAGTACGCTGCTGCATTTATGCGGTTACGTACACGTTGTAGGGCATCCATGCTCCCTGAGTTGCTCGGCGCATAGTTTTTCTGATTTCCACGAAACGCTCGCGGATAAACCAGATAACAGGGCTGTCAATCGGTTTTGCTGCCGAATGAGTGCGTAACCTGACGGGTTTTTGCCTCGCGGGCTTTTTTCTGCAACTCTCATGAAGCGGCAAATGCTCAAACTCCTCAGGAGTATCCGCATCATCCGATTC
>Ga0163155_10006202_pt1 | contig 11628 bp, 9 predicted proteins | sample OliLakLV19SP4G1_FD_148611 | JGI IMG/M metagenome (GOLD analysis project Ga0163155, IMG submission 148611) | Freshwater microbial mat bacterial communities from Lake Vanda, McMurdo Dry Valleys, Antarctica - Oligotrophic Lake LV.19.SP4.G1 | ecosystem: Environmental > Aquatic > Freshwater > Lake >...
CCATAATAGTCGGGTCAATCGTCTGGGCTTTTGAACGCAATTTGCGTAATTGGATTTGAGTGAGGGAGTTTTCGGGCATAGGGTATTTTTTCTTTGGGGCGAGCTTGTGAATACAGTGTTTATTGTTTGGATTGGGCCTTCGTAATATCGTATCCCTTAGCCTGACACTTGGCCTCGAGTTGTTTGGCTTCTTTAGCCATATTAAATTTATAAAATCCTTTTAACATAAAGAGTGATGTATCTTCACGGGAGAGGATCTGATCTCCCGTGATTCCTGCAATCGCTTGATTAAAGAGGTCTTTGTCGTTTTTATTTTCGATGGCGTTTGCCATTAGGACATTAACGACTTCGATGTTTTTGGTTTTATTCGCTAGCATATCCGACTGAATGGCATCAAGTTCATCAAGTCTTTGAGTGGAAAGGAGAGCGACAGAAAGGGCAGCGAGGGAATCCGCATCTTTGAGTTTCCATCCTAATTTATAATAACCGATGGCCTCACTAGTGCTTCCCATCATGAGATAAACATTTCCTAAACCACGGTAGGCACGGGGATTATCCGTATTTTTCTCGAGGTATTTAAGGAATGTATCACGGGACTCAGGGAGTTTTTTCTGGCTGGCGTAACTGATTGCCGTCGCGAGTAATTTGCTGCCAGTGAATGATTGTGGGTTTTTCTCGTATTGAGTCGTCAGCTCCACGCGCATTTCAGGAGTCTTAAGTAAATTATCCACGGGATCAACGGCGGGAGCATTAACCGGTGGCATTTGTGCATGGGTCACACTGGAAAGAGTCAGAGCGGCGCAGGCGATGACACCAGCGACTAAAAAGTTTCTATTGATTAATCTCATATATTGATGCAAAAAATCATAGCGTGATAAAACTCGGAGTCAATATCGACCATGTGGCCACCATTAGACAGGCCCGTTACAGTAAAATCCCGCATACAAAGCCTTATGTTGAACCCGACGTCGTTCAGGCCGCCCTCGCCGCCATCCAGGGAGGAGCTGACGGTATCACCATTCATCTCCGTGAGGACCGCCGCCACATTGCAGATCATGATGTTTACGATATCCGGAAAGAAGTCGATACCCGCCTGAATTTAGAAATGGCCCATTGGCCAGAGATTGTCGATCTGGCCTTGGAGATCAGGCCCGACAGCGTCTGTCTGGTGCCAGAGAAACGCCAAGAAGTGACCACGGAAGGCGGACTAAATCTTTTAGCTCTTAATGACGATTTTGCCAATATGGTCAGTACTTTCCGTAAAAACAACATTCAAGTCAGCCTCTTTATCGATGCTGAACCCGCACAAATTGCCCGGTCTGCGGAACTCCATGCGGACATGGTGGAATTCCACACTGGCCAATATGCGACCGCTGAAGCCCCTGAGCAAATTGCCCGCGAACTGGACAAATTGCGGGAGGCAGCGGAATTCGCCCATTCACGAGGTCTCATTGTCAATGCAGGGCACGGGATCAATTATCGAAATATTACTCCCCTACTCACATTACCCCATTTAAATGAGTTCAATATCGGCCACACGATTATTTCCCGTGCCCTTATCGTCGGGATGAAACAAGCTGTGAGAGAATTAAAAGATTTAATCAAAAATTAAGCACTTGCAGGATGCCTTGCTTCAGCGTATCAAATTGCCTCCCTATGGGTTGTGAATATATTAGAAATTTCTGTATTGTGGCGCATATCGACCACGGAAAGACCACTCTTTCCGACCGTTTGCTTGAGATGACCAATACCATCACTAAACGTGAGTCGCAGGACCAACACCTTGACTCGATGGATTTGGAGCGAGAACGCGGGATTACAATCAAAGCCCACCCCGTGACTATGTTCTATAAGGCAAAGGACGGCCATGAATACCGTCTCAACCTGGTGGATACCCCGGGGCATGTGGACTTTGCCTATGAGGTCTCCCGCAGTCTTGCATCATGTGAAGGCGCATTACTCCTTGTCGACGCAGCCCAAGGGGTCGAGGCACAGACAGTGGCCAATGCCCATCTGGCCATGAAACAGAATCTTAAAATCATCCCCGTCATTAATAAAATCGACCTTCCCAATGCCGACTTAGACATGGTGAAAAAACAGTTGGAAGACATTTTAGCTATTCCTGCCGATGACGCTGTTTTGGCCAGTGCAAAAAACGGAATCGGGATCGAGGATATCCTCGAGGCTGTGATTAAACGGATCCCCCCACCCAAAGATTGGGATCGTCCGGACATGCGCGCCCTTGTTTTCGACTCCATTTTCGATACTTACCGCGGGGGGGTTGTTTATACCCGTGTATTTTCCGGAGAAATCAAAGCGGGTATGAATATCATGCTCCTGAGTGAAGGCCGTAAGTACGAAGTAAAAGAAGTCGGTATTTTCATGCCGAAAATGAAAAAGACAGATGTTCTGTCAGCCGGATATTCAGGATACATCATTCCAAATATTAAAAGTGCCCGGGAAATTAATATCGGGGATACCATCACCGATGCTTATACACCTACGACCGACCCATTACCGGGATTCCAGAAAATCCATCCGATGGTTTTTAGCGGCATCTACCCGATCAATACCGCGGACTTTGAGCAACTTAAATCCTCCATGGAGAAACTTTCGATCAATGACTCCTCATTTGTCTTCCAGCCGGAGAACTCCATCGCTCTCGGGTTTGGATTCCGATGCGGATTTCTCGGTCTCTTGCACATGGAGATTATTCAGGAACGCCTCCGCCGGGAATACAACATGGACATCATTTCGACCTACCCCAGTGTTGTTTACAAGGTAATCAGGACAAATGGTACAGACATCGTAGTCGATAACCCCGCACAAATGCCAGACCCGTCGGTAATTGAAGAGATTCAAGAGCCGTATGTGAAAGCCTATATCATGTGCCCAAATGAAAATATCGGGGATATGATGCAGCTCGTCATGGAAAAACGTGGTGATATCAAACACACCGAATCCATTGATTCTCGCCGTGTGATGATGAATTGTGATATGCCATTGAATGAAATCCTGGTTGATTTCCATGACAAAATCAAAAGTATGACACGGGGTTATGGTTCGATGGATTACGAACATGATGAATACCGCACTTCCGACCTGGTGAAGATGGATATGCTCATCAATGGTGAGCCCATGGACGCATTCTCTTGTATCGTCCACCGTTCTAAAGCTGAGTTTCGGGGACGTGCATTAGCTTCAAAACTTAAAGAAGTCATCCCTACCCAAATGTTCACTGTCCCGATCCAGGCTGCCATTGGTGGGAAAATCATCGCACGTGAAACCATTGCTGCCTTGAGGAAGAATGTAACGGCAAAATGTTATGGTGGTGATATCAGTCGTAAGCGCAAATTGCTCGATAAACAAAAAGAAGGTAAGAAAAAGATGAAACTATTCGGGAAGGTTAATATTCCCCAAGAAGCATTCATTCAAGTCCTTAAAAACGATTAACTCCTATATCCAGCCATGGCATCAACGTCCCCCCTACCCACCTATTCCAAGTCGATGCTCAAGGAGATGCGCAAATTCCTTTATCGGAATATGCGGTATGAACAAGATTTATTAAAGTCGGATGATCAAATCGATATCTTTAATGTATTAGCTGAAGTAGATGTCGTGATACGGTCCAATGATAAAGGAAAAATCCAAAAGACCGCCGAAACAACGAATAAGACAATCGAAAAATACTTTCCCCGTCGCCCTGATGCTTCATGGCGCGAAAATATCGAGGTCTTGCTTGTAGCATTTGTCTTGGCTTTTGCGATCCGCACCTATTTCCTCCAGCCCTTCCAGATACCTACCGCCTCGATGCAACCTACCCTCTTTGGCATTGATGTGCAGTCGGAGAATATTCCCAAGACAGAGTACCCCGGTGTATTTACCCGAATATGGGAAAAGTTTGCATACGGGAAAAGTTATATCAATATTCCTGCAAAAAATTCCGGCCGTTTGGAATTCACCAGCCACGATGGCAATATTTCCGTCCGGAATATCCAAATAAAACCCTATAATTTCCTTTTCCTCTATTGGCTCCAATTTTCTTCTGTGACTGTTGATAACGACCAATATTGGGTTTGGATGCCTTCCGACTACATTATGAAGGCATTTATGAAAAGGGGTGCAGCCCCTTATCAACCAGGTGAGTCGATTGTGAGTGCCTGTGTTCAAACCGGGGACTTTGTTTTTGTGGACAAGATCATATATAATTTTAGAAAACCGGCTCGTGGCGATGTTTTTGTCTTTCTCACAGATAATATTAATGACATCACGATGAGCCAAAGGATGCGCGGGGTGATGGGGGCGGAATACTATATTAAACGTCTTTCTGCCGTGAGCGGTGACCTCGTCCAGATTACAAATCCCCATCTCTTAGTGAATGGAAAAATAGCACACTTTAATGACATGTATGACCGTATTTATTCTCGTCAAAACGGTTACAGCGGTTATGTTCATTTACCTAATAGTAATATATTAGCCCGTGATTCGGACACCTACCTTCTCCCCCCACAGAGTTATCTGGCATTAGGTGATAATTCCCCCAATAGCGAGGACAGCCGTAGTTGGGGGTCTGTTCCTGCCGAAAATGTCGTCGGCAAAGCCCTGCTCGTATTCTATCCTTTTGGTTCACGTTGTGGTTTGATCAAGTAAGAAACTCGCATTGCCAAATAGAATACGTCCGAGTACATTGACTTTCAACTTTATGAATGTCGAAGTCATTAACACCGGTTCAGAGCTTCTCCTCGGATTAGTTACGAATACGCATATCTGTTACATGGCACAGCAAATTGCCCCGCTGGGCTTAAAAATCTCCCGTCAAGTAACGGTTCCTGACGGCTCAGACATAGGCGAAGTTTTTATGGAATCCCTTTCGAGGGCCGATGTGATTTTTATTACCGGTGGTCTCGGACCCACTTCCGACGATATCACCCGTGATATTATCGCTGAGAAACTCGGGCGCAAATTGCTGAGGGATGCGAGAATTGTTGAATGGCTCAATGGTTTCTTCTTGAAACGCGGCCTCGCCTTGGCCCAGATGAATTACCGTCAAGCCGATTACCCCGAAGGTTCCCAAATTTTAGATAATGCACATGGCACCGCACCGGGTATATATATTACGGAAAATGGGAAACATATTTTCCTTTTGCCCGGGCCTCCCCGTGAACTCAAACCAATGTTTGAAAATGTAGTCCTTCCGATTTTAAATACCTTGATTGCTCAGGATTCAAAATTCGACTGTCATATTTTGAGGATGACTGGGATTGCTGAATCCTCTGTGGCCAAAGAAATCGAACCTCCCCTCGCCCACTTGAAGAATCTTGAAATCGGTTATTGTGCCCGTGTTGGAGAAGTCGATCTCCGTTTTATCTCTCCTGAACCGGAAGTTGTCCAAGAAGCCTCGCAAATTGCACGGGAGACTTTTAAGGAACTGATTTTCTCAGAAGATAATGAGTCTTTGGAGGAAGTAGTTATTCATATAGCGAAAACAATGGGGGTAAAGCTGGCCACTGCCGAATCCTGCACAGGTGGATATATCGCCCATCGCCTGACGAATGTTCCGGGTAGCTCCTCTGTATTTACAGGGTCAATCGTCTCATACTCAAATGAAGTGAAGCAAAATGTCCTGAATGTGGACGCCAGTAATTTAAATGTCTATGGCGCGGTTTCCGAGCCTGTCGTCATACAAATGGCCGAGGGTGCCCGCAAATTGCTCGGAGCAGACATCGCTGTCTCCGTGACGGGAATCGCAGGCCCCGATGGAGGCACCCCTGAAAAGCCTGTCGGTCTTGTTTATATCGGGTTAGCGACCAAAGATTTCACTAAAGTCTGGAGTTGTCATTATCTCCTTAACCGCGAAAGCTTTAAACAAATGGTCGCGCAATTTGCCCTCGACCGCCTCCGCCGTGTCCTCACAGGACTTGATCTGGAATAGACTTCATTAGCTTGTTATAACCACACAAAAAAACGCACCTTGTTTCCAAGATGCGTTTTTTAGAATTATTTCTTTTTGATAAAGAAATGTGTGTGAGGGTCGGATTAGTAATCCATTCCGCCCATACCACCCATTCCGCCCATACCACCGGGAGCTCCGGCTGGGGATTTATCCTTCTCGGGCAATTCGCAGATCAACGCTTCGGTTGTCAGCAAGAGACCAGAGATAGAAGCAGCATTTTGTAATGCGCTACGGGTCACTTTTTTCGGATCGACGACACCTGCAGCGATGAGGTCGACATATTCACCAGTGGCGACATTAAAGCCTTCAGAACCTTTACGATTCTTGACTTCATTGACGATGAGTGAACCTTCGAGACCTGCATTGTAGGCTAAGGTGCGCAGAGGGGCTTCAAGTGCGCGACGGACGATATCGACACCGATTTTCTCATCACCTTTTGCTCTGACTTTGTCAAGAGCAGGTAAGCAACGAATCAGGGCTACACCACCACCAGCGACGATGCCTTCTTCTACGGCAGCGCGTGTCGCATGGAGAGCGTCTTCGACGCGGGCTTTTTTCTCTTTCATTTCGGTTTCAGTAGCGGCACCGACATTGATCACAGCCACACCACCGGCGAGTTTAGCCAGGCGTTCTTGGAGTTTTTCGCGGTCATAATCGCTTGTGGTTTCTTCGATCTGCTTGCGGATTTGATTCACGCGAGCATTGATATCAGCTTGTTTCCCGTAACCTTCGACGATCGTTGTGTTTTCTTTGTCAACAACGAGGCGTTTGGCACGACCGAGGTCTTCAAGGCCGACGTTCTCGAGTTTGATGCCGAGGTCTTCGGAGAGCATTTTGCCACCAGTAAGGACAGCGATGTCTTCGAGCATGGATTTGCGGCGGTCGCCAAATCCAGGAGCTTTAACAGCGCAGACTTGGAGTGTACCACGGATTTTATTCACGACGAGGGTCGCGAGGGCTTCGCCTTCGACTTCTTCAGCGATGACGAGGAAAGGTTTGCCTGTTTTGGCAATCTTTTCGAGCAACGGCAAGAAATCCTTGAGTGAAGAGATTTTCTTCTCATGGATCAGGACGTAAGCATCATCAAATACAACTTCCATTTCGTCAGGTTTAGTCACGAAATAAGGAGAGAGATATCCTTTGTCGAATTGCATACCTTCGACCACGTCGAGTGTGGTTTCGATGGATTTGGCTTCTTCAACTGTGATCGTACCATCTTTGCCGACTTTATCCATGGCATCAGCAATGATTTCGCCGACAGTCTTATCCCAGTTTGCGGAGACAGTAGCGACCTGTGCGATTTCCTTGGAGTCCTTGACGTTCTTTTTAATATTATCGAGCTCAGCAACGACAGCTTCAACAGCTTTGTCGATTCCGCGCTTGATTTCCATTGGATGGGCTCCAGCTGTGACATTCTTCAGACCTTCACGATAGATCGCTTCAGCAAGTACAGTCGCAGTGGTCGTACCGTCACCGGCGTTGTCGCTTGTTTTGCTGGCGACTTCACGAACCAATTGTGCACCCATGTTTTCAAAAGGGCATTCGAGTTCGATTTCTTTAGCCACCGTCACACCGTCTTTGGTGATATTGGGGGAACCGAATTTTTTATCGAGGACAACGTTGCGTCCTGCAGGTCCGAGGGTCGCTTTAACCGCTTTAGCGAGTTTTTCGACACCACGGGCGAGGCTCTGACGAGCCTGTTCATCAAAAATAATTTGTTTAGCTGCCATAATTTTTATTTATCTCCTTTTAAATTTTTGTTTTGGAAACGATTAGTCGATAATTCCGAGGATATCCTCTTCCTTGATGATGATATGTTCAGCACCGTTGATTTTGACTTCCTGTCCACTGTACTTTCCGTACATGACGCGGTCGCCTTTTTTCACGCTGAATTCAACCTTTTTACCATCTTCATCGATACGGCCTGTACCGAGAGCGATAATTTCCCCTTCTTGGGGTTTTTCCTTGGCTGAATCAGGAATAATGATTCCACCTTTTTTGGTTTCTTTTTCTTCGACGGGTTTCAAAAGAACCCTGTCACCGAGTGGTTTAAACGCCATAGTATTCTTCTCCTAATCGTGTTTTTGTGTTTTGTAAATTAATCCACTCCCACTCGGGAATGGATATATTGTGAAAATTATAAAATGCCGCTTTTGGTAAAAAACGGCATGGATTGATTATTTTTTGTCGTCAACACTCTTGAACTCCGCGTCAATGACATCGTCTTTAGCCTCAGGCTTTGCATCAGCAGATTGCTCGGCGGCACCGCCGCCTGTTGCCTCACCCGCTTTGGCTTGAGCCTCAGCGGATTGCTTGTACAAGAGCTCTGAAAATTTATGGAGCTTCTCTTCGAGTTCCTTCTGTGCTGCTTTGATTGACTCGAGGTCTTCACCTTTGAGTGTTTCGCGCACTTTGCTGAGCGCATCTTCTATTTCTTTTTTATCGTCTGCACCCACTTTATCAGCATTATCCTTGAGCATCTTCTCGGCTTGGTAAGCCATGCTGTCAGCGGTATTTTTTACTTCCACGCCTTCTTTACGTTTTTCGTCTTCGGCGGCATGCAGCTCGGCATCCTTTTTCATCTTCTCGACTTCGTCCTTGGACAACCCACTTGAACCGGTAATCGATATCTTTTGTTCTTTCCCTGTTCCGAGGTCTTTGGCGGAAACGTGTAATATCCCGTTTGCATCAATATCAAAGGTGACTTCGATCTGAGGTGTGCCACGGGCTGCTGGGGAGATACCATCAAGGCGGAAGAGCCCGAGTCTCTTATTATCGTCTGACATGGGGCGTTCACCCTGGAGGACCACGATATCCACGGCTGATTGATTGTCAGAGTAAGTGCTGTAAATCTGTGATTTTTTCGTCGGAATAGTGGTATTGCGGGTAATCATCGGTGTGGCCACTTTCCCGGCGGTTTCGATCGCCAAAGTCAAAGGAGTCACATCCAGAAGGAGAACATCGTTGACTTCACCTTTCAACACACCTCCCTGGATGGCAGCCCCAATGGCGACGACCTCATCAGGATTAACACCTTGGTGGGGGTCTTTGCCAACGAGACGTTTTGCGATTTCGATAATCTTTGGCATACGGGTCATACCCCCGACGAGTACGAGTTCATCAATATTTGACATGGTCAGTTCCGCATCGCGCAAACAGGCTTCGACCGGTTTGATCGTACGTTCACTCAAGGTCTCGGTTAATTGTTCGAGTTTGGCACGGGTGAGTTTCTTTTGGATATGTTTGGGACCGCTGGCATCAGCAGTAATAAAGGGCAAGCTAATCTCATATTCCATGGTCGATGAAAGGGCGATCTTGGCTTTTTCAGCCTCTTCTTTGAGGCGTTGTATAGAGTCAGCCTGGCTGCGGAGATCAATCCCACTATCAGCCTTAAATTCATTCAAAAGCCAATCAACAATGGTGTTATCCCAGTCATCACCCCCGAGGTGTGCGTCGCCATTTGTCGCTTTGACTTCAAAAACCCCTTCACCGATATCGAGGACGGAAATATCAAATGTTCCACCACCAAGATCGTAAACAGCTATTTTCTCATCTTTTTTCTTATCCAGCCCGTACGCGAGTGAAGCGGCTGTGGGTTCATTGATAATACGGAGGACCTCGAGTCCAGCGATCGCACCTGCATCTTTGGTGGCCTGGCGTTGGCTGTCATTAAAATAGGCAGGAACAGTAATAACTGCTTGAGTGATTTTTTCGCCTAAACGGGCTTCCGCATCCGCTTTGAGTTTGCTCAAAATCATGGCGGAGACTTCCTGTGGGCTATAAGTCTTCTTTTCACCATTTACATCGACTTCGATGGCGGCATCACCATTTTTACCTTCTACAATCTTATAAGGAACACGACCCATTTCATCTTTAACTTCCGCATATTTGCGGCCCATAAAACGTTTGACTGAAAAGATGGTATTCTTGGAATTGGTCACAGCCTGGCGTTTTGCTGCCTGACCGACCAAACGTTCCCCATTCTTCGAGAAAGCAACGATTGAGGGTGTCGTACGTGCGCCCTCTGAATTTTCCAACACGCGGGGTTCACCCCCGTCCATTACAGACATACATGAGTTGGTAGTTCCTAAATCAATTCCTAAAACTTTTGGCATAAAATAAAATCCTCTCCTTCTTTTGGACTCTTATACGCTAGTAGGGTGCCAAGTATTATTTATTCAAATTAATTATGTTAAATAACTCAATATCAATAACTTATAATATTTATGACATAATCGATAAAATCATAATATCGTGTGCTTATGACTCACGCACGTGTCACATTGTCGCAGTTATGTCCCGATTCAAACTCTTTCCATGTCACGATTATTTCACGAAATTACCCCGAGCAATATGCAATCATTCGAGAATCTCGTCTCCGCATTCGTCCCCTAAAATTAAGAAAAGTCACCAGAGTTTTTAAAGTCGCAGCATCTTAGCCCTAGCCTTTCATCATACAGGCACGACCAAACCTTCCGCCTCAGCAAGTTTCTTTTGGTTTACGTCAAAGGTGAGAAACTCTTTGGTTTTGAGTTCGAGAGAAGCTGCAACTTGAAGAATATCAAAACCGCGATGTCCCCCGCTCAGTAAGCTTGTGTAGAGGTCTCTTAAATCACAGATGGTCGCAGTTTTCGTGATGTTCCATTACTGTAGCACATTTCTAAAGTCGTAAGGATGTTGAAGGATACGATGAGAAAGGGGAAAAGCCATCAGGAGCAAGTTGAAAGGCTGAAGCGGCAGAAAGTTTAGAGAGCGGAGCTGCCCATTTTTTCTCTGATTACCATCGTCTTCCCTCACCCCCTTGAGATAAGAGTTGCTCACCCTTTCCCCACTGCCTTAGGATCAGTTCGTGGAAAATAAAAGCTATGATGAATTCGGCGCGGCGCAAATTGCTTCCACTGGAGGGACGAGTTTCACCTCGTCCACAGTCTGTAACCTCCGTTTCCCCGGACAATACTTCGACGCGGAAACCGGCCTCCACTATAACTTCCACCGTTACTACGACCCCGCGCTGGGCCGTTACATCACCGAAGACCCCATCCGCGACGGCCTAAACTGGTATGCGTATGCAGGCAGTAATCCGGGGAATAATGTAGATCCGCTTGGGCTTTGTGTATGTAGCGATGAAGAAAAGAAAGAATTGCTAAGATTACTTAAAAGGTATTCAAACACTTTAAATTCATATCAAACTATAAACACACAATATTATCAACCATTGTTAGATGAGTTTTACGGCAATAGATTTGCCGATGCATCTGTAGCATTTATAGGATTTGGGGTTGGACTGGCAGCAAAAGCATATATTCATAATGCTGCTCTTATTTATGCAGGGCAACTGACTGATGATGTACTTGCAGAAGGTGTAGCTTATGGATTTGGCATTATTGGAGGGATTGGTGGTGCTATTGTCGCAAATCAAGTCACCCAAAATTCTATTAAATTGACAGGTCGTCAATATCGTAATTTCTACAGTAATCAAATTATGGATATTATGAATCAGTATGAAACCGATTTATATGACATGAGAAAAAGAATAAATGAATTAAAAGAAAAATGTCTATAACTTATGCAGGAATATCAAAAGAAATTCAAATTCTCACGTCTATTTTTTCTAATATTCATTTTTTTATCCACACTTAGTTTTATTTGTTTTAAGAATACATATTATTTTAACC
>Ga0163155_10006211_pt1 | contig 11612 bp, 7 predicted proteins | sample OliLakLV19SP4G1_FD_148611 | JGI IMG/M metagenome (GOLD analysis project Ga0163155, IMG submission 148611) | Freshwater microbial mat bacterial communities from Lake Vanda, McMurdo Dry Valleys, Antarctica - Oligotrophic Lake LV.19.SP4.G1 | ecosystem: Environmental > Aquatic > Freshwater > Lake >...
GTGCTGTCACCCAGCCTGCAAAACGCGGTAAGCTATTTCTGGATGGCAGCAGCAGCGCGATGGGTGCGTGGTCAGCAGTCCGAACATTCCACGATGCTGATTCATACCACCCAATATATTGACATTCATAACATGACCCGCCAGCTTATCGAGTCCTATCGAACTGAAATGCTGCAAATTCTCGGCGGACAGCAGCGTGATAGACTACTTCAACAATGGCGTGAGCAGTGGGACGATGAACAGAAGCGCCTACCGCGTGAACAGTTCACTGAGCAGTTGGTCAGTTTCGATGTTCTGCTGACGCATTTATCGAATGTGATTGCACAGACCCATGTAGTTGTCGATAATTACCGTAGCGACAATCGGCTGAATTATGAGAACGGCACACGGCTGCAAATTGCAATTGGCGGCAACACACTCTCGCGCGGGCTGACACTTGAGGGACTGCTCGTCAGCTTCTTTGTGCGTGCCGCTAACGCCTACGATACCCTGCTGCAAATGGGCAGATGGTTCGGCTATCGTCCCAATTACGCCGATCTACCACGTATTTGGATGACCGAGGAACTGCGCGACTTTTTCTATGACCTCGCCACTGTGGAGGCTGAAATCAGGCAGGATATTGAGCGGTACGCAGAAATGGGCATGACCCCAGAACAGTTTGGTGTTCGCATCCGCACCCACCCTGCACTTGCGATCACGGCGCGTGCCAAGATGCAGCACGCCGCTCAGACACGCATTGCTTATGACAACAATAATGTTCAGACCGTCTTGTTCAACCATCGTGACGCCAAGTGGCTGCGAAGAAATTTACAGGCTGCACATGAGCTTGTGAGTCGTGTCCAGCAGTTAGGCTTTCAGGTCACAGATCATTCCGGGCATCAGGTGTTGTACGGCGTTCCCGTCGATATGATTACGGCTTTTTTGGATCAGTATCAGTTTCATGAAATGAGTCGTGAAGTCTCTGCGCGGGCGCTCAAGGAATACATCCGTCAGCAGAACAAACACGGTGTGCTTCGGCAGTGGAATGTTGTCCTGCGCGGTGTGACGGCGAAAGAGAAGGCGAACTATGGGACACTGAAACTCGGTGGACTCGATGTGCCGATGCTGGTGCGTACCCGCCGCACCACACCTATCGAATATGCCAATATCGGTGTGCTGATGTCCGACGGCGACACGGGTGCAGATCTGCCGCTTGAACGTACAGCTTTCAAGGGCAAGAAAGCGCATCAAATCCGGGAACTGCGGCAGCAGTATGGTGAGACACAAAATCGAGGAATGCTCATTCTATATTTGATTTCAAAAGACTCGCAGCCCGGAAAGAGTTCAGCAAAGACCAAACGCGCTCTTGAAGCAGCCGATCATCTTGTCGGATTGGGAATCGTTTTCCCGCCCGCGCCTTCCGATTCAGTCTATGAAGTTGAGTATGTCGAAGTGAACCCTGACAATTTGGAGCAGTACATCGAACCCGACTTCCTTGAAGAAGATGAGAGCGAAGCATGATCACGCTGGAAATCATTCAGCGCATCTGGTCGCTGATACCGCCCCCCGCACCCGATGGCAGTATCGAAGTACGTGAACTGGTCACTTCAGCAGATGGGGCTGCTAACGTCCGACTGACGATAGACCATCAAGGTCAGCGGCATTTGCTCATCCCTGCATCATCGACTGGTAGGCTCATTGAGGATAAGCGGAGCGGCGGAGTACACCTCCTGTCGGCAGAATGGGGTGATGAAGATGTCCGCCGCCGCTTCGCCGATCTGGTTTGCCTAAAACCGCATCTCAACGGGTTGTTTGACCTGATCATTTACGAGGTGCTGGCTGAACTGCATGGAACCGCTGGACAACCGGATCGGATTTGTCTGACTGTCCTCAACCACTGGCGCGAACTGCTCTCGCGTGACAGTCTACCCATGCCAGAGCGGAGCGCGGTCATCGGATTATTTGGCGAACTCACGGTCTTGCGTAATCTTGCTCAAGTGAACCCAATTACGCTGTCTTTATGGACTGGACCCGACAGCGGTCGATTTGATTTTTTCGCTGGTGGACGTGCGCTTGAGGTGAAAACTACGCTTCGCAGGCAGGGAATTGTGCTGACCATTCATGGTCACGATCAGCTCGAGGCACCTCAAAACGGCAGTCTGCACCTCGTTGTAGTGTTGATTGAAGAAACACCCGCAGAGGGCGAGAATCTCCGCGCTCTTGTTGACTCATTAGTGACTTTAGGCATTAGCCGTGTGGAAATGTATCAGAAATTGGCGAGGATCGGGTTTACACCGGATACACTGACGCTGCTCGATGATCAGCGGTTCAGGGTCGTCGAGCGGCGCATGTACGAAGTTAATGATCTGTTCCCGCGTATCACGGCATCGAACTTTGTGGGTGCAAGTTTGCCGCGCGGCGTTATCGCGCTCAGCTACACGATTGATCTCTCTGTTCCGCCGCCGCATCCTTTGATTGAGGCAGATGCAGCAGCAGTCATCGTAGCGCTGGCGGAGAGTGTAACCTAAATGCCTTTGACGTTGAACTCTGAACCAGTCAGTCCTACCGGCAGCATCAGTTCAGTAGGCATTCTCAATCAGCTTGGACGACCCAAACTGGATACATTGGCGTTATTGGTACGCGAGACAGTTCAAAACAGTTGGGATGCCCGCTTATCCGATGATACACCGCTGTCCTATATCGTACATGGTTGGGAAATGCTCCCCGCTCAGCGCCAGTTGCTACGAGAACATGTATTTTCAGCACGACCAACGCTAGACAGTTTGCCGATGACACAGCTGGACAGCGATGAGCCGCTGCTTGGGCTGATCATTGCGGATCGCAGCACAACTGGACTCGAAGGGCCAACACGCGCCGATGTTGTGCCGGAAGGCTCCTCGCGCCGCTTCATCAGCTTCCTGCGCGATATAGGACAGCCATCCAATCAGAACCTGTCGGGCGGCACTTATGGTTATGGCAAAGCCTCACTCTATCTCGCCAGCGGCATGAGAACGATCCTTGTGCATACCCGATGCAGACTGTCAAATGGGCATCTGGAAAGCCGTTTCATCGCAGCCGCGTTGGGGCAGCGGTGGGCAGACAGAAATCATCGTCAATTTACAGGTCGGCACTGGTGGGGACGCGATGGAGGCGATGCTGCCGAGCCGATCCTTGACCGCGATGCCGATGAGTTAGCAGCAGCATTAGGCATGAGCAGTTTCGTGGATGATGAAACAGGAACAACAATCCTTATCCTTGATCCACTGCTGAACGACCGCGCCGCCAAAGATCAACCAGATTTTGAAGCTATCGTACGGACACCCGTTCAAGCCTTTAACTTGATGGCTGAATACGCCTTATGGTTCTTCTGGCCCAAGATGCTTGACAGCAGCTTGGGACGCCCAAGCATCCAATTTCGGCTTCAATGGGAAGATACATTGATTGATCTGCCCCATCCAGCCGAATTTCCACCCCTGATAGGATTTGTGGAGGCAATGGAGCGGATAAAAGGACGAAGGGATGATGAATCTGTCCTTCGAGCAGAAATTAAAAACATCGGGTCGGAGCGCCCTAGCAAGCATTTGGGCAAAATCGCCCTTCAGCAGTTCTTCGTTCAAAAGGAATATTCTTTCGATACAGGCAGTACGGACAGCCTATTCGAGGGGATCACGCATCATACTGCCCTCATGCGTCAAGCGGAGCTGGTTGTCAAATACCTTGAAGGCAGACCGCTTGCCAGCAGCAGCATCGGCTACGCTGGCGTATTCATAACGGATGCCGAAGTAGATGCGGTATTTGCCAAATCGGAGCCACCTACTCACGATGATTGGAGTCCAAATTCACTGACGGAGAGCTGGCACAAAACCTATGTTCGTGTGGCACTCCGTAAAATCAGCGAGGAAATGATTGGCTTTGCCCAAGCGCCGCGTACAACCGCGCCAATGGGAACTCTAACCCCTTTGGGTGTATTTGCAACTTGGCTTGGTGAAAGTTTGATCCCCATGGAAACTGGAACGGCAGCCAGCCGCCCACGCCAGCGCCCCAATGTCGCGTTGCCCCCTTTTCTTGTTCGCAGCGATACAGGTTCTGCAACCATTCAGCCATCAAATCCATCGACTTTCTCGGTAATCGGTGGCTCAGGAACAGAGTCTATCGGTGGCAGTGCCGTTCCTCGAAGCGACAGCGAGGTCGCTGCTCCCTCAACCTTATTTCCGAAAATGGTTCACTCTGAAGATCATCACCCCGAACTTGCTCCCTCTGATCCAGCCGCAGCGGACGGAGCAGCATCGAGCAGCCCGCCGCTTCGTGAAACTCCGCCCCCAGCTCCCATATTTCTGACAGCAGTACCTGAGGCGCTTGAACTTAAGCCGCCGTCTCGCAAGCCGATTCGTGGTCATTCCAGCGCGGAGATAATCTACGACGAACTCGTCGAATACGAGAATAATCCTGCTCTCCTGATTACGTTCGATGTGCGCCATGCAGAAAATGCGGACGGAACAACGGTCAGGCTCAAGGCTCAAGCCGTCTTGGACAGCAGTGCAATCGAGGATGAACCCCCGCTTGGAGGCAGTATGGCGCAAATTGCACGGTGGATTTCGCCTCACGGTGATGTGTTTGCAGACACCGACGGCAGCATCTTCATCGCAGTTTCGCAGTCAGGTGAAAAATGGCAGGTCTTGGTGCTGCTTCCCGATGACATGATGGCAAACATCGAACTTGCAGCGAAAGCAGAGGCACTGGAATGAAACGAGTTCAGCGCCGCCCTTATCTAATCCCACTTTCCGACCGGGTAGCGGTCGAACAATGGGGACAGCAGATAGACAACCAAATCACGCCGCTGGGGGATCGTTTGCCGGGGTGGGATGCGGGTACCGATATTCGCATTCGAGCAGACGTATTTGTCAACGTTGAAGGGATTTATCAAGACTGCCGACTGGAACGCGATGCCAAACTGCGCTTAGTTCTCCTGTGGGAGTCAAGCGGAACTAAGCTGCGCGGAAGAGGCGGCGCGGTCGATTTTACGCATAAAGCCCCATCGGGTCGAACTGCCTTGACTGCTCACATCGACGGCAAACTGCTGGCGGATACGTTGACCTTGTTCGTTAAACTCCTCTTTATCAGTCCCGGAACGACGCAGCATCAGTTAGTGCCGAAATTGAGCGGCAGCATTCTGCTAGAAACGCCGCCCCATAAAATCCAGCTTGAAGGGGATGGCGCTCGTTTTCCCATCGAAGTCATCGACTTTACAACGACGGACTTCCCTCATCAGGCGGGCTGGTATCTTTATTGGGATCCCGACGATCTTGCTCAACCACTGTTAGGTGACGTGCGGTTATATGTGAACAGCAGGCATCCACAAATTGCGACAGCAGTATCCAACATTAGACCGGAAACGGCAGGAATTCGGGAAGCAGTTCGCCTTGATCTCGCTCAGACCTTAATTCGCGGCGTTTTGCTAAACCCTAGTTTTCTCGAAAACCCAGACCGATATACTCCGGGTACGATTGGCGCAGCAGTGAGAGCCATGATTCGTTTGTATTTTGACGGTTATCAGCTTGAGAGCGTACAAAAGCTGACGCAATCGCCGCATGAATTCAGCGCCCATTTGCAAGAAAAGATGAAGATTTTCACTTATGAGCAGTGACCTTTACTATCTCTATCCGCGCCTGCCTCAGCATATCGCCCAGCAAACAGCGGAAATACTTATCACGCGAACGACAGCCGATCTGACAGGTACTTGGGGAACTACTCACGAGGCAGCAACTTTTGCGCCGACTGGCGGCAATCGCATCACTGTTGAGCAGCTCAAGCTGCTGCGAGCAGCAGTATTTACGGTCGCACAGCGCTATGGTTACCCCAATTCATCAGACAAAAATTCTGCCCGCGACTTTGATATTGACTGCGCGATTGTGCTTCATGAAACGATGAGACTGCATCCTTCGGAAGCATCCCATAACGAAGTTTGGTCATTTCTGGGATGTGTCTTAATGCCCGATGTGGTGCGTTGGCGTTTCGACGACAGTACTGATCCAGTCCGTTTCGTCGGGCGCGAACGTGGAATGCGGAGGCACACTTTTGGCCGGCTGTGGTGGCGTGCCTATCTTGCCCATAACCCTAAGTGGAAAGAGCCTTATGTACTGCTGCACCGATTGAATGAAGATGATTTGGTTCAAGTGACAGAACGCAGTTCAATCGCAGTGCGTCCTGCTTTGTTTCGTTCATTTTGTGTATCGTTTGCAATGGCTGCAACAACCTTCGCTGCGTTGCCAAGACGTGATCTGATGCGCGAAGCCAGCAAACGTATGTACCGACTCTTATCGTTAACTGCGGTAGAAGCGTTAAGTGAGCAAGAACTCAGAGTGCTTACGGATGATGTGTTTACCAAAACAGCCGAAGCACTCATCAGCACTGCTGAAACACACCCATAAAGAGGCTGCCAAATTTCCAGAACATGCGTATAATGACAGAAGCGATTGTTTTACGGTAGGCAGCAGATGTCTCAGGGAAGAGCAAAAATATACCGTTTTCAGCAAGCGCTGATTGCTTACTGGCAGCAAAGCGGTCGGCACGAACTCCCTTGGCGTAATACATCCGATGCGTGGAGCATCCTGCTTGCCGAAGTGCTGCTTCGTAAGACGACATCGACGCAAGCCGCAGTCGTGTACCAGATGCTTGCCCCTTATTCACCAACCCAGATTGTTAGAATGGATAAGGATGTACTTGCTAGTGTGCTGCACCCACTTGGTATTCATCAGGTTCGAGCGGGACAGCTTCAGCAGATTGCTCAAGCAGTAATTGACAGCAGCGGCGAAGTGCTGAAATCTGACGAGATGCTGCGCAAGCTTCCGGGGGTCGGGCGCTACATCTCCAATTCTGTGCGATGCTGCGCTTTCGGTGTACCAGCCCCTGCAATGGATACCAATCTGATTCGGGTGATGAAACGGGTTTTCGGATGGATTTCGCAGCGTAAGCGTCCACGAGAAGACGGAAGACTGTGGCAGCTTGCCGAAACACTGATCCCTGAGAACATGCCGCGTGAATTTAATTGGGGGATGCTGGATTTCGCGTCTGCGGTTTGCACGCATCGCAAACCAAAATGCGAAAGCTGCCCAATAAACGATATTTGCAACTATTATGCTGCCGTTCGGCAGGCACAAGCGCTGGAGCTGGCAGAATGACAGACCGCAAAAGAATTGTTGCATCAGTGTTCTCTGGAGCAGGTGGATTCGACTGGGGGTTTCATCAGGCAGGATTTGAAACCCATTTGGCTGTTGAACTCAAAGAGTCTCCAGCGGAAACCCTAGCACATAATCTGAAACTGAAAACTCTCATCACACCGATTACACCGATGCTGCATGATCTACCTGCGGTAATTCAGGGTGATGTGCGTGATGTTGACTTTTCGGCGCTCGTCTCGATGCACCCAGATGTTCTCATCGGCGGCCCGCCCTGCCAAGATTTTTCAGTCTCGAAGGGCAGCAAGCGCGAGGGATTGAACGGCGGACGCGGCAAACTGTATCTGGAATTTCTGCGGGCGTTAATGTTTCTTCAACCGAAGATATTCGTATTCGAAAACGTTCCTGGATTCACCAGCGCGAACAGCGGACTAGCTTACCGAACCGTTCTCGACGACCTCCAAAATTTGGATGCTCATCGCCGTGAAGCACTTGACGCGGCACAACCGGTCAAAGTGCCGCACGAAGCAGTTTATGGTTACGAAATTCTGTTCAAGGATGTCGTGGATACTCCTAGGATCGGCGTTTCGCAAACCCGCCGCCGCCTGATTATTGTTGGCATTAGAAGCGATTTGGCAGCATCGTTTGGCGGGCTAACGAACGGCTTGCGTGATCAACTCAGAGGCGTACTGACCGGATCGATGTGGCACTTCGGTCGATACCCTCTAACACCTATCGAAATCTTTGAAGGGCAGCCGCTGTACAGACTGAGAAGCAAATATCGGCAGGTGATGCGTGCTTATCAGGATTTAGGCAAGGAGAAACCCTTTCCTAAAGCTGATGACTGGCATCGAGAAGTGTACGCGCATCTGACGTTTGATATCATCAAAGATTACTACGCGGCACTCGGTTTGAACTACGCCAAAGATCATGATCGACAGGCATTTCGATTAGCCATGACAGAGCATGAACACCTCTTGCAGCAGTTAGGCTGGTTGGGTAAGCCGGTTTATGATTTGAAGGATGACCACAATACGCGACCTAAGCAGTCCCAAAAGGTTCAGGCACGCATGGCGCAGATCCCGCCGGAGGAAAATGCTGAATTTGTTGATGGCACCGATTGGCATGTCATTAGCAAGGAAATCAGCTTTATTTACCGCCGTGCAGCGCCTTTAAAGCCCGCATGGACCGTGATGGCGTATGGCGGCGGGGGAACATATGGCTATCATTATGAGCGGGATCGGCAGATGCTTACCCTGAGAGAGCGTGCAAGAATTCAGACCTTTAGCGATGATTTTGAGTTCAAAGGGACTGATATTCGCGCTCAAATCGGTGAGGCAGTTCCGCCGCTTTTGGGCGAACGGATTGCCTGTGCGGTGAAGCAGATTCTAGACTTGGTTGACCAGCGTTCACCGTACATCACAGATATTCCACTGCAAGTGCATGAAATGGCTGCAGTTCCTGAACAAGTGTGATCTTATTGAGGTAATTCGGGTCCCAGCGGCACGGATACACTGGAAGATAACAGATTCCCGGAATCTTCCAGTCAAAAACCGGAATTTTACTCGTTCTACCGGATTTGGTGGTTTCTCTCAAACCTCATCCCCCCAACCTTCGGTTGGCTACCCCTTCTCCATAAGCGAAGCGACGAGAAGGGGAGTAAAACACCGCATGTGCTTCGGCAAGTCCCTCTCCTTTGGAGAGGGATTTAGGGTGAGGTAAGGGTTACAAAGCGTATCATCACCAAATCCGGTAGAACCAGGAATTTTGGCTCTTCCTCAGATTTTGTAGACCTTCGTATTTCATAGTATTCAATGGACTGGCTTGAGAGACGAACAGTCATTCCTGATGAGTGCGGCAGTAGGCAACCCACCGACTTCTACATGATTCGCGGAAGAGCCGGAATCTTACATCGCGGATCCGGAATCTTCCCAACCCTAAACCGGAATCGTACAGTCTTTCCCCGATCCGACTTTGATACGCTGAGTTCATCGGTAAAACCCGGAGCAAACGATGAACCGCCAACAGCTTATATTCCGCTTCACACAACCGAATAGTCACAAAGGGAGCCGACGTTGAGCGATGACCCACGCGATTCCCACTCTCCTGCCGAACCGATCAATCTGGTCGATGTGTGCCGTCACATCCTGCGGATTGTTGCGCGTTTGGAAAGTGCATCGTATACTGAGTCTACATTACGCCAGACCGCCGAGGTGGAACTCGACGATCCGGCTGACCCCGCGAGTGACGTTGACACTATGCAGGGCTAGGACGCATTGTAACTCAAGCGTCCTGCTCTTGCCGTATTCACTCACGGGAGAGCAGGGCGTTTTTCGTTTGTGGAACCGGGAAGGAGGATAAAGCACATGCCACGCCCATTGAAACGCCCTGAGCAGCCGATTGACCCGTACAAGGCGCAAGCCCTGCCGCTGGGTCGCCCGGCAGCCGTGTACTACCGCCAGTCATCTGAGGGACAGATTGGCAACATCATGACGACGCTGCAAACCATCGACATGATCGAGCATCTGCTGGATCGGGGCTGGGTGCGTGAGAATGTCCACATGATCGACGCGGATGCCGCCGTCAGCGGGACGAAGAAAATCCGCGAAAGAAAGGGTATGTCTCAGCTTTACGACATGATCGAGGGCGGGCAGCTTGGTCTGGTCGCGGCGCAGGATGTGGATCGGTTCTTCCGCGACGTGACGATGATCGAAACCAACCTGTTCATCGAAGCGTGCCGGGCACACAACGTGCAGGTGATGACCCCGCGCATGGTCTACGACTTCACCCACCCCGTCATGGGATCGTCGCACGTCAAAATGTTCCGCGAGGAAGCACAGCGCGCCGCCGACTACCTCGAATACCAGATTCGGGGGCGTTTGGTGAAGGCACGGCACAGCCGCAGTGCTGGCGGCATGTGGTCGGGTCGCAAGATTCTGCCCGGTTTCATGGTGGACTGCCGCGCGAAGGTCGATGAGCAGCGCAATCCCGATTTTCGCAAGTACAAGCGCTTCGACCTGTATGCAGATGTGACTCTGCGCTATTTCGAGTTGTTCCGCGAGAACAACGGTAATCTGTACCAGACGTGGCGCTATATCGAGCATCACGGACCGTACTTCCCTGAAATAATCGAGGGGATGGTGCCGGAGGGCTTCAAGGCGACGGATCACCTCGACCGACGTTCTCTCATTACCGGACGTCTGACCCCTTCAAGCACAGGTCTAGAATACATGTTGGTCAATGTCGCCTACATTGGACATTGGATTCACATGGGCGCGGTCGTGCAGTGGAACAATCACGAGCCGATCATCCCACTTGACCTGTTCATGTACGCCTTCAATCGCCTCTCACCGACCGATTTTCACGGCGAACCGAACCCGAATTATGTCCCGTACCGCCCGTGGATCCGTCACGATAAAGCCGAACGCACGGCTGAACCGCCTGCCTACGCAGGATTGGTCTATACTGACGATCTGCCGGATCATCCGCACAAGCGGCTGGCGACCATCTGGAATTCACATGCCGACAAGTACGAGTACCTGCTCAACGAGTACCCCTATCGTTCGACCGTGTGGAAGCTGCGCGCGTTCATCCTCGATGGGCTGGTCGATGAGATGCTGCTTGAACGGCTGCGTGCCACCACCATCGACGAAGCAGCATGGGCGGCAGCGCTGGCGAGCGTCGAGAACGTCGATCAATCCGAACTACGGCGGCTGAAGGCGGCGATCCGGCAGGCGGAGACGGCAAAGGACAATATCATCGCCAATCTGGGACTGCTCTCGAACGCGGAGATGGTCGCTCGCGTGCAGGCAAAGTTTGAAAAGTCTGACAACGAGATCATCGAACTAAAAGCAGAACTCAACCGCATCCAATCGGGTAAACAGCAGTCGAAATCGTTGGCGGATGCACGTCCGGCTTTGGAGCTTGTCATCTCTCGATGGAACGAGGTGCCGAGCGAAGAAAAGCGTGCGTTATTCGAGGCGTTCGCTCGCTACATCAAGGTTACGAAGGTGACACGCCACACCAAGCACGCCACCGTGTTCTGGCGTGATGGCAGCACCTCGGAGCGCAGCACCACCCACAAAAGCCTCGGTTACTTCTGGGAAACTGCCGATCTGGAGAAACTGCGCGCGATGGTCGAGGGGAACGTCGATCAGTGGCAAATCCTGCGAGAATTCCCCGATTACAGCTGGAAAGCGCTTCAGGAGCGCTACGGCTACAAGTATGGCGAAGGCGGACGCTGGGGTCGCAGCTATAAAGGGAATTGTCCGTACACGCGCTTCACACGCTGGCGCGAGACGGCGGAATACCTCGCGGAGACAGAAGCGGCACAACTGGCAATGAGTGGTGCATCCATTGATCGATCATGACCGCCTTTTTTCTGCGCGTTCGGAACGTCTTCGCCGCCTCAATCAGGAAGTCCAACAGCGACGGATGGCGCATCAGGCGGTAGACCTC
>Ga0163155_10006214_pt1 | contig 11611 bp, 8 predicted proteins | sample OliLakLV19SP4G1_FD_148611 | JGI IMG/M metagenome (GOLD analysis project Ga0163155, IMG submission 148611) | Freshwater microbial mat bacterial communities from Lake Vanda, McMurdo Dry Valleys, Antarctica - Oligotrophic Lake LV.19.SP4.G1 | ecosystem: Environmental > Aquatic > Freshwater > Lake >...
CTTTACGTTCGATGATTTGTTCATTGGTTGATCCTCTTGAATTGGGTTCTGGTGTTGCAACCGAAACCATACCAGGCTAGTCCTGGAGGGGATCACCAAACTTTTCAACTAAACTCGGGACAAGGCCTTCTGATTTTTGAACATTGATACCGTTTTGCTATCAATAACTCTATTCTAAGTATTGGACGTTATCGATTGCAATAGGGACAATGAGGACATATTCTGTGTAATCGGTGAATGTGTCATGCAAATTATTGTGGAAAAGAAAATTGAAGTCGTCGAATTCGAGCCTTGCTACCAGCAAGCCGTCGAGGAATTGGTCTTGCCGATTCAACAGATTGAATTCGGCGTCAAGATTACGCGTGATGAGCAACCGGATCTGATCGATATAAAAAACGTTTTCCAAAAAGGAGACGGTAACTTCTGGGTTGCGTTGTGCGCGGGCAAAGTCGTTGGTACCGTCGGTGTCGTTGATATCGGCAATCAGCAAGTTGCGCTCAAGAAGATGTTTGTTCATTCCGACTTTCGCGGGAAGACATTCGGCGTCGCGCAAAGCCTGATGAATGGCGCGAAAGAGTGGTGTGCTGAGCGCGGCGTAAAAACAATTTTGCTTGGCACCACAGCTCGGATGTTTGCGGCTCATCGCTTTTATGAGAAGAATAGTTTTTTTGAAGTACTACAGAACGAGTTGCCATCGAATTTCCCAGTAGTCCATGTTGACACGAAGTTCTACAGATGCGACAAGTCCTGAGTTGACGCAATCGCTAACGATTAAAACGCGGCGTTAACGTCGACTTCCTCGAACAGTTCTTTTCTAAGTAGTTCGTTGAATTCCAGTTCGGATAGTTTGCGCAGCGAGTAGCTGTCATCGATTGCTTTCTTGTATTCGGCAGTCTTACCGAGTTTCAACAAAGCGAACGGTCTCATCGTCAAATTGTTTGACAAGTCGCCGGCCTTCTCCGCCAGTTTGAAATTCTGGATCGCTTCCTTTTTGTCGCCGTTGAGCTGATAGGCTATGGCTTTCAGCATGAAATCACGGTCTTTATTCACTGAGTAAGTATCGCTGGCTTGAGCTGCCGACATATCAGCCAGGGCAAACTGATTGTATCCCTGGGCAAGCTCTAGAATGGCGCGTTTTCGATAAAGGTCATGCGTCTTGTTTGGATCGATTTCAATCAGTTTGGAATAGTCGGTTATTGCTGATTCGTAGTCCTTGAGCCGCACAAACTGTTTGGCGCGCTCCAGGAGTGCAGTTCGATTTTCGGGGTCGAGGAGTAACGCCTTTCGATAACATTCGATCGCTTCCTCTGGCTGGTTCAAACCCTGATAGATTTCAGCTCGTGCGATATTCAGAGCTGCCGAGTCATCCTTGACTAGGTTTAACTCCTGAAGTATTACTTGCGGTTTTTTGCCAAGCTTCATGTCGAGTTTCGCAGTTTTGATCAGATGGTCATCGCTGAGATTTTTGTCCATTATTGAAGCACCGGAAATCAGAAGTCTGCTCAGTTGTGGAGCCGGTCCCGCGAGGACGTTGGACCAGCCATAAAGCACTGACGCCATTCCTATTGGTAAGCTGATTGTAATGATGATCAATAGTCCGACTGTGATAGCAGTGGTTGCGATAACCCGATTAATAGCCACTCTTTGAGAATATGGCTTGTCTTTTTTTGTGCGATATTTCTTTTCTAGATTGAAAAATGTGTTTGCAAATTCTGCGGCGAAAGCGGCAGTGACGCTGATCATGAACCAGGCTGCCAGTGGTGTTGTCAACCAAAATGGAGGAGACGCCGTGGCACTGACGGTGGCAAAGAGTGCAAACGCTGAAAATATTGCGCTCGTCCAAGCCGCGGTAACGGCCAGGCTTTCGAAGGCGTACATCGTGCGATGGAGTTTTAACAGTCTATAGTCCGCGAGTACAGCTAGTGGGAGAAAGATCAAACTCAACGAGTTGATCATGCAAAAAACGCCCGCTGTACTCTGGCTGAATGGAGGGTGATCGCTTGTAGTCACAAAGGCGACTGACGCAAGGCAGTAGAAAACGCAAACGGCGGACGCAGTGCTTAACCACTTGGGGCGGTCAACGTTGGTGATTCCTTTGTCTACCCGGATCTTCTTCCCGGCATTTATGAGCTTGAGATCTTTCAACAGCTCGTCTATCGATTGATATCTGTGCAATGGATTTTTGTTTAAACATCGCATCACGACAGCCTCGAGGCTCTTTAGCGGTTCGCGTGTTTTTTCTTTGCTTTTCGGAAAAGATGGCGCGGGGTCATTGATGTGCTTGACCGCGACTTGAATGGGGCTTGTGCCCTCGAATGGCGGCTTGCCGGTAAGAATCTCGAACATCACGCATCCTAAAGAATAAACATCTGATCGATGATCGATGGGCTTGCCTTCGCACTGTTCCGGACTCATGTAAGTCGGGGTGCCGAAAACGTCGCCTGTTTGGGTGAGGTTGCTGGTATTACCTGCGGTGGACTCGATAATTCTGGCGATGCCGAAGTCTAGAAGGCGAACTGAGTCGATCGACTCGCTGAGCGGGTTTACTATGATATTGCTGGGTTTGATATCACGGTGAACGATGCCTTTTTTGTGAGCGTGCGATAGCGCTTCGCATAGTTGAATCATCATTGCGGTTGCCCGCTTTGGTTCGATTGTCTTTGTTTCGGACAGATAATCTGAAAGGTTTTTTCCTTCCAAAAATTCCAGCACCAGATATGGTGACTTGCAGTCGCTCTGTCCGTGACCGTACATAGTCACTAATCCTGGATGGTCGAGTTCGGATAGTGATTTGACTTCTTGACCGAAACGTTTGAGGGCTGTGTTGTCTTTGGCGAGATCGTGCTTGAGGAGCTTGATAGCGAAGATGGATTCGGTCTGAAGGGCTTTAACTTTGTACACGGAGCCCATGCCGCCGTGTCCAATCAAGGAGAGCACTTGGTATTGTTTGCCGAACGATGGAAAGTGATCAGTTGTCGAATGAACCGGAAGCGTTTCGGTTTCATTTTCCGCTGAAGTCTTTCCTGTTGCGGCGAGTTCTTCCGCAGCTTGCCCGGTTTCGTCCGTGGTAAGTTTAAGCTCGATGTCGTTCTTCTGTTTCAAATCTTCCATCGCGCCCACGCTTTCGTTTTGTCGCTCGCGATGGCAATATACCCGAAAGCATAGTACAAAGTGCGGAGCACTTGTTGTTCCGCACTAACTGAGGGACTAGAACAACGTTGCCGGAGTTGTGCACGCTACCGAGTTGTTTGATAGCGGCAGTCAGGTCGAGCGCAGGGGGCCTGGGTTTCTTTCGACCTAGTCAGTCTCCTGAAGTAGGTGGGTGCCCGGGTTTCTGAGTTGCAGCGGCTTGGGTATATGTTACGAGACGAGGCATCAAACTCGCGCCTCTTCGACCAGGTGGTCAGAAATCCACAAAGAGCCTCCGGAGCACGAATTCATGAAGCATTCGAGTATAGTAGCACTGGCTTTAGGCATAGTGATAGCAGTTTTCCTGCCGTTCTTTCTTTTGTACGTCGTGTATGGGTCAGGACCGAGATCTTTACACGCGCTTCCTGATTGGATAAAGCATATCGTCGCCATCTCATGCAGTATCTGGTTGGGTTACCAGGCCATCGGTATGTTTATTCTAGGTCTCGACGGTGCCGGAATGATTGAATTGCCGAGGCTTTGGTATCTGGTGCATTTGAGACTTTTTGCTGTTTTGAATTTGAACGACCAGCTTAAAACTGATTATTTTTCTCGACTGAGCCTACTGTTATCACGGAAAGTTGAAAAAAATCGGTCAGTTCTTGCGGATTTAAATTGGATGGATCAATACACAGAACACAATCTATCGAATAGCATGAATCGAGGGATGACGACCTCTGTCGAGAAGCTCTGCGACAAGATTTTAGCTGTCGAAGAAAATGAATCTACAAGCACTTGCTGGTCTATTAAACGGAAGGTGCTACAAAAAACAAATCGTACACAAGAATTAGCCTTGATTGAGCAGTCTTCCAAAGGCGCGATTGATGGATAGCCAGCGGTTGTTGCACTCGTGTAAGAAAAGTCATGGAATAAGGGCGTAAGCAGGAACATCCAGCTTTTCACCCATAGCCAGGAACGTACGGCGACAGGTCATGGAACGAGAAGAGTCCGCGTTACTGAAAATTAAAACATTTGATCTAGCTCTTGCGTAAATTTCAAAGAGATCTATAATTTCATCGGTTGTGGAAGCACCGGCAGCAAACCTTTAGTAATTAACATTATAGGCTCTGACCATGCTCCAAGCCACAGGCGAGACACGCTATGTACGTCTCTCGCGCTGAAGAAAGAAACTTACCGCTTTGCGATCTTGATACCGCACATACTGGCCAGCGTTCTGGTGAGTAATGCATCTATCCGCCTTGGCAGAAGCTTCTCGAATAAACGAAGTGCCATAAAATTTGGCACCCCTAAATAAAGTGATACGCCACTGTATATAGTGTCGCAGTTCGACTGATGCGACGCGAAATTTTACAGCTGTTAGCAAAACACGTCTATTGATCCAGTTTTAAACTGGTTAATTTCGATGCGCCGGTATTATATACGGTGGCATCGTTTTTTTTGCTTTAAAACGGCAACGCTGCAATGGGCTTGCAGATTTGCTTGTCATGAGAATCTCGAAGGATTCAAGAAATAATGAGCGGTAACTGTATGCAGCTAGCGAGAACCGTATATAGTGCCTCTCCCGGATTTTTGAAAACTGGGCTTGCGCTGGCTGCGAGAGCTATTTCAGGATCGAATGTCGTGCGATTGGATGTTTACAATATTCATTAAGGCATCATATGCGCCACCATTCCGATCTAGTCAAGAGGGTTGAATCTTCGACTGCATGTGGCGTTGGGGAGGCGCATACAATTTGTTACTGGGCGAGTATTCTCGATCATGCATCGATTTGACTACTGGGTTACTTAGGTCTATACCGGATACATCATCCGTTCAACTTTCACGCACAAGCGAGTCCCTCAGAAATTTACCAGGCACCCCAGGCAAATCATTCCGAAACTTTTTTATCGCCACCACCGCGATGTGAATGATGCCGACAGTCTAAACCCTGGTCTTTGTGCCTGTTTCTGAGTCCAAAGTGCGTGATGTGAGCCTCGCTAGTTTAGATGTTCGGATGATGATTACCTTCAATACCTGCCCACAGCAGTCGCGAACAACGCCGATCTTCCCTAGCGCTGTCGCGCCAATCGTGGCCCCGAAATTCGAAAGCGGAGCACCACCTAAATTGGTCAACAAAATCACTGCTGTTCTACGTCCTTCCCTCCGAAGAGCCGCATCAACTGTCGGGAGAATGTCCATGAAGTTTCCTGCCTGGTTCAGCCAGATCATATTCTGGGGGCGCTGGGTCATTGCGCCGCTGTACGCAGGTCTCCTGATCACTGGCCTACTGCTCTCATACAAGTTCTACGTCAAGCTCGTTGATCTGATTGAGACTGCCAGAACACTCAGCGGCACCGAGCTGATATTGGGTGTTTTGCATCTTATTGATATCGTCATGGTCGCCAACCTGCTGGTTGTGACGATGGTGGGCGGATACAGTTTGTTCGTCCAGAGAATCGATGAGTTCAACACGCGTAACCATTTGCCCTGGCTCCAGCACTTCGAGCCCGGTGCACTGAAGGTGAAGCTCGGGATGGCTTTGATTGGCATCTCCAGCATCCATTTATTGGAAGCCTTCATCGACGTCAAGGATAAAACCTTGGTTGAACTCGCCGGATTGGTGACTATCCATCTTGTTTTCGTCATCTCTACCGTGGCGATAGCGAGCATCAAAAGTCATCATAAATCGGAGTGAACAAAATGGATTAGTCACCCGGATGACTGAAGGGTCCGACCAATTTTTGTCATTTGGGTAAACGCACAGACCGATCAATGGAGTTCACAAGCTTCAACGATTCGTTTTGGCCAATGCGAAACCTCGATGACTGAAGGGGCCGTTCTATTTTTGTCATTTGGGCAAACGCAGCGGACTGTATATGGAGTGCACAAGCTCCAGTGTCTCGTTTCTGTTTATGCGAAACCTCGATGACTAAAGGACCCGTCCTATTTTTGTCATTTCGGTATTCGCAGAAGCGTCGTTCGACTGAATAAGTTGGAACAGTTTCTCCTCATGCGAAACTCGATGAGTAGATGATCCAACGGATTTTTGTCATTTCGACAAAACATAATTCAAACCAATGGAGCCTCAAAACCAGAGTAACTTTGGAACGGAACTAACTCGATTCACCTGACTGGTTCAAACAAACCTGAACCAGTTCATCTAATCCCGCACCTCGAACGAGAGAGTGACTCACATGAATGGCATCGCCACCCTCCCCTCTTCGATCTCGGACAAGTTCCGCATGATCCTGTCGCACCGATTCGACAACATCTTCACCAGGTATCGGCACGACGAACTCGGCTTCAAGCGAGTCGTCGACCTGTTTCGCAAGCATGGGCTTCTGACCGTCGTCAGTCCGTCGCCTTTCAAGCCTGTCGAAATCGAAGTGGACGAAAGCCGACTCGATGACGCGCGTTATCGTCGCTGGCTCATTAAGAAGCTCAAGGCGCCGCGTCCGTCCAAGAATGTTTTCCACACGCTGCAGATCGACCGTGTGCGCCTCGTTGAAGACGACTACCGAGCCGCATTCAGCGACTTCCTGGGTGCGTCTCTGGAGTCTCGTCTGGGCACTGTTGAAGGCGTCGAGCTGGCCGTCCTGATTCGTATGACTTCGGACATTCTGATCGACGGGCTCGACAAGCTGAAGCTCTTCGAGCTCACCCCGGAGATGCTGGCGCAGTTCGCATTGCGCAAGTTTACCGAGCAGGCGATCGACAACAGCCCGCACTATCAGAAGGCTGTCGCTATGATCCGTGATGTTGCCGAGCAGGAGCGGCAGAAGCTCAGGGCCAGCATGGCTGTCTTCAATCAGCAGCTGATGGCTGATTTCGATGAGAGCAATCGCGCGATCATGGCTGATGTCAACCGTCGAGCCGACGCGTATATCGCCGATATGCGCGCGCGACAGGCGGAGCGTCAGGCGAAGGAGGACGAAGAGTCCGCCCCGCGTCGAGCGCTGGAAGCGGCCAACGCCGGCAAGACTGAGCAGGAGATTTTCCGCGAGTCCGTCATTCGTCGTGAACGCGAATGGCGTGCGGCGAATCGCATGAGCACCAAGGCGCGCGTCCTGCTGTGGTCGACCGTTTCGGTGGTCGCCGTCGCGCTCGCTGCTTTCCTCGAGGTGGACGGCGCGACGCTTCTCGATGTTGTGAAGCCGCTGTTCGACTGACGTTGACTGTCTGAACCACTGGGAGCCATCCGATTTCTCGTCGGGTGGCTCCTTCCTTTTGGCGCGTGATATTCCTCACGCAGTCATTCTCTATTTCAATTTGAGGTATTTAATTGTGAAACTATTCAAACTGTTGTCGCAGTTTTTCAAAGCGATTGTTTTTGTATTTCAAATTCCGAAGAAGCTGGGTCTCAAGCTGCAAGAAGCTCTGGATGACTATGCTGAGATGGCTCCCTATCGCATTCGCATGATGTCGATGTCGTTTGCAGGAGCGTCGGTGACTGGTTTATCTGCCCTTAAGAACAGCGTGCCCGGAGCGCCTGTGGTGTTCGATCCGAACAGCGTTCGAGATCAATTCACCAGGCGTGAAATGATTATCTGGCGCTTGATCGATTTCGACCGCATGATGTTCGGCAAGCACGATCCGATCACTGCGCGGCAGTGGATCACGCTTGGTGATTTGCACTGGGAGTATCGTCATCCAGGCGAAGCTCGAATGTTCTACCAGCGCGGGCTGAAAATCTTTCGACTGTCGTGCGAAAGTACCGACGACAGGCTAATCGCAGCGCAAAGGAAGCTGGCAATCTGTTTTATCGCGATTGGTTCTTTCTCTGATGCTGAGGTGCTGCTGAAGGAAATCGCCGAGGCTTACGAGCTTAAGACGCTCAACAAACTCCAGAGCGCTGACATCACCGGTGGTGATACGGCGAAATTAAAGAAGGCGTCAGATCAGGAAGTCAATCTGACGACCGAGCGGGTGATCAATCTACTGACGCTTGCCGAGGCGCTGAAGAGTCAGACGAAGTATGCCGAGGCGGCTGCTTGTCTCAATAAGGTTGTCGACATTCACGAAGCTGCGGGCTTGCCCTCCGAAGAGTGTCTGCGTGTTTATCGGGAATTGTCGTCGACCTACGAATTGGTTGGTGATGCAACGAAAGCAGAACTTTTCAGTAATACCGCAAGCCAGCTCGACTTCATGCGGATCGTGGAGAAAGCTGTTGGTCCTGAAGCGCGCAGTCTGGTCGTGGAGCTTGAGTCACTTGCTTCCCTTTATCGCAAACGCGAGAAGTCCGATCTTGTCGCCGCGCTCAACAAGCGTATCCGCATCTGTCATCTGGTGGACCGCACTTCGGGGCCGAATTACCCGGGGATTGAAGCGGATCTGGAGAGCCTGGCGCTGTTACTCGATGCCCGGGCGGAAGGGGCAGATGCCACCAGAGCGTTTCATCTCAGAGCTCGCAGGAAGCGCATCCTCGATAAGCTGTCCAACAAGCTTTCCGTGGCTGCGATGTTCCTGTCGGCCAAGTTGTCCTGGTTGTTTGCCGCGGTGGAAGGCTGCGAGCCGCTTATTGCAACGGCTCTATGCACTTTGATCTAAGCAATGAACAAAAAACAAGCGTCGCTGCCAAATATTCGGCCATGACGTGCTCCCATCAACTACTTGCCTAAATCTAGGAATTTATGAAAACACTGAAATCGTCTGATTCTGGTTTTGCGGGCTCGATCAGGCGCAAAGCCGACTTTCTCCCCACCGTGTTCGTATCGGTGGAATTCGACAACGCCTTCATCCCGCGTCTGGCGGATTGCTTCGGGACCATGATTGTTACCGCCAACAGCAAGGGCGATCGTGCCTGGGCTGATTTGATTTACAAATTCGACAAGCATGCGCTGTTTGATCTGACTGTTCCCAACGAAATTGTTCTTGGGCGCATGGAATTTCAACTGCCTGGTGCCGATGGTAAGCTGACGACAAGGGTCTACGAACCGGAGCCGCTTTCGTTTGGGTTTGAACGTGTGCGTATCGACATCGACCGGACCCGCGTTGACAATGAGAGCTACCGCAAGGAGGCTTCGTCGATTCTGGCGTATCTTTTTGCCTGGAGGCTGTTTGTTGAGCCGCTGAAACCGCATCATGTCGCCCTGGTGCGAGTCGATGCAGTGTCGCTCAGTGAGTATCTTCGCTTGCGTCATCGCGGTGAAGTATCACCCGATTCTTTGTCGAGGTTTATCATCGCGAGAACCATCGACGATCTGCTGAACGACTCGCCTTTGCTGGCCGATTTCGACAGAGCTGTTGATCGGATAGCGGATTCACTGAATGCCAGGCGACGTTCTTGAAACGCGTCAGGTTCGTCGGCTGAGCACCATCGGTGACACTACGCTGATGTCCAAATAGCATTGCCTTCTGTCGGCGTGGTGCAAAAATAAGTCTGCTGCTCTGGTTGGTGCGAATCCATCGAATCAGCCAGCAGCGTTTTGGGAAGCGGTCTAGAGGCTTTTGATCTAGACCGCGTTTTTTTGCCTTTGCTTATACGAGGCGTTATAGTAGCAATTCTTTTAAGCGAAACGACTCAAACGCGGCTTGGTGTGCCGGTTGAGTCGCTTCGCTAGTGATGGCGCAGTCGCCTGGTTGGCGGGTGTGGCGGCCCTATCTGTGGTGGCGCGGCCGTTTCATCACTTGGGCTGCTTGGGCTGACCCTCCTTTGCCAGCAGCGAAGGGCGTGGTCTGAAGGGGCATTGCCAGCCGTCGCCGTCGTGGTGAGCTTTGCCGGAGTAGACCCGAGCCTCACCGCCGGTGGTGGCGGAGTCGGTCGGCAGGGCCGGGTTGATTGTGCCCTGGAAGAGCGTGTCGCGCATACGGACGGTCGAGGCAAACTGTTCCAGTCCGCCCTGTTCCTTCAGTTTCCGGATTTGCGATTCCGGATTGAAGACCAGGGTTGGGAAGGTGAACCGCCGGGAGAAGCGCGAGGCGCCCGGGTTCATGCCGACCACGAAGAATGCTTTGCCGGAGAAGGAAAAGCCGAAGTTGCTGGTCTTGGGATTGCACGAGTAGTGCGGATCCCATTCGCCGTTGTCGTGGTCGTGCAGCAGTTGGAGGTGCTGCCAGAGCGCTTGTTCGAACTGGTCCTCGGTGGTGAGCTGAGGAGTCTTGAACACGGCGATGAAGGTCGTGTAGTCGCCGAGCTGTTCGTACTCGTTGACGAAACGCCGGAGGTCGCGACCCATGGCGGCCACTGCGCTGATATGACCCATCTGTTTGTAGAAACCAAAACGGTAAGTCGCCTTGGCGAATGCCGCTCGGGCTCCCACGCAGGGGTAGTATTCTCCCAGGATGTAGGCGCGCAGCATGTCGTGGGCAGCTTCACCTTGAGGCGGGATGACCGGGTCGTTATCGTCGGGCCAGAGCTGGCCTTCGGGGACGACCTGGAGGATCTTCTGCCCGCGTGGATCGTCGCCGGGTTGGGGCTTGGCGATGCCGGCGTAGCAGCTGAAGGCGCGGGCTTCGTGGCGATCGAACAACGAGCCCGTGGTGCGCGCCAGCTCGGGGAGCGAATCCAGCATCTTCAGGTTTTGTTGCCCACGCTCCTCCACATCCGGCAGTGGAACGACCGGCTTGCGTTTTGATGGAGCGCGGGGCTTGGGGGTTTTGTCTGCGGTCACACTGAGGCTCCTTATGAAAGTTAGCTGCCGAAGGGCTATTCGGGTGAGCGAATCCCTTAGAAAGAAGTGAACTTGTGCTTGCCGGTTGGTCCGGCGAAAAATCGCCATCGCTTTTAAAGGCTGATGGCGACTGGGTCAAACCACCACCACCGCGACCTCTGATGAAGTCGCGGCGGCAATTTGTGGGGCACCAGGCAACGTCCGGTGCCGTTGCTTGGACAGTTGTTCGCTGGCACCGCAGGCGGTATCAGCTACATCTTGAGCGCGTACTTGAGCGTCTGGATTTCGGCTTCGTAATCGTCGGTGCCGACTTTGTCGCGCAGGTCGGCCGGCAGCAGCCCGGGGTAGCTGCAGTGTTGCGCGGCGATTAGAGTTTGCAGCCGGCGTTCGCGCAGGATGGAGGCACTGGCGCGCCAGACCTCCAGGGTTTTGAGCACAGAGTTTTTGCCCTGACCTCTGGTCTCCTTGACCAGGAAGCTGAAGTCACGAGCCGAGTAGTTGGCCGTGATGCGCAGCACCTCGTCCAGTTCGACTTCTGGAATCGGCACCTTCTTGCGACCGAACAGCTCGGTGACGAAGTACTTGCGGTCGTCTCCTTCCGGGTCGAAGATCGGAATCTGGATCGGCGCGCGGCTTTTCACGTCCGGGTCGAGCGAGTCCGGGCGCGAGGTCATGAGGCCCCAGAGCACTTTGCCGAACATGCTCGGGTCGCCCATCAGCTTGATGAAGTTGCCGGCCAGGCGCTTTTCGGTTTCGTGGGTATCGCCCTTGTGGACGCTGCCCATGGCCGTGTGCGCTTCGTCGACCAGAATCAGAACCTTGTTGTAGTTCTTGATCCGGAGCTTGAGCTTTTCGAAGGCAGCGTCCACAAG
>Ga0163155_10006215_pt1 | contig 11609 bp, 18 predicted proteins | sample OliLakLV19SP4G1_FD_148611 | JGI IMG/M metagenome (GOLD analysis project Ga0163155, IMG submission 148611) | Freshwater microbial mat bacterial communities from Lake Vanda, McMurdo Dry Valleys, Antarctica - Oligotrophic Lake LV.19.SP4.G1 | ecosystem: Environmental > Aquatic > Freshwater > Lake >...
ATTTTGACTCCTGTGTTTTTGTTGCTAATCGATCCTGGATCCAGCTGTAGTAGACGCATCGTTTAGTCCTAGCGAATTCTGGTTTTTTGCACGGACCGTAGAGTGACTCTTCGATTAAGAATCTGGCGGGTAAAATGGCTCTAACGGCAAATGACGCTTTAGACTGGACCATAAACACTACCCATTCAGAATCATCGAATGTCTTAGCGAATGTAACCGGATCATTTTTATTGAACAAATACGATTCTGGGAAGCTCGAATCTTCTCGGCATGATTTTACGTGTATTTTAAAATCCTCATTTAGCAAGTCATGGTCATAGCCGGTTGTCCTTTGCTGGTCTCCGGTACGAATAGTAAGATCCGGAGCTAGCAATTCTGTTACAAGATTGTGAGTTAGCAAATAGTTACTAGCCGCGAACTCTGCTAATTTTCCGGTTAGAATATCTTGATAAAGCTTGGATTCGTCAACGTTCTTTAAATGAGCTAGTTGAGATCCCTTAAGAGTCATAATGGCTTTAGCAAACTCGGAGCTAATATGAAGTTGTTCGCCGGTTAGATTTTCGAATGTTAGTGTCTCGTTAATGATCTGTTTCATGGGTCCTTTATGGTATCTGGTTTGGTCTTCCTCGTTCTTTCTATTTAAAATATCAATTTATGCACTGTTTATTTTTTTATATTTCGAGTTCTTTATTGGGCGTTTTTAATATGAATCCGTTTGCTAATGCTTTTTTATTGTAGGCTAGTGCTGCGAGTTCTTCGGTTGGGAAATTTCCGAGATAGTAAAGTTTTTTATTGATTTTGATTTGAGCAAAAAATGGATTAGTTTTGCTATTTGCAGCATAAACACCCTTATAAATTGAAAAAGTATTTGCTTGCTTAAACCGATTTCTGTTATTTATATTTACCGGAACAGAGCGAAGATTTACTCTGCGATTATTTAGTCTAATTCCTGATATGTGATCTGATACTAGCGGCGCTTCAGGTTTAAGAATTAGCTGATGCATTAAAACATATTTAGTTTTATATAAATGCTGAAGCGCTTTTGGGACAGTTGCAAAAGCATAGCCATGATTACCAACGAACCACCTTAACTCTTGCACAATCGCTAAGTCACCTACATCAAATAGACACATATACTTCGATCCATCTCTTTTCACGATTTTTAATTCATAATAATTTCCGCACGCACTCATCTGATAATTTTGTTTTTTCATATTTTACACTTTCCACGTTAATTTTTTTATAATTTTAGTTTTTAAATTGCTCTTATTACATCGATACTTTTCAAAAAACTGGACGGTATTTAATTCCAAAACGTCATCGATCTCCTCTTTGAACGTACCTTTGATTTGATTGATGTGATTTGTCATCGATTTCATGTCTGCTCGTAATTCAATTTCTTCGTCAATAACTAAATCCCAATCGTTAATTTGCTTAGCCTGCAAACGCACTTTTAGATGCTGCTTTTTAAAAGGAGTTATGACCAGATCGTTTCTAATCACAGCTCTACTAACGTTGGTGGTTATATATTTTTTGCTCCAAAACAGGAAACAAAATCCAGGTTTATAGCTGTTGAGCGCCATCAAAACAGCCAAACGAGCGTCCTGCTGTAAATCCTGGAAGTTTGGATATTTTTTATATTTTATCGTAGTTCGAATTATCAAAGGATTTAGAAGATCTATTAGCTCATTTGTAAGCCGATCTTTCGTTTTCTTGTTGTTTGTGGTAATAATTTCGTTAGCGAGTTTATTAATTTGCTCATAGTTGTTCATGGTCTCCTTTGTGGTTATTTATTGCTCGAATAATAGAATCCGCCTAATTGACACATCGCAAAATTAAGAATCACGATCGCATCACATATATCATGATCTGTTTCTTGGCAGCCAAATGATTTCAGAATAGATTGTACAGCTGGCTTTGGGTTCTTCCTTGGAACCTTGCCGAGCAACTTCCGGGCGCTGCTTATTGGCGCCACGTGAACTTCAACTCCAGCTCGCGTTAGATCAGCCCGTAGCGTCCCTCCAAGCTCTCCTAGGCTGTAAGCTCCGGTTGCTTGACTGTAGGCGTAGCCTTCGATCCAGGCGCTACTACAGCACCTTCCATGAGCTGTAACCGCATCGGAAATTTGCAAGCAGCGGTTTATCTTTTCGAAATCGCTAGATGTTCGTTTTAGACTACACCCGACTGTTATTGCTGTTAACAAATTCCAGTCGCCAAGCCAATTTAGCGGAGCTACTACAGCTGCCGTTTTCGTGAGTGATGGATCGATAGCTAATACATCACACAATAAGATCCTTTTCGTCTTCAGATAGCTCAACTTCTTCGATTTTATCTTTTGATTTATCTTTCTGTAATTTAAAATCTTTTGGCTCATCACCTGGGAATTTGAAATCATCATAATCGTCTTTCATAAAATGATATTTCTAATCATTAACTGATCCTTTAGCACTTTGTAATGAGCGAAAATAATAGCATTTAATTGCTTAAGATCTTCATTGTTTAAATTTGAAACAATTTCATCGTCGTTAGTAAGCTCGCGATACTCTTTTATTCGTACTTCCTCGCAAACTGGCATCGTCTTTAAAAAACCTTTAGGATTTGCTCTTAATTTGAAGATCTCAATATAGCCTAAATTGCCTTGCTGATTATCGTATCGTTCGAGCCTTGAGTTGATTTCATATTTGTATTTGTCAAATATTGATTTACTTTTATTTAATAGATAATCGGGTTCTTGATGCGAGTAAAATAAACCGTTTGGCAATTCCTGAAATGGACTATCGGGACTGTCAAATATCTCTTCTACTTCTTGACGACATTCATATTCGTCTGGTTCAGGAAATTCAAAATCTTCAATGTCTGTTTCGTTCATAGTATAATCCTTTTCACAAGCTTTTCATTTGCTGATAGTTTGCAGCCGGGAAGTTTATCTTTCGCACCCAAGATCGTAACAAATTTGCGATGTGAACTTTCGAAATGAATCTTATCTTTCACGTAGTAAAAGTGCGACTCACATGTACATCGAAATACCTCTACTCCAACATATTTGTGAGGAAATCTTTTGTTATAATTACGATCAATCTGCCATTCGTGCTCATGTTGAAAGCTGCTCTCAATTTCGTTTAATTGATCAATTTCTGTGATTTTCATTTTCGGGTCCTTCGTTTGTTTGTTTCTCTTACTTGCTAAGATTATATCTAGTTATTAGTTATTCCAACAATTTTTAGGATCATTTTTAGTTTCATTAAAATAATCAATTGCCAAATCAGCTTTTTTTAAATTTTCAACCAATCGCTCTAATGCATTTTTGTCAGATATATCACTAACTAAGTCGAAAAATACATCATCATTTATGCCGTATTTCTTAAATTGCTTGAAATTTTTGACAGTGACTTTTGAAAGTGACTGCTTATGACCTGCTTCGTATCGTGACAAGCAAATCATAGCAAATTTGGCAGGTGATACGACTACTCTTACGAGGATATAACCCTTTCGTCCTTCCTCATTAAAAAAGTTTGTGCCATGATCGTGTAAAGTTATCCATTGGTTTTTGCGCATATATTTTCCTTAAAACTCGTTTGTGGTGATAGAGTAAAATTTATTATTGCCTGACTTTTTTTCAATAAGTGTAGGATTTGTTTTTAATAGAACCTTTAATTCTTTAGCGATCGTTTGGCGAGTAACTCCTAACCCTTGCTCGATCTGCGAAATATTCGAATTGGGATTTTCGCTTATAAAGTTTATTATTTTGAATGATACCGAATCTTTAACGGATGGTATTAGCAGCTCAGCATCAATTCTTGTTTCTGTTTCACTTACGCAAATCATTTTTAAAGTTAATATCTTTGATTCTTTGATTTGATCGCGTCCTTTAGATTGGGTGAATTTAACAGAATCTTTTAGTTTGGTGAAATTGAATGAATTGCTAACATCATCATAAATTACCGTTGATCCTCTACCAGCATTGTCGCCATAGCCTTTTTTGGAGCTGTGATGAATGAAGATAATAATGCATTTTGACTCTGCTGCCACATTGTTCAGTACGTCTAGAGCTTCCTGCATTTCCTTAGAGCAGGCTTCATCTTTGCCGCTGGTCCATTTGCGAAACGAATCAATTACTAAAACATCAATATCTTTTAATGAATTAATAAAATTTTCTTGAACATTCGGATCGCTTAATTTCAATTCTTTGGATGATGAAAATTGGGGCAAGTTAACAGGATCGATCCCATAGCCTTTACACAACGCCGAATATCTGAATGCTACTCGGTTTGATCCTTGTTCAAGATCAAGATGGGCAGTTTTACCCGTACCATTCTTTACTTGGATTAACGGAAACTGATCAAGAAATGGTGTGCCGCTCTTATAAGCCAAGAGGAAATGCTGAGCTACCCACGATTTATAGGAGCAGCCAGGACCCACGAATGATATGACTTGTGGTTGTGAGGAAATGCCAAGGTCTTCATTTAAATATTTTAAATATTGTAAGTTATTTATATCAATTTGATTTTCGAAAAAGTTCATATTTTATCCTTTAGTGTTAAATGGTAATTGTGTTACCGTATAAGTATATATCACTATTCATACACTCGACAAAAAAAGTTGTTTATTTTTAAATAATAATAATTTAAGGTAGGCTGATGTAGGCAAACCTATAGTGTTAATTCGCCTCTATATGACCATTCACTATAGAGTTGATCCTAAAAAAACCTATAGTGTTAATTCGCCTCTATATAACGTTTCACTATAGATGATACTACCCCCCCTTTTAAAATCCCCCCCTCCCGGAGCGGGAAGATCAGCAAATATACAAATTAACCAACTTAACCTCCTTAACCTACTTAACAGCAATGATCAGATACTCGTTAACTCGTTCTGCTCATTGCGTTCTGCGAACGGTACTGATTCGATTCGAATTGAAAATTCTACTTGCTTACAACAGATTGACAATGAACGGGAGTGAATGATCGTCTTCGTGATGAGAGCTGATTGTGAATTAATTTTTCGCCGGTAGGATAGATCTGTTCCTGCTTACTATTTTCCTTAATTAAAATACAGATAGACCACTTACCGTACGGAGTACTAATTAGCGCATACGAGCTTTGCGAGTTTTTGCGCTAATTCTATTTCTGAAAGAAAAGAAAAAATTGCGCTAAAAAGAAAAGAAAGCCAGCCAAAAAAAAGCAAAGAAAAAGCCACCAGAGGTTAATCTGATGGCTTCTCCCCAAAACAAACAAACATATCAGAGCCGGCTAATCACTTCCTGCTCACAACTCTTCTGCTATTTGTGAAGTAGCTCTCGACTTTTTAATGTGTGCTATATTTTAAACAATTAGCTTTTATTCCAATTTGATGTAGGTACGTATAAGCAAGTGTATTCAAAATAGCTGGTACCGGGGCTTTTCCGAATTTCAAGAAACACCGGTAAAAACAGCAGTTCCTTAGCAGCGGTTCCTTAGAGATATACATAAGGAACTAACTCGCTATCGCTCGCTATCACCTCGCCCTTAGGGTTGAGGATGAATGCTTGCAGGTGTGATTTTGCAGAAGGAATTTAAAAACATCCGGTACAGCAAATATAGTTCTGGAAGTTGGTTTGCTTTTTCGCCAAGTAATAGATGATTCGAAGAGCCGCGTTTTTGGAACCTCTACAGCGCCTTCCAGAGCGCTAAGCTACCCCTACCGCCCAGCCTCTCCAATCGCCCCGTACGCCTCATCCTCGCCAGAGCAATCGACATCGCTTCGTACCGCTAGAGCTAACCTCATAAACATCTCGTCACTGAGAGCCTCTAATCGCTGGTCAAGCTCATGCTCAGCCTGTTCCTGCTCAAGCATCGATTGTCTCATCGATCAAAGTCCAACCGCAGCTTCCGTAATGATCAAAGTATTGAAAATCGATATACTTTTTTGCTTCTTCAATTTTCGATTCGTTAGCTTCCAGGCTAAATTCCTCAATAATAAACTCCAGCTTTTCAAAATGGTCATGAAAATTGTACTGATGATCTGGATTGCAAAAGGTATCGAGCAGAGCGTTTAGTTTTTTAAGGCGCTTGTCTTCGCATTCATACCTACGGCTTTTATTTAATAGTTTAGTTCGGCGAAGTTTTAGAGCATGTTTAATTGAAATTTTCATATTGTTTCTTTCTGTTGATTGAGCCGTTAGTGGCTTGGTAGATACACATTATCATCACAGACGGCTTTCGCAATAGGGCGTAAAAATAAAAGATTAAAAAAAGCAATCAATTAAAAACAATAAACGAAAAAAAAGCGGCGTCTCAGGACGCCGCTTTGAAGTGTGAAGATCGCAAATTACTGAGAGCCACCCATGCCTCCCTCGCCGCCCTCAGGATCACACTCTCGCCAAATCACACGAGTTGTTTCTGACACTCGGACCCAAGCAATACCGGACTTTGAGAGTTCTAGATCAGTGGTGGAAACGTGTAGATCCAGCGAGCAACCATTCTCAAGAATGTTACTCGGCTCCGTGGTGAACCAAACACCGCGAGGGACAGTCGCACACTGGCTTCCAACCTTTCCAACCTGAGACACGCGGCAATCCACTGCCGCTGCTCCTCCACTGGCTGCTCCGCCGCTTGCAGTGCCGCCGCTGGCAGTCTCCGAAGCCCCTCCCTCGCCACCTATGCCTTCGCCCGTACCAGCCTCACCGCAAGCCACCGCGAGCAGAGCAATTGCCACTCCAAAACACTTCATATTTTTCATTATTATTTTCTCCTCAATTGAATTACGTTATCACCCGAATTACTCGAATAATTATTTTGGTCGAGAGCATCTAGAGCATTAATTGCAATAGCCGCTTCCACACTCTTGTTTTGATGTAGGTAAATTTCAGTGGTTTGAATTGAGGAGTGCCCGAGCTGCGCTTGTACGTGGCTCAAAGGTAGACCGGCGGTAACGATCCTTGTGGCTAAGCAATGCCTGTAAATGTGAAGCCCAGATCGGCACTCGGCAGGAAGATCATAAACACGTCCCAGGCGAAGCAGGATGCGTGCTCCAAGTTCGACCATGCGGGAGCTACTAAAACCCGGGAAAAGCCTTCCTCGCCGTTCCTGTACAGGCGTTTGGGTAAGCAAATTGTGAAGCCGCTTCGTGTAACTAATCGTCCGCGCCTTTTTAGATTTGGTGTGCTGCTTGATTACATTTCCGTGCTTACGATCCGCCTGCTTCGAAACGCTAATTTTCCTATTTTCGAAATCAATGTCACTCCAAGTAAGAGCACCAATTTCGCCCGCTCGCATCCCAGTTTCTCCAGCGATCCAAACGGCAAGCTCGACTAGACCGCCAATGTCAGAAGCCAGCTGAAGGGAAGTCTCGTATTGCTCTGGCGTAAGGACTCCAACTCGCGGAGATTGGGACTTCGGGCAATTGATCTCGAATTGCAGCTTAACAATGTCGCAAAGCCGAGCACATCGAAGAGAGCATCGGAGCACATTTGCAATTTGCTTGATTTTAGAATTGCTGTTTTTTCCAGCAATCACGCGCGCCATAAATGCGTTAATTTGCGGTTGAGAAACTAGCCGTAATGGAGTGTTTGCGCCGAACCCAGGAACGATCTCGCGACGGTAAATAGAGAGATACTCGACTATGGTATCGTCGGAAACACGAGTTAAAAGGTAGTCTGACAGGCTTTGCTCGAAATCAGACCAACTAACAACTTGCAGATCCAGTGGCTTAGCCGATCGAGCCGCTTTGCTCTTGTCCGGAATCTCAGTGCAAAGTCTGTCCGCTTCAGCCTTAGCCCATAGCAGAACAGCGTCGGCTCCAGCTCCAGCGATGGTACTTGGAACCTGCTTTCGTCGCTCGACCAATTGATCGGAGTTAGACTTGAACTTGAATCGAGCTTCGAGCGAACCATTGCGCAAATACACGTTATAACTTTGGAGTCTCATGATCTTGTCCTGTCACTATAATGGCTGCGCAGCCATCCGCAATACCCTGTAAAAATAAAAGATTAAAAACAGCAACAATCTGGAAAAGGGATCCAAAAGGGATCCGGAGACCTAAGTGTTTGAAATTACAGGGATCCCAACAAATCTACGGGGATTTTAGAAAACCCGGATTTACCGGGCTTTCTAGCCGAAAAACTGCTCTGGATCCCTTTTCTCGATTTTCGGACTTTTTGAGTTGGCTGTAAGCTTTGGGATCACTCAAGCCAAAAGATACTTGGTCGCTCGCTTTTGTCCTACTTTGGTGACTCGCTGCTCGGATAGGAGCAGTGCCATTGCTCCAGCTACCTTAGCTGTAGGGCAGCTCAGTCGTTCGGCTAGGTCGCCTGCTCCAATCGGCTCCGTCGACAACGCGGCAAACACAACCTCTCTGAACGCTAGCAGCTCTTGATTTTGGATAGCCATTTGCTCCTTGGTACTTCTAGTCCGAGTTCCCTTGCCTTCGACTGGACGCTTCTTGCGATTGCCAACTTCGACCTCGGCGGCAACTGGAATCCCAAGCCCCAAGAGATCCTGGTCGATTTCTGACAGAGCAAGATCAGCAAGAAACAAGCCACAATTATCCATTTCCGCGTTCAGCGTCGTTCGCAAAATAAGTATTTGAGCAGCGGTGGAAATTGCTGATTTGAGAGCCGTTGATTGCAGATCCTGATCTAGAGCTTTCTTGAGATCTACCGCGCTGAATGACTTGAGCAGCTTCGCGATTTCACTGTGTAGCTTGGTGCTAGCAGCGTGTTCGGGAGCGGCTTCGGGCGCAGCTTCGGGCGCCTCATAGAGATCAGAAACAGCAGAAACAGCTGATGATTTGAATTTTGCCATGGTAATTGGTCCTTTTTTCGGTCGGGAGTCTTATTTAAGCTTCGCGCTAGTTACTGTCAAGAGCTTAAAACGTGGGTCTTTACTGAGACACTTTTTGCAGGTGGGAGCAGTGTCGGCGCCTTCTGGGCAAGAGTACTCGTCGGCGATCGAGTCAGGGTTCACAGCGCAGAGCGGCAAATCTGTCTCGTCTACAGTGTGTGTGAGTAGCACTTTCAAATTTGCTCGACCGCCACGATAAGCTCCAGCCAACACGCCCCGGGTTTGGTATTTCATTTCTTCGATTCCTTCTCAAATCACTAGAGCACGGAATTTGGTCACCTGCCAACTAAAATCGATCAATTAAAAAATTAATTCGTAAAACACTAATTTTTAGCTGAAAAAATGGTTTTCTAGTGAGGGCGGAAAATTGAAACAGAAAAGGCGGCACCTGTTAGAGATGCCGCTGAAAGTAAATTGTCGAGAGAGATTGAGAAAATAGTACCTACAGGAGGTATGCGAAAACAAAAAATTAAAAAAATAAAAAATCCTGGTTTAACCCGTAGCGAATCAAAACACAAAAATGCGCTTGATAAGCAACTTCTGACATATCGGCAAAGTAATTGTAAAACATTTTGGATGTTCGAAATCGTTAATAAAAAGAAGACTTTTAAAGTTAGCATTAGTGACTGTGATTTAGATTTTTGTCAAGATCATGTTTGGCACGCTCATGCTAAAAGAAAAAATGAAATCTACGTATCCACAAAATTGAAAGACGAAAATGGACAACAATATTCAAAAATGTTACACCAACTTCTTTTTACTCCTGAACCAAATGAGTTCTGCGACCATTTAGATCGCGACAGATTTAATAATAAACAAATAAATTTCGCCTCAAAAACTATGAAGCAAAATAATCAAAACAGATCTAAAAACCCAAATGCTTCCTCGATCTACCTGGGGGTCAAATGGCAAAAAAACGCTAAAAAATACGTGGCTAATATAGTGCTCAATAAGCAAATATACCTCGGCAGATTCAAAACTGAAACTGAAGCCGGAATCGCTTACAACTACGCTTCCCATCTCGCAAACAAGCTAACTGCTCATAGAATAAAATGTGAGCGCAATATGTTCGTATGTCATTCTGAAAATTTGCAGCTCGAAGAAGATCTTGAGAACGGTTTAGTTCAAAACTTGACTCACGATAAGATGGTTCAGATTTACCAACTAGTCGCTGCTAATATATGAAGTCACGATTTGAATTTTTCAAGTTTTGATTTCACAACTTTCTTGATCCCATCATAAGCTATATTGCTAAGAGCGCCAACTGATATGCAATAAAAAAACCAATTGACATTTTGAGCTATGTGCACTTGTCCGAAAAATCCAAATGCTAATGCGATCAGGCTGGGCATTGATTTCAAGACGAACATACTCCACAACTTTTTAAGCCGCAGATCAGATGTCAATTTCGGAAATAAAAACTCAAGAGAGCCTCTAATAGTATAAACCAAAATTTGAATGGTTAAAATGAACATAAGCGTTTCAACAGAGAAGATCATTGCTAGAAGTTCTATCATTTTTTGCGTCCTTTAAGATCCTGAATATAGCTATTTGTTAACACCGATTCAATCTTAATTTTATTAACATCTTCTTTGACCGAAATAATATCCTGTTTCTGCTGTGATTGGTCTTTCGAAATAATTTCTAAAACATTCGATATTTTCTCAGTGGCATCAGTGAGCTTCTTAACTTGCTCTTTCGTTTCGTCCTGTTCTTTTGACGACTGAGAAATTTTCGCGTAGATAAGACTGGCTGAAAAAGTGCTAGTAATAATAAATATAACCGCCAATATTAACTGATTCAAACTTAAGCTAAATTTACTTTCCGGCTTAAGAGAGATACTCAATGCCCACCAGCACCATTCATCGCCCTTAAGGGAACATCTTCTAACAAATCAATCCGTTTTGATAAAGCTATTAAGTCGTCGCCTGTCGCTTTTATATAATTCGATAAAAGCCCCATCATCTGATCGTTCTGACTGATCACTCTTTCATTCTGCTCAATGATTTTTTGCATTTTAAATTGTATATTTTCGAGATCCGTCATTAGGTCCTAGTCGTTTAGTAGTAGTTATGAAATTATGAAGTTATGGAATATCGATAAGCAAAACCGTCGAGGAGATACTTTAAATCAGTATCTGAGATCAGCCCATCACAAGCGAAAACGGAGCACATCTGATAGCCGACGCACGCCCATGTGCCAGCCGCGTTCGCGCCGAATCCCATCGACGATAGTAGGATCGGCGCTGGATCCGATGGGTTGCACGTGCCGTTCACCGTCGGCACGCCTTGCTGCCGCAGGTGCCCACCGGAACTTGCTCCATTCCAACTGCCAGATGTCATGAAAGCCTTGCTGGCGCTAAGCGCCGCAGTGGGCGATAGCGCTGCTGAGACTGACGCGACTAGCGCAATATTGCCGCTCCCGTCGCAACGCAGATCTCTCATGTAGTCCACGCCGCCCGCAAGAATCGCGGCGGCTGGCGTCACGTCACTCACGCCCACCACAATGATCGTCATGGGTCCAGATACAACGCGCGCGTTCGTCAACACAGAGCGCCGGAAGTACCCCGCCGCAGCTCCCGTAAATCCAGCGCGACCCCCAAGCGAATTTGGAGTAATCAATGGTCCAGTTAAACTATTAGCTGCCATATGATTTGCTTGCGAAGTCATATCATTTAATGTTTGCGGATTAGCATCATATGTGTTGTTTATGTTATAAGTGCCGGTTGGGAAATTGATCGTAAAAGGACCGACGTTAACTGAAGCCACGGTAGCTGTAGGAGCTGCCCAA
>Ga0163155_10006216_pt1 | contig 11607 bp, 5 predicted proteins | sample OliLakLV19SP4G1_FD_148611 | JGI IMG/M metagenome (GOLD analysis project Ga0163155, IMG submission 148611) | Freshwater microbial mat bacterial communities from Lake Vanda, McMurdo Dry Valleys, Antarctica - Oligotrophic Lake LV.19.SP4.G1 | ecosystem: Environmental > Aquatic > Freshwater > Lake >...
CAGGATTGGTTGGGTGTGTTTTTACAATTACCGTTCTGGCAAGCATCCGTTGTGCATGCATCGCCATCATCACAATTCAGCGGGATTGATTCACACACGCCATTCACGCAAGCATCCGTAGTGCAGCGGTTGTTGTCATTGCAGGTGATAGCGGTATTTCTGCATTGACCGCCCTGGCAAGCATCCGTGGTGCAGGCATTCCCATCATCGCAATTCAGCGGGGTGAACTCGCAGACTCCATTTACGCACGCATCGGTAGTGCAACGGTCGTGGTCATCACAGGATTGGTTGGGTGTGTTTTTACAATTACCGTTCTGGCAAGCATCCGTTGTGCATGCATCGCCATCATCACAATTCAGCGGGATTGATTCACACACGCCATTCACGCAAGCATCGGTGGTGCAGCGGTCACCGTCATCACAAGTAATTGCATTATTCCTACACTGCCCGCCCTGACATTCATCCGTGGTGCATGCATCACCATCATCGCAATTCAGCGGTGTAAACTCACACACGCCATCCACGCAAGCATCGGTGGTGCAGCGGTCACCGTCATCACAGGTAATTGCTTTATTCCTACAGTGCCCACCCTGACACTCATCCGTTGTGCATGCATCACCATCATCGCAATTCAGCGGTGTAAACTCACACACGCCATTCACGCAAGCATCGGTGGTGCAGTTGTCGTGGTCGTTACAATTCACGGGAGTAAATTCACATGCGCCATCCACACAAGCATCGTTGGTGCATGCATCGCCATCATCGCACACCACCACTGTGTTGTAGCAAGTGCCTGCAAGACATTTATCCAAAGTGCAATCATCGCCATCATCGCAATTGATGGGAACAAAGCGGCAGCGGCCAAACCGGTCGCATAAATTCTGGGTGCAGTCATCGCCATCATCACAGCGGGGAGTAAATTCGCAAACCCCGTTGTTGCATTTATCCACTGTGCACCAATCGCGGTCAATGCAAATTTTAGGAACAAAAACGCATTGGCTGAAGAGGCAAAGATTTTCAGTGCAGGGATCGCCATCATCGCAGGTAGAAGTGAAAGTGCAGATGCCGTTCACGCACGGATCTATGGTACATGAGCTGAAATCATTGCACACAATAGCAACATTTTCACATTGTCCAAACAGGCAATGGTCAATGGTGCAGGCATCGCCATCATCGCAGTTTGCGGGACAGGGACATGTGTTCAGGTTGATGCACTGCCCGAATAAAGGAAAATCAACGGTGCAGGTGTTGCCATCATCGCAAGGGTTTTGAGCTGCTGCAGAAAAGGGTTGCAGACAACAACAAAGCAGTATGGCAAGAATAAATAAAATTTGCTTTTTCATAGTTTGGGGTATTTGGGGTTTAGGAATTAAAAATATTTAGTTGAAACGTATAAATTTATTTTCGGTTGCCACGCAATTCATGGAAAATTATTTGCACAAGGTTAAAATAGAAATGCATATTCCGCCACTGCTCTTCTGAATCAGAGAAGGAACTCGCAAATTTAAAGCGTATTCAATGTGAAAGTAGTAAAGAGGACAGGAGGCATCCCCTGGCAAAGCGCTTCCGGGTGTTTGGATAAAAGGCGTATTTTGGGAGCAAACACCAACGATGAGCCTGCAAATTATTGGAGCCGGATTTGGCAGAACCGGAACCTTATCCACCTATACCGCCCTCAAAGAACTCGGATATCCATGCTATCACATGTTCGAGGTGCTGAAGAACAAAAACAATAAAACCCATCTTGATTTCTGGAATAATGTTGCCAACTCGCCCGAAGGGCAACAGCACGATTGGAATGCAGTGTTTAAACATTACACCGCAACCATTGATAATGCTGCCAGTTGTGTGTGGCGGGAACTCATGCAGGCATATCCCAATGTAAAAGTGCTGCTCACACTTCATCCGAAAAGGCGCTGAAGCATGGTATGAAAGCACCTACGGGACTATTTATTTCACGGAAATCATGTGGCAATTCAAAGTGCTGAAGCTGCTCACTCCCTTCGGACGCAAAATGGGCAACATGTGCCACAAACTCATTTGGCAGCGCTCACACAAAGGAACGATGGCTGATAAGGCAAAGGCAGTGGCATATTACAACGCGCACATTGAAGCGGTGAAGACAGCTGTGCCTGCCGAGAGGCTCCTGATTTTTTCCGCTGACCAGGGATGGGAGCCGCTGTGTAAGTTCCTTGGCAAGCCAGTGTCTAAAACAAATTTTCCAAACGTGAACGACCGCAATGAAATTAAAAAAGAGATTGCAGATATGACCAAAGGCGCGTACTTCATATTAGGGATAGCCACAATTGCCGTTTTAGGATTGTTCTACGGGCTTGCCCGGCTTCTGAGTTAATTTACAATCATGCGACAAGAAATTATTTTGTGAAAATGAAGAGCACATCCGTTTTATCGCCTTTTTAGCTTTGATAATCGCAAGCTGCAACAACTCAGAAAATAGAACAATGACAAATCAAATAACTACGCCCAACGAAATGCAAACTGACAGCATCAGCGCTATGCTCCCGTAAACGGGCTGAAAATGTATTATGAGATACACGGAACAGGCGCACCGCTGGTATTAATTCATGGCGGTAGCTCTACTATCCAAACAACATTCGGGCGAGTGTTACCTGTCTTTGCAAAAACGCATAAAGTCATTGCCGTAGAGATGCAAGCCCACGGGCGAACAGCAGATATTGACAGACCATTGAGTTTTGAACAGGATGCCGATGATGTTGCTGCACTGCTGAAATACCTGAACATCAGCAAAGCCGACATCTTTGGTTTTAGCAATGGAGCAAGCACTACGTTACAGTTGGCAATCCGGCATCCTGAACTTATCAAATAAAATAATTGTGGCATCCACCTTTTATAAAAAAGACGGTGCCCAACCGTGGCTCTGGGAGATGATGGCTAACCCGACATTTGATGGAATGTCACGGCAATTCAAAGATGCTTTTCTGCAAGTAAATACCAATACAAATGCGCTGCATCGAATGTATGAAAGAGATGTTGCGAGGATGCAAGCATTCCCGGAAATTTCTGAGGAGCTGATGAAAACAATCAAAACCCCCGCATTTATTATAACGGGCGATGCAGATGTCGTCACGCCTGAACATACAGTTCAAATGTATCGCGTGCTGCCTCATGCGCGTATTGCTGTTTTCCCTTGCGGACACGGAGATTATATCGGGGAAATTACCACACCGCGCGACACCACGCTCATCACGGCAACTGTTTCAATGATTGAGAAATTTTTAAGCGAACCGATGTCTGAAGAAAATTAGTAATGCCTTTTGTTATCGCAAGTCATCAGCCGCGCATTAGGCAAGCAGACTTGTGATATTTCTCGTTTCATGCCTACTTACTTTCTTTTAATAATCTTGTTACAATTTTATTTCCTGTTGGCGTTTACAAGAGGAACTCATTATTAAATCTAAGCCCTCATTAACATGAAACGCCCACCAACCCTTCTGTTCCTTTTCATCAGCATCGTGTTTTTTTCGTGCAAGAAAGAAGAGCCAACAGACGAAATGCCTGTGAATTTTTTTAGACACGCTTTCTCTTCCCGTCACATTTAAGCAAAACATTGTTTTCGAAGTGTTCACCGGCATCTGGTGCCAGTATTGCCCCAAGGCTGATTGCCAGATAGATAAATTAAAGTAGGAAAATCCCGGGAGGATGTTTGCAGTTGCGCTTCATTACAATGATGTGCTGGATATGTAGAATGATTCTGTGAAAAAATATTTCGGTGTAAATTCATTCCTCTCGAAAACATTCAACTATTGCGACTTTTTTTATACTACTTCAACTAAGTATGGCAGCTATTTAAATCAACCCGCAAAATTTGGATTGGCACTAAGCACAAAGGTTGAAAATGATTCCGCTACCGTGCAGTGCTGGTGGGATTCAAGGAAAGCGCCAATAAAAATCAAAAGTTGGTAGTTTATTTAACTGAAGAGGGGCTGATAGTTTCGCAGAAAAGTGATTATGATGATGATCCTACTTCGTGTTATTATAACAGAGGCAGCACGATTTACAACTATGTGCATGACAACGTGCTGCGCCATGCAGTTTCATCAAGCATTCTCGGTGATTTCATCGCATCGTCTGAGGCGGTGGTAGGAAATAAAATAATCCGAACATAGCATTTTGCGCTTGACCCTAAATGGAAGAAGGAGAATCTGAAGATTACCGCGTTCGTTACCGATGGCAATATTGTCGCCACTTCCGCATTGGGCTATCATAAATATTTCAATAGCAACCAAGCGCGTTTAGGAGATAACGCGGCATGGAATTAAACGCAGCAATTTAGCGATGGGATAATTTTTAATGTGGAAAGTTGTATTGGGAGTTATCGAATAATAATAAGTGTGTCAAACGAAATAAGCCCCTTATCTTGCTTTAAAACAAAGAAGCCCGCTGGAAAACCAGCGAGCTTCTTTGCTCTCAACCAAAAACCAAACAGCCTCTTTAAATAGACTTCAGTCGTCAGACATCAGACTTTGTTATCTTATCAGTGTTACGTTTCCTTTTTTGTACACCGGGATTCCGTTTTCGCATTCAGCTTCCACCGAATACACAAATACCGCAGGATTCATTTTCTTTCCTTTGTATAATCCGTTCCAGCCTTCGGTTACATCTGTTGTCTGAAACACGAGGTTGCCCCAGCGGTCAAACACGCGGAAGTATTTCAATTCGCTAACTAACCCGCGCACATACAGCACATCGTTGCGTTCATCGCCATTGGGCGAAAATGCTTGCGGCACGAAAACATTATCCGCGCAGGTGCCTACCACCAGCACTTCCAATGAATCTTCAGCAGAGCAGCCGTGAGTATCAACTATTGTTAAATGAAATTTCTCAGCCGAAGTGCCAATAGTGGCAACGGGATTTTCACAATCAAAGCAGGAAAGTGCAGTATTAAATTCCCAATCGTATTGGGCAACATTTGCGTTTGTAAGAGGCGTAAGCGTGATGCGCGAGTCTTCCAGTACGTGCTGAGTGCTGCCTAATTCCAAGTTTGGCAGAGGATAAACCGTTACTGTAACAGAGTTAGAGTCGGGAATGCAACTTCCGCTGGAAGCCACCATCGTATAGGTAATCGTTTGGTTTGGATTTACGACAGGCGTGAGCGAAGTTGGGTTATTCATATTATTTACAGGAAACCAAATCACGCTCGAACCTAAATTTCCTTCATTGTCAATTTGCCCTTCAAGTTGCGCAGATTCGCCATCGCAAATTGCAATGTCACCGCCAACGCTCGCCTCTACTCTTGTGATTACAGTGATGGTAACAGCGTCTTGGTCGGAACAACCCGCTGCATTTACAGCGGTTACTGTGTATTGAGTTGTAACATCAGGTTTCGCGTCAGGGCTTGGAATATTAGCTGCTTTGATGCCGCTCACCGGACCCCAGTTGATGGAATCAGTGCCGGAGTAAGTCGTAGTTAATTCAATTTCATCGCCCGCGCATATTGTGGCATCTTCAATGGTTTGAACTGTTGGCACAGGAAGCACGTCAATCGTCACTGAATCATAATTAACGCAAGCAAAACTGCTGATTACTTCTAATTGATAAGTGGTGGTAGTGTCAGCGAAGACAAACGGATTGGGACAGTTGTCACAGCTTAATCCAACGGAAGGATTCCAGTTGTAAATCGCGCCTCCTGTTGAAAGGATTTGCCCTGTATCATTTACGCAAATCGAACCTGCCTGAATTGTGATAACCGGAAGCGGATGCACTATAACCGTAAGGGAATCATACGTTTCGCAATTGTAAATATTATACATCAACACGGAATAGAGCGTTGTGGTGTCAGGAGTTGCAATGGGGTTTTCGCAGGAGGTGCAATTCAATGAATTATTTACCGGACCCCAGAAATGCACTGCGCCACCCTGCGATTCAAGCTGTACACTTTCGCCAATGCAGATGTCAGTATCTGGAGTAATAATTCCAATAGGACGCTCGCGCACTGTTACGCGTACATCTTCTGAATCTGTGCAGTTGTATCCATTTGTTACAACTACGGAAAAGAGCGTTGTTGAATCGGGCGTTGCAATCGGGTTGGAACAAGTAGCGCAACTTAAATCAGCCGAAGGCGACCAGGAATAAGTTGAGCCGCCTGATGCAAATATTTCAATTGAATTGCCAACACAAATTTCTACATCGGCAACAGCAATTGCTACAGGAACAAGCTTGATGTTTAACACAACACTGTCAGTATCGGTGCATCCATTGCTGTCTGTAACGGTGAGATGATAGTCTGTTGTGTCAATTGGTGTTGCAGTTGGATTTGCAAGAGTTGAATCATCAAGCCCAAGTGCAGGTGACCACTGATAAATAGCAGCGCCTGTTCCGTTTAGTTGCACAGGCGTTCCAGCGCACACTGTTGAATCGGGTCCCGCAAATGCTACCGGGTTTGCAAATACCGTTATGGCTTTGCTTACCGTGTCGCTGCAACCTTTCAGAGAAGTGGCGACAAGTTGCACGTTATAGTTTCCGGTTGTAAATGCGTGTGCAGGATTTTGAATATTGTCAAAAGTGCCGTCATTAAAATCCCATGCCCATATTGCAATTGCAGTATCGGTAATTGAATTTTCATTGAAGAGCACATTGATGTTTTCGCAACCGGAAGCAACAGACATTGTGAAGTCGGCATAGGGGAATGGCGTTACATAGATATAGCTTGGCTTGAACATCGTGTCATAACAGATTCCATTGTAAGTAATGAGTATAACATCAAAAAAGCCCGCAGTAGCATAAGCATGCACAGGGTTCTGCGCGCCTGATGAATCGCCATCGCCAAAGTGCCATTTCCGGCTTACTGTATTCGGGAAAGAAGTTGTTAAATCAGTAAACTGAATATTCTCATAAGGACATGGCTCAACTTCATTTGCAGAAAAGTCAGGCGTAATATCTCCTATTACAATAGAATCGGCAGAAGTTACCGCATAGATACATCCGATGCCATCATCTAAAATAATTGTAGGACGATAAATTCCCTCAGTATTATAAATATAACTTACTGTGTCTCCTGCTGCGAGAATAGTTCCGTCACCAAAATCCCAGGTGCGCATTGCTGTATTCACGGTTACAGCGGCAAAATCAACTTGTTGTCCCAGACATCCTGTTGGTGGCGCAAAGGTGAATGTTCCGTTTGGTCCCAATACCTGAATGTAATCATCACGAAACAACGTATCGCGGCATCCGAGCGCGCTTGTTACGATGAGTTGAACATCATACGTGCCCGGAGAAACATACAAGTGAGATGGTGTTTGCAGTGTGCTGTTTGACCCATCGCCAAATGTCCAATGCCACGTGGTTGCATCGTTTGAACTGTCGCCAAAATTTACAAGCAACGGAGGGCAGGGCGCGAATGTATTATCTGCGCCAAAATCAGCAACAGGGTCGGCAACTCGCACATAGTTTGGTTTCACCAAAGTGCTGTCGCATCCATTTACATCCGTAGTTGTAATCGAAATGGTGTAGATGCCTTCATTTGAATAAAGGTGCAATGGATTGGTTGAAGTTGAAGTTGTTCCGTCACCAAAATCCCATAAAAAATTCATGCTTACTCCCACAGAGCTATTTACAAACTGAACTCCGCGCGTGGTGCAGGAAAACGTGTCGGCAGAAAAATCAGGAGTGGGGTAAGTAGGTTGAATATGGTTTGCCCTTGTAATTGAATGCTGGCAGCCGTCAGCATCTGTAACTGTGAGTGAAATAGTGTAGAAGCCTGTGGCTGAATAATTATGTGTGGGATGTTGCAAAGTTGAAGTATTACCATCGCCAAAACTCCAGTTCCAGTCAGTAACAGGCGAAAGGAATTGTGTGGAAATGTCTGTGAAATTTACAAGCAGCGGTGCGCAACCTGATGTTGGATTAGAAGTGAAATCTGCAATTGGTCCTGTAACGGTGACGTATGCTACTTTGGTCATCGTATCTCTGCACCCGTGTATGTCATTTACAATGAGTGTCACATCATAAACTCCTGAGTTGATATAAGTGAAACTTGGATTTTGAGAAGTGGATGTCATTCCTCCACTTATCCATGACCATACAACAGCATCCACAGAATTATCTGTAAAGTTTACGATGTGCGGTTTGCAGCCGAATGTAGGCGCGCCAACAAAATCAGCGGCAGGAACGGTAACGATAACATCTTGCTCCTCAATGTCAACACACCCTGATGCGATGTTGGTGCAAGTGAGGATAACATGATAGGTTCCGGATCCTGGATAAGTGTGCACAGGGCTTGGCACCGAATCAAATGCACCATCGCCAAAATCCCAATGCCAGGTGTCAGGCGCGAGCGAGCCGTCAATAAAGCTAACGGTGAGCGGGTCGGCACAATCATAGGCAACGGTGAAAATTGCATCGGGCGGTGAAACATAGACATAGTCAGTCAGGTCAAGCGTGTCTGCGCATCCGTGGTCGCGCGCAATTAGCCTGATGGAAAAATATCCCGTATCACCATAAGTATGCGTGGGTTCAAACGTATCGTCTGTTCCTCCATCGCCAAATTCCCAATGCCAGGATGTGGAATTTGTCGTGTTGTTAAAAAAGTTGACCGGCAGAAAAATACAGGACACGAGCGGATTCGCAGTAAAATCAGCGGTGGGACGAACGCCCGCGCCAACAAAGTTGGAATCAACCAGCGTGGAATTGCAACCATCCGAATCAATAATTGTGAGCGATACGTGATAAGAGCCGGGCGCAGGGTAGATATGTACTGGATGTTGCAGCGTAGAGGTATTTCCATCGCCAAAATCCCAAAGCCAATTCACAATCGGATTAATTGAAATGCTTGAATCGCCAAACTCCACATCGCGCGGTGCGCAGCCATACCTTCCTTGCGCGTCAAAAGCAACGCGGGGAGGCGAAATCAAAATGAAATCAGCTCGCGTAATAGTGTCGTAGCAATTATCAATGTTGCCGACAATCAGCGAAACGGTAAAGGAATCAGAAGTGAAATATGTATTTGTCGGATGCTGTAACACGGAAGTGTTCCCATCGCCAAAATTCCATTGCCACGAAATTGCATTTGCTGAAAGGTCAGAGAAGTTTACCGGGAGCGGAGCAGAGCAGGATTGCGTTACATCAGCAGTGAAGTCGGCAACGGGTGAAGGATTAATCAGGATGTAATTTATTTTCTGAATCGTATCAGCGCACGAGCCGGAGTTTGACGCAATGAGCGTTACGCTATACATGCCGGAAGCTGTGTAAACATGAAGCGGATTTTTTACAGTATCTGTATTCCCATCGCCAAAATCCCATTGCCAGTTACTTGGGTTAGAAGTGGAGATGTCAGTAAACTGAACCGCTTGTCCGACACATCCTTGCATCACATTTGAAGTGAAATCAGCCACAAGGTCTTCGATGGCAACAAACCCGACTTTCGTAATAGAATCTTCACAGCCGGTAGCGTCAGCCACATGAAGTTTCACGTCATAAACTCCGAGCGATAAATACGTGTTTGCAGGATTTTGATTCGTTGAAGTATTTCCATCGCCAAAATCCCAGAGATAATTAAGCGCTGAAACTCCGGTGGAGCTATCCGAAAAATTTACCGTCAAAGGCGGAAAACAAGCGGAGTTTACATCCGAGCCATAGTTTGCAGTAGGAATTGTTCCAATTTGAATGAGGTTGTTGTACGTTCTGTTTTCATTGCACCCGTTTAAATCAACTAATGAGAGTGTGACATTGTAATTTCCCGGATTAATGTAAGTATGTGCTGGGTTCTGCAATAAAGAAGTAGTGCCATCGCCAAAATCCCAAATCCAGGTAACGATAGGAGCGGAGCCGGGCGTGCTGTTGTCAGAGAAGTTAATGGCAACCGGAGCGCAACCTTGCGTAGTGTCGGTAAGAATATTAATAGTAGGGTCTTGAAATACCGTAATGTAAGAAGTGCGAATAATTGTGTCGCGGCTTATACCATCAAACACAATCAGGCGCACATTATAGACTCCCGGGTTAATGTAAATCGCGCCCGGATTTTTTTGCGTTGACACGTTTCCGTTTCCAAAGTTCCAGTTCCATGTAAGAATAGGATTTGGCCCAGTTGAAAGGTCAGTAAATTGAACAATAAGCGGGCTGCATCCTGTTGTTCTGTTGGAAGTGAAATCTGCAGTAATCTGCGCGGATAAACCAAACCCGGTAAGTACCGAGATGGCAAGCAACTGAATAGCAATTTTCAATTTGCCGAAAAGCATCTTTTGAGGTTTGGGTTAGAGAGAGTTCTTTTAACCCTGTTTTATACGCGCAGAAAAAAGAAAGGTTAGGAACCATGGAATTTTAGTTCTGATTAAAACACGCTGCAATTTCCCGCCCGATGCAACGAAACTATCTTTTTTCCTGACTGTTTAATGACAGTGTTGTTTCACGAATTTATTTATCTTTATCGCTTCTCAAAAACCTGAATTTAAAAGATGAAAAGACTAACCACCTTAGTTGCCGCTGCTGCATTTTTTTCTGTAGTCGCGTTTGTATATTTCACAAACCGTCCAATTAGCGAAGAAGAACGGATGCAGCAATCACCCGCCTACCTTCTTGCGCAGGAAGCAAAAGCGCAAGGGATCAAAAAAATTAAAAAAAGGGATGAAAAGGGCATCAAGCCCGCAATCAGCTATCTCGGAGAAATGCTTGGAAATGAAGTAACAGGCAAGGTTGAACTTTCCGATGTGCATCGCGCAAGGAAGCAGATGTATATGCAACGCTCCAACCCGAATGCGCGCGCTTCAGCAATTGGCTTAGTGTGGGAAGACCAGGGTCCTGATAATGTGGGCGGCAGAACCCGCGGCTTTTTGATTGACAAAAACAATCCTGACCATATTATTACAGGCGGTGTGGCAGGCGGGCTTTTCTTTTCGAATGACGCAGCTTTATCCTGGCAGCCGCACCCTGCCAATGAAGAAATGGGGCATTCAGGCATTTCCACCATTCGTCAGGCTTCTAACGGGGATATTTATGTAGGCACGGGCGAATCGTTTGCTATAAGCTATGGAGTTCCGGTGAGTTTTGGCGCGCCCGGGTTTGTGGGCGAAGGCATCTATAAATCAACTGATGGCGGACAAACATTCAACCAACTGCCTTCCACAAATCCGGTAGATAATACGGATACAGATGCGTGGTCCTTCGTGAATGAAATTGCCATTGACCCCAATAATCCGCAGAAAGTATATGCCGCTACCAATGGCGGGTTAAAAGTTTCAACCGATGGAGGCGCTACCTGGACTGCCCCGACCGGCATCGCTACTCCCGTGAATGCTTCTTCCAATGAGGTGGTGGTGACTTCAAACGGCACAGTGCTGATGGAAGCCAACAGTAAATATTACCGTTCAACGGATGGGTTGAGTTTTACAAACTTGACAGGAACTGGCGGGTTTGTACCCAGCAACATCGGCAGAATGGAATTTGCCGTTTCACCGCAAGATGGAAATTATATCTATACTGTTATTTCAGATGCATCAGATGGAGGCCGATTGCGCGCTATTCTCCTTTCCACTGATGGAGGCGTCAACTGGACTTCGATTATCAACAGCAATTCGCAATCATTTAACGTGTTGGGTGAGCAGGGATTTTGGAATATCGCGCTTGGCGTTGATC
>Ga0163155_10006217_pt1 | contig 11605 bp, 14 predicted proteins | sample OliLakLV19SP4G1_FD_148611 | JGI IMG/M metagenome (GOLD analysis project Ga0163155, IMG submission 148611) | Freshwater microbial mat bacterial communities from Lake Vanda, McMurdo Dry Valleys, Antarctica - Oligotrophic Lake LV.19.SP4.G1 | ecosystem: Environmental > Aquatic > Freshwater > Lake >...
CAACGACTTCCTTGACGTTCATCCCATGCCTCCATGACCGCTCCCCAGATCAAGAGCATGGCATGGATTCCGGCTCGCGCAACGAACATGCGCCGAACGGCGCGCGATTATTTTGTGGGATGCGTATGATCCGATGTCAAGCCCCCACGCTTGCGCGTTGCGTTCCTTGGGGAAGCAGTGTTTGCTCACGTACAAATCGGTCGCGTTTTCCAGAGGTGAGCCGGGCGCAGCCATGCTCCGGATCGAAAAATCTGTTGCTCCATCCGCCCGTTCGGCGGCGACAAATGCGTCGAGATCTGTTCGCATCACCCGCTGGATGAACCCGATGCCGATGGCGCCTGGAAACTCCGCGGACAGATTCCGCGAGCTCACATAAGCCGCAAGCTCACCGCACTCGACGGACTTGCTGCCCGCGTACACGCCCGTGGCCCCGGCCAGTCCATACTTGATCTGATTGATCCGGCGCGCGGCTTCGCCCACCAGACGCTCGGTGAGCCGATCGAAGCGGGCACGGGCTTCCTGTTCAATCGCCTGGCTCGTCTCCACGGTGGCCAAGGCGGTGGCGAGAAGCCCCACGAGCAAGACCCCCATCGCGACCAGCACCAGCCACCGCCGCGAGTTGGCCGGGATGTCGGCAGCCTTGTCCGCCGAGCACTTGAGCGCCACGTTCACCCGCCACAGGATCACAGGATCACCGGACCAGCCAGCAGACAGAGCATGGTCGCATCAATGAACGCCTCGGCCGCCCCTTCCATCCCCGGCGCGATCACCGGCAGGATGAATATCACCACCGCCTCGGCGATGGCGATGGCGATCGCGACGACGATCTCGGCGAACAGGCTTGCGGTGTTGAGAGGAGTCTTCATAAATGAGCCCTTTGGGGCAGTCCTGCCTGGCGGCCGGGCGTGTCTTTGATATCGGTCAGGCAGCCACGGTTGCTGAGGCGATCTCGCTCCACGGCCCATTTTCGCCGCGTGTGGAAACCCACCGCAGGGCGTAGTACGCCGTCTTGCCCTTGTCCGCCGAGGTGAAGTCGGCCTTGAGGTTGCCGCGCGAACTCAGCGCGAGGAAGCGGTAGCCCGCCTCGCCCACCCGCGGGTCGGTGTTCAGCGGCGGCGCGGGCTCATCGGCTCCGGCGAGCGCGAGCCAGACTTCCGCGCCCGCGACGCCCTTGGGCTTGCCGCGGCGCGTGGGTGTGGCTTCATCGCTGAAGCGCAGTGTGTGCATCAGGCGGCTGGCGTGCTCGACCTGCACCAGCGGGGCGGTCGTCGGTGTCCGGCTGGGCGGGCCGCCGTCGATGCGCACGCGGATGCCGATGGTGGCGCGGTCGGCATCGGTGGTGGCGGGAAAGGTCTGGATGAACGCGGCGATGCGGCGGGCTTCGGGTTCGAGCGCAGCCGCTCCACCCGAGATGCCATAACGGGCTTCGCGCTTAGCCGCGGCGGCGGCTTCGGCCCGCGCCTGGGCGGCGATGTGCGCGGCGTAGTTCTTGTTCCAGGTTTCGAGGGCGGTGTCGAGCGGCTTGAGGTCGGTCTCATCGAGCCCCTGCGCGCTCCATCACTTCTTCACGGCCGCGTAGTAATGGTTGGCCCACACCGAGAAGTCGCCATCGGGCCGGGGGATGAAGTCGTGAGCCATGGGGAGTCTCCGTTGCACTCCGGATGCCGCGCATGCTCAGCCACAGCGCGGGTGCGGAGTTCCACACTCCATCGGCGGGATTCCGCCGTGACTTTGGGGCGGCCCGCACAAATCGTGCGGGAATCCGCGAGCCGATTGCGGCATGCCGCACGCGCATCGCGGGGTTCCGCAACGAACTCGCGGTCCTCCGCACGCATGATGCGGTCTTCCCCCGCTGCGCTGGGGCACCGCTGGTGCGTGAGCCGCTGCCCGCTCTCGATAGGTTGCGGCGCAACACATCGTCCGTGGATCGCGGGCGACTTCGTTCGGCCCGGCGCGGCACTTACGCCTGCACAACGGTCACAACAACGGCTCCAACCTTGCGCCCGGTATCGACGCGGCGATGCGCCTCAACGATCTCGGTGAATGGGTAGCATCCATCGATCACGGGCTTGAGGTGGCCCGACTCGGCCAGACTCATCAAGTACGCAAGGTCGGCCTTCTTCTCAAAGACGATCGCCCCGCGCACGCGCCGGCGGCCGACGAACCTGGTCCACAGCATCTGCCAGAACTCGGTGAGGCCCATGAGCACGGCGAGGAACTGCCCGTCCTGCGTCAGCACGCCCTTGCACTTGGCGTATGAGGTCGTGCCCACCGTGTCGAGCACGATCTCGTAGACCGCCGGGCCGTGGGTGAAGTCCTGCGACGTGCGATCGATCATCGCCGTCGCCCCCAGCGCCCGCACGCGCTCGATGTTCGCCGCGCTGCACACCCCGGTCACGATCGCGCCCATGTGCCGGGCCAACTGCACGGCGGCGACGCCAACCGCGCCCGAAGCGCCGTTGACCAGCACCCGCTGCCCGGGCGCAAGCTTTGCCAGATCGCGCAGGTAATGCAGCGCGGCGATCCCGCCGAACGGGATCGCCACAGCCTGCTCGAAGGACAGATTCGCGGGCATCATGACGATGGCGGACTCTTCTCGCACGCACACCAGTTCGGCGTGGGCCCCAAACTTCGCTCCCACGGCCGCCACCACGCGATCTCCGGGCTTGAACGTCGTGACCCTCGCCCCCACCGCCTCGACGACTCCGGCGCTCTCCGTGCCCAGCACCTGCTTGCGAGGCCCCAGCACGCCGAGCACCAGGGGAGCGATCAGCGTGAACACCGGCGCGGGCATCACCTTGGCGCGAACCCGCCAGTCGCCCGTGGTCACCGTGGTGGCGTGTACGCGGATCAGCACATCCGTGCCCGACGGCACCGGATCGGGAATCTCCTGGATCCGAACCACTTCAGGAGGTCCGTACTTTGTGTAGATCGCAGCTTTCACCGCGGAGGGTATCGCCGCACAGAGAGCGAGAGTGCATCGCGCGTTGCAACCCTTGGCGTTGATCTCGCCCGTGCCTCACGCCGCCACCGTCGCCGTCGTGATCTTGGGCCACGGCCCCTTCTCGCCGCGGGTGTTGACCCAGCGGGTAACGGGAAGGCACCACGGTTTTGGTCGCTCAGCCGCTCACGGATGGCCAGCCGCGGTTGTCGCGGGTGGTGCTTGCTCGCTCGCGCTGTTCGCGCGTGCGGCTGCCGCGGCTTCGCGGCGATGATCCATCCACGACATGCCACACGCAATCATGCCCAGAACGAGGCCCCCGAGTTGGAACATACGCGCCGCCGCGTAGGGGCTCATGGTCCATGACACCCCCATGAGGCGTAGCGTCACGGGGGCATCCCCAACCAGGTCGATACTGCCATACAGCCAGATCAGCCCGGCAATCACCGCCGTCCTGGCCCACCACACCACCCTGCCCTTCCGTGTGGTTATGCCGTTTGGGGCAGCCCTCGTGAGCGTGCACAGCGCGATGAAGAACAGCAGCATCAGCATCGGCGCGAGCCAGTCGCTCACCCACGCCAACTTGTACGCCTGACCCAGGATGACGGCCACGATCGCGATCACTGCGATCATAAGCACGACAATCATCGGCTGTTTGAGCAGGTTCATGGCGGAGTGTAGCGGTCCTCAAGCCGCCACCGTCGCTGTCGTGACATCCGACCACGGCCCCTTCTCGCCCCGCGTGTTGACCCAGCGGGCCATGTAGACCGCGGTTTTCCCCCCCCCGCCGCCGTCGTGAAATCGGTGCGGAGCGTGGGGCGGGTGGTCATGGTCAGGAACGAGAGGGCGCTCGGGTCGGTCGGCGTGGGCTGGTCGGCATCCACCAGTTTCACCCACACCTCGGCCCCGAGCACGCCCGCAGAGGGTGACCGCCTCGTCGTATTCATTCAGCGGCAGGCATTCGTCCCGCTCGGCGAGCGCATCCACCTTGTGCAGCATGTCCGCCAGCCGTCCCAGCATCGGGGCGGTGACCGGCGTTTCGTAGTTCATGAGCGTTTGAAGCTGCCTGCGAGAGTCCTGGACCGGACGCGACTGCGCGACGGCACGGTGCCGCTCTTCCAGCTCCCCGATCCGCTTGGCGAACATCATCGTGGTTCCCCGTGCCGGTCGTCCGCTGCTGCGCCAGCCTCCAATGCCGTCACCCGCTCAGCGAGGTCGTCGATCGCGATGCTGTCCCTGCTGAACTTGAACGACTTCTCGGGATGCCGATCGAGATCGGCGGTCTGCTGGTGGAGTGAGAATGCGCTGCCAAAGGAGGAGAGCCCACCCGCGATGGCGTTGTTCGAGCGCGGCTCGACCTTGACGTCGTACGGAGGGTCCGTACTGCAGAGATTGATCTTCGCGCCGTCGAGAAGCCGGTCGAGGTCCGTGACGCTTCCGCTGTTGCCGCGGAGCAGGCGGTGGTTGCCGAGGATCCAGAAGTCGCCCGACTTGGTGATCGGCTCATCAGGCGGCGCGGGGACTTCGTCCAGGTCAGCGAGCCCGTCGTTACCGCGGGGCGTTGATGGCCGTCATCTCGTCGTCGCTGAATCCGAGCAGGTCCAGATCGAACTCGAGTTCCTTCAGATCGCCAAGCTCGACCTGGAGCAGGTCCATGTCCCACTCGGCGATCGTGACGGTTTGATTGTGGGCGAGCCTGTACGCGCGGGCTTGCTCGGGGGTAAGGCCGATGGCAACATGCACCGGCACCTGGGTCAACCCGAGCTTCTGCGCCGCCTTGAGCCGCGTGTGGCCCGCAACGACAACTCCCTGCTCATCGATCACGATGGGTTGGCGGAAGCCGAACTCCCGCAGGCTCTTGGCGACGGCCTCAACCGCTCCGTCGTTCTTGCGGGAATTCTTCTCATACGGTGTGACGGACCCGATCGGACGGAGCTCAACGTTCATGGTTGGTCCTTTGGATGTGACGTCAGATGCAAAGTGCGCACACATTGTGTTCTTTGCTACACCATTCGCCACCCGCATTTTCGCGGCATTAAGCGAAGTCGCGTGCTTGGTTGGGGGAAGACGGCGTGACAAAGCTGAGCTTTGTAGGGCGTAGCGGAGTGGGATAACCCAATCGTTCAGGGAGACGTTGAGGACGTGGATATCACCGGTGCCGCACCTCCCTCCCCGCGCATGCATATGAATAACCCGTCCCGGTCGCCGTCAAGGGGACAGGCGTACCGGTACAAGGAAGCTATCAACATGGCACGTAGAAGCTCCGTCCGTAACCTAAGCAAGCACTCCATCCTTGACCTTGTGACCGAATTGAAGAGCCGTCAGAGTGAGGTTGGCGATCTCCACGCCCGTCGTGACGAACTGGTCGCAGAGATTGAGCAGATCGATTCGGTGATCGCCGCAATGGGGGGCGTTACCGGCCCATCCATCGGAGGCGCGCGCAAGGCCGGACGCGGTACGGGCCGCCTTGCGAAGGCGGTGGGAAAGACCGGTGGTCGCAAGCTCCCGCGTGGGCAAGGCTGGGCGACGATCGAGGTCGCAATCAATGCCTCGGGCGGCAATGGCACGACCGCTAGCCTGAAAGAGCCGTGGGCCAAACTCGGCGGCAAGACGCCGCTGAGCTTTGCGCTGGCGTCGTTCGTCAAATCGGGTAAGCTGAAGCGGAAGGGCGAGGGGCGGAGAACGGTGTATAACTTGAATGTCTAATTGCATCTGAGCCAATCTTTTCTGCAGGCCTGAAGGGGAAGCAGGATAACCCGCCCCAATTCCCACGCTAGCCACGATGCATTCTCGGTACTTTGCCTTTAGACATTGGCTCAACAACGTAGCTTTGGTGTCGGAGCCATACGATTGAGTAAGCTTAAGAGGGACTTATGGCGGCGAAGCAAATTCACTTTGACACCGACGCCCGGGAGCGCATTCTTCGTGGCGTGCAGAAACTCGCTCAGGCCGTCAAGGTCACCCTCGGCCCCTCTGGCCGCGTCGTCGTCCTCGAGAAGTCCTTCGGCGCTCCCACCGTCACCAAGGACGGCGTCACCGTCGCCAAGGAGATCGAACTCGAGGATCCCTACGAAAACATGGGCGCTCAGATGGTCAAGGAAGTCGCTTCCAGGGCCTCGAAGGAAGCTGGCGACGGCACCACCACAGCTACCATCTATGCCGAGGCAATCTACACCGAGGGCCTGAAGAACATCACCGCCGGCGCCAACGCCAACCAGGTGAAGCGCGGCATCGACGCCGCCGTCGCCGCCATTGTTGAAGAACTCCACAACATGTCCAAGCCCATCTCCGGCTCCAAGGAGATCGCCCAGGTTGGCACCTGCTCCGCCAACCAGGACGCCGCCATCGGTAAGATCATCGCCGAGGCGATGAACAAGGTCGGTAAGGACGGCGTTATCACCGTCGAAGAAGGCAAGAGCCTTGACACCGAAGTCCATCTCGTCGAGGGCGTGCAGTTCGACAAGGGCTACCTCTCCCCGCACTTCGTCACCAGCCCTGCGACGATGGAATGCGTCCTCGAAAACCCCTACATCCTTATCTTCGAGAGGAAGATCTCGTCCGCCAAGGACTTGATCTCCTTTCTCGGCCGCATCGCCGAGCAGGGCGCATCGCTCCTCATCATCGCTGAGGACGTCGAAGGCGAAGCCCTCGCGACGCTCGTCGTCAACAAGCTCCGCGGCGTCCTTAAAGTCGCCGCCGTCAAGGCTCCCGGCTTCGGCGATCGTCGCAAGGCGATGCTCGAAGACATCGCCGTCCTGACCGGCGGCAAGGCCCTCATGGAAGAACTCGGCGTCGAGCTCGAGAAGGTCGAGCTTTCCGATCTTGGCCGCGCCAAGAAGGTCAGCATCGATAAGGACAACACCACGATTATCGAGGGCGCGGGCTCCGCCAACGACATCAAGGGCCGCATCGATCAGATCCGCCACCAGGCCGACGCCTCAACCAGCGATTACGACCGCGAGAAGCTCGAAGAGCGGCTCGCTAAGCTCGCCGGGGGCGTCGCTCAGATCAACGTCGGCGCGGCGACCGAAGCCGAAATGAAAGAGAAGAAGGCCCGCGTCGAAGACGCGCTCCACGCCTGCCGCGCGGCCGTCGAAGAGGGAATTCTCCCCGGGGGCGGTGTCGCCGTCCTTCGCGCTAAGCAGGCCCTCGAGAAGCTCCGCAAGAAAACCACAGGCGACGAGCGCATCGGTATTGATGTTGTCGAGCGAGCTCTGTCGTACCCCATAAAGCAGATTGCTTCGAACTGCGGACTCGACGGCTCCGTCGTCGCCCTCCAGGTCATGGAATCCGACGACCCCGACTACGGCTTCAACGCTCTCACCCACGAGTACGGCAACCTCATCCAGATGGGTGTGATCGTGCCCACCAAGGTCGAGCGAGTTGCGCTTCAGAACGCCGCCTCTATCGCGGGGATGCTGCTTGCAACGGACGCCGCAATCGTCGAACTAAAAGAAAACAAGGTGTTGGTCACCGCGATTCCGGACGCTCGATTATCCTTGTCGCCACAGCAGCTCCCCCAACGTGTATCTCGCACGTCGCGAGCGGCAGACCCATCGCGCAAATCGATGACCATAGACCATCGACATAATGTTGATACTAATGTGCCATCCGCAATTAGAGCGACAACGGCACATCAAATCATACGCTTTTGCGTAGCGGTGCCGGAGGCGGCTCTTATTGATACGGATTTCATAGCATCATATTCGGTTGAGACAGTAAGTCCTGTCGATCCGGCGTCTGCTAGTCAGGGCCATGATACGGTTTTAGAGATTGTTCTTCGCAATCCAGGACTGTTGTCGCATCAAGACTCGCGCCAGCTAGTTTCCGTCGGACCGTCGCTCATTACTCGTGCATTTCAACTTAGAGGGCACGAACTTGGACCTCATGTCCTTCACTTCGATGTTTTTGCACAGGGCAACTACCTACAGACGATTCGTCGTACCTGTGTGATTGTTGACGTCCTCCCACCCTCAGCCACTCACACACCTGTATCAGGATCTACCGCGTCGGATCCGCCTCCTCCCGACACGTGGATTGCAATTCCTGCAAGAACGCTTCCGGAACCGGATCTAACAATTCGAATTGTATCTGATAACAATCGTAACCAGCTCGATTTTTTTCTTAGATCCAGTCATCCTCAGTTGTCATATTACGACAAATGGGTGGGGTCAATAACTCTGGGAATGCCACCAGCCAAGTTCGCGGCAATCGAATACAAAAGTCTGAGCGCGTGTGCACGTACGACAGATTCCGCTCAACAGGCGACAATGGATGCGTGGACTGTAAAGTCGGTCGGCTGGGAACTGTGGCGACGGCTACTTCCGGCTGAACTCAAGTCGGAATATTTGAGCTTTCGCCGGGTGACCAAGACAGTGCTCATTGTTTCTGACGACGCATGGGTTCCATGGGAACTTGTAAAACCTCGCATTGATGAAGACGCCACGCGAGATCATTTGCACTGGTGTGAAGAGTTTACTATGACGCGGTGGCTTGCTGGAAATTCATGTCCATCAAGTCACATTACATTAGATATTATTCATCCGGTAACAAGTAAAGATGCCGGTTTGCATGGACGCCGTTCAAGATGTGAGGTGCGGCTTCAGCCATCAGAATGGGATCTCGTCGTCGGGGATGCCGTGCGTGGTGCCGACAGGCGCGGGCCGGTACTCGGGAGCGGCGTCGGGATCGTCGAGCCGGGCTGGTTTGTCGCCGAGACGGCACGCGACGATCCGTTCGTACTGGTCGCCGGCCTTCTTCTCAACCGTGATCGCCAGCGTGGGCGCGAGCGCCCCAGCCTCGGCCAGCTCCACCGCGTGCTCCGTGCCTTCTGGCACCGGCTCGGCCGAGCGGGCCCTCCACCAAGCCTCGGCCTTGGTGCGCGCGTAGCCGGTGTGGTCGAAGCAGACCCACTCGCGGAAGTAGCGGTTGAAGCCCGCTCGGTACTCGACGCGCATCGTCAGCGGAGCGGCGGGGTCGCTGCGCTTCATGTGCACGTGGTACGTCGTCTCGCTGACGCGGTGCTCTTCGCGCATGGTCTGGCCAGAGAGCACGCCCTCGGTGGTGGCCTGCGCCTCGTGCTTCTGCTTGTTGGGCTCCGGGAACGCGTGGCCGCACTCGGGGCAAATCTGGTAGCCCGCGGCGATGAGCGCGTGACATTCCGGGCACTCCTTGACCGGAGCCTCGCCGTTACCTTTGCCGGGCTCTTCGATGCGAATCGCGTCCACAGGACCGTGGCGCATCACGTTGCCGCCGAAGTCCAGCACGAGGCAGTCGGTCTTGCCCGGGTGAAGCCGGAAGCCACGGCCGACCATCTGGTAGTACAGGCCCGGCGACATGGTCGGCCGCACCAGCGCCACGCAGTCGATGTGCGGTGCGTCGAATCCGGTCGTGAGCACGTTCACGTTGCAGAGGTACTTCAGCCCCGCTTCACCGCCCTTGCGGAAGCGGCCGAGGATGGCGCTGCGGACACCGTCGGGCGTGTCGCCGGAGACGAACCCGCACTCGATGCCGTGCTTGGCCTTGAGGACCTCCACGATGTGCTGGCCGTGCCGGATGCCCGAAGAGAAGATGAGCGTGGCCTGCCGACCCTTGGTGTGCTCGACGATCTCGGCGCACGCGCCTTCAACCAGGCCCTGCTTATCCATCAGGTCCTCGACCTCGCTGGCGACGAACTCACCGGCGCGGACGTGCAGGTCATCGGTACTCACCTTCTCGCGGCCCGCCTTGGGCTTGAGCTGCGACAAGAAGCCCTGCACGATGAGTTCGCGGACGCCGACCTCGTAGCAGACGTGGTTGAGGATGTTCTCAGCGCCGCAGATCGAGCCGGACTTCATGCGGTACGGCGTGGCGGTCAGCCCGATGATCCGCACATGCGGGTTCACCGCCTTGGCGTCGGCGATGAATTGCCGGTACATCCCGTCGTCCTCGGCGGGCACCATGTGCGCCTCGTCAACGATGATCAGGTCCACGGGGCCGAGATCGCCGGCTTTCTTCCAGATGCTCTGGATGCCCGCGATCGTGACGGCGTAGCCCAGATCCTTGCGCTTCAGGCCCGCCGAGTAGATGCCCATGGGCACGCCCGGCGCGATGTGCCGGAGCTTGTCGTCCGCTTGCTCGAGCAGCTCCTTGACGTGCGCCAGGATCACGACGCGGCCGTTCCAGTGCGCGACCGCGTCGCGGCAGATCGTGGCGATCACCGGCGTCTTGCCCCCGCCGGTCGGAATGACCACGCACGGGTTGTCGTCACGCGAGCGCAGGTGGTCGTACACCGCACGCACAGCTTCGAGTTGGTAGGGACGCAGCTCCATCAACGGTTCACCTCGCGCTCGCGACGCTGCTCGCTCTCCCAGTACACGCTGTTGGGTCCCGACTCCTCCGAGTAGTCGTCCTCGGCGGTCGGGCTCTCGTCATCCAGGAAGTGCGAATGTCCGGTCCCCGGGCCGCGCAGGCACCGGGCGCAGATCTGGAACTTGGACCTCGTGTCGCGGCCGCAGCACAGGCAGCAGTGCAGCTCGTTACTCGGAGGCGCGTCGGGCTTCGGTGATGACTTCAACGCGGACAAGGGACTTGCCTCCGGGGATGACTGGGCCTCGCTCGACGACCAGCAGGTCGATCTGCGCGTCGTCGCGGTAGAAGCCGCCGTGCTCGAGCGCATCGAGCAGGGCTTTTTGCACGTTGTCCAGATCTCGCCGCCGGCGATCGGGCGGGCAGACCGTGACGTACACGGCCAGGCGACCGGCCAGCGGCGGATCCCGCCCCAGCCGAGCCGCGAGGGCCGAGCACACCGCCTTGCGGAAGCGCCGACCTGATCGTGATGGGCGCGTTCGGGCATCGCACTCCGGACGTCGGCATGGGCACCGTCGCCACCGCCTGCGTGCGCAAGAGCATGACCGATGTGCTGCTGGTGCGAGACACGCGGCCCGAGATGGGGAACGCGCCCTTCAAGACCATCGTCGCCGCGGTGGACTTCTCGCCTACCTCGCTGCGGGCCGTGGAGCAGGCGGCGCTGTTCGCGGCCAAGGACGGCGCGGAACTGCACCTGCTGCACGTCTTCCAAGCCCCGTGGCACCAGCTGCACTACCGGTCCCCCACGCCGCTGACCCCGCCGCACCAGCAGAAGCAGTACCGCGACGGGCTGGAGCGCCGGCTCGCCGAGTTCTGCGGCCCGGTGCTTGAAGCCCATGCCGGGCTGCGCACCCGCACGATCGTGCAGGACGACAGCGGCCACCGCTCCGGCATCGTCGAGTACGCGGGCAAGGTGCAGGCCGACCTGATCGTGCTGGGCACGCGCGGCCGCACCAACCTCCGCGACCTCCTGCTGGGCAGCACGGCGGAGAAGGCGCTGGCGGAATCCAAGTGTTCGATCCTGGCCGTCAAGCCCGAGGGGTTCGAGCACCCGCTGGCCGTGGACGAACCGCCCGCAGCGGCGCCGATGAAGTGGATAATGTGATCGGAAGTGCGTGAGCGCGTCGCCACGCTCACCCGGAGAGGATCGTGCATGAAGGTCGCCGTCTATTCCAGCAAGCCCTACGAGAAGCCGTTCCTGGACGCGGCTAACGCCCGCTCGTCCGGTGCGGGCACGCCCGCGCCGCACGATATCTTGTACCTCGACGCGGCGCTTACATCGGCGACGGCGGACCTCGCCAAGGGCTGCCCCGCCGT
>Ga0163155_10006218_pt1 | contig 11602 bp, 11 predicted proteins | sample OliLakLV19SP4G1_FD_148611 | JGI IMG/M metagenome (GOLD analysis project Ga0163155, IMG submission 148611) | Freshwater microbial mat bacterial communities from Lake Vanda, McMurdo Dry Valleys, Antarctica - Oligotrophic Lake LV.19.SP4.G1 | ecosystem: Environmental > Aquatic > Freshwater > Lake >...
GAGTATGTCAATGTTCCCCTAAAGCCCGTAAGGGGGAACTACTTAAGAGAGGTATTGAGTTCCAGCCCCAAAAGCTGATTTCCAATGTCAGTTGTGGGGTCAATCAGCTTAACCCCATGGTTGACTGACAAATCTTTGACCCCTCATCCCCCACCCTCTTCTCCCACAAGGGGAGAAGGGGAGCTAGAGGTGAAGTCTTGGCTCGAAGCCCCTCTCCCGCTCTGGGAGAGGGGTTGGGGTGAGGGGGATCGGAGTTTTGTCAGTCAATCAGCTTAACCACATTTGCTGCGATTCGGTTCACCTTAGTTCTATTAGCGAAACTGCTGAGCTATGCTAGAGCCACATGGAGAGATTGAGAAGTTTTATTGCGATCGCCTCACCATTCGTTAGAATTTACCCCAATATGTGTTGGTGTTAACTGTCTAAGGTAAAGTGATTGATTCGTAACGTGATTGATTCAATGTCACTGGCGGCTTTTCACAATTAGTTACTTCTAGTTACTTCCGGTATCTACTTTTTGCCCGATGACCACCATCCCCGTTCCACGACAGCCTTCACCCGCTCCTGACATGTCTGGCACTGCCCCCTCGCCAGACATGACCCCGGTGTTTGCCCTCAAGGAACTGGTGTCACGGCTGCACCGGGAGCATAGTAAAGTCCAAGATTTACTGAGTTCATTGGGGTTTGCCCTGCGCAGCTTCACCAATCTCAATCAGTTTTTGGAGCTAACACCGCTGATCGCCAGTCGCGTCACAGATGCCGATGGCGGTGCTCTGATTCTATTTAAACCCAACGGCCAAATGCGGCTGGAGCGGATTCACTGCCAAGACAGTCGGCAAAGCCAGAGCATCCGTAAAGCCTTAGAAATTGCGACCAATCAACTACTGGGGACGAACAGTTCGGGCGGGAAGGCTGTACCTTTGACGAACTTAACAGCCGCGTTAGACCAGCAAGTCAGTCGATTTCTGGGGGCAGATATTCAGTTTTTTGGGACGGCAATTTTGGCCAAAACCCTGGAGCGTGGTCGGCTTTACGTATTCAGTCGGGATCCAAACTATGAGTGGACTGAAACCCGGCAGAAACTGGTACGGCTAGTGGCAGATCAAACGGCAGTGGCGATCGCCACCGATGAACTGACCGTTGAACTGCGGAAAAAGGAGCGGCTAGATCGGGAATTAGAAATCGGTGCCGAAATTCAATATCAGCTTTTGCCACGGCAGTGCCCCAAGATTGAGGGCATCGAACTGGCCGCACGCTGCCAAACGGCTAACCGAGTCGGCGGTGACTACTACGACTTTATTCCAGCACATTATGACCAGGCGCGTCCCACGCAAGGGCTAAATGAGTCTGAGCGGTGGAGTATAACCATTGGCGATGTCATGGGCAAGGGCGTCCCCGCCGGGTTAATTATGACCATGCTGCGAGGAATGCTGCGGGCGGAGGTGCTCAATGGTCACTCGCCAGCTCAGATTTTGCAGCACCTCAACCATGTGATGTATGCCGACTTGGAAAACTCTAATCGGTTTGTGACGCTGTTTTATTCCGAATATGATGCCCAAACCCGCCTGCTTGACTACAGCAACGCCGCCCACAATCCCCCCCTACTGTGGAAGGCGGACAGTCAGACGCTAGAGCGCTTAGACACTCTAGGAATGCTGATTGGCCTAGATGTAGACTCGCAATACTACAATGCGCAGGTGCAGTTGAATCCTGGCGATACACTGATCTACTTTACCGATGGGTTTCCAGATGCTGCAAACCCAAATGGCGATCGCTACGACGAGGACAACCTCAGCCAAGATTTTCAATGGGCCTGCTGTCACTACCGCTCGCCTCAAGAAATTTTAGATTATTTATTCAATTGCGTGCAGCAATTTATTGGGGCGGAGCGTCAAGCAGGAGACGACATGACGCTGATTGTGATGCGTCTCCAGTCACCTGAAGCAGCGTCTGACTAGCGGATCTAAAGCAGCTCTGATTAGCCCATCACAGCTGTCGGGTACCTCTTTAAACTTTTTGATGATCCGCTGTGATTTAAGTAAAATTAAACCGCTTTAACAGGTATAGTTGATCTGAAACATCTTCCTAAGAGAGGATGTCTGTGCACCAATGTTTAGATTATTTCTTATATAAGCTTACATAGACATCCTATTTGAGTTGTGGAATATTTTTTGGGGTAAGCATCCGGTTTGTCTCAAAGTTAGGCCGAAGGCATCTAAACTTACGGTTTCATAACCCATTTAGACCTGTCCTGTAATTAGCTTATTAACTCAATTTCAGCTTACACCCAGAGGAATAATACCCATGGTTCAGCGTGGTTCTACGGTTCGGATTCTTCGCAAAGAATCTTACTGGTATCAGGAGGTAGGAACGGTTGCGACTGTTGATCAAAGTGGCATCAGGTATCCTGCGGTTGTACGGTTTAACAAGGTTAACTATGCCGGAGTCAATACCAATAACTTTTCACTGGCAGAGTTAGTGGAAGTTGCACCTCCTGCTGCCAAATCCAAGCAAACAACTCCAACGGCATCGGGCGGCAAACAAACGCCCCTTGACCCAAGTCTGCGTCGAACTGGACAAGGCTCCGCTCAGGCGGTCAGACCTGGAGCTGCCGCAGATGCACCAGGTAGCGACAATCCTCGGGTTGAAGGTGATCCAAACCAGGGCACCGAAGCCCGTTAACCCGTAGAGACGCGATTAATCGGAGACGCGATTAATCGCGTCTCTACGGGCGGGTTAGGAGCGGTGCAGATTGGAGCAGAGTTTGGGTATAGGGATGCTGGGGATGGGCAAACAGCTGCGCCGTGGAGCCGAGTTCAACAATTTTTCCAGCGCTCATCACAGCAATGCGATCGCACAAAAACCTGGCTAGCCAAAGGTCGTGGGTAATAAATAGATACGTTAGGTCAAACTCACGCTTCAGCTCTAGCATCAACTCCAACACCTGCGCCTGCACACTGGCATCTAGCATACTCACGGGTTCATCACAAATCAGCAGCTTGGGACGGGTAATTAAGGCGCGGGCGATCGCCACTCGTTGCTGCTGCCCACCCGACAGATCACCGGGATAGCAGTGATAGTAATTTTCGACCGGGGTCAACCCAACGCGCTCTAGCATCGCTTCGACTCGGGCTTTCGCTGCCCCTAGGCTAGCCAACCCGTGAATCAGCAGCGGATCGGCAATGCTTTGCCCGACCGTCATCAGCGGATTGAGACAGGCATGAGGATCTTGAAAGATCATCTGCATCTGTCGCCGCTGCTGCCGCATAGCCTCGGGCGACAGCGCTGTCAGGTCTTGGCCTAAAAACTCGATCCGCCCACCCGTAGGCTGAATCAGCCGCAAAATTGTGCGCGATAGCGTACTTTTGCCACAGCCCGATTCTCCCACCAGTCCTAAAATTTCGCCCGGATATAGATCCAAACTGACTCCATCTACCGCCTTAATCACGCTGCTAGGCTGTCGCGACAGCAAGCGGGCAATTAAGTTTTGCTCTAGCGTGTAGTGTTTCTGGAGATTGTCGAGTCTGAGCAGAGGCGTAGCCGATAACGGTGCCGCATTGTCTAACGTCAGTTCAGCCGAGTTTGAAGCCATCTGTTCCGACGATATTTGCAACACCTCAAGCGGCTGCTCGGCTTGCACATGCAGCGCCGCCCGCAGCAGCGATCGCGTGTAGTCGTGCTGCGGGTTACGGAGTACAGCCTGGGTGTTGCCCAGTTCCACCAGCTTGCTATCATACATCACAGCAATGCGATCGCAATATTCCCCCACCAGCGTTAGGTCGTGCGAGATCAGCAGCAGCCCCATATCCCGGTCTTGGCACAGCCGCGTCAGTTCGCGCAAAATCTGAGCCGCAACGGTAACATCCAAACTGGTCGTTGGTTCATCTGCCACAATTAGCTTGGGGTTGAGCAATAGCGCCAGCGCAATCGCCACCCGTTGCCGCATACCGCCGCTAAACTCATGGGGGTACTGCGACCAGCGGCTAGCCGGAATTTTGACTGCGTCTAGGGTCGCGATCGCCCGCGCTTTGGCCTCTGCTGGCGACAAGGTTGGCTCATGCGCCCACAGCGTTTCTAGACAATGGTCACCGATCGTCATCACCGGGTCGAGCCGCGTCATCGGATCTTGAAAGACGATGGCGATCGCCTCACCCCGAAACTGCCGCAAGCTTTCGGGCGACAGGTCAAACACCGACTGGCCGCAAAACATCACCCGCCCCTCGACTTGAGCCGCCGCCGGCAGCAACCGCATTGCTGCCCGTCCCAGCGTCGATTTGCCACAGCCCGACTCCCCCACCAGCCCCAGCCGCTCCCCGGCCTTCAGCGTCAGCGATACTCCATCCACCGCCCAGCTCGTGTGCCGACTGCCATCTGCTAGCACCCTCCCGCGCTGAAACGGATAGGCAACCCGCAAATTTTCAATACAAAACAGAGCATCACTCATGAAAGTCGTCGGCGTAGGATCGTTGCTATTATACGGGCGAGTCAGCGGTTAAAACTGTCTAGGAACCATGATGCTTTTCGTGCCGAACATCGCGTTCTAGACCAGAACAGCCCCCTTTACCCACCATGTCCTACCCCATGTTCCTCTTTCTTTCCAAACTCCTTCCCTTATTTATTTACCCCTTAGGGCTAGCCTGTTTGCTGATTGTGGTGGCCATGGTCAAACTATGGAAACGCCCCAGGCAAGCCGCAATCTGCTTGGTTCTGGCGTTAACAGTTCTCCTGGCTGGGAGCAATGGCTGGCTATCAAACCAGCTGTTGAAATCTTTAGAGTGGCAAAATTTACCGATCGCTAACCTGCCCACCGCCGACGCCATCGTCGTACTAGGTGGCAGCGTCAAGCCGCAGATTTCGCCTCGCCCCGCCGTCGATTTAGCCGAATCTGGCGATCGCGTGCTCTACGGCGCGCAGCTATACCGCGAAGGCAAAGCCCCGCTGGTGATTATGAGCGGCGGGCGAATTAACTGGAAAGGCGGTGGGCCACCCGAAGCAGGCGACATGGCCGCAGTTGCCGCAACCCTAGGCGTTCCAGCCGCTGCCATTTTGCAGGAGCCAAACTCCCTCAATACCTACGAAAATGCCGTTGAAGTTAAAAAAATCTTGCAAGCTAAAGGGATTCAGCGCATTTTGCTAGTGACCTCAGCCCTGCATATGCCGCGATCGCTCGCCATCTTCCAAAAGCAAGGCATTGACACCATCCCCGCCCCCACCGATTTCCTAGTCACCAACCAAGAAATCCAGGAAGTAAACAGCAGCCCTCAGGCCACCCTTTTGAACGTACTCCCTGATAGCGATCGCCTCCAACAAACCACTCGCGCCATCAAAGAATACGTCGGACTAGTGATTTATCGATTAAAAGGGTGGCTGTAGGGGACGTCTATTGCCAGTGGTACTCCAAAATAGCCGCACAAAACCAGCGAGATCTGGCGACGATGCGGCAGGAGTTGAATATTTGGGGATCGCTGTTCCGCCGAGTTTAGATCATCTCTAGTTCAACATCACGCAGATGGGCTTTGAATTTTTTGGTGAACTTTACCAGCACTGGAAAATTCGCACTGATGGGCTTTTCATGCCAAGTGCTGACAAGACCTATCACCTCACCCTCTTGACCTTGCAGATCAAACGGCTCGTTCCGGTGTTCGGGATGGTGGTAGACCAGAACAGATTCTTTTACTCGAACGCGATCGCCAGCCTTCATACAGCTCTACAGTGTTGCTTCCTCTAACAGTTATTCTGATTAGGCGCAGGACTGCCCAAACGCTACCAGCAATAACCTTCACTATCTTTGCACAGGATGTGTCACTTCCCAACTGGCAGAAAAATCGGGAAACCATAGATAATAGGCGCAAAAAAGCGATTTACGGTTGAGATGTGTCCTGTGGCGGACGCTGCAAATTAGGCATACCAGTCTGCCGCCAGAGCTGGAATCCGATCGCCCCCAGGACTAGCAATACGGCCAGCAGAGCCAAGATCGTAGTCCAGGGTAGAGAAAATTTAGGTCGAGTTGGGGTAAATTTGCCCTCAAGCAGGGCAGCTGCGGGATCACTCTCTTCGTCATAGAGCAGGGCTTTTGACGCCTGAGACAGCTCTGTCTCCAGCGGCTCCACCGCACCAGTGGGAGGCTGGGGCAAGCTTGGATCAAACAGGTACACCTGATCGAGAGCGACCTGGGCGTGCATCAGGACGACGGATGTATTGTCGTGACCGTTTTTGGTATCAGCCAGGGTTACCCAGGCTTGAGCCGCTGCGTCGAGGGACAACGTACCATCCAAAACAGCATGGGTCAGATCTTTCCACGATTGTTCTATCCAACTGTTATCGCTTAACCCATCAGAGCACAGCATCAGAATGCCCTCGGCGTCGAGCAGAAATCGCTGAACATTGGGGTAGAGGGCATCGGCAGTGCGGGTGCCCATCGCTTGGATGAGGATGCCCGCATCGGCTCGGGTGAGCGCTTGCTGGTAGGTATCACGTCCCATCCGCACCTCGCGTCCGGCCACGTCATCGTCTAGGGTGAGCAGGTAGCAGCCGGAAGCTGTGAACCAGTAGGCGCGACTGTCGCCCACATGAGCCAGGTAAAGCTCGTGGGCATTGCGATCGCCCCGTGCCGTTTTAACTAGCTGCGGCAGCTGTAGCGCCATGACCAGCGTGGTTCCCATCCGCTGTCGGGCTTCTCGGCCTTGGCTATCGTTTTGAGCCGCAATGACATTATTGACCACGCGAATGATCGCTTCAAGCTGCTGCATCACCACATCGGGAGACATGATTTCGGGCTGCTGAGCCACTTCGTTAAGCAATGCCTGCACTTGCAGTTGGAGCGATCGCACCGCCAACTGGCTGGCCACTTCGCCCCCGGCATGCCCACCAATGCCATCGCACACGATCGCCAACTGCGGCAACCCGGCCAGCTCAGACGCCGCGTTGACAAAGCCAGATGCCGTGGCGCGAGCGGGTGGAGGATAACAGGCATCTTCGTTGTGGGTGCGCCGAGGGCCTGTAGAGGTCGCTGCCGCTGTCGTTAGGCGCAGCGTGGATTGGGCCAATTGCTCCAGCAGCATTTGGTTAAGACGGAGAGCGATCGCCCGCAACCCGCCATCTTCAGTGGATTTAGAGGAATCTGCCTGCATCTGTTGACCCTGCATCTGTTGACAGAGCTGCAACAGATCTGGCGCAATGGTTGGATGCAGCCGATCAGCCCAGCTGAGCCACAGATCAGCCAAATCGCTTAGATGGGGTGACTGCACCGACTGACGATCGTCCACCAGCTCCCGCAGCCACACCCGCCAACCTTCTACACAAATATTACCGGGCAGCAGCAGGCTAGACGCGGCTCCATATTCTAGCAGCGGTGCCCATAGCTCCAATAGTTGCCACAGCCAGTGGAGCTGCCGCATCGGCACAGCTGCCTTGAAGCTAAGCGCCAGAGTTGGCAGCGGTTTGCCAGTTTGATCTAGCGGCACATTTTCTAACAGCAACACCAGCTCGGCCGGATGCCCAGTCAGATGCCCAGTCGGATGCCCAGTCGGATGCCCTAGCTCATGAATGCCGTACAGCGTCGGCAGGTGTAGTCGCTGGGCATACAGCTTTAAGTAGGGCAAGGCCCGATCGGGCAAGCTGTCGGGGAGGTATGGCGGGGGGGCGGGCGGGGTGGCGGGCTGCGTCTCTAGCCAAACCTGCGGCGCAATGACGAGGTAGCGATCGCCCACCTCTGTGCCGACTGCAACAGTTTCTGCCCCTGCCCCCACCGCCCACAGGTAGCGATAGACCAGCGGCGTGTCGCACTTCACACAGAGCGGCTGCCCCAGCGGGTTAGCAGACCGACAGCTAGGATTAACGCACTGCATCTGGGCAGGAAAACGGCCACTCGTGGAGCGATCGGAGGCAAGGGAGAAAGTCATGGGCAAACAACAAAAATATTAAGTAATTAGCGGATCAAAACCACATTACAAAACCACACAGCAAACGCGGACAGCAGCCCTACTTTTTGATCAGGGTACACCGGGATTGTCAGAGCGCACCAACATTTTGACAGACAGCTGGGCAGACGGCGAGTGGCGCGGGGGCTAGCAGGAGGCGATCGCCGCTCCGAAATTCATCTACCTATCCTTGTATCTATCCTCTGAAATCCCTTTATCTCTGAAATCCCTGTATCTAAGATCCCTGCATCAGTCAAGATGGTCTTGAGTCATGATGGAGTAACGGTTTAGAATTTCCCCTGAAGCTTTCAACCCGTCATGCCTCTGGTCTCTAACGTTCTTAAGCTTTTTCTGAGATGTGATCATGCCTAGTCCAGTGGTTAGTTGGATGATTGCAGGCGTTGCGTTGTGTGTGATGGAATTGCTGCTGCCAACGGCATTTGTAGAATTGACGATGGGGATTAGCGCGCTGCTGGTGGCACTGGTGGCGTTGGTGGTGCCACAAGTCAGCATCCAGGTCGTTTTGTGGCTGGTGCTCTCCGTCATTCTCACCCTGCTGATGCGGCGGTTGGTTCCTATCCGCAAGTCTCGACTGATTGAAGATTCTAAAGAGGCGAAAACACTAACCAACATTTTGCCAGGGCAGACAGGACGGGTGATCTATGAAGGTAACTCCTGGCAGGCGCGGTGCGATGACCCAACGCTGGCGATCGCCCCCAACGAGAAAGTGATCGTCGTTGAGCGCCAGGGCACAACACTGGTGGTATTGCCCGAGCATCTAATTCACGAATAAATCTGCGGCATGACTCCCGGAGTTGCTCTATTACAGATCAAGCTATTAATACAAGTCAAGCTATTCAAGACCAAGCTATTCAATATTAGGAGAGATGAATCAATGGAAGGTTTTTTCGCATTAATTGCTCTAGCGCTGGGTGGTTCTGGGCTAGCCAGCTCGGTCAGAATTATCAACCAGGGCAACGAAGCATTAGTTGAACGCTTGGGTAGCTACAACAAAAAACTCAACCCAGGTCTGAACTTTGTGGCTCCATTCATTGACCGGGTTGCCTTTCAAGACACCATCCGCGAAAAAGTGCTAGACATTCCGCCCCAGCCCAGCATTACGCGTGACAACGTGGCCATTACAGTCGATGCCGTGATTTACTGGCGGGTTGTCGATATGGAAAAGGCATACTACAAAGTCCAAGATCTACATGCCGCGATGGTCAATCTGGTGCTGACCCAAATTCGCGCCGAGATGGGTCAACTCGAACTCGATGAAACCTTCACCGCGCGCTCCCAAATCAACGAAAACCTGCTGCACGAGCTAGATGTCGCCACTGACCCGTGGGGCGTCAAAGTTACGCGGGTAGAACTGCGAGATATCATTCCGTCCAAAGCAGTGCAAGAAGCGATGGAGATGCAGATGTCGGCAGAACGCCGCAAGCGTGCCTTGATCTTGACCTCCGAAGGCGATCGCGAAGCAGCAGTTAACTTGGCTAAAGGTAAGGCAGATGCCCAACTCTTGGCGGTTGAAGCCAACCAAAAAGCCGTGATTTTGCAGGCCGAAGCCGACCAAAAAGCCGCCATTTTTAAAGCCCAAGCCGATCGCCAAACCCAAGTGCTAAAAGCCCAGGCCACTGCCGAAGCCATCCACATTATGACCCAAGCCCTCAAGAGCGACCCTCGCGCTGCCGATGCCGGACAAATGCTGCTGGCGCTGGGCTACATGGATATGGGAACTACGATTGGCAAAAGCGATAGCAGCAAAGTCATGTTTATGGATCCCAAAAGCGTCCCTGCTGCCCTCAAAGGCATGATGTCGATGGTAGATGAAAAGCAAGCCTGAAGGGCTCTAGGAGCAGCCGATTAGGGCTTCTGCCTAACAATCTCAATTTGCAGAGCGTGAATCTATCGCAGAGCGTGAATCTATCTTGGTGCAACCGAGTCTGGGTGCAACCAAGATAGATTTATGCTGGGGGTAGATTGCCCGGCGTTGATGCCAGTTGGCACTGGGTGCAGAGGCCAAAAAATTCCAGCATGTGATAGTGGATTTTGAACTGGTACGAGCGGTGCAGCTGTTCTTCTAGCTCATGCACCGGGCATTCATTAATCGGAATCGAATCGCCGCAGCGCAAGCAGGTGAGATGGTGGCGATCGTCGTGCGTGGAGGTGTAGAGCGATTCGCCCGAGGGCAAGGTGCGCACCTGAACCACGCCCTCCAGCTTCAGTGCCTCCAGCGATCGATACACCGTTGCCAGTCCAATATTTTCCCCCGTCTGTCGCAGTTCTGAATGAATATCTTGAGCCGAAACGGCCTGATTCAGGGTTTTGAGTAGAGTGAGAATTCGCTCCTGGCTACGAGTTCGACGAGCTTTCATGGACTTGTACTCTAGCGACTGCCAATGGTCTCAGGCGGGAAAAAGTCTGGGCAAGCAAAACACCCATTCCCTTCTGTCCATCTTAGAGGATGTTTGAAACCTAGCGAGGAGGGCTGATTTTTTGGACGCTGCACCTGCGAAAAATCAACCTGTCCACCAACGGCTTTAATTGCACGACACACCGCAATATGTCACAGCCCGTCATAGAATAGATGCGTGTTCCAGGTTTAGTGGGGGTGTATGAATCAAACCTATCAAGTTCGCATTTACGTGACGCTGCGCCCCTCTGTGCTCGACCCCGCTGGTACAGCAGTGCAGTCGGGGTTAAAGCATATGGGCTACGACAACGTGGAACAGGTGCGAATTGGCAAATATGTGGAAGTGACGCTGACGGCAGCAGATGAGACGACTGCCCGTGAGCAAATCGATCGCATGTGTGATCAGCTATTGGCCAACCCAGTGATTGAAAACTATCGGTTTGAACTGACTCAGCTTCAACTTAATCCCGGTTAAAAAACTAGGTTAAAAACCTATGCAGCTATGAACGTTGGCATTATTGTATTTCCTGGATCAAACTGCGATCGCGATGTCGCCATGGTAACCCGCGACCTGCTGCATCTGCCCACGCGGATGGTGTGGCATGAGGAAAGTGACCTATCGGAATTGGATCTGGTGATTTTACCCGGCGGGTTTAGCTATGGCGATTATCTGCGCTGTGGGGCGATCGCCCGTTTCTCTGCGGCCATGCAGGCCACGGTGCAACATGCTGAACGCGGCGGCCTGGTGTTAGGGATTTGTAATGGCTTCCAGGTGCTGACAGAAGTGGGGCTGTTGCCAGGGGCACTGATGCGCAATCGCGACTTACATTTTGTTTGCGATCGCGTGCCGCTGCGAGTCGAACGTACCGACTTGCCCTACACCCAGCAGTACCAGCGCGGGCAGGTCATTACCCTACCCATTGCCCACGGCGAAGGCTGCTATTATGCCGACACTCAGACTTTGGCAGAGCTTGAAGCCAATCGGCAGGTGCTGTTCCGCTACTGCACCGCAGACGGCCAACTCACCGCCGCAGGCAATCCCAATGGCTCCTTAAGCGACATTGCGGGCATTTGTAATCGCCAAGGCAACGTGCTAGGGATGATGCCCCACCCCGAACGCGCCGCCGATCCGATGCTAGGCAGCACCGACGGCATGCCGCTATTTGCAGGCATCGTCAGCGCTGCCCTCAGTGCTGCCGCTCACCGTTAAGAGTTGACATCCCGCCGGGTGTGCCCCGCCCCCACAATCACCCATCCCGTCTATCGC
>Ga0163155_10006220_pt1 | contig 11599 bp, 11 predicted proteins | sample OliLakLV19SP4G1_FD_148611 | JGI IMG/M metagenome (GOLD analysis project Ga0163155, IMG submission 148611) | Freshwater microbial mat bacterial communities from Lake Vanda, McMurdo Dry Valleys, Antarctica - Oligotrophic Lake LV.19.SP4.G1 | ecosystem: Environmental > Aquatic > Freshwater > Lake >...
GCCCCCGCCGAGCCGCCGGGGTCGGCTCGGCGGGGGCACTCGGCCCCGGCGACGGCGTTGCCGTTGCCGGTGCCCTGCCCCGACTTGCCCGGACCCGCTCGCGAGCCTCGAGAGCCGCCGCGATTTGCGCGGCGTCCGCGGCCGCGTCGGAGTCCGTGGCCACGTCGCTAGGGGCGACGACGGCCTGCACGGCCGAGCCCACCGTGCCGGTGGACTGTCGGACGGCGACACCCAGGGAGAACACGAACAGCACGCCGCAGACCGCGGCGGCCGCGAGCGGACGTGTGAGGGGTCGCCTGACGGGATCGGCGCGGTGACGGCCTCGTGCCACAAGCTCTCTTCCTGGTCGGGTGCCTCGCAAACGGGGACATCGTAAACCAAACCTTTACCGCGAAGGCGCCGCCTGGGAGGTCGACAAGCCAGATACCAGCCGCCGCCCTGCCGTGCCGCGTCGAGCTGCGGGCCCCACGCCCGGGTGGACACCTTGAAGTTCCTTCACCTCATGCTAGAAATACGAGGTGAGGAACCAGCCAGTCCCTCGTCCGCGAGACGAGACCGCACTCCGGGCCGCTCTGCGGCGAGCCCCCGTCGTCCTGGTGACGGGGCCTCGTCAGGCCGGCAAGTCCACGCTCGCTCGCACCGTGGTGCAGCCACTACCGTCGAACGCCTTCGATCTGGAGGACCCGCGCGACCTGGCACGGCTGGGCGAGCCGACCCTGAGCTTGCCGCCGCTGGCGGGCACGATCGTCATCGACGAAGCACAGCGCAGCAGGGATCTGTTTCCTGTCCTACGAGTGCTGGCTGACGAGGATCCCACCCCCGGACGCTTCCTCGTCCTAGGCAGCGCATCACCGGACCTGGTCGGACTCGCCGCCGAATCCCTCGCGGGCCGCGTGACACTCGTTGAGCTCGGCGGCTTCCGGGTGGCCGACGTCGGGGTGGACGCGCTCGACACCGTCTGGCAGCGCGGTGGCATGCCACGCTCGTTCCTTGCTCCCGATGACGAAGCGTCCGCGCACTGGCGTGACGATTACATCAGCACGTTCCTCGAACGGGACCTGGGCAACCTCGGGTTCCGCATCCCGGCCGTCACGATGCGCCGCTTCTGGACGATGTTGGCGCACTTCCACGGGCAGACGTGGAACGGCGCCGAACTGGCCCGCGCCCTAGGCGTCTCGGAGTCGACGGTTCGTCGCTACCTGGACGCCTTGACTGACGCACTGGTCGTCCGCCAATTACAACCGTGGTTGGCCAACATCGGTAAGCGACAAGTCAGATCGCCCAAGGTCTACATCCGAGACAGCGGCCTGCTGCACCGTCTCCTGGGCATAGCCGACCGAACGGCGCTCTTGAGTCACCCCAAAGTTGGCGCCAGCTGGGAAGGATTCATAGTCGAGCAGATCCTCGCCACGAACGCGAGGAACCCCTGGTTCTGGGGCACCCACGCGAATGCCGAGCTGGACCTCCTGGTCGATATCGACGGCCAACGCGTCGGCATCGAAATCAAACGCACGGACCGCCCCGCCATCACCCCTTCCATCCGACACGCCATCGACGACCTGGGACTCACCCGCGTCGTGCTGATACACGCCGGAACCCGTTCGTTCCCAATGGCACAGAACGTCGAGGCGATGGGCGCCGCCGACGCACTGCGCGCCGGAGGGCTCGGCGACAGTTAGGGGCAACCGATGGCGTCGTTGGGGTCATGGAAGCCAGGGCGTCGAAGCGATGACTGACGACAGGCGGTGCAGATCCTTCGACACTGTCGTCGCGAGTGAGGTTCCCATGGGTTCCCGGATGTCGACCTCGGCTGCGGTGATAGAGCTCGTCGAACGCCTGGCAGAACTTGGCTACGACTCTCTTCTGGTCGACCCGGTGGCACCGACCCACGAGCGCCTGATCCGGCAGCGCATCGAGGACGTCGAGGGCCTCGGGAGGTTCGATGCTGTCACCGGGTGCCCTCGGGGTGCCCTCGGCCAGCCCGCCGCGCTGCGGGGTTCCTCGGATTGGCGGGCTGCCCGGCGAGCGCTGCGGAGATCCCGCCAACGACCGCCCCTGAGCTGGGACCAGTCCCGTGCTGATCACTGAAATCAATCCCCGCCGTGCCCAAAGTATGGTCAGGAGGGGTGCGAGGGCCCGCATCGCCGGGCTGATACCGCCGGACATCGCCGATCAGGTGCCGCCGGACCAGCTCGGCCTCATCACCGGCCTGCCCGCCGAGATGACGCAGATTCCTTGGGATGGCCCTCAAGTCCGGGTTGTCGAGCATCAGCCGCATGCCCCGGGCCATGCGGCGCTGTTGATTGCGGAACGCGGGGTTCTCGTCGCCGGCGACATGCCTTCTGATGTCTTGATTCCGATGCTCGACTTGAACGACACCGCTGACCCGATCGAGGACTACCTCGCCGCGCTGCGGCTGCTCGAGGGCGTGGCGGGCGACGTCGATGTCTTCGTCCCCGGCCACGGGTCCATCGGCGCAGCTGATCAGGTACACGCACGGATCGACCAGGATCGTGCGTCCGTGTACGCCTTGCGTGTCGCCCATGTTCCCAGCGACCGGCGGGTCGGCCCATCGGCCACGTACGGCAAGGATTGGCTGCCTGGCGTGCACGAACGGCAACTCCAGCGCCTCGCCCGAAGAAGCGAGCGCGACAGGACGCCCGGCTAGCGATCGGCTTCCGGCGCTGGTGGAGCCGTCAGGGCTTCAGGAAGGCGGGGAGTGCAAGGCGGATCTCACAGCGGAGTTCGGGGATTTTATCGAGGCGAGCGTCAGCGGTGATCAGCGGGCAGCCGAAGGTCTCGGCAAGGGCGAGGTAGGCGGCGTCGTAGCCCGAGACGTTGCTGCGGAGCTCCCACATGCGGGTCAGCAGCGGTGCTGCAGCGACGAGGTCGATTGTGGTGGTCACGATCGCTGAGAGAGCGTCCTCAGCGCGCGTCTGGCTGATCTTGTGGCCGAGCCGTCGGCCGCGGACGGCGGAGAACACCTCCACGACCAGGTGTTCAGGAGCAGCCCAGTGCGCATCGCGGGCCAGTTCGGCTCGTGAGCTAGCACCGACCGGTCCATCGTCGGTCAAGGCGTGGGTCAGCACGGACGCGTCGATCACGATCACCGAGCATCGCTATCGGTACCGCTGAGAACGGCGTCTCGCTCGGCTCGGGCCTGGTCCAGCGCCTGGGTCACCTGCGCGGACGATAGCTGCGAGCCATCCTGGCGAGCGCCGAAGCGTTCCAACACAGCCAGGTTGGTCGAGCGACGAGCCTCGTCGGTGACCAACGCCAAGAGAAAGGCCTGCAGGGATTGTCCGTGAGCTGCTGCTTGCTCGGCCAGTGTCTGTCGGATGTTTTCGGGAACGTCCCGGATCTGGAGAGCAACCCTGCATGCATTTTACATGCAGAATGGTTGGTCGGGCAAGGAACTGGTCCCTGCCCTGTGCAGAGGGACCCACTGGCCAGGGCGCTACGTCGTAGGCGGCGTACCGGTAGGCGATGGTGAGCGGGATGACAGCGTTGCTCGATCAGGGCTCGTGCCGGTTGTACGCGGCGAGTCTGAGCTGGTCAGCGACCGCCGCGAGTCGCTTGTCGCGTGTCCACAGGCGGGCGCCGGTCGTGAGCATCGTCGCGGCCAGGAGGTGGGCGTCGACGTACCCGATGCCGAGGCCGAACAGCCGATGGTTGTCGATCAGGGTGAGCACCTCGTGGTCCGTCGCGGCCTTGGCCTGTGGGAGATAGTGGAGCAGCCGGAGGATCTCGCTGCGCTGCGAGAGGTGGCCCAAGGCAAGTTCACCGGTCACCCAGGGGTGGGCCAGCACGCGGCTGTCCTGGAGTAGCGCGACGAGTTCGGGCTCCCCTGTGCGCAGGTGGTCGATCCAGACCGACGTGTCGACGAGGATCACGCAGGCGTCGTCTGCCGCCGTGGGACCACCTCGGCGCCACGCTCACTGCCTCCTAGTTGAGCCAGGCGGCGGGCGCTTTCACGCTCGATCAGAGCTCGCAGGGCCTGGCGGACCAGCGCGCTCTTCTCGTTGGTTCCAGTCAAGCGCTGCGCTTCCAGGACCAGGTCGTCGTCCAGGGCGAGGGTGGTTCTCACGTCGGCCTCCGAGCACGTCTGAGGGCATCAAGTGATGACCTTACACGTGCACCGCTGTCCCGCACAACGATCCGCCATAGGCGAAGCAGTTGCGCCGCTGCGCGATCCGCTGGCGGACTGCATGGTCGTGTCCAGAATCAGCTGCCTTTGAGCCAGGGATCAATGAGACTCAGGCCCAGCCGACTGAAATCGTCGGTGTTGCGGGTGGCCAGGGCCGGGCGGCGAGATCTGCAGATGGCAGCGATCTGGGCGTCGAAACCGGCGATCGGCGCGCCGGCGTGCTCACGCTCAACGACCACGTCGGCGTAGTGACCCGCGGCAGCGGCGTCGAAGGGCAGGACGCGGTCGGCGAAGGTTGTGAAGACGTCGTCCGCAGCATCGCCCAACAGGTCCCGTCGGCGGCCGGTCGGCAGGCGGGCAATGCCGAAACGCACCTCGGCAAGCGTCACCGCAGTCGTGTAGACCATGGCCGGCGGCACCGTGCGTACCCAGCCTTCGACGTGCACGTGCGGCATCGCCCGCATCAGCTCGTAGACAACATTGGTGTCCAAGACGATGGGGCCCGGTGGTGTCGGGGAGCCAGCACTCACCGGGACAAGTCCGCGGCCCGGGGCACCTCGGCACGGGACGGCAGCTCGAGATCGACTCCGCCGAGGTGGACTGGCTGGCGAGCGATCGCTCAACGAGACGGGCGTCTGGCCGTTGCGGAGGTCGTCCCGGTTGCCGTCCGGGGGTCGGCGCGTCGGTAGCCGAATGAGTTGCCGCTGCGCGCGTGAGTCTCTACCGGTGATCAGGGCCTCGAGGCCGGCTCCCTCCAGCTTGACATGGGAGCATCCGTTGTTCGACGGTAGCGGCACATATCTTGGGCTCGGCCACGCATGAGCGGCGGCTATTCGCGGCGGTTTCGTCCAGGACGACGGAGTTCACAGATGCACCGGTACCTGATCTCGTTCGACGACGGCTCGATGGACCACATCCCGGACGAGGATGTCGATGCTGCCTGAGGACTGGCCTGAGGTCGGTGCGGCGTCGCACGCAGTGGTCCGGGATGCTCAGGACGCTGGCATGTCAAGGGCCAGCAGGTTCTGCCCGTAGACGGTCATGGGATCTGCCTGCTGGCGGCCATGGACCCCTTGGTCACTGGGCGCACCCGTTGCAGTACTAACAGCCCCTTGTCCTGGCCGGTGTGCCGATCGAGCCAGCATGGCGGCCAGGACAAGGGAGCGCAAAGCGCTCTCGGCCTACATCACCTGCACACAAGCGGAGAACTCCGAGGTTGATCCGGTGGCGACCTCGGTCGCTGTCGCCGTCACGAACTCTCCGACCGACACGGGTGCGAGGACTCCGTTACCCGAGGCATTGCCCGCCCCGGTGGTGTTGCCCGGAAGCGACCCAAGAAAGCGCTCACCCTCCCCGAAGGGCGCCCCCGGGTTGCAGGCAGCGCTGGCAAAGAACTCCAGCGTGAAGGCGGTGGCCGGCAGGGCGTTCACGAACTGCCAGGTCACCGAGGCATTCCCACCAACGGCGGTGGCGGTATTGACCACGGGGAAGTTCAAGAGATCATTTGCGCCGATGTCGACATCACCCGCGTCATTCACCTCCACCACCCCGTTGCCGTCGAGATCGATACCGAGTCCAACGTTGGACCCGATCTCGTTGCGGGACAACCGCTGCTCATCAGTGCCCACGACGGCGATCCCGCCCTGTCCGTTGTCTGCGACTTTGTTGCCCTTGGTCAGCGAGGGCCCGTCAGAGGTCTGAATGCCAGCTCCAGCATTGCCCATGCCCACCGCGCCACCGACCGTGTTGTTGCGCACCTGTCCGTTGTCGCTCGAGGTGTTGATGCCCACCGAGCCATTGGCTGCCACCGTGTTTCCTGCGCCGACAGCGGTGCCGCCAATCAGGACATCCGACCCGGTGACCAAGATGCCTTGGCTACCGTTGCCGAGCGGCAACAGACCCGAGGCGTCGGTGCCGACGAGGTTGCCCTGGACGACGGCACCATCTGCTCCGTTGAGCTGGACCCCGTCGCCGAGGTTTCCGGAGACTATGTTGCCCTGCTGCGGTCCACCCACGACGACACCCTCGCCGATGAGGTCAATGCCATGGGAGACGTTGCCGAGGGCAGCGGTACCGGCCGCATCTAGCCCGATCGTGTTCTGGAACAGACGCACATCATTGGCCCCGCCCTCGACTCCGGCCCAGCCGTTGCCGGAGATGACGTTGCGCACCAGCACCGTGTCATCGCCCTCGACTTCCACCCCGCTCCCGGTGTTTCCAAGCGCTTGGAGACCACTGGCACTCACTCCCACAAGGTTGTGGCGCACTGCGGTGCCAGTGCCCGAGGAGTTGACTCGGACGCCGTCTTGTGTGTTGTCGGAGATCACGTTGCCAGCAGCTGCCGAGGTGCCGCCAATGACGTTCCCGACACCGACTGCGACGTGCACGCCGTTGCCGACGTTCCCGAAGCCATCAGCACCGGAGTCATCGGTGCCGATGTAGTTTCCCAGCACCGTGTTGGTGTCGCCTTCGATGATGACGCCGTCTTCGGAGTTGTCGGAGATCAAGTTGCGATCGGCCGGAGTCGACCCACCGATCACATTGCCATCTCCTTCGACATCGACGCCGCTCCCTTCATTTCCGGCGGGCTTGTCGCCGCCCACACTGAGACCGATGTAGTTGCCAACGATGGTGTTGTTGTCACCATCGACGGAGATCCCGTCTCCGCCACCGGAGACACCGTTGACCGCGTCTCGAATGACCAACCCGCGCACGGTGGCATCATTCGTGGAGATCTGGAGGCCCTCGCTCATCAGCGCAGCATCGAGCACGATCAACGGATCTGCGTCGTCCTGGTTGGTCGCTGGTGCAGCACCTGGTTGCGTGTAGCCATCGATGGTGACCGGCGCAGTGATGTCTGGCAGATCAGTCAAAGGCGTGATGACCTGGCGCCCGGCGCCCGGGATGTTGAAGATGACCTCGTCCACGGTCAGTGCCGGGTCGTTTGCGTCTTGGATCGCCCGCCGCAGCGAACCCGCACCGGAATCATTGACGTTGGTAACCTCTGCGGCTACCAGTGCGTGGCTCACCGTCGGCGTACTCACCGCCAGGGCACTAGCGATCAGCGTCGCGACGCCCAGCTTGGCAGTTCTACTTTGTTCAAACTTCATGATGCTTCCCCTCGTTGACCTCCGCCTGTCGGAGGCTCGTGTTAGGGGTACGGCGCGACATGGCACATCGGTTCGCGGTGTGGACAGGCTGGAGGCGGCTGCATCCGGGGCGGGGTCTAGTGTCGCGTGTTGGAAGTGACTTTCTGGTCGGTGGTTGAGATCGTGGGTCATGTCGCGTGTGGAGCCGTTGGTGTTGCGGGTCGGGGACGAGGAGACGTCAAAGACCTCGAAACCGCGATCAGCACTCACATCGACGGATGGAACGACCGCGCCCACCCGTTCGGCTGGACCAAGACCGCCGACGAGATCAGCAGCCACGCGAAACCCTCACCCAACACGAAGAAAACTTACGCTACGCGACACCGGGGTTACTCGCCGCGATCACAGCGGGGACCCCGAAGGAGCCGGGCGGCGTCTCCGCAGTTGTGCGGCCCAGACCACTCAAGCCTGCCCTCAGGCCGCAGTCGGCGTCCACGCCCGACGGTCGGCTGCGCGGGCGCCGGGTCCTGGTCCTGGGGGGCCCGCACCACGCGGCAGCCGCAGTCCGGGAACGCATCATCGCCGCCGGCGGCGCGGCCGCCGTCAATCTCACGACACAGGTGAGCGACGTCGTCCTGCTCGATGGCGGTACCCGTGATCGCCGGTGGTCCCGAGCCGAGACCCGCCGACTGCGCGTTCTTGAGCACGAATCCCTGGAGCCCGCTTGCGCGCCGCGCCCTCCCGCCGAATCCGCGCAGGCGCCGAATCGAACCCCGGTGGACGCCGACCAGGGTGTGGTCCTGCCACGCGGTGGTGTCGTCGACCTCCCTGAGGGCCAGGAGTGGCAACTCGCTGTCCGCTGGCCGGAGCTCGCCGAGCCCGTCGACGTGGTCGCATTCGTCGCCGACGCCGAGGAACAGGTCGCCACCGATGACGACTTCGTCTTCTACAACGCCCCGACCCACCCCACCGGCTGCGTCGACCTCGCTTTGTACGTGCCCGGCGAGTGCGTCGCGACCATCAATACAGGCACCCTTCCGGACCACGCCACCCGAGTCCTCCTCGCGGCTGCCGTCGCCGACGGCGCCACCTTCGCAGCCGTCGGCCCAGTCGAGGTGGTCCTACGAGGCGCCCTCGGCTCCGTGATCGCCCGCGCCACCCTGGACGCCGCAACCACTGAAGCGACCCTCGTGCTCGCCGACGTATACGTGCGCAACGGCACGTGGAGGTTCAGAGCTGTCGGCCAGGGACACGACCACGCCCTGTCCGCCCTCGCCGTTGCCCACGGCGTCGACATTGAGGACTGACCTGACTTGGCTCACGTTGGTGGCCGGGCAGCGTTGAACCACCAGGTCAGCGGTCATCTCCGCAGGTCAGGTCGCGGAGGGCGAGGGATTCGAACCCCCGGTGACATCGCTGCCACTACGGCTATCAAGACCGCCAGCCGTACCGGCTCTGATCAGCACGTTCTCCCGTGATCCGGCGGGGCCGGGGCCCTGCTCAGGCACTGCTGCGGGACCCCGTCTCGCACTCGCGTAATGCCGGCCCGGTGCAGCTCCAGGGCCGAGGCTGCGGCGGTCGGGTGCAGCCGTCGTGGTCGGCCGGCCTGCCTGTAGATGATGGCGCCACAGGGTCGGCAGGCTTGCAGCTCAGACAACAGTCCAGTCCTGTGCGGAGGGCGTGGGGCGCCCACCCACGAGACGGGTCACCGGCCCCGAGACGCGTGCCATGACGCCATACCGGCCCGCGAGGTCATGTCGAGCTTGCGCAGCACGTTGCTCACGTGGTGCTCCACGGTGCGCAGCGACAGGATTAGCCGCTCGGCGATGGCTGCGTTACTCAGCCCGTCCGCCACCAGGGCGGTGATCTCCAGCTCCCGGGGGGTGAGCGGGCGGTCCGCTGCGGTCAGCCCCCTCGATCCGGTCGCTGCCGGCATCCTGGCCAACAGCGGTGCCATCCCGAGCCGAGAGGCGAGCGCCCGCGCCCGCCCGGCATGGGCCTGGCCCCCGGCCGTCCCGTGCCCGGCCAGCTGTGCCAGCTCGGCCAGCACGAGCGCCTGGTGGGGAAGGGCGTGCAGGACCTCGCACGCGTGCAACGCGCTGCCCAGGTGCCTGGCTGCCGCGTCCCGGTCGTCGGCCAGAACGGCCAAGCGTCCGAGGGCCAGGTCGACCGGGCCCTCGTACGGGCTGTGGGCGAAGGCGATGGCGTGCAGCCCGCTGTAGGGCACGAGCTCCGCGTACAGCCGGGCCCCGGTCTCCCGGTCCCCAAGCCACGCACAGACGTCCGCGTTGCCGACCGTGGCGATCAGCCACTCCGGCGCGCGGACGGGCATGCGGAGCACGTGCGGGGCGATGGACCACCACAGCGCCTCTGCCTCCTCCCGTCCGTCCCGGGCGCGGAGCACCACGCACAACCAGCCGCGTGCCATGTAGGGCATCGAGTCAACGAGCTCGCGGACGGCGGCCTCGGACTCCGCCGCCCCCCGCCCGGTCTGCTGCGCCACCACCGAGGTGACGATGACCTGCAGCGCCGCCGACTCCCCGTCCGGGTCGCCCTCGGTCTGCACCGCCCTCTGCAGAAGGTCGACGGCGTCGTCGTAGCGGCCCTCGAGGAGGCGCTGTGAGGCCTCGACGGCCATCACGTGCGCCCGCCACGCCGGTCGACCCGAGCGTGCGGCCAGCGGGCGCAGGGCCGACAGCTCGGCCGCGAGGTCGACCCGGTCGCCGAGCACGGCGTGGACGTCCGTCCGCCAGCGGCGGCCTGCGAAGAGGTACTCGTCGGTGCCGGTGCGACGGCCCAGCTCGACGGCGGCATCGGCGACCTCCATCCGCTCGGGCAGGTGGTCGACGGTCAGCCGAGCGGCCTGCCAGGCCTGCAGCCGCAGGAACGACGACTCGGGGTCGCCGCTCTCCGGCGGCAGGTCCAGCGGCTCCGACACGTGGAAGGGGTCGGTCGTCAACACGAGCTGGGCGCGGACCCGGGCCGAGCGCACGGGGTCGCTGTCGCCGAGCCGCGCGAGGGCCTCGGTGCACAGAGCGTGCACCCGGCCGGCGACGGCGGTGCTGGGCGTCGTGTGGATCACGGTCGCGGCGTCGGCCAAGGCCGCGGGGTCGTCAGCCGCACGGGCGGCAGCGGCCACCTCCTCGCAGGCCTCGAGCGCCTGCGCGACCGGCCCCGTGGCGTAGACGGTGCGGGCGTGCTCAAGGAGCTCAGCGACGTCTCGCACGGCTGGAGCCTAGCCGCGGGGGGCGAGCTCGGAACTGGTCGCCGGATGGGTGACGGGATGCGTGGTTCCACCGATGCGACGCGGTGCGGACCCTCTCTAGCGTCCCGCCATGAGCGCTTCCAGGTCATCCGCCACCACCTCCCCGGCCCTCGGGCACGGGGACCTCTGGCCCGCCCCCCGCGTCCGGTGGCTGGCGACCGTCTGCCTCGTCGCGTCGCTGCTCGGCGCGGCGTCCGCGGTCGCCATGCTGACCTGGCCGCCGATGGTCCCGGAAGACCGCTACAGCTACCCGTTCGATGCCGTCTGGCACACCGTCTTCCAGCTCTTCTTCGCGGTGCAGCACCTCGGTCTGCTGGCCGGGATCATCGCCCTCGGGCACGTGGCCCGGCGTCTCCCCGGCCGCCGCACCAGGGCCGGGGTGACGGTCTCGGCGCTCGGCATGGTGACGCTCACGGCCGCCGAGCTGCTGAACATCACCGCCGCCCACGCCGCCGTCGGGAGCACCCGCGCCGACCTGGCCAGCGCCGCCTACGGGCCCGCGATGATCCTCGTGGGCGTCGGGTTCCTGGTGGCCGGCGTGGGGGTGGTGCGCAGCCGGCTGCTCACAGGGTGGGGCCGGTGGGTGCCGTTGGCCCTGGGGGCCTACGTCTTCGTCGTGCTGTTCCCCGCGGTGTTCGGTCCGTTGGTCGCGGGTCGGCTCGCGATCGGGGCCTGGATGCTGGGCTTCGCCGCGCTGGGGGTGGCGGTGCGCCGGGCGGTGCCCAGGTCCACGGGCGCATGAGCGGGGTCCTGGCCGGGCCGGCGCGGGGGCTCGTGGCCGTCGGCGCGGTGTGCGGGCTGGCGTGGGCGCCCGGCTTCCGCGGCTGGATGGCACTGATGGCCGGACCGACCAACTCGTCGACCACGTGGTGGGGGACCGTTACTGGTGGCGCTCACCGAGCCACGGATTTTTGGGGCCCTGATCGACACCGGAGCTGGCGGCGGCTCGATCTTCGTGGTCCTGGTCGGGCTCGCCGGCGGCTACGACGTGGTCTGGGTCGAGGGAACCGGGATCATCCGTCGCGAACTGGCGGCGCTGATCGACGCGTCGATTTATGTCCAGGGTGACCTTGCTGCCCAGGAGCAGCGGCTGGTCGC
>Ga0163155_10006223_pt1 | contig 11598 bp, 9 predicted proteins | sample OliLakLV19SP4G1_FD_148611 | JGI IMG/M metagenome (GOLD analysis project Ga0163155, IMG submission 148611) | Freshwater microbial mat bacterial communities from Lake Vanda, McMurdo Dry Valleys, Antarctica - Oligotrophic Lake LV.19.SP4.G1 | ecosystem: Environmental > Aquatic > Freshwater > Lake >...
AAATCATGCTTTATAAAGATACTATTCGAGAAAAGCAATTTCTAAAACTGGCAGCGCAGCGTGGAGTTTGCGTCTCGGTCTTTCTACCGACAACTCCCTTGACCCAGGATGCTCAGGCTGATCGCATCGTTTTGAAAAACTTGACTAAAGAGGCGATGGAGCAAGCAGAGGCGATCGCCGACAAGCGACAAATACAGGCGATGACCGGTTATCTGGAAGAACTACAAGAAGATGACGACTTTTGGGAATTCCAAGCTAATGGGTTGGGGATATTAGTTACACCTGAATCAATTAAAACCTATCGTCTTGCCTACGCTGTAGAAGAAGCGGCAGAAGTGAGCAATCGCTTCTATCTCAAGCCCTTGATGTCAGCCTTACAGCCGATGTCGGCTTATGTCCTAGCCATTTCTCAAAAGTCGGTCAAGCTGTACGAATTTACAGCCGCTCAAGAATTAGAACCATTAGACGTATCGGATTTGCCAGCCGATTTTAGCGAAGTCACCAAGCGCACCCTACAGCGCGATCGCGCTCCCGTAGGCAGACTTCAGGGCGATGAAGGGGCAGAAATATTGCAAAGACAGTTCTTACGCGCAGTAGAGAAAGCAGTGCGCCCAGTTGTTAGCGGTAGTAATATGCCTTTGATTCTGGCAACGACCCAGGAATTTCAAGCCATGTATCAATCTCTGAATGGCTACGATATGCTAGCTGATAAAGGATCTGATGGCAGCCCACAAGGCTTATCAGAAGAAGAAATTAGGCAAGCAATTCCTCCGATTGTCAAGGAATTGCGTCAAGAGCGCATTCAGCAGTGGTGTGACCTGTACTACCAGCGTCAGAGCGAATCCAGGGCGATCGCGGATCTTGCCATGATTGCCAAACTTGCTACTCGTGGTCAAGTCAGTCATCTGCTGGTCAAAGTTGATGCTGTACAGTATGGCACTCTTTCAGACACAGGTGAAATGACTCTTAGTGATACCCCCAGCGCCGAAACCTATGATGTCATCGATGAGATTGTGATTCGAGTCATAGAAAACGGGGGTGAATTCTTGGGAGTTCTCACAGAAGCAGATGCTCCTAAGGAGCTAATGCCAATGGCAGCCGTACTACGCTGGGCATAACTAGCCTGAATTTGCACCTGAATTTGCATCAGTGTAGACATTCCAGCCGTTCGTTCTGCAATATTTACAGCCCACCTCGTTCAACAGTGCTGACCCCTTGTTTGGGCGAGATGTTGGCTTCTATATCTTTACTTTGCCGCTTTGGGAAGTGCTGGAGTTGTGATTATTTGGACTGTTTTTCCATGGGTTCATTGCAACAACACTGAATTACTGGGTATCGGGAGATAGCCTCAGCCGAGGTATTTTTCCTGGATTTTCAACGTTCATGCTCTGTAAATTCACTTGAAGCTATTTCCTGAGGAACTGTCCATTGATCTAAAATATCTTTCACTAACACTTCTCTGAGCCAGGTTTGCGCGACGACCAAAATTGGTAATCCTAAAAATAATCCCAAAACACCAAAGAACGTTCCAAAGGCAGTCAGCAAAGCAAGCGTTGTTGCAGGCAATAGAGACACTTGATGTTTCATGATGATGGGCGTGATCAGATTGCCTTCAACTTGCTGAATCAAAAAATATAGTAGTAAAACTTCGATCGCTTTCCAGGGAGAATCTGACAACGCTAATAGGGCGGGTGGGACGACGCTAGCGATCGCGCCAAGGTAGGGAACAAACGCTGATATGCCTGCAATCAGCCCATTCACCAATGGCAAGGGAACCTGTAGCACAAGCAATCCGACTGTTGAGGTAACGCCAATGAAAGCCATGCTGAGGGCAATTCCACCCAGATAGTTGACTAAACCAATCTCACACTTTGAGAGAATGCTATCTGCTCGTCTGCGGTAGAATGCAGGAAATCCTTGAATCAATAGGTTGCGATACTGCTTTGGATTTGCCAATAACATCAGTGTTAATACTGTTAGAAATAAACTGTTGAGCAGTAGGGATAGAGAGTTAGAAAAAATCTGATAAAAGTGAATGATTGCCCAGTTTGCAACCCGCTGAAGCTGAATGCTCAAATCGCTTAAGCTAGGAAGATTTTGAATCATTCGACCTGGAATTTGCTCTTGTATCCAGTAGTTGAGATTTGCAATCTGGGCAATTGCGCCTGGAATCAGGTCAATTAGCTGATCAACCTGATCTGCAATTCGGGTTGCAACTAAAATTAGAACCAGTCCTAAAATCATCAGCGCGATCGCCACTGTCAGCGCGATCGCAACCCCTCGCTTAAGTTTAGATTTCTGAAACTGGCGCACGACTCGATTTAGCCCAGTGGCAAAGATCACTGCCATGAAAAACAGCAGCAAGATCGAATGAACTTGCCACAGAACATAGAGCGAAATGAGCAGCGAAATTAATCCGACCCAACGTCCTAATGTCAAAGTTTTGCCTTCCGCTTTCTGAGAAGAAAAACTGCTTAAAAACAGTCTGCTAATGTTCTACCTTTATTCCTTCAGTTGATACAACTTGATTCGCAAAACTTCAGTCGTAAGGAAGATGTTGCAGAATGTCTATCTGGTGATAGGTGACAACTCAAAACATACAAACAGTGGGTATTTAGTGCTTAATCTCCTTCAAACGGTAGACAACTCAAATCAGATTAATTAGTAAATTTATTGTGAATTAACAAACAAATAAAGAAGACCGCTGATGAATTTTCATTCTCAATATAATTCTGTATTTAGCAGCACTCTGCTTGGACTTGGACTTGCAACAGCCGCGATCGCACCTCATTTTGTGGGTGTCCCTGATTCCGCAATGGCGGCATCTACAAATACCAGTTTTCCTGATACACAAAACTATTGGGCGCAGCCTTTTATTCAAGACTTAGCACAGCGCAACATTGTAACGGGCTATCTTGACAATACCTACCGCCCAGAACAGCCCGTTAGTCGCGACGAGTTTGCGGCAATTTTGCAGAAAGCTTTCTCTCAGAGTTCAGAACGACAGATTGCCAGCGGCAGCGTTTTCAAAGATGTTCCTCAAGGTTACTGGGCATCTCCGGCGATCGAGGCTGCCTACGAGATGGGGTTCATGAAAGGCTATCCGGATGGAGAGTTTCGCCCGAATCAGTCCGTCAGTAGAGTTGAAGTCCTGGTTTCACTGGCTAGAAACTTGAATTTGCCTGCGACTACCGCCGCTGTTAACAAGCCTGTTGCTGTTGCCGCTGCACCGCCCGCGCCCCAGCCTGCCGTTCGCCGCCCTGCCAAGAGACAACTGATGTTTCCGCTTGGCATAACCGCTTTGATGCAGCCATTAATGACGACTCCTGTAGGAGCCGCCGCGCCCACTCAGCAAGTCGCTAGCACTACACAGCCACCTGCGGTCAATAACGCTCCAGCGCAACGTCCGGTTCCTCTGGCTGTCAGTAATTACTATCAAGATGCCAACCAGATTCCCGCCTATGCAGTGGATGATGTTGCGGCAACCACCGCAGCCGGAATTGTGGTTAACTATCCCGATCTACGACTATTGAACCCTACCCGACCTGCCACTCGCGGCGAAGTAGCTGCTTTGATTTATCGAGTGTTGGTCCTTCAGGGCAAAGCAGCCCCGATCGCGGATCAAGCAGCGGCGCAATACGTGGTGCGTGTGCGCTAGGTCAACCAAGTCTGAATCTACCCAAAATTAGCTTGAGGCACTCCTCTAGCAGCGATATGTAAAGTTAGTCCAACTAATAGAGTTCTTTTATGCAGTCTGTTGAAAGACAATCACTTGAGTCGAAACTCGAAAAAGTGGGCAACGTTTTACGCCTGACTGGTTGGATTGGTCTCTCTGCCCAAATTGGGTTCGGAGTGATTTCGTTGCTGATGATTATGTTTGCGATCGCGGGTCGAAATTTCAGTCAAGCTACTGCGCTTCCAGGTAGAGTAGCTCCAGGTATTGCAGTGCCAGTGACCCAAGGCGTAACTCCAGGAATTGGGATCGGGATTTTTTGGGCAGTTTGCGGCATTTTAGCGCTGCTAGCTGGAATTTATCTTGCCTTTCGGCAAACGCGATTTGCAAAGCGGTTGCGTCATGCAGACACGATGAAACACCCAACCAAAGCAGAGGTGATGACTGTGTTGCGCTGGGGTGCGATCGCGGGCTTAGTTGGTATGCTGCTAACGATTCTGGGTGGCGGCGCAACGCTGGGAGTGTTGTTCTCGAAATCCATTGCTCAAACCCAAGGCGTAGCAATTTATGACCCGAATCGCGCGATTCGATCGATCGACATCATGGTAGCAATGGCAAACATGAGCGGAATTACAGCCCATTTTGTGGGCACTGTTGCTTCGCTCAGCGTATTTGAATGGTTACATCGCTAGTTGATTGGCAGATTTCATCTGATTGGTCGTTCCAGAACGGACAAACTCTTTCCTTGAAAAGACGAGACATAACCGATGCGACAACTTCTTGTGCAGGTGCCGCAGGGGTGCGGAAAAACAGTCTTAGACGTTGCTAAAGCCTGTGAAGGGACAAACTTAGCGCGGTTTGAAGCTGCTGGAGTCGATCGATCGCTAGATCTAGTATTTGTTCACCTTGCCAATGGCAAAGTTGAAGAACTGTTGAACAAACTGCAAGATATCCCAGACTTGAGCTTTACGCTGTTGCCAACCGGAATCATGGCTCTGCATCCGCCTGCTGGTGATGCCCCTGATCAGGTGACAGACGTTGAAGAGCGTAGCCCGCTCGAAATTTTTCTGTTGGGACTACAAAGCACTGGATCTTGGAAAGGATTTCTCAGCTATGCCGCGATCGCTGGGGTCATCGTTTGGATTGGCTTATATACCAACACGGTTTACCTGCTAGTTGCGGCGATGCTGCTGGCTCCGTTTGCGGGTCCTGCCATGAACACAGCACTGGCAACCGCAAGGGGCGATCGCCAACTGCTTCAGGGTAGCATCATTCGCTATTTTGCTGCCTTGAGCGTCACGATCGCCACCACTGCCTTGCTGAGTTTGATCCTTCAGCAGCAGATTCCGACGAACTTGATGATTGACAGCAGCCAAGTTTCGACGGTTTCTGTTTTGATTCCGCTAGTGGCAGGAGCGGCGGGAGCATTAACTTTAGTTCAGTCCGATCGCAGCAGTTTGGTGTCGGGAGCCGCAACCGGAATGCTGGTCGCGGCTTCGCTGGCTCCACCCGCAGGCATTATTGGCATGGCAGGCGCGATCGGACGCTGGGATTTAGCGATCAACGGACTGTTTGTGCTGCTGCTGCAACTGGGTGGCATTAACCTGTCTGCGGCTTTGGTGTTTCGCCTGTTTGGACTCTCGACACAGGGCGCGCGCTATCAGCGGGGCAATCGCGGCGTGTTTCCGGCTTCGGTGGGGATCAGTGCGATCGCGCTGACAGGCTTGCTGATCTGGCAATTTTCCAGTCCGCCCAACCTGGAGCGATCGAGTCGCGCACAGCGGGCAAATGCCCAGTTGCAGCAGGTGGTGAAGCAAAATGATTCTGCTCAACTGGTCGAGTCCAATGTTCGGTTTACCAGAGCCAACATTCAGGAACAAAATACGCTGCTGTGCGTGGTGTATGTTCAACGCCGACCAGAGGCAACGCGATCGGCTGAACAAATTCGCGCTGATCTAACGCAAGCGATTCAAAATCGTCTGCTAAAAGACTTTAAGGCAACCCCGCTCGTTGATGTCATTGTCCTAGAAGTACCTGACGCTAAATCATAGGATTGAACCGTTTCGATGCAGCAATTCGATCGCCCTGAGAAACAAGCCATAGAACACGAGCAGTATGAAATCTTGCATCAGCTTGAAGACTGGCTAGAACTGCCAATGCTGGTGCTGAGTTTTGCTTGGCTCACCCTATTTGTGGTGGAGTTAATCCGGGGTCTCACGCCGCTTCTTGAGGCGATTAGCGTTGCCATTTGGGGTGTGTTTATTCTAGAGTTTTTTCTCAGATTGGTTCTTGCACCCCGCAAGATTTCCTACCTCAAAACGAATTGGCTGACGGCAATCTCTTTGCTTTTACCTGCCTTACGAGTATTGCGGTTTGTGCGCCTGATGCGAGTTTTGCAAACGACCCGCGCCGTTCGAGGCTTGCGATTGCTGCGCGTCCTGACTCGAACCAATCGCAGTATGCAGTTGCTAGCTGAAAACTTTAAGCGGCGCGGATTTGGCTATGTCGTGCTGCTAACGACGATCGCGACGTTCTCAGGTGCGGCTGGAATGTATGCCTTTGAGCAAGAAGCACCAAACGCGCCCGGATTTAGCAGTTACGGTAATGCTCTTTGGTGGACAGCCATGCTGATGACCACAATGGGATCAGATTACATTCCACAAACTGTAGAAGGGCGGATCTTGTTTTTTCTGTTAGCACTATATGCGTTTGCGGTGTTTGGCTATGTCACTGCAACCTTAGCCACATTCTTCATCGGACAGGATGCCGACAATGATGAAGCAGAAATTGTCGGAGCAAAATCGATCGATGCCCTGCGAGACGAAATCACCGCCTTGCGAACTGAAATTCAGAGCTTGAGACAGAACAATTAACAACTTAAGACAGAAGACAATTTTATTTGCTTCCAATAATCTATTTGTGCAAGCCTAAGCAAACTTTTCATGAATACTGAAGTAGCAACTTTTATAGACAAGATGCAGGCAATGCTAAATAGCTTTATTGCCTTACTGCCCAATATCATATTGGCGTTAATTGTCTTTGCTATCTTTTTCTTTGTTGCTAGAACTATCAAGAAAGTCGTTAGAAACCTAACGCGCGATCGCCGCCAAGCTCGCAATTTAGGGCTGGTGCTAGGGCGATTAGCGCAGGGCACAACCATTTTGATCGGTTTATTTATTGCCTTGTCGATCGTGATTCCATCGCTTAAAGCCAATGATCTCGTACAGCTACTTGGAATCAGTAGTGTGGCAATCGGCTTTGCCTTTCGAGACATCTTACAAAACTTTCTAGCGGGAATTTTAATTCTATTAACTGAACCTTTTCAAATCGACGATCAAATCGTTTTTAAAGAGTTTGAGGGAACTATCGAAAACATTCAGACACGAGCGACGACCATCAGAACCTACGATGGTCGGCGAATTGTTATTCCCAACTCCGAGCTATTTACAAATTCGGTCACCGTCAATACAGCTTTTGAAAATCGCCGACTTGAGTACGACATCGGCATTGGCTACGGCGATAACATTGACGAAGCGCGGCGGCTGATTCTAGAGGCAATGCGTGAAACGAGTGGGGTGATAGAAACGCCTGCTTCTGATGCGATCGTGGTCGAACTCGCCGGAAGCACTGTCAACATTCGCGCTCGTTGGTGGGTTGCGCCGCCCCGTCGTGCCGATGTGTTAGACCTCCAGGATCGAGTGCTAACGAACATCAAAAATAAGCTGACGGCAAATGGTATCGATCTGCCCTTTCCGACGCAGCAGATTCTGTTTCATGACCAGACTGAAGCAACGGATGGCGATCGCGCTCATCAACGCGAAGGTTGGCCCGCTGGCAAAGGCAAAGTGCCCCAATCCCGCAGCATCAGCAGTTCACTCAAACGCCTTGCTGAAATCAAAGCTCAGCGAAATGGCTCTGAAGGGGATAGCGCAGATCATTCTTTAGAAGAGGAACGGACAAATGAAAACTAAGTTCAGCAAGCTGCTAGATTCGCTGCATTCTAGCTTTTGGTTTGTCCCAACCTTAATGGTCGTGCTGGCGATCGGTCTATCGTTTTTAACCATTCAAATTGATCAAAGCGCGGACACAGAAATTATTGGCAACCTGGGTTGGGCTTATGCGTTGGGTCCAAGTGGTTCACGCGCCATTCTTTCAGCGATCGCAGGTTCAATGGTGAGTGTGGCAACAACGGCATTTTCCATTACGATCGTTGCCCTTCAGCTTGCGTCCTCACAGTTTGGTCCACGTCTGCTGCGGAACTTCATGCAAGATACGGGCAACCAAATTGTTTTAGGAACTTTTATCTCTACGTTTGTTTATAGCCTGCTGGTGCTACGAACCATCAATGGTGTAGCCAAAAACGAGTTTGTGCCCCATCTTGCCGTCACCTGCGGTATTGGATTGGCGATCGCCAGCATCGGTGTTTTGATCTACTTCATTCACCATTCAGCATCGTCCATTCAAGTCGATAACGTCATTTCTAAAGTAGGACGTGAGCTAGATGACGTGATCGATCGCCTCTTTCCCAAACAGATCGGGCGAGGCGCATCGAAGCAGCGACAGGAACCTTCATCTGAAATTCCAGCCAATTTCGATCGCGATGCCTGCCCGATTCAAGCTAGCAGTAGCAGCTATATTCAAGCCATTGATGCAGACCAGTTAATGCAGACTGCGATCAAAGAAAATCTCCTCCTCCAGCTTCAGCATCGCCCTGGAGATTTTGTTGTCAAAGGCAGCCCGATTGCGATCGTTTATCCTGCCGAAGCTGTTAATAAGAAACTAGCTGAGCAAATTAACAGCGCTTTTCTAGTGGGTTCACAGCGGACTGACCAACAAGATATCGAGTTCTCAATTAATCAACTGGTTGAAATTGCGTCACGCGCTTTGTCACCGGGGATCAACGATCCCTTTACTGCCGTTCGCTGCATCGATCAACTCAGTGCCGCTCTTTGCCATCTGGCACAACGAGAAATTCCTTCTGCCTACCGCTATGATGACGAAGATAAGCTGCGCGTGATTGCTAAACCTGTATCTTTCGTCGATGTGATCGACGCTGCTTTTAATCAAATTCGGCAGTATGGTCGAACGAGTGTAGCAGTCACAATGCGTTTGCTGGAAGCGATCGCCGTTATTGCCCCTTTTACCCACACCAAAGTAGATCGATCCGCCCTGCTACGTCATGCCAATATGATCGAGCGCGGCAGTCACGAAGAAATTTCAGAAGAGCTAGATCAAAAGGATGTTAAAGAGCGATATCTAGCTGCTGTGAAAGCGATCGAGCAGCAGTAATGCGAGGAAAATATCATGCTGTCTATTAACTGGAAAGGATACCGATTTGCCGCCTGGGTTGGGCAAACGCTACTTGCAATAGCCGTACTTGCTGCTGCGGTTCAGGGAAAATGGCAAAATGCGATCGCTCTAGCACTCTTTCTCACCGTTTCTCTGGTATTCGTTGTCAAAGATGATAAACTTCCTACCTTATTTGACTTCCTATTTGTCCTTGCGGCTTTACTGAATGCTGGAGGTTGGGTCTGGGGCTGGTTTTACGCGCCTGGACTCTATGATGAACTGGTTCATGGCTTTACGATGCTTGCCATTACGCTAGCTTTAAGTTTTCTAGCGTACAGTTCCATGCTGCCAATTTTTCGTCAACACACACTCTTGTATCTGCTGACAATCACCAGTTTTGGCATTGCGATCGGTGCGCTTTGGGAAATCACCGAATGGTCAGCAGGTAAAATCTTATCGACCGAAGTAATCGGCAGCGTTGATGATACAGTGATTGACCTAATTATGGATACGCTAGGATCGGGATTAGCAGCAATTACTAGCCTATGGGCACTGCAAAAGTGGACAGATTCAAGTACAGGAATGAGTAAACATCAACATCACCTGAGCCATCAAAATCGACACTAGCGATTGGTTTTTGATTGTCACTGATGCAGGTTCGAGGAAGGAATGAAGCAGACATACTTTACACTGATCGTATCCCAAGTATTGCTATTCTTCCCAAAGCACCTATTCATCTGTACTTTCTGCCGCCTGCTGCAAAAAAGGCGAAGGCTCCCAGTTAAGCTGTCCTGCTCGAACGAATTCAGCGTAAGTTTCTGCCTCGATCGCTTGCAGTTCCGAGCGAACCTGATTCACAACAAAACTTTGTAGATCGGGATATTCATCTAAACCTGAAACCCAAAACCTGAAACCCGAAACTTGAAGCCCTAATCCCTGCGCCTACCGTAGAATAGGTTTGCATAACCAGTTGATATTTAAGAGGGAAAGAAACGCTCATGGTAGATCCACAAGTGATGCGCGAGCAATTTACTCAGATCGAGGGCAAGCGTGAGTTTTTAGTGAAACTCTTGGAACAGCCCAACTTAGGCACCTTAAGAATTGATGTGAATCAAGCGATCGAGGAAGTGGATGACTTGATTGATGAATTCAAGCGCACGTTTCCTGATGGTGCCACAGGAAGTAATTTCTAGTACGGAATTGCTTTTGGTAATATTTTTAGTCAGATTCAGTGTGGGCATATTTACAACCCATGTTCTGTTGCCAAAGTAAAAGCTGAGATTTGGATCTTTGATTTGATCACAGCGATCTAGGCTCAGTTTTGAGCAGGGTGTTTACATGGAGCCAAAGGTCGGCTCAGAGACTGATCCAGGGGAGTTGTCAGTGAACCAGCCAACCATCAAGTTGGCTGACTCATCTTCAAGATCAATGCTTCAGTCGCAGGGGAAGTATCGAACTGGGATTCGCTGGTTGGTTGCTTCAGGGGCGATCGCGGTGTTCGGTATCGGTGGTTGGTTTGCCTACCATCGGTTTCTGCAACCCGCTCCAACTCCAGTTGCGGTGAGTTTGATTCCGGTGAAACGCGGCACCGTGGAGCTAACCACCAGTGAAAGTGGAGTGGTAGAGCTTGATAATCAACAAGTTTTGAAATCGCCAGAGGATGCGACCGTTGAGCAAGTATTCGTTCGGGCGGGCGATCGCGTTAAGGCGGGTGCGCCGCTGATCGTTTTGCGGAATCGAGAGGGACAACAACAGCAGCAAAATCAGATCATTGACAACCAAAAATATCTAGTTGACCTTGCCCGTAAGCGAGAAGTAGTACAGGAACGACTGGCAAAACTGAAAAATGCTGAGCAACGGCTCAAAGACTCCCAAGAATTGCTGACTCAGGGTTTTATCTCTGAAACAGACGCTCAGGACGATCGCGACAAGGTAGATACTGCCCAGTCAGAGGTGAAAGATGCTGAGATTGAACAACGTAAGGCAGAATTAGATGTGCAAAAAGGACAGGCGGCACTGCGAGAAATTCAGCAGCGCTTAGGCGACAACCGCTTGAACAGCCCCATTGCTGCCTTGATTTTGCAAGTAGCGGTGAAGCCTGGAGATGGAGCCAAACGAGAAACTAATTTACTAACTTTGGGCGACCCGACCCGCGAAAATGTGCGCCTGCAACTGACCACTCTGAACGCCAGCAAAGTCAGGATTAATCAGGTTGCCCGCATCAGCATGATTGGACCGAATCCCAAAACGTTCTTGGGTAGAGTCGTGAGTTTGTCGCCCCAAGCGTCTGCCCAAAACTCCTCTAGCTCTCAGCCTCAAGCGAAAGTGGATGCGGCAGTAGCCCTCGATCGTCCTAGCAACACGTTGATTCCAGGAGGTCAGGTGAGTGTGGAAATTGTCCTAAATCAACGCCGGAATGTCGTGATTCTGCCTCTAGAAGCGATTCAACAGTTGGAGGAGAAGCCGTTTGTCTGGATTAAGAATGGCAAAGGACGAGCAGAAAAGCGCCCAGTTCAGTTAGGCTTGCAAAGTGTGACCACTGTTGAGGTGAAGTCGGGTTTGCAAACAGGTGAAATAGTGGTGTTGCCCTCTCCCACTCAGCCCCTAACGGCGGGTGCAGCCTTGAAAGAGAGAGC